>SDBT01001642.1_pt1 | contig 39751 bp, 28 predicted proteins | sample 2277101 | NCBI WGS metagenome assembly SDBT01 (sample SAMN10404973, study PRJNA504765) | marine sediment metagenome | isolation source: marine sediment core GS10_PC15, 103 cmbsf | place: Arctic Ocean: Southern Knipovich Ridge | collected 2010 | reverse complement strand
CGGGTCGTAAAAAAGACCAAGAAAAGGTCCTGAACAACCCGTTTATCGGCTCGAAACTCGATTGTTAACGTTCTGATGAACACTGGCTCACATCCAGTGTTTCACGTGTTATCTAAATGCGAGTAAGGACGAAATGGCGGAGGTGTCACCCCGTTAACTTCAGGTTGGGGATCACGTCCAGCTCCCAGCCGGAGCGGTGGCCGGCCTGGTAGCGAAAGTACGCGGCGCCAGCGACCATGGCCGCGTTGTCGGTGCACAGGTATATCGGCGGACAGAGAACGGGCAGGTCGGACCTCTCGGCCATGTCTCGACGCAACAGCTTGTTGGCAGCCACTCCTCCAGACAGAAGGATCTGTTCCGCCTGATGTTCCTCAGCCGCTCGCTTGGCCTTCTCCACCAACACGTCCACCACCGCTACCTGGAAACTGGCAGCCAGGTCAACCACGGGCAATTGACCTTCGTGCGCCTTCACGACACGCAGCACCGCTGTCTTAAGCCCGCTGAAGCTGAAATCGTACCGAGATCGCCCGGCGCTATCCCCCAGCCAGGCACGGGGCAGATCGAAAGCGGCGGAATCGCCGCATTGAGCGGCCTGCTCGATGGCCGGCCCCCCAGGATACTCCAGCCCCAGCAGTCGTCCCACCTTGTCGAATGCCTCGCCGGCTGCGTCGTCGAGGGTGCCGCCCAATCGTTGATATTGGCCGTGGCCGCTCATGAGAATCAACTCTGTGTGGCCGCCGGACACCACCAGGCAGAGCACGGGAAAAACGATGGCGTGCTCTTCCTTCCTCCCCAACCAATTGGCGTAGATGTGGGCCTCAATGTGATTGATCCCCAACAGGGGCAGCCCACAGCCCAGGGCGATTCCCTTGGCGGCGTTGACGCCGACCAGCAGGGAACCCGCCAAACCTGGCCCATAGGTCACAGCCACAGCCTCCAGGTCATCCCAGGACACTCCCGCCTCGCCCATGGCCTCCTCGACGACGGGGATGATGGAGAGGACGTGCTGGCGGGAAGCCACTTCCGGGTAAACGCCGCCATAGCGGCGATGAATGTCTATCTGGGAGGCGACGACGTTGGAGAGGATTCTCTGCCCGTCCTCCACCACCGCTGCCGCCGTCTCGTCACACGATGTCTCGATGCCTAAAATTAGAGTCATAAGCTACTTCGCTTTATCGCCTCAATCAAAACTTCTTCCTCCTCGGCCAAGACCGTGCGCGGGTCGAGGAGGAAGAGGTCGTCCTCAATGCGTCCGATGACGGGGGGATCGCCAGCTCGCAGACGGCACGCCAACTCGTCGGGGGAGTCAACCTGGATGGCCAGCAGCTTGGTGGGCAGGGTCTCGCCGGGGAGGCTGCCGCCGCCCACGGTGGAACGACCATTCACTACCCTGGCAGCGATCCCCGCCTCCGTCAGCTTCTCCGCCCAGTCCTTCGCCTGTCCCTCGATGGCCTCGATGGGCGCGGCGATCATCTGCCAGACAGGAACCTTCTTCTCGGCCTCCCCCTTCAGATAGTGGAGCAAGGTGGCCTGGAGGCCGGCGATGGTCGTCTTGTCCACTCTCAGAGCCCTGGTCAAAGGATGGCGCTTCAGTTTGGCTATGGCATCCCCCTGCCCGACGATGATGCCTGCCTGCGGTCCCCCCAGCAGCTTGTCACCGCTGGCTGAGACCAGAGCCACTCTTTGAGCCACGCTCTCCTGAAGCATCGGCTCGTGGGCCAGGCCGTATGCCGAGGTGTCGAGGAGGGCGCCGCTTCCCAGGTCGTCTACTACCGACAGGCCCTTCTTCTCTCCAAGCTCCACCAACCGGCCCAACGCTGGCTCGTGGACGAAGCCGGTCAGGCGGAAGTTGCTGCGGTGGACGCGCATGAGGAGAGCCGTCTCCTCGGTGATGGCCTCCTCGTAGTCCTGGATGTAGGTGCGATTGGTGGTGCCTACTTCCACCAGGCGCGCTCCGCTCTGGCGCATCACCGCGGGCAGGCGAAAGCCGCCCCCGATCTCCACCAGATGCCCCCGCGAGACGATCACCTCTTTACCCTGAGCCAAGGCCATGAGGATCAGCAGAACCGCGCCGGCGTTGTTATTGACCACCAGAGCGGCCTCGGCTCCCGTCAACCGACAGAGAAGCTCTTCGGCGTGGACGTGACGGGAGCCGCGCCTGCCGGCCTCCAGATCGTACTCCAGATTGGTATAACCTCGCGCGGCAAGTTCCATCGCGGCCCGGGCCTCGGCGCTCAGGGGAGCCCGGCCGAGGTTGGTGTGGATGATTACCCCGCTGGCGTTGATCACTGGGCGCAAAGTAGGACGCGATTGAGCCTCCAGGCTGGTCCTCGTCGTCTCGACCAGCGCATCCGCCGAGGGGCGACCCTGGCCGGCCATGATGCCCTGCCGAGCCAGGTCCAGAGCCTGACGGATGGCCTCCACCGTCAAGTCGTGCCCGTATTCCTCGACCAGAGCCTGGACGGCCCTCTCTTGCAGCAATCTGTCCACGCCAGGTAGCTTCCTCAGTTCTTCTTGCATCTTGTTCCTCCCTCAAACACCCGTCCAGCGGCACCTTTCTAGGTCCAAGCGGCCATCTTTGTCGAAGACGATTCCCTCGTCCTCCAAAAGCTCTCGTTGGACATTCAGTTCGCCAATGGTGGGGCGAATGCTGATTCCTCCTGAGCTATTGACAACGCGATGCCAGGGTATGTCCAGCCACTCAGGAGCGCTGTGCAGGGCCCAGCCCACGGTGCGGGCCTGCCGAGGGTCGCCCAAGGCGGCGGCGATCTGGCCGTAGGTGACGACCTTGCCCCTGGGTATGCTGGTGACTATTTCGTAGACTCGCTGAAAGAATTCACTCACGCACATCATTATACCCCAAAACGCTTTTTCTGGCTAGAGAGCTTCCGCAGGGGACTTCGCCAAGCCCTTCGACTCAACGAAAAACTCCCTTCTGGGAGACTGACCGTAAGACATAGTGGTCGTGAAGGGAGTCTGCTACTTTCCTGGAATTGTCAAACTGTGGAGGTCCCCCGGCAAAGCCGTGGGTTTTCCACCTTTCGATACGTTTTGGGGCGCCGCTATTCCGGCTGTGGTGAACGTTATAACCTTTCCTGAGTGGCGGAGGTCATGATTCGAGCCCTTCCGGTTTCCTTGGCCAGGTACAAGGCTTTGTCGGCGGCGGCCACGAGCGACTCCGGTGAATTCCCCCGGTCCGGAACGACGCAGGCCACTCCCATGCTCAGGGTGACTTCCCTGCTTACCTTTGAATGGGAGTGGGGTATTTTGAGAAGGCCGATCTCCCGGGAAATCAAATGAGCCACTTCCTCGGCGCCAGGTAAGTCCGTATTGGGCAAGACAACGACAAATTCCTCGCCCCCGTACCTGGCGACCAGATCGGCGGGTCGTTTGAGGGCGCAAGATAATCCCTGGGCGATCTTTTTCAGACAATCATCACCAGCCTGATGACCGTAGGCATCATTGTATGATTTGAAATAATCGATGTCGCACATGATAATTGAAAGGGGCTTTTGCTCCCGGAGCAGACGAAGCCATTCCTTTTCCAGGTATTGGTCGAACAACCGGCGATTGGCTATTTGAGTGAGCCCATCCTGGCTGGCCAGTTTCTCCAATTCGCGATGAGCCTTTTCCAGGGCGGCTTCGGTCTTCTTACGCTCTTCGACCTCCAGCCTTAACTGTCGGTTCTGTTCTCGCAGCCGCGTCTGCATGTCCCGTATCATCAGATGGGTGCGGACCCTGACCATGACCTCCTCAGCGTGGAAGGGCTTGGTGATATAATCCACGCCGCCGACGTCAAAAGCAGTGATCTTGTCGAACGTGTCGTCCAGGGCGCTTAGAAATATGACTGGGATATCCTTGGTCGACTCTTCGGCTTTCATGCGCCGGCAGACCTCGTATCCGTCCATATCCGGCATCATGATGTCCAGCAACACCAAATCTGGCAGTTCTTTCCTGGTGGTCTCCAAAGCCCGGGCGCCGTTCAAGGCGGGTCGAACCTTATAACCACGCTCAGTCAGAATCTCAGCCAAAAGGCGCACATTGCCTGGTGTGTCATCGACTACGAGGATTGACTTTGGACGCCTCTCCGGGCGCGTGGATTCGTCAACCATTTTGTTATTGCCCGTCCTTGAGCACGCTTCGGATCATAGACAACAATTCATCGTACTTGAATTCACCCGCCAATCTGCCTAGCTCTTCGGACACGACCTCGCTGGACGTTTTGATGTCCGAAATCACGATGTCAATCGTTTCCATGTCGCTCAGTTCAATCGCATCTTCCAGTCTGGTCAGCAGTTCGAAAGGTAAGAGGGCCATTCTTTCCATGAGATCACGGCCTGATTGCGCCTGTTCGTAGCCGGCCTTCGGGGCTGTCTCCGGTTCCTCTGTGCGATCATAAGTGAATCTCACCCCGAGGTGTTTTGTCAAAGCCTCGAAGATCTGGTTCTCACGATAAGGCTTGCGGATGAAATCATCGCACCCGATATTCATGATACCGGTGCGCTCCTCCTCGAAAACAGAGGATGTCAAGGCGATAATGACCGTCTCGTCTCCACCAGGCAAGGCTTTGATCCGCTTCGTTGCCTCCCGACCGTCCATGACAGGCATGCGTATGTCCATCCAGATGAGGTCCGGTCGCCAGTTCCGCCATACTTCAATCGCCTCCTGACCATTGACGGCCACGCGCAGATCGAAGTCCAGCGGTTCGAGTAGTTTGACCAGCAATTGCCGGTTGGTTTCCTCGGCTTCGGCTATGAGAATTCGGAAGGTTCTTTGGCCCGGCTCAAGGCCGACCACTTTCGGGCCCGGCTTCACCGTTCGGTACTCAAGGTTTTTGGCTGACTCCAGTCTGATGCTGAATCTGAAGATCGAACCACGACCAGCTTGACTCTCGACCGTGAGCTCACCGCCCATCAGCCTCACGTATTCCTGGCTGATGGACAGCCCCAGCCCGGTCCCGCCGCTTCTACTGCTATCGCCCACCTGAACGAAGGGCATGAAAATGGTGTCCTGATCATCGGGGGCGATTCCCGGGCCCGTATCCTCGACCTCCACTTCCATCAGGCGTTCCCCATCCCGTGCCTCGTCGGCGTCTCGGCAGCAGATCCTGAGGGCAACCGAACCATTTTCGGTGAACTTAACTGCATTGCCCAGGATGTTGATCAGGATCTGCCGGAGTTTCCCCTGGTCGCCGCGAACAAACTGGGGCACGCCGGGGTCACGTTCCAGGCTCAAAGACAAACCTTTCTGTTCGGCTCGCAGTTGGAATATCTCGTAGATGCCCAACAACATGTAGTGCAGATCAAAGGTTTCTTGTTGCAGTTCAACCCGGCCGGCCTCGATCTTTGAGAGGGCCAAAACGTCATTGATAAGCCCCAAAAGATGTTCCCCGCTGCGCCCGATTATGTCCAGGTTGTCCCTCTGGCCGGGGGTGAGGGCAGGATCGCGCTGCAGCAGCTCACTGAACCCAAGGATGGCGTTTAGGGGCGTGCGCAGCTCATGGCTCATGTTGGCCAGGAACTCGCTCTTGGCCCTGTTGGCTGTCTCTGCCTGCTCCTTGGCATCCAGGAGTTCCCTTTCCATGGCCTTCCGAAGTTCCAGGTCGTCAATGACCCAGATCACGCCCCGGTCCAGGTCCGCAGGGTCCAGGGCTTTGCCGGAAAGGGTACACCACACGGGGGAACCGTCCTTGCGGCGCAATTGGTAATCAATCTGTATCTGTTCCCCATGAGAAAGCCTGGCATAATAGGTCTGGTGGAAATGAAGGAACTCTTTCTCACCTAAATACAGGCGCCGCATACTGAGACCCTGCATCTCATCTGGGGATTCATAGCCCAGGATATCGGCCAGACGCTGGTTGCCTCGGGCAAAGAGGCGGTCTCCGCGAAGGAGCATGATGCCCACTTGAGAATTCTGAAAAATGTGCTCCAGATCCTTTTTGGTCTCAGCTAGGGCTTCCTGGGCTTTTTTGAGCTCCGAAATGTCATTGAACCAGGTGAGGATCAGTTTTTCGTCTTCAACCCAGATGGCGACCATGTTGACCTGTAACCACACGGTCGATCCATCGGAGCGATTCATCTCCATATCGTGGTTGGTTACGGGGCGACCTTTTTGCAATTGATTGACAACCCAGCGGATGTCATCCGGGTCGTGGTAGTAATCCATGCTGTCGGAGCCCAGGATCTCCTCTATGGAACTGCGGTTTAGTTTGGCCATGGTTGAATTGACGTAGACGATCTTGCCGTCGTAATACCTTGAAATCGAGACCCCGATGGGACTGGCGTCAAGGATGGCTTTGAGCTGCGTTTTGCTGGCCAGGATTCCACCGGCCCCTTGGCGTTCGTTCGACATGTGAGAGAGCTTCCCCTGTCTGACGGTCTATTAAGGATAACCTCCAAAGATGTTCGTTTGTTGGCTACCAAGTCGCACCTTGTCACCTAGTCATAGCAGGGTACACCATTTGCACTGTTGTCTACATTGCGAAGAACTCCCTTCCGAGTGGCTGACCACAAGATGATGGCCGGGAAGGGAGTCCTCTACTGCAGAGCGGGTGATGGGATTCGAGCCCACGACAGTCTGCTTGGGAAGCAGATATGCTACCACTGCGTCACACCCACGCTCAAGCTTTTTATATAGGTGTTTTCTGGGGCTAACGGTTCCGAGCTGAGCGGCGCAGAATCCATATCTCGACTATGAAAGCGCGCGCATCCTGCATCCGCTTCAGTGGGTTGTTAGACGGCTTATCTGTCTTGATTTATTTCAAATCTGTTATTGCATTTATCACATTGGTAGGTGTGAGTGTATTCTGAAACGGTGCCGTCCTTTCTTACATGGCCTTTTGATTTCATTTTGCTCCTGGGGACATTCACTAGGCCCGACTTGCAAACCGGACAATACTTGATATCAGGTTGCGGTCCAGATATATTGGCCATATTGCCCCCCCTCTATTGATTCTGTTGCCGTCTAACGGCTTGGGTCACCCGCTCCCTGACCGCAAGGCGCGATGGTCTGCTCATAACGCTTGAACAACCAGAACGATTGTTAAACGGCGCGCGGGTGAACGTCGGCTGCACGCAATGCTAGGCGGCAACTTATACTCTACTCATCGTAGCGCATTTCTTATTCCCGTAAAAAATTGTTCTGAGATTTGAAAAGCAGCAGTCCTACAAAAGCTCCCCATTTTCCTGACATCTGGCCCTAATCCTTCTAAGTGTATACCGGACTGTTTGATATGTCTCCACTCCTCAACATCTATCCTTTGCGGATACTTCCAGACCACCCATCTTCCATTCTCTTGAGTTCGATACTCCCACTCATCCGTAAAGTCTTCATAAAACGCACTAGCATCCGTATAGTGAACAATCCCGTCCTTGTAATGATGCTCTTTTTCATCAACGGTTCTTTGGATAGTGTCATAGTGAGTGACAGATTTTCTTGGCGCGACTATCTTTCCAATCGCATAGAACCTCGGGCCTTTCAGATATGCAACACACCAATCACCAACTTTAGTTTTTCCTACTACATTCCAGTTGGTTGTAACCAGCCCTGTTCTCTGAGCATTATATTGATATTGCATCAGCCACAGGTTCTCTTCGAGACCATGTTCGAGAATCTCTTGCACGCCATCAAAATTCACACACCAGTATTTACCCATGATCGTGCTCCTTAGATTTGGCGCAGTGGGCATTGCTGACATTCACGGTGTTGCCGCCTAATAAGTGGTTACGGAATTTTTCCGCATAATCCCCCATGTCAAGCGTTTATATGGACATTTGTCCATATAACACCGTCCTTCTGGTGTATTAAGCGGAAGTTCCGCCCACCTAACTACAGATACCTTGAAATCAGACCCAGATCTACGCAGACACAACCATAGAATCAGCGTTCATCTGCGTTCTATTGTCAGAGCCCATGGCAAGTGGAGAATACCCTTTTCATAATTATATTGATCGGTAACAAGAAGTCAAGTGCCATTGGTATTTGATGATGAGCTCTTGCGTAATCGCCACTTTGCACTATAATCAGTGCTTGAGAGTTCGGGATCCGGAGTGCAGGTGCAAGCCTGCGGGAGCGGACTTGCGTCCGCACTCCGCCCTCAAGAGGAGGCGAGATGAAACAGGGAATAACCATCGTCGGCCTGGGGCCGGGCGATCCAAAGCAGTTGACTTTGGAGGCTCATCAAGTCCTGCGGGAGGCGGGAGAAGTCTATTTGCGCACTTGTCACCATCCCACGGTGGCGTCCTTGCCTCCGGGCCCCTCTCTCCACTTCTTCGATCATCTCTACGAGGAGAAAGAGACCTTCGCCGAGGTCTACGATGAGATAGCTCGCCAGGTCCTGGAGCTAGGACTGCGCCCCGAAGGCGTGGTCTATGCCGTGCCAGGCCATCCTCTGGTAGGCGAAGCCTCGGTGCAGCGCATCCTGGCTTTGGCCAGGCAACAGGGGATAGGCGTGCGCGTGGTGGAGGGACTGAGCTTCATTGAATCAGTGCTCACCTGCCTGGGCCTGGACGCCCTGGCTGGATTGCAGATAGCGGATGCCACTGAATTGGCCGCCCTTCACCACCCATACTTGAATCCCGACTTGCCGACTCTGATCGCTCAGTTGTATGACCAGCAACTGGCCAGCGACGTCAAGCTCACCTTGATGAACCTCTATCCCGATGAGCATCCGGTCACTCTGGTACGCGGAGCGAGCACGGCCCAGGCGCAGGTCTTGCCGGTGCCCCTCTATGAACTGGATCGCCAGCCCGACGTAGATCACCTGACCTCCCTGTACGTGCCGCCTCTGCCTCGGCCCAGTTCGCTGGAAGCTTTTCAGGATACCATCGCCCGGCTGCGGGCCCCTGGAGGCTGCCTCTGGGATCGGGAGCAGACGCATCAGTCGTTACGGCCTCACCTATTGGAAGAGACTTATGAGACGCTGGCGGCTCTGGATGCCGACGATACGGACGCCCTGCGGGAAGAGCTGGGAGACCTGCTTTTGCAGATAGTCCTGCAGGCTCAGATCGCTGTCGAAGCGGGGGAGTTCAGCCTGGCCCAGGTTATCGAGGGGGTTGACGCCAAGATCAAGCACCGTCACCCTCACGTCTTCGGCGACGTCGTTGTCACTGACGTGGCTGGGGTGATGCACAATTGGGAGGAGATCAAGCGGGAGGAGAAAGGGGAGCACTCTTTGCTGGGCGGGGTGTCTAGGTCGCTGCCGGCGCTGGCCCGGGCTCAAGCCATCCAGAAGCGGGTGGCGCGAGTGGGCTTCGACTGGCCGGATGCCGAGGGGGTGGTGGCCAAGATAGCTGAGGAGGTGGCGGAGCTGAGGGAGGCCCAGGGGGGCGAGGAGCGGGAGGAGGAGCTGGGCGATCTTCTCTTCTCGGTGGTCAACCTGGCTCGCTGGTTGGACACTGACGCCGAGAGTGCGCTTCGCGGGGCCTGCGGGCAGTTTGTCCAACGCTTTTCTGGGATGGAAGACCTCTGTCGGGAACGGGGGCTCGACCTGATCGAGTTGAGTCTGGCTGAGCAGGAAGAGCTGTGGGAGGAGGTGAAGGAGGGGATGGGAACGAGTGATGAGTAATGAGTTGACGTCGAGGCCCTCGTTACTCGTTACTCATCAACTCGCTAACTCACTACCTCCTCGTAGATGTCCTCGCCCGTTTGCTCGGTGATCCAACTCACGGCCAGGCGAAGGTCCCGCTTGAAGCCTTCCTCCAATGAAATGCCCGTGGCCTCTTTAACCAGGCGGATGGCTTTGGCCGCGTAGGCGATGATATAGCGGGGTTCCAGGCGGCTCAAGCCCTCGAAGAAGAAGCCGCAGCTAGTGTACATGGCCTGGCGGTAGTATTGGGCCTCCAGCAAGGTTAGTATCCGTTTCTCTCCCTCTTCGCTCAGCTTTCTGGCCGCTTGCTGATCCAGGAAGGCTTTCCTCTCTATTTCCCCCAGCACCACCTGGATGTAGCCATTCCGCAGCCGCCAGGGATCAGCCCCCCACCTCTCGGCCTCGTCCTGATAGAGCGCGTCCATCTCCTGGGCCAGCCGGTCCAGGGCTACTCGCAAATGGCGCTTCCACTCGCTGTCGCCCTGCGTGCAGGTGCATCCCTCCGCCCAGCGAGCCACCCCGTGCCCACAGCTCCACGAGGTATCATCCACGATCTCAACCTCTGCCGTGGGTGGGTGCTGCTGCAAATAGCGGGCCAGGAAGGTCACCTCGTAGCCTGCCCTGGGAGCTTCTTCATACAGCAGGTTGTGCAGGAAGCGCTCCCCTCCCCGATGGTGGTGGCCAAAGGTTTCGCCATCTGTAGCTACCAGACACAGTCCCTCTCCGCCCGGCAAGCAGTTCTCAGCAAAGTCCCTGGCACTATTGCTCAAGTTTGAGTTAAAAGCCAGGTGGTTGGATAGAGCTTCATCTCTGAAGAAGACGGCTATTCCGTTTCGGTTGTGGCCACGCGGCAGCCGCACCCGGTAGGGTCCGGCGCCGTCGATCTGGCCTCTGGCCTGATGGGGAGAGAGGATGGTGAAGGCGATGCCCTGGCTGGCCAGTACCTCGAGGGTCTCCTGATCCACGGCCATCTCCGGCAGCCACATCCCCAGGGGCTGGTGGCCGAAGCGATGGCGGAAGTCAGCGATGCCCCAGGCGACTTGGGTCTCTTTGTCGCGTCGGGTGGCCAGGGGGAGGATAGTGTGGTTGTAGGCCTGGGCTAGGGCGTTGCCTACGCCGTGGGCAGCGCTGTTGCCAGGCCAAACGGAGTTAGGCACATCGGACTCGATGATGCGCTGGTAGGTAGGTGGATCGTGGCCCTCCAGCCAGGCCGCCAGAGTAGGGCCGAGATTGAAGCTCAGGACCTCGAAGTTGCCAAGCTCCGCGTTGGGACGGTAGCACTCGGCGTTGATCTTCTCGTTGAAGTTGGCGAAAGGTTTGGCTCCCTTTTCGGGGGAAATGGCTCCGGTGAAGGGGTCCTCTCGAGGGGGCTGGTAGAAGTGTCCGTGAATGCAAAAGCTCTTCATAAGTTCAAAGCCCAAAGTTCAAAGCTCAAAATTGGATTTTGGATTTTGAGCTTTGAACTTTGGATTTCTAACGTGCCCATAGGATCAAGCCTGGCTCGTAGGGATTGATTAGATCTTCGTGATGGGGGAGTATCCGCAGGGCGTAGCCGTAGCGGCCACTGGTGCGGGCGGGAATGGATCCGACGAATACGTGGCCCCCATCCCCGTTGGACTCCACCCATTTCATGGCCATGACTTCCCCCTTTGAGATCTCCCCCTTCGTATCCAGAGGGCCATAATAAAGTTGAACTGTCACGTCCTGGGGCTCAAGGGCGCCCAGATTCACCTGAGTCCGCACCTGGAGTTCAGCGCCTACCCTGAGCTCGGCCGGCGTCTCTGCCTCCACGTTATCCACCCGGATCTCGGGCCAGTGTTCGTGGAGATGGGATTTCCACTGCGCCAGGGCCTTCGCCCGAGCCATCTCGCCCTCGGTCAGGTGCCGATACCGCTGCGCCGCAGGCAGGTAGAGACGCTCGGCATACTCGCGAAGCATGCGGTTGGTATTGAAGACCGGACAGATGGCTCGCATGGCGGCTTTCATCTGGGCGATCCATTTGTGCGGAAGCCCGTTGGAATTGCGATTGTAGAACAGCGGCACGATCTCTTTCTCCAGGATTCCATAGATGGCCCTGGATTCGATATCGTTCTGATAATTGAGGTCTTCGTACAACTCGCCTCTGCCGATGGCCCAGCCGGTCTCAGGCCAAACGGAGTTTGGCACGTCGTAAGCCTCGTCCCACCAGCCATCGAGGGTGCTCATGTTGAGGACGCCGTTGGCGGTGGCCTTCATCCCGCTGGTGCCGCTGGCCTCCCGGGGGCGAAGTGGGGTGTTGAGCCAGATGTCTGCTCCCTGAACCAGGTAACGGGCAACGCACATATCGTAATCCTCGATGAAGACCATCCGTCGCCGAAACTCCTCCCGTTGGCAGAGGCGGACGACCTGCTGGATCAACTCCTTACCTGGGTTGTCCTGGGGATGCGCCTTTCCCGCGAAGATGATCTGGACGGGGCGGTCCGCGTCGTTCAGGATGCTGGCCAGCCGATCCGGATCGCGCAGGACCAGGGTGGAGCGCTTGTAGGTGGCGAAGCGGCGGGCGAATCCAATGGTCAGGGCCTCGGGATCCAGCACTTCGCCCGCCCTCTCTATCTCGGACAGGGGGGCGCCCCGCTTCTCAAGCTGCTCGCGCAGCCGCCGCCGAACGACGGCCACCAGGCGCCCTCGTCGCCTCTCGTGGGTGCGCCAAAGCTCCTCGTCGGGGATCTCGTCCACCCGCTCCCAGACAGTCTGATCGTCTGGGCGTTCCAGCCAGCGATGTCCCAGGTAGCGGTCGTAAAGCCTGGCCATGTCGAAGGAGATCCAAGAGGGGATGTGGATGCCGTTGGTAATCGAGGTGATGGGCACCTCGTCCTCAGGCGCGCCCGGCCAGAGACTCTGCCACATTTTGCGCGCAACCCGACCGTGCAGCCGGCTCACTCCGTTGGTGTGGGCTGCCAGGCGAAGGGCGAGGACAGCCATGCTGAACGGCTCTCCATTGTCCGCTGGATTCCTGCGTCCCAGGGCCAGGAACTCCTCCCGCGAGAGACCAAGCTCTGGGTAATAATCGGAGAAGTACTTGTCCATGAGCTCTGGAGGAAACCTATCGATCCCAGCCGGGACGGGGGTGTGGGTGGTGAAGACGTTGCCGGCCGAAGCAGCTTCGCGGGCCTCGGCGAAAGAGAGCGCGCCTTGACGGCCTTGCTCTTCCATGAGGATGCGGATCCGCTCCAGAGCCAGGAAGGCGGAGTGGCCCTCGTTCATGTGGCAGATGGTAGGGCGGATCCCCAGGGTCTCCAGGGCGCGGATGCCGCCGATGCCCAGCAGGATTTCCTGCTGGATGCGCATCTCCAGATCACCGCCATACAGCTCGTCGGTGATGTCCTGATCCTGACGACCGTTGGCCGGGATGTTGGTATCCAGCAGGAAGAGAGGCAGCCGTCCGACCTGGGCGCGCCACACCTGGGCCGTGACCTTGCGGCCGGGGTAATCAACCTGCACCGTCACCGGCGTTCCGTCTTCCCTTTGCTCTAGTTGAATAGGCATATTATAGAAATCGTTCTTTGGGTACAGCTCCCGTTGCCACCCATCTGAGTTCAGATACTGATGGAAGTATCCCTCCTGGTAGAGGAGACCCACTCCCATCAGGGGCAGGCCCAGGTCGCTGGCCGATTTAAGGTGATCGCCAGCCAGCACCGCCATGCCCCCGGCGTAGATGGGCATACATTCGGTGAGCCCGAACTCGGCCGAAAAGTAGGCGATGCACGGCTCTCCAGGCGCGCCGTGGTGTTTCTCATACCAGGTGTTTTGACTCTGCACATAGCGGTCGAACCGTTGATAGATCCGCTCCAGATGGGCCAGGAACCCGTCGTCCTCGGCTGCCTCCTCCAGCCGCTCCTGCTTGATAGCTCCCAGCATCAGTACGGGGTTGTGGCCGGACTCCTCCCAGAGCTCGCGGTCCAGCCGACGGAAGAGATCAACCGCCTCCAGATTCCAGCACCACCAGAGGTTGTAGGCCAGGTCTCGGAGGTGTTCCAGCTTGGTTGGCAAAGATGGGACGATGGTAAAAGTGCAGATGGGTTGCATGGTTTCTTACCTCTTCTGATATGATGTGGGGGGGTGGACGCTGGCCCGCAGCGCAGCCACGTTTTCGGCCAGCGACGCCTGATCGTTGTAGATGCTCGATCCGGCTATCAGCACCGTCGCCCCCGCGTTCACGACCAGCGGCACGGTGATTGGGCTGATTCCGCCGTCCACAGCGATTGGCACGTCCAACCCGCGCTCGTCCAGCGTGCGGCGAAGGCGGCGAATCTTGTCCAGTTGACTGTGGAGGAATGGCTGACCGCCCCAACCGGGGTCGACCGTCATCACCTGGATCAGGTCGGCCAGGTGCAGCACTTCTTCCAGGACGCTCAGGGGCGTGCCGGGATTGATGGCCACGCCCGCCTCGATTTTGAGCTCGCGGATGCGCTGCAGCACGCGGTGGAGATGCGGACAAGTCTCTTGATGCACGATCAGGCGGTCGGCCCCAGCGTTCGCAAACGCTTCCAGGTGCCGCTCTGGCTCGACGATCATCAGGTGCACGTCCAGCGGCAGTTTCACCAGCGGACGCAGCGCCCGCACCACGCCTGGTCCGAAGGTGATGTCGGGGACAAAGCGCCCGTCCATCACGTCCACTTGGATGGCGTCAACGCCGGCGGCTTCGGCCTCGCGTGCCTGCTCGCCCAGCCGCGCAAAATCAGCCGATAAGATAGAAGCCTCGATCACGATCATGGTGTTCTCCTAAAAAGTATTGCGTATTGCGTGTTGCGTGGGCGTAAAACGTGAAGCGTGAAACGTGAACCTCACGCAGCACGTTTCACGTTTTACGCTTGAGATGACGAACTCCCTGGCAGCCCGCCACGATCACGTCCGTCGCCAGCCCCAGGAACAAGCCGTGTTCCACGATGCCGGCCCGCTCGCTCAGCCGGGCTGCCAATTGGGCTGGCTGGGAGATGGGGCCAAAACCGCAATCCAGGATCAGGTTGAACTGGTCGGTCGTGAACGGCGTACCGTCGCTGTTGAGACGCAAGACAGGTTGCGCGCCCAGCGACTCCAGATAAGCGGCCTGCGAGCGCCAGCCAAAGGGAACGATCTCCACCGGCACCGGCCAGCGGGTGCCCAGCGTGGGCGAGAGCTTGGACTCGTCCACCACGATGATCTCGCGGCGGCTGGCCTGGGCGACGATCTTTTCCCGCAGGAGCGCGCCACCGCCGCCCTTGATCAGGTTCAGATCGGGATCCACCTCATCCGCGCCGTCAATGGTCAGATCCACGACGGGATGCTCGTCCAGGGTGGTCAGCGGGATGCCCAGCCGCCGCGCTTCCGCTTCGATCCGAAGCGAACAGGGCACGCCGAGGATGTCCTGAAGTTGGCCCTCGTGCAGCAATTGGGCGATGCGGCGCACAGCGAAGGTGGCCGTGCGGCCGTGGCCCAGGCCCACCACCATGCCTGATTTCACGAATTCGACCGCGCGCTCGGCGGCCTGTTGCTTGAGTTGCGAGCTTCGCCCTGAGCGTGTCGAAGGGACGTCTCCGCTCACTTGATTTGCTCCTCAGTCCTGTTTTCGCTCCGTATCAACCTCTCGTCGCCTGCCACGCCCGCAACACCTCGGCCACGCTCCAGGCCTGGGCGATGCAGCCACGCGGCGCGAAGGGCGGGTCGCCGTCGAAGATTTCGCTGATGCTGCCCACGCCGTGGCCGGCCAGGTGGTGAATGAGCGGCTGCAGGAAGGAGCGCGCTAGCTCACGGTCGCCATAGACGCGCAGGTGCGCGCTGACGAAGGGGCCGATCAGCCAGCCCCAAACAGCGCCCTGGTGGTAGGCGGCGTCGCGCTGGCGCTGGTCGCCGCCGTACTGGCCGATGTAGGCCGGATCATGGGGCGCCAGACTGCGCAGTCCGTGGGAGGTGAGCAGGTGGCGGGCGCAGGCATCCACCACACCGCGCTGCTGCTGGCTGGTCAGCGGGCTGTGAGGCAGGGAGACGGCGAACAGTTGATTGGGGCGCAGGGCCGGGTCATCACCCTCCGGGCCGTTGAGCAGGTCGTAGCAGTACCCGGACGCTTCGTTCCAGAAGCGAGCGAACCCAGCGTGCGCTTGTTCCGCCAGGGCCTCGTAGCCGTTGGCTGGCTCGCCCAGACGGCGCGCGAAGTCGGCCATGCTGCGCAGGGCGTTGTACCACAGAGCGTTGATCTCCACTGGCTTACCGATGCGCGGCGTGACCACCCAATCATCCACCTTGGCGTCCATCCAGGTGAGCTGCACGCCGGCTTCACCGGCGTAAAGCAGGCCGTCGTTTGGATCCAGGCGGATGTTGTACCGCGTGCCGCGCTGGTGCCATGCGATGATCTCCCGCAACACCGGGAAGAGATCGCGCAGCAGGGTGTCATCGCCGGTGGCGGCGTGATAGGCACGGAAGGCTTCAAAGTACCAGAGGGCAGCGTCCACGGTGTTGTATTCGGGCGTCTCGTTCTTGTCCGGAAAACGATTGGGCAGCATGCCCTGGTCCACGAAATGGGCAAAGGTGCGCAGAATTCGCGCGGCCACGTCATGGCGACCAGTTACCAGCGTCAGGCCCGGCAGACTGATCATCGTATCGCGGCCCCAGTCGCCAAACCAGGGATAGCCGGCGATGACCGAACGGCCATCGATGCTGTTGGGCAGGGTACGGCGCACGATGAACTGGTCGGCGGCCAAGATCAAGTGCTGCACCCAAACCGGCGCGTCGGTGAGGCCGCTCTGCGTCACCAGTCGCTGTTCATGCTCCTGCCGCTCGCCGTAGGCCGATGCACTATCCAGGCTCGGCGTCGCCTCGGTGCTGGCAACAATGGTGAGCGTCTCGCCAGGGTGCAACACAGCATGAAAGTGACCGGCACAGAGGTTGTGGTCCAGGGCATCCAGCCCGCGATATCTCTCCGCGCTCAGGAAGTAGTCCTGGTACCATTCGTGCTGGGGCATCGCCTCGCAACGGTCGCTCTGCAGATAGAAAGGCACTGCCCCATCGAAGGCCGTCACCCGCAGGCCATGTGCCACCGGCTCCACGCGCATCTGCCAGTCACCGGCGTAGGTGTTACTGTGATGATCCCGGTAGTTGACGATGGCCTTGATGCTCAGGGCTAGCGGCGCGGTGGCCCTGAGCAGGTCGTAGCGAATGTAGGTCGTGTTGGCACCGGGCTGCATCCAGACTCGTTTTTCCAACAACGCATCGGCGCAAGCGAAGGTCCACACTGGCGTCGTGCCTTCCATGTGAAAGCGCTGCAAGTGATAGAAGCCGATTGGCTCTACGCCATTCCACCCTCTACCAAGCTCATAGCGGAGGGCTGCGACGGGAACAGCCCAGCGATTGGCAAACAGCGGGTAGGTGCGGCCGTCGTAGGTGGCCGTCTCGTCCAGCTTGGTAAGCAGGAGGGTGCGCCTCAGCGGCGGCTTGAGCGCAGCGACGAGCAGGCCGTGGTAGCGGCGGGTGAGCAGGCCGGCCACGGTTCCCGACGCATAGCCGCCGATGCCGTTGGTCACCAGCCACTCCCGCCCGGCCGACAATGCCAGGTTGCCACACACCTCGCGTCCGAAATCAATCATGCGATAAGTCATCTGCATCACCTTCAGTGGGTGTTCCCGCCCGCCCATACGTTTCCGCGAGCTCGGCTAATCGTGCGATGTGATCATCGCTAAGTGCGTTGGCAAGCAAGCGCCAAGCCCAGTTTCCCGCTGCCTGACTGGGCATGTTCATGCGGGCCTCGCTGCCCAGGCTGAGCACATCCTGTACGGGGAATATCGCCAGTGCAGCAGCGGACGAGGCTGCCAGTCGCATCAGCGCCCAGGCGATGCCGTTTCCACTTCCGAGATCATCTGGTGTGTAGCCCAGGTAGCGCGTACAGAAAGCCTGCTCAGGCTCAGGCGCGGATGCAAACCAGCCGCGAGTGGTATCGTTGTCGTGACTGCCCGTATAGACCACGCAATTGCGTTCGTAGTTGTGTGGAAGATACGGGTTGGTGGCATCATCGCCAAAGGCAAATTGGAGGATCTTCATCCCTGGGAATCCAAATCCATCACGCAGCGCTTCCACTTCGGGCGTGATAACACCCAGATCCTCCGCGATGATGGGCACGTCACCCAGCGCGCTCAAGAGGGCCTCGAAAAATGCCGCGCCCGGCCCTTTCACCCAGCGCCCGTTGACCGCCGTCTCTTCGCTCGCCGGCACCTCCCAGTACGCTTCGAAGCCCCGGAAGTGATCAAAGCGCACCATGTCAACCTGGTGCAGCGTGATGCGCACTCGTTCGATCCACCATTGGTAGCCCTGGTCGGCCATCACGTCCCAGCGATATAGGGGATTGCCCCACAACTGCCCTGTCGGACTGAAGTAATCGGGTGGCACGCCCGCCACTACCGTTGGACGCCCATCTTCGTCGAGGGGGAACAGGTGCTGGTGCGCCCAGACGTCCGCGCTATCGTGTGAGACATAGATCGGAATGTCACCAAAGATCAGGACTCCGTGTTCGTTAGCATAGCGCTTCAACTCGCCCCACTGCTTGAAAAACTGGTGTTGTATGAACTTATGAGCCATAATGGCAGGCGCTAGCTGCTCACCCCACGTGGCCAAGGCAGTCGGTTCACGTTGCCTGAGCTCGCGCGGCCACGTGCCCCACGCCTCTCCGTGGAAGTGGTCTTTCAGAGCCATGAAGAAGGCGTAGTCGTGCAGCCAGATGCCGTCGTGTTCGGCGCAAAAGGAGTTGAAGGCAGTTGCCTCGGCTGGCCCTTCGGCTGTAAGCGAGGCGGCCTCAGGACGCGGATCGGCGTTGGCCGCAAACTGTTGATATGCTCCCAGCAAAAGCGGCTTCTTCCAGGTGATCACAGGGCCGAAGTCAACCCGCTCATCGGGGAAGACAGTCGCCTCCTCCAGGGCCTCGTGTGCAACATAGCCCTCGTGGGCCAGGCGGGCCAGGTCAATCAGCAGCGGATTGCCAGCGAAGGCCGAAAACGTCTGATAAGGCGAGTCCCCGTAGCCCGTCGGGCCCAGCGGCAAGACCTGCCAGACCGTCTGTCGGGCCGACACGAGGGTGTCCACCCAGCGGTAAGCCACTTCATTGATCTCGCCGATACCAAAGCGTCCCGGTAACGACGTCGGATGTAAGAGCAAACCAGTGGAACGTTCCAGTTTCACGATGTTCTCCTTCTACTTCAAACATCCAACTCGTTTTGCTTGAACTCAAGAGCCTTGTGATACAGCTCCACGTACTTCTGAGCCGAGGCCCGCCACGAGAAATCAGCCCTCATTCCACGCTGCATCAGGGTTCGCCAGGCGTATTTATGGTTATAGGTCTCCACGGCTCTCTTCACCGCAGCCAGGAGGGCTTCTTCGCTGTATTCGTCGAAGGCGAAGCCATTGCCCTGGCCGGTGGCTGGGTCATAGTCTTGCACCGTGTCGGCCAGGCCGCCGGTGCTGCGCACGATGGGCACACTGCCGTAGCGCATGGAGATGAGCTGGCCCAGGCCGCAAGGCTCGAAGCGCGAGGGCATGAGGAAAGCGTCGCTGCCGGCGTAGATGCGCCGCGCCAGAGCAGAGTCGAACTTGAGAAAGACCGCGGCCTGACCTTGATACTTCCCGGCCACATTAGCAAAAATCCTGTGATAACGCTCCTCGCCCGTGCCCAGGAGGACGAATTGAAGGTCTAGCTCCATCAGTTGATCGCTGGCTTCGGCCAGAATATCGAAGCCTTTCTGATCGGCCAGGCGGGAGATCATGCCGATGAGCAGAACGTCAGGGTCCGGAGGGAGTCCCGCTTCCCGTTGCAGGGCCAGCTTGTTCTCCACCCGCCCCCCCTCTTTCCCCCCCAAAGTTGGGAGGGAGGAAGGGGCGGCGTCGTAGTTGACAGCGATATCTGGGTCGGTGGCCGGGTCCCAGACCTCGTAATCCAGGCCGTTGAGGATGCCGAACAGGCGATCCTGGCGCTGGGCCAAAATGGGATCCAGCCTCTCTCCGTATTCGGGGGTGAGGATCTCCTGGGCATACTTCTCGCTCACCGCGTTGACGACGTCGGCGAACAGTATGCCCCGCGCCATCAGGACGACCACCCGGCTCAGATCGTCGTCTGTGAGATGGGGGATGAGGCCATAGTCACCCAAACCGGCGAACTCCAGAAGCTCAGGGCCGAAGATGCCCCGGTAAGCCAGGTTGTGGATGGTGAAGGCGGTCGCGGTGTGGGCGAAAAAGGGATCGTCCTGGTAAATCGTCTTCAGCCAATTGGGGATGATGCCGGTGTGCCAGTCGTTACAGTGGATGACGTCCGGCTGCCAATCGAGCTTCTTGAGCATCTCCATGATGGCCCGGCAGAAGAAGACGAAGCGCTCCCCGTCGTCATCGTAGCCGTAGACCTCCTCGCGGCCAAAGTACTTGTCGCTGTCAACCAGGTAGGCGGGCATCCCCTCGACGACGCTCTCGAAGATAGAGGCCGACTCGTGATCGGAGCCAGCGGGCACAGGCAGTGAATCCAAAACCTTGGTCAACCCGAACTCGGCCTCGTTGATCTGTCCGTATTTAGGCAGCGCCAGCCGGGCGTCGTGGCCCAATTGCCGCAGGGCCTTGGGCAGCGATCCGGCCACATCGGCCAGCCCGCCCACCTTGGCGAAAGGCACTGCCTCGGAAGAAAGCAGCAGTATTCTTAACGGCTTGTCCATCGTCTCTCTCCGCTGGGATATACCCCCACATTATACAACAGATTGGCAAGGTTGGGAAGAGCCTGCCAAAACCACCGCCATGGCCGTGGAGAGGAGGCGGGTGTCGGCGGTGTCGGCGCGGGAATTGATGATGATGGGCACTTTGGCCCCCACCACCAGCCCGGCCATGCGGCCACCCGCAAGATACTGGATGGCCTTGGCGGCTGTGTTACCCGCTACCACCCCAGGCACGATGAGGATGTCGGCGTTTCCTGCCACAGGGCTCTCAACTCCCTTGATGCGGGCCGCCTTGGATGAGACGGCAACGTCCAGCGTCAGCGGCCCATCCACGACAGATCCCTCTACCCACCCATCTTCGGCCATTCTGGCCAAAGCCAGGGCTTCAATCAACTCACTGAAATTGGTGATAGACATAAATCTCGAATCCTCCGGATTTTGCAGACTGACCCATTGTACAACGATTTGGCCTACGAGACAAATCCCCGACCTCCCCCAGCGAGGGGGAGGAGTGCCGTAGAAGGAAGCTTGCCTTTTTGAAGAGGTCAGGTATAATAGAGGCCACGGTTAGCTATGAAGAAACTGGTAGCGATATTCACAACCTCATTGTTCGTTGGCTTCTCAGGAGCACTGATGCCGGGGCCTCTCCTCACGGTGGTCATCAGCGGGAGCGCTCGAAAGGGCTTCTGGGAAGGGCCGGCGCTGGTGCTGGGCCACGCCGTGGCAGAGATTCTCATCGTTGTCGCCCTGGCTGCTGGATTGAGTCGTCTGTTGAAGCGGAATTGGGTAGCCGGGCTCATTGGGCTTCTGGGAGGGGCTTTCCTCCTCTGGATGGGCTTGGACATCATCAGGAGCGCATGGTGGGGCACGGTCTCCTTGGAGCAGGCAACCGGCGCGGAGGCTGGGCTGCAATTAGGCCCTATCATCACGGGCATCGTGGTCAGCATCTCCAATCCCTATTGGGTGCTCTGGTGGGCCACGGTGGGCGCCAGTTACGTAGCCCTCTCTCTGGCGCGAGGCCCCCTGGGCCTGGGATCCTTCTATTTCGGCCACATTCTATCCGACCTGAGCTGGTATAGCCTGGTGGCCCTGTTGATCACCAAAGGCAAAGCCTTGCTGAGCCAACCCGTCTACAGGCTGATCCTGCTGGTGTGCGGGCTCTTCCTGGTGGCTCTGAGTATCTACTTCGTCTATTCGGGCATCAAGTTTCTGCGGGGAAAGGCAACTTTCTCCCCGTCAGAATGATAGGGCGGCTATGTCCACCACTCACTACTTCACCGTCAGCCAGATCAACAACTACATCAAAGAACTCTTCGAGATAGACTTCGTGCTCCAGGACCTCTGGATAGAGGGCGAGGTTTCCAATTTCTCCCGATCGGCGGCGGGGCACGCCTACTTCACCCTGAAAGATCAGGCCGCTTCATCACATGACGTCGCGGCTGTTTCATCACATGGCGTCACGGCGGCCAGCATCCGCTGCGTGATGTGGCGCTCTGTGGCCGCACGGCAAGCCTACTTTCCCCAAAACGGCGAAGCCATCCTTGCCCACGGCCGCATCTCTGTTTACGAGGTTCAAGGCACTTATCAATTCTACGTAGATGCCCTCCGGCCGGCTGGCCTGGGGGTTTTGCACCTCCAGTTTGAGGCCCTCAAGAAACGCTTGGAGGCCGAGGGGCTCTTCGCCTCTGATCGCAAGCGGCCCTTGCCTCCCTTCCCCCGCTGCCTGGGCGTGGTCACCTCGCCGACTGGGGCCGCCCTCAGAGATATATTGCACGTCCTGGGGCGTCGCTATCCCCTGGTTGAGGTGATCCTCGCCCCAACTCTGGTGCAAGGGGACAAGGCGCCGCTGCAGATCGTGGCCGCTATTGAAGCCCTCAACGAGCACACAGATGCCGAGGCCATCATCGTTGCGCGGGGCGGCGGGTCGCTGGAGGATCTGTGGGCTTTCAATGATGAGCGGGTGGCACAGGCCATCTATTCGTCGCGCCTGCCTGTGATCTCCGGTGTGGGCCACGAGACCGACTTCACCATCGCCGACTTCGTGGCCGATGTGCGGGCTCCCACCCCTTCGGCTGCTGCGGAGATCGCCGTGCCCGATCAAGGAGAGCTGTGGGGAACGCTGCACCTCCGCCGAAACCGCCTGGTCACGCTCATAGGAGGACAAGTAGCGGAACGGCGCAGCGCTGTTGAGTCCCAGGAGCGCGTCCTTAGCCGACTATCGCCCCAGGCCAAAATCGTCAGCCATCGCCAGCGCATTGATGAGCTAACCCGCGCGGCCAGCGCGAGTCTGGCTCACCAGTTGGCCCTGCGGCGAGAGCGGCTGCGCGGCCACTTCCTGCGTCTGCAGAGCCTCAGCCCCTTTGCCACCCTGGACAGAGGCTATTCCATAACTCGTCAACTGAAAACGGGGGAGATTGTCAAAAGCGTGGCCCAGGTGGCGACTGGGGATCGAATCGAGACCCAGGTGAGCGACGGCAAGTTCGAGGGCCTGGTCGCTTGGGCAGTACAACGCCAGGAGGATCAAGAATGAACGAAGTAGAGAAATTGCCTTTCGAAGAGGCATTCAAAGAGTTAGAGGACACAGTGCACCGACTGGAGGGGGGAGGGTTGACTCTGGATGAATCCATCGCCCTCTTCGAGCGGGGGATGAGCCTGGCCGAGCACTGCGGCCACAAGCTGGACGGTGCCGAGTTGAAAGTGAGCCAGTTGGTGCCCTCGGACGCGGGGGGCTACGAGGCAACGCCCTTCGAGGAAACCAGCGATTGAAATCGCACCTGTGAGGGCACTTCGTGCCGGGTGACCACCTACGTGGTCACAGGAAGCGTCCACGCAGGTGGACGATCGGCGCATTCGCGCCCTTCAGTTTCAACCGCTGTTCCCTAACTCCCCTTGCATGGACCACGGCCCCGCCCAGGTGACCTTCACCTGAGCCAACTTTCCTCGCACTTGTCCTGTACAGGGCCAATCCCCATCGTCTCTAAAGAAGACCAGCTTGTGGGTGCGGGTGCGGCCCTTCCACTTGCCCCTGTGCTTCTCCTCGACCAATACCTCAACGGTTTCCCCCAAGAGCCGCTGGTTGATCTCACCGGCAACGTCCTCTTGCAGTTCCTCGATGGTCTTGCGGCGGCGTGCTTTCTCCTCCTGAGGAACGTCGTCGGGGAGGCGGCTGGCGGCGGTGCCGGGGCGGGGCGAGTAGATGGCAACGTGCACCGTGTCGAAACGGATCTCCTCCAGGAGTCTGCCGGTGTTCATGAATTGCTCCTCGGTCTCGCCAGGGAAGCCGACGATCGCGTCCGTCGCCAGGCTCACCCCTGGGATGCGCTGGCGGATTTTGGCCACCAGCCTGCGGTACTGGTCTACCGTGTAGCCTCGGACCATGCGTTTGAGAACGGCATCGTCGCCCGATTGGACGGGGATCTCGATGTGCTCGCAGACTTTGGGGAGGCTGGCCACAGCGTCAATGATTTGTTCCTTCATGTCAGCGGGATGGGAGGTCAGGAAGCGGATGCGCCACAGGTCTTCGATTCCGTGAACAGCGGTCAGTAGATCGGCCAAATCGGGCTGGCCCGGCAAGTCGTGGCCGTAGGCATCCACGTTCTGGCCCAGCAGAGTTACCTCCCGCGCCCCGCGTTTCACCAGGCAATCCACTTCTTCCACAATTGCGTCCACAGGTCGGCTTCGCTCTCGCCCCCGCCGCAGCCTGACGATGCAGTAGGTGCAGAAGTGGTCGCAGCCCTCGATGATTGGAACGTAGCAGGAGACTGGAAGTTGGAGGTTGGAAGTTGGAGGTTGGATATTGGATATTGGAAGTTGGAGGTCGGTTGCTGATGAGCGGCGCTCTTTGACGAGTTGGATCAGGCCCTCCACATCCGATGGTTTGAGGAAGGCGTCTACGTAGGGGAAGGTTTGTTTTAGAGCGGGGACGTCGTCTACGAGGCAGCCCATCACGGCGATGATGGCTGCGGGGCGCTTCTTCTTGAGGGGCTTGAGGGAACTGAGGCGGCCCAATGCCTTGTTCTCGGCGCTTTGGCGGACTACGCAGGTGTTGAGGACGACGAGGTCTGCGGCATCGGCTCGCTTCGTCCAACGGTAGCCCAGGCGTTCCAGGCCCTCTGCCGCGCGCCGCGAGTCGGCGGCGTTCATTTGACAACCGATACTCCAAATGTGATAGTATTTCATCTTCTAGCCAGAATCTCCCGTGCCACCAACAGGCCGGAGGCGGAGGCCTGCACCAAGCCCCGGGTCACGCCCGCCCCGTCGCCGGCAGCAAACAGATTCTCTACCTCGGTCTCCAGCGACTTGCTCAGCTCCAGCTTGGATGAGTAGAACTTGACCTCCACGCCGTAGAGTAGGGTGTGGCGTGAGTTGACGCCGGGAGCCAATTTGTCCAGGGCCTCCAGCATCTCCAGGATATTAACCACGTAGCGATAGGGCAGCACCAAGTTCAGGTCGCCAGGGGTGGCATCTCTCAGGGTAGGGGTGACGAGGCTGCGGGCCAGCCGCTCAGGTGTCGAGCGCCGCCCCTGCTGCAAGTCGCCCAGTCTCTGCACGATGACACCATCGCCCAACAGGTTGGCCAGGCTGGCGATGTACTTACCGTAGGTGATGGGCTCATTAAAAGGCTCGGTGAAAGCCTTGCTCACCAAGATGGCGAAGTTGGTGTTCGCGGTCTTTCGGTTAGCATAGCTGTGACCATTGACGGTCATCACCCCGTCCGCGTACTCAGTTACTACCTCACCGTAAGGACAGACGCAGAAGGTCCGTACCTTGTCATCGAAGGCGCGGGAGTAGTAGTGCAGCTTGGGCTCGTAGACCAGATTAGTGAGGGGTGCCAGCACCTCGGCTGGCAGCTCCACCCGCACACCCAAGTCAACGGGGTTGCGGCTGAGGGAGAGGTTCAACTGTTGGGCCACTTCCTTCAGCCAGGATGCTCCCTCACGGCCAGGAGCCACCACCACGCACTCCCCCTGGATGACTTCTCCTTTAGCTGTCTCTATCCCCACAGCCCGCGAGTTTTCGGCCAGGATTCTGGCTACTCCGGTTCTGGTTCTGATCTCCACCCCACGGCCTGACAGCTCGTCCTGCATGGCGGTCAGGATCTCGCCGCTCCGCTCCGTGCCCAGGTGGCGGATGGGGAAAGAGATGAGCCGTAGCCCGGCCAAAGCCGCTCGTTTCTCCAGTCGCTCTATGTCGTCGTCGTTGGTGCCGTAGATAGGCCCCGTGGCGCCGAACTTGACGAAAGTCTCGTCCACTTCCTGGATCAGGGCACTGGCTGCCTCGTCGCCCAGCAATTTGGCCAGGTGTCCACCCACCACTGGCGAGAGAGTCAGCTTGCCATCCGAGAAGGCCCCAGCCCCTCCCCAACCGCAGAGGAGCATACAGGGGTTGCAGTGGGCGCAGCCCTTGCCCAGCTCGCGAGATGGGCAGCTCCGCCTCTCAATGTTAGGGCCTTTCTCCAACATCAGAATGTCCAGCTTCGCCTGCGACGACAGCTCCAAAGCGGTGAAAATCCCCGCCGGTCCAGCGCCGACTATGATGACGTCGTAGTTGCGGTGTGACATCAAATCCTCCCGTTAGCTCTGCACCAAGATCTTCTGGAGCGACTTCTCGTAGACCTGATAGGCGCGGCGACCGAAGAGGACGAAGCGCACCAACTCAATGTCGGTGTGCGACTCGGCGTAGTTGATGGCCGTCCGCAGGGCGATGGAGGCAGCTTCGTCTATCGGATAGCCGTAGGCGCCGGTGCTGATGGATGGGAAGGAAACTGAGCGGACGTCATTATCCGAAGCCACCTCCAGGCTGCGGCGGTACGCGCTGGCCAGAAGTTCCACCGCCCGTTCGGGTCCCTCCCGATGGTAAACAGGTCCCACGGTGTGGATAACGTGCTTCGCCTTGAGCCGATAGCCCTTGGTGATCTTGGCATCGCCCGTCTGGCAGCCGCCCAGGGCGCGGCACTCCTCCAGGAGCTCCGGCCCCGCCGCCCGGTGGATGGCCCCATCCACACCGCCTCCGCCCAGCAGGCTCGGGTTGGCCGCGTTGACGACGGCCTCAGTGTCCTGCTCCGTGATGTCGCCCTCGACGAGCTCCAGTCGCGATTTGTTGATGGTCACCTTCACGTTTTGTTCCCTCCTTGGCCTTCTCCCCTGCCGCAGGCGGGCAGGATAGCGGCTACTCCAATGACGTTTCTTGCCTAAGTTGGCGTCTTACTCCCTCGTAACCTGGAATATCTGGTTGCACCTGATCCAGATTATCCTTCGCATCCTTATAGTTCCCTCTTGCCAAAGATTGTTCTGCCAACTTGAGGTGAGCTTTCTGCTTTCCTTCCTCAGCCTCTTGGAATTCGGCAAAGAGTCCTAACTTCCCATAGACGCTCCTCGCTTCGTCGAACCAATCACGCATCTTCACGAAATCACTTTCTTTTTCGCACTGGTACGCTCGCCTTAGACATGCATTGGCACGTTGCTTCTTAATGTCCAAGTCTTCTGGCGCTAGGTCCAGAGCTTGATCCAGTTCTTGTATTTCCTTCTCGAAATTCCTTTGCTGCCTATATTCCGCAGCCCGTTGAAGGTGTCGCTGGACTGACTGTGAATTCACATCATGCACCAGCTTTTGCAATACTTCTCCCAGCCGCTCAGAATAATAGTTTTCCTGCTCCTCCATCGGGATATTGATGACGTGAATGTTGAGCGAGCGTAAAATATCAACCGTGAACTCATCGGCATTGAATAAAATGGCGTAGGCTCTACGCTGGTGCTTTTCTAGGTCAAAAGCTATCTCGGCTTGTAGTTGGTTGAAATCAGGGTCACTGACACTGTAGCCTATGAATAAGAACGTCTTCTTTATCAGCAATGCGGTGAGTTCGTCCTTGACCCTGGGAAAGCGACGAAAGTAGGTGTAATAGTCCTGCAGGGTGATTACGATAGTGTCCGGCTGCTCCCTGTCGCCGTGCAATTTGACAAGCGTCACTGTATCAGCGCCGGTGTAGGGCAGTTCGTGGTCGCGCACGACTTTTCGAAATGACTTCCCTGCCTCGTCGAGCGTCTTCTCCAACACGTTATCGTAGTTGGTCGTCACCCAAGTCTGGATCGGCAACCGGGCCAATAGCCGATGGTTCTCCGTTGGCCTCTTCCCCGTCGTGTCCATCTGTTCGATGATGTGATCGATCAGCGCCTGCCGCCCACGTTTGACTTCGTAGTACTGGGCGATCTTGAGAGGGTCGGTATTCGCCGGTACGCCGATGTTCGCAGCCAGCGGTGCCAGCAGATCATTCCAACCCGGCAACCCGGCTCCTTTTGAAAGCCCTGCGCCGACGAAGAGGACACTGTTGCCCTTCGCGATCTGTTTCACCAATTCCTGTGGGATATCCATCGTGCCTATCTCTCGTTTTTGCTGGTCAATCAAGCTTCTCTTCGGTTGTCATTCAGCACTCTCTTCAACAACTGCCCCGTGTATGACTCCCCCACCTCCGCCACCTGCTCCGGGGTCCCCTCGGCCACGATCTCCCCGCCGGCGTCGCCGCCCTCAGGGCCTAGATCAATTATCCAGTCGGCTACTTTGAGGATGTCCGGCTGGTGCTCGATGATGACCACGGTGTTGCCAGCGTCCACCAGCAAGTTGAGCACTTTGATCAGCTTGTCCACATCGGCGGCGTGAAGCCCCACGCTGGGCTCATCCAGGACGTACAGGGTGCGACCGGTGGCCCTCTTGGAAAGCTCCCGCGACAGCTTCACTCGCTGGGCCTCGCCCCCCGATAGCGTGGGGGCCGGCTGGCCCAGCCTGATGTAACCCAGACCCACGTCGTAGAGGGTTTTGAGCTTGCGCTTGATCTTGGGGATGTTGCCGAAGAACTCCATGGCCTCCTCGACGGTCATGTCCAATACCTCGGCGATGTTCTTCCCCTTGTAGCGCACCTGCAAAGTCTCCCGGTTGTAGCGCTTTCCCTTGCAGATGTCGCAGGCGATGTAGATGTCGGGCAGGAATTGCATCTCGATCTTGATGTTCCCGTGGCCCTTGCAGGCCTCGCAGCGCCCCCCCTTGACGTTGAAGGAGAAGCGCCCCGGCGCGTATCCCCGCACTTTGGACTCAGGCAGTTCGGCGAAGAGTTCGCGGATGTAGGTGAGGACGTTGGTGTAGGTGGCCGGGTTGGAGCGGGGCGTGCGGCCGATGGGAGATTGATCTATGTTGATGGCCTTATCAACGTGCTCCACCCCCAGCACTGCAGCGTGGCGGCCAGGTTTGTCCCGACTGTGTTGCAGCACCTGGGCCAGCCGCCTGTAGAGTATATCCACCAAAAGGGTGCTCTTGCCAGAGCCTGAGACGCCGGTGATGCAGACGAATTGCCCCAGGGGGATGCGTACGTCTATGCTCTTCAGATTGTGCTCCGCCGCCCCTTTGATGACGATCTCCTTGCCATTGCCTTCGCGGCGGTGTTCGGGGATAGGGATGCGCCGGCGGCCAGCTAGGTAGTCGCCGGTGATGGAGCGCGGACAGGCCATCACATCCTCCAACGTTCCGGTAACCACGACCTCTCCGCCGTGCTCGCCAGCCCCAGGCCCCAGGTCAACGATGTAATCGGCGGCGCGAATAGCCGCTTCGTCGTGCTCCACGATCAGAACCGTGTTGCCCAGATCGCGCATCCCCTTCAGGGTGCGGATGAGGCGGGCGTTGTCCCGCTGGTGCAGCCCAATGGAAGGCTCGTCCAGGATGTAGAGCACCCCCATCAACTGCGAGCCGATCTGGGTGGCCAGACGGATGCGCTGGGCCTCCCCACCCGCGAGGGTCACCGCCGTACGGTTCAAAGTCAGATAACCCAGGCCCACGTTCTCCATGAAGCTCAGACGAGCCACGATCTCTTTAAGAATCCTTTGGCCGATGATCTGCTGACGCTGGTTGAGATGATCGGGCAGCTCCTCGGAGAACCGTTTGGCCTCGGCCACCGACATCACTGTCACCTCAGTGATGTTCTTCCTGGCCACGGTGATGGCCAGAGCTTCGGGACGCAATCGCTTTCCCCCGCAGGCCGTGCATGGATTGTGGGTCATGTAGCCGGAGATCTTGTATTGCACGTAGTCCGAGGTGGTTTCGTTGTAGCGCCGCCACAGGTTGGGGATTACTCCCTCGAAGGTGGTCTCGTACTGCCAGCGTCGCCCCTCGCGATTGCGGCGTCCTGATCTCGTCGAAGGGCGGTAGTGCACCGGGATGCGCTCCTGCCCGCTGCCGTGGAGTATGACGTGCAACTGGCTCTGGGAAAGCTCCCGTACTGGCACGCCCAGGGGGATGTCGTAATGCTCAGCCACCGCCTGCAGGAGTTGAGCGTAGTAGCCGTCGTCTTTCCCGCTGCTCTGCCAGGGCTGGATAGCCCCATCCCGCAGGGAGAGGTCGGGGTTGGGGACGACCAGGTCGGGGTCAATAGCCAGCTTGGTGCCCAGCCCCTGGCACTCCGGGCAGGCCCCGTGGGGGCTGTTGAAGGAAAAGGTGCGGGGCTCGATCTCCGCTAGGCTAACTCCGCAGTGGACGCAGGCGAAGTGCTCGGAGAAGAGCAGATCCTCAGGAGGCTCGGCTGAGAGGTTGTGGACAATGACTACCCCCTCGCCCAATTGCAAGGCCGTCTCCACCGAGTCGGCCAGTCGAGGGCGGAAGTCGGTGGGGTCATCTGGATGAGGAACGATCAGCCTATCAACCACCACCTCGATGGTGTGCATCTTGTAGCGGTCCAGCTTGATCTCCTCGTCCACCTCTCGCACTTCCCCGTTCACTCGCACCCGCACGTAGCCCGCCTTGCGCACGTCCTCGAAAATTCCACGGTGGTGGCCCTTGCGATCCTTGATCAGGGGAGCCAGGATCGTGATGCGGCTGCCCTCTGGCAGGTTCATAATGGCATCTACCATCTGTCCCGCCGTCTGTCGAGTGATCTCTCGGCCGCACTTGGGGCAATGGGGCACCCCGATTCGGGCGTAGAGGAGACGCAAGTAATCGTAGATCTCGGTCACCGTGCCCACGGTGGAGCGGGGATTGTGGCTGGCCCCGCGCTGGTCAATGCTGATGGCGGGGGAGAGGCCCTCAATTTGATCCACGTCGGGCTTCTCCATCTGGCCCAGGAACTGGCGCGCGTAGGCCGATAGGGACTCCACGTAGCGGCGTTGCCCCTCGGCGAAGATGGTGTCGAAGGCCAGGCTCGACTTGCCCGACCCTGAGATGCCAGTGATGACGATGAGCTTGTTGCGGGGCATCTCGACCGTTATGTTCTTGAGATTGTGCTCTCGCGCACCTTGCACGACGAGCTTATCTTGAGCCATTCCCTGACTCCAACGGTTAGTATTCAGTGATCAGCGGCACCGTATTGTAACACGAAAGATGCCTCAAAGCAAGCAAGCCAGGGCACATTCAGGCGGCCCTAGCTCGTTGGACTGGTGAATCCATTTGCTTGCACCAGGGTTGCTCAGGTGCAGCGTTTGGGAGGCGGTTCACTTCTTCTCTTCGTCTGTCTCCCCCGGTATCTCAAAGCGATAGCCCACCCCGCGCACTGTGCGCAAATAAGCCGGCGATCTCGGGTTTTCCTCTATCTTCTGTCGCAGCCGACAGATATGGACATTTAAAGTTCCGGTATCGCCCAGGAAATCGGTTTTCCAGATCTTCTTCATCAAGAACTTGCGACTCAAAACTCGCCCTGGGCTGCGCATAAGAACTTTTAACAGTTCGAGTTCCTTGGGATTCAATCTCCACTCTTTGATTCCATTGTTGACACGCCGCGTCCCCAAATTTAGAACTAGCCTTCCTGCCTGAAGGGTCTCTCCTGCATCGCTTCTCAAAATGCTCCTGATACGGTTGAACAACTTTCGAGAGGTGAAAGGAGGCGTCAGGATAAAAGTAGCTCCCATCACATCCTCGTCTTTTTTGGCCTTGGCCATGATCAAGATAATGGGGATCTCGGCGACCTTCTCGTGCAGAGCCTGGCAGATTTTTCGCCCAGCTATCTTGGGAGATGTAGCGTTCAATATGATTAGATCGGGTGTCTCGGAAGCTGCCCGCTCAACGGCTTCTTGCTCACTGTGAGCCAGCGACACCTCGTACTTCTTTCTCTCCAGGCTTTGGAGAATCCAGTCTATTGGGGATTCAGCTTGCTCGACGAGCAAAATGCTGACGGTCATTGCTTTTTCCTATATACGGCTACTGAGATATTCTTCATGAGCTTCGGTCGGCAGCGACATGCAGCAAGAGGACGATGGTGAATCAGAAGCGCTTGATCAAAGAGGGTAAGCTACAGAGGAACATATTATAGCGCATTATCCGTTTTTAGGCAACTGGGCTTTGTTGACCTTTTGCCTCCCCCATAGTATAATCGGTTCGCCGCTGTGAAGGGTGGCAATTAGGCGAAAGGTGATAGATGTAATGAGCCGGTTTGATAGAGACAAGTTCCCAACCCTGATTATAATCGTCGGGTTGTTTAGCCTCGCTACCCTTTTCTTCTGGCCGGTTATCTTCGGTGGCAAGACTCTCCTGCCTGCCGATAACCTGTTCACTTTTGAGCCCTGGCGCTCCTTTGCCGATGATGCCATCGGAGATGGCGGCATCTCCGTGCCCCACAACGAACTCCTGAGCGACCTGATTCTGGAGAATTACGTCTGGAAGCTTTTCACCGTTCAATCCATCAAGGCCCGCCAGATTCCTCTTTGGAACCCCCATATATTCGCGGGCTTACCCTTCCTGGCCGCAGGCCAACATTCCGCGCTATACCCCTTCAGCGTCCTCTTCTACGTTCTACCCATCTCTAGCGCCTATGGCTATTTTACCGTCCTTCAACTCTTCCTGGCCGGCCTGTTCGCCTTCATCTACGCTCGAGTCATAGGCCTGGGTCGCCTGGGAGCCGCTGTGACCGCCATCACCTACATGTTCAGTGCCTTTATGGTCACCAGCGTGGTGTTCACCATGATCATCGCTGCTGCCGCCTGGCTGCCGCTGCTCCTGGCGATGATAGAACTGATCATCAGGAAGGTGGGAGAGAATCAAGAAAATGCTTCGCGCCCACTCCTCTACGTTGTTTTCGGCGCTATCGCTCTTGGCTTTCAACTTCTAGCCGGCCACATAGAGATCTCCTACTACGTGCTGCTGATCATGGCCTTTTATGCCGCCATCAGGCTGTGGCAACTGGCGCGGGGCGGCAAATCAGCGGCGGGGCGCGCCTTGTTCTGGTTAGTCGTTATGGTCGTGCTGGGCCTGGCCCTGGGCGCAGTGCAGCTTATCCCCCTCTACGAACTGGTGAGCAGCAGCTTCCGGCAGAGCTCAGCCAGCTACCAGCAGGTGGTGGGCTGGGCCTACCCCCTCCGCCGCCTCATCGCCTTCCTCGTCCCCGATTTCTTCGGGAATCCCACCCACCACAGCTACCTCGACGTTTTCAGCCGCCAGGTGGTGACAGTGGCTCAGGATTACTACGGCAACCCAATTAGCACTATTGATTGGGGGATCAAGAACTACGTCGAGGGCGGCAGCTATCTGGGCATCTTGCCTTTGCTGTTAGCCTTGGTCGCCATTTTCAGACGGCGCAACAAATACGTTTGGATTTTCGCTGTCCTGGCGGCCATTTCCCTGGCTTTTGTCTTTGGCACTCCCCTCTATGCCCTGCTCTTCTACCTCTTGCCCGGCATCAAGCAGTTACACTCGCCGTTCAGATGGATATTCCCCTACACGCTGAGCGTGGCGGTGCTGGCGGGAATCGGGGCAAATCATTTCGGAATTCGGAACACCGCCCTGAGCCTGTCGAAGGGTTCGGAATTCGGAATTGCTCGCAAGCTGGGCCGGCTGGCCCTCTTGGCCGGCCTCGGCTTGATCGCCGCTCTGGGCCTCAGTCTTCTCTTCCCGGATACCGTCATTCCCCTAGCCGAGCGGGCTATGCTCGGTCTGGCCAAAGCCCCCGAAGCCTTCGCCAACGGGCGGATGTTTTACTCCTACGAACTCCGCAACCTGCTAATCTTTGGGCTGTTCCTGGCCTCCAGCGGGGCAGTGTTGCTTCTCGCTCGTCGCTCTCTTCGGCTAGGCAAGTATAAGGTATGGAAGCCTCTAGCTCTGCTGGTCTTGATCCTCGACGTTTTCGTTTTCGGCTACGGCTTCAACCCCGCCGCTGATCCCAGGCTCCTCGATTTCAAGCCGCCGGTGGTGGAGTTCCTCCAGCAGGACAAGAGCCTCTACCGCATCACCACCTACAACGCCCCCGACGAGAAGACCTTCAACCCCAACGCGGGCATGTTTTATGACCTCGACGATGTGCGCGGCTACGACTCCATCATCCCCAGGCAGTACACCGATTACATGGGCCTCATCTACCCCCAGTCAGAACTGCAATACAACCGCGTCGCCCCCATTTACACCGACCAACGCCAGGCGCTGGACTCACCCTTGTTGGACCTGCTCAACGTCAAATATGTCCTGACCACCCAGGAAATCGAGAGCCCCAAGTACACCCTGGTCTACGACGGGGAGGTGCGGGTCTACCGCAACGAGAGCGCCATGCCCCGCGCCTTTTCCCTGCCCGCAAGCTGCGCCATCGTGACCGACGACGTAGCCACAGCCTTGCGAACCCACGACCCCCGCCAACACGTGATTCTCGAAGAGCAAGGGACAAAGCTCAAAACTCAAAACTCGAAACTCGAAACTCGAAACTGTGGTCTGCAACCTGCAACCATCACCTCCCACACCCCCAACGAAGTCCTCATTGATGTGGAGCTGGAGGAGCCGAGCCTCCTTGTCCTGGCCGATAGCTTTTTCCCCGGCTGGAAGGCCTTCCGCCGACCCCAGGGGACAGGCGAGGGTGAGGAGCAAGAGCTGGAGATCTACCGCGCCGATGGCAATTTCCGAGCGGTTTCCCTGCCGGCTGGCCGATGGACGGTGCGTTTCAAGTACACGCCGATGTCCATCAAGTTAGGGCTCTTCGTCAGCTTCATGGCCGGGTTGATGCTGGTCTTGCTGGTGGGCTACTGGCTGTGGGGGCGATTCTATCGAAAGAGCATTGAGGACTCCGACGCCAGGCGGGTGGCCAAGAACAGCCTGGCTCCCATCTTGCTTCAACTGGTGAACAAGGCCATCGAGACCGCCTTCGCCGCGCTGATGCTGCGTATCCTGGCCCCCGATGCCGCCGGGAAGTACTATTTCGCCGTCACCATCTGGATCTGGCTGGATATCTTCACCACCTTTGGGCTGAACATCCTGTTGCAGCGGGAAGTGGCCAAGAATCGCGCCCTGGGCAACCGCTACCTGGCCAACACCACCATCCTGCGCCTGATCCTCATCGTCATCGCCGTGCCTCTACTGGCCGCCTTCATTGGCGTGCTCCAGCTCACCCGCCCCCTAGCTGGCGATACTATCACCGCCATCGTGCTCCTGGCTGTGGGGCTGCTCCCCGGCACCCTGGCCAATGGCCTCACCGCTGTTTTCAACGCCTTCGAGATGATGGAGTACCCGGCGGCCGTCACCACTGTGACCACGGTGCTCAAAGTCGCGCTGGGTACCCTGGTCCTGCTGTTTGGGCTAGGCTTTGTTGGCCTGGCAGGACTCTCCATAGCGATCAACGTCGTCACCGCGGCCATCCTTCTGTACCTGCTGATCCGTCACGGCTTCCGACCGCGCCTCGAGCTCGATTCTTCATTGCAACGCCAGATGGTCAGCCTCTCCTGGCCTCTGATGCTCAACAACCTGATCTCCTTTTCCTTCTTCAAAATAGATGTGACCTTGCTGAAGACGATGCAGGGGAACACGGTGGTCGGGCTGTACAGCGTCGCCTACAAATTCATGGACGCCCTGCAAATCCTCCCAGCCTCGTTTGCCATCGCCGTTTTTCCCCTCATGTCTCGCTACGCGGACACGGCCAAGGACTCACTGATGAGAGCTTATCTCCTATCCGTCCGCCTGCTGGTCATCATCGCTCTGCCCGTCGCTATCGTCACCACCGTCCTGGCCGAGCCTTTGGTCTATCTCCTGGGCGGCTCCCAATACCTCCCCGATTCACGCATCGCCCTGCAACTCATGATCTGGTCCATACCCATCGGCTTCATCAACAGTGTCACCCACTACGTCCTCATCGCCCTGAATCAGCAGCGCTTCTTGACCAAAGCCTTCGCCATTGGCCTGGCCTTCACTGTCACAGCCAACGTCATCTTTATCCCCATCTACAGCTACCAGGCTTCGGCCCTCATCCACCTCTTTTCCGAATTGGCTCTGCTGCTGCCCTTCTACTATTGCTTGCGCAAGCATCTGGCCCCCGTGTCCTGGGGGAGGCTGCTCTGGCGGCCAGCGTTGGCCGCAGCGCTGATGGGCGGCCTACTGTTCGCGCAGCAGCGTCTGCTGCGCGACATAAGCCTTCTCTTAGCCGTGCCTTTGGGCGGCCTGGTCTACCTCCTGGCTCTGATCCTATTGAAGACCTTCAGCGAGGAGGAAATAGCTCTGTTCAAGAGCTTGTTGTCTTTTGGCCCTTGGAAGGTAGAGCCTGCCTCGGAGGCGCAGTAGAGTCCAATCGTCGTTTCCCCAACATATGTCAAAATTGAGCGGAAATCGAGAGGGGCGTATTCTGTTTTGCCGCCGCTTTTCACGGCTGAACAGTGATGGCATAGCCCAGAACAAGCCCGTCTGTTGCCAAGCAGGCGGGCTTTTTGGGCGTAGTAAGGTTGCCATTGGCTGAAGCCAGCCATTCGCGAAGGGTCAATGTGAAGAAATGGGCACAAAACCGTTACAAACTCGTAACATTTGTCGGCACAGGCGTAACCGTCTTGTGGTAGAATGTGGGCGCAATTGAAGTGCGCATCGCGCTCCCCAGGAAATCCCCAAACCCTGCCTCTCTACTCTTTACATTTATCAGCGTTTATAGTAGAATCATGGCAGCATAATGTTTATAGAGAATATGAGTCGAGGTTAATCAAGAGTATGGAAATGATCAGCATTATCATTCCGATGTACAACGAGGAAGAAGCCATCGGTGGCGATTTGGACACGATTATACAGACCATGAGCAGCAGCGATGTCCCCTGGGAGCTAATTGTGGTGGACGATGGCTCCACCGATGCCAGCGCGGAGATCGTGCGACGGCGGGAGGGAGTGAGGCTCATCCAGCACCCCCATAATCGCGGCACGGGCGCGGCGCGAACGACGGGGCTCAAGCATGCCAGGGGCGACGTCATTGTGATGACCGACGGCGATGGGACTTACCCGAACCAGGACATCCCCCGCCTCCTGGCTCACATGGGCGAGTGCGACATGGTCATCGGTGCCAGGAGGGCGGAGGCGGGCAGCCTAAGGTGGCTGCGCTCCCCGACCAAGCTCTTCATCCGCCTTCTGGCCTCGTACATGACGGGGGTAAGGATCCCCGATCTGAACTCCGGCCTTCGCATCTTCAAGAAGAGCGTCGCTGAGGAGTTCCTGGATATTCAGCCCACCACTCACTCCTGGGTGGGCACTCAGACCGTCGCTTTCCTCTCCGAGGGCTATGCGGTCGAGTTCATCCCCATAGACTATTACCAGAGAAAGGGGAGCAAGTCCTCCTTCCATCCTATCGCCGATACGTATAATTACATCTCACTGGTAGTGCGAACCATCATGTACTTCAACCCCCTCAAGGTCTTTTTGCCCGTGGCCCTCGCTCTCATCGTGGTGGGGGCGGTCAAGCTGGTGCGGGATGTGATTTACTACCGCGGCTTCTACGTCCCTGGCGTCACGCTGATGCTGATATTGACGGCGATCCAGGTGGGGGCCATAGGCTTGCTGGCCGATCTAATCGTTAAGAGGGCCCGATGAAGTACGTTTTGATAGGGCCAACCTATCCTTACCGAGGCGGCATCTCCCACTACACCACCTTGCTCTACCAGCACCTGAGTGCTGCCCATGAGGTGAAGTTGTATTCTTTCAAGAGACAGTATCCTGCCTTCCTGTTTCCCGGTAGGACGGATAAGGACCCCAGCCGTTCCCCCCTGCGGGCCGATTGCGAGTATCTTCTCGATCCCTCGAATCCGCTGACGTGGCTGGCGACCTTCCGCCGGATAAAAGAAGATCGGCCGGACATGTTGATCCTCCAATGGTGGGTACCGTACTGGGCCTTGACGTTCGCCAGCGTCGCCTTTTTGGTGCGGAAGTTTACGCCCACCAGAGTCTTATTCATTTGTCATAACGTCATGCCTCACGAGGGAAGCGCGATTGATAGACTCTCAGCTAAACTGGCCTTGGGACGGGGGCATTACTTCATCGTTCAATCCCAAAGGGACTGGGAGGATCTAAAGACGCTATTGCCTGGCGCCGAGGCCAGGAAAACGGCGCTCCCTGTCTACGATGCCTTTCCATTGGAGGTAATGGAGAGTGCTCAGGCGAAGAAAGAGCTTGGTCTCGATGGCCCCGTTATGCTGTTCTTTGGCTTCGTTCGCAAGTACAAAGGTCTGGAATACCTGATCCGAGCGATGCCGGAGGTATTGCGGAACATTCAGGCGAAGCTCCTGATCGTCGGCGAGTTCTGGGAGGACAAGGAACCGTATCTTAAGACGATAGAGGAGTTAGGCTTACAGAGAAACATAGAGGTCGTGGATCGGTATGTTCCAAACGAGGAGGTCGGCTTGTACTTCTCTGCGGCGGATGTGGTGGTACTGCCCTACGTTGATGCCACCCAAAGCGCTATTGTTTCATTGGCCTACGCTTTCGACAAGCCGGTGATTACCACCGACGTGGGAGGGCTTCCCGAGGTGGTGTGCGACGGAGAGACGGGGCTCATCGTCCCTCCCAGGGACAGTGCAGCTCTGGCCGCAGCGATGGTGAAGTATTTTGAAAGAGACCTCGCTTCCCGTATGACCGCTAAAGTCAAGGTTCAGAAGAATGTCATGTCCTGGGAAAGACTAGTGCGTCTCATAGAGGACTTCTCCTCTTGATTTGAGCTTCACATGAAAATCACCTTTCTCCTTACTCAGAGCTTAGAAGACCCCTCAGGGCTGGGGCGCTACTTTCCCCTGGCCAAGGAACTGACCAGGCTGGGCCACAAGGTGCGCGTCTTGGCCCTGCACCCTAACCTGGGCAGCCTCTCCCAGCGACGGTTTCAGGTGGGCGGAGTCAAGGTGCATTACGTGGGCCAGATGCACGTGCGAAAGGTGGGCAGCCAGAAGACCTACTTCAGCACCCTAGGCCTGATGAAAGTGGCCCTGGCTTCGAGCCTGCGGATGAGCTTCAGAGCTTTGCTGGCTGGAACCGACGTCGTACATCTGGGGAAGCCGCATCCCATCAACGGGGTGGCCGCTCTGGCGGCAAAGTTCTTGCGGGGAAAGCGCTTGTACTTGGACTGCGACGATTACGAGGCGGACTCGAATCGCTTTTCTAGTCGATGGCAGCGGGCGGTGGTGGCTCTGTTCGAGGACAACCTGCCTCGTTTCGTCTCTGGCATGACGGTGAACACGCGGTTCACCCAGGAGAGGAATGTTGCTCTTGGCTTTTCTGCCGAACGGATCGTCTACGTGCCCAACGGCGTGGATAGGGACCGCTTTGCGAAAGTTGACCCCCCAAAGGCGCAGGCCCTTCGCCGGGAATTGGGTCTGGATGACAAAAAGGTGGTCGCGTACGTGGGGAGTATGAGCCTGGTGAACCATCCCGTAGACCTGCTTCTGCAAGCTTTCGCCATCGTCCGCAGGCGGTGTGGCGATGCCGTTCTGGTCCTGGCAGGCGGCGGCGAGGATTACGATTCCTTGCGCCGATGTGCTGAGGAATTGGGCCTGGGGGAGGTCGCCATTTTTGTGGGGAGGGTAAAGCCGGAGGCAGTGCCGTATTACACAGCTATAGCCGATGTCTCCGTCGACCCCGTCCACGATGATTTTACGGCCCGAGCCAGGTCGCCTCTCAAGCTCTTCGAGAGCTTCGCCGTCGGCACGCCCGTGGTGACGGGCGACGTCGGTGATCGCCGAAACATCCTCGGTGCTCCTCCTCAGTCCCCCCCAACCCTTCGACCTTCCCTTCGACCTTGCTCAGGGCAGGGCTCAGGACAGGCTTTGGGAGGGGAGTTCTGCGACGGCGAACCCTTCGACCCCGCTCAGGGCAGGGCTGGCCTGCTGGTAGAACCTGGCGATGCCCAAGCCCTGGCTGAAGGGATTCTGACGATTCTGGAAGATAGCGATTTAGCCCACGCTATGCAAGAAGCAGCCCTGAGTCTGCGTGAGAGGTACTATTGGGACGTGTTGGTGCGAGATTTTGTCAAGGTGTACTGCAACTAAAGGCTGAAAACTGGAAGCTGAAAAGGAGGCGAAGTGATGGTGGAGGAGAACTTCCCGCGTAAACGCACCCATTTCATCGTTGTATTTTTGGTAGTGGTTACATTGTAAGTGATATGGCCAGGTTGTACTCGGCGATATACCATTTGGTGAACATGTGGTGAAACGCATCCGACTTAGAAAAGGACAAGGTCTTGCGGACGAAACGGGCCAGCCGCTGGCGCAAGGTGTTGTACCAACGTTCCATGTGAGCCGTCTCGCCACTT
>SDBT01001641.1_pt1 | contig 39779 bp, 70 predicted proteins | sample 2277101 | NCBI WGS metagenome assembly SDBT01 (sample SAMN10404973, study PRJNA504765) | marine sediment metagenome | isolation source: marine sediment core GS10_PC15, 103 cmbsf | place: Arctic Ocean: Southern Knipovich Ridge | collected 2010 | reverse complement strand
ATCCCGATCCCGGAGGCGACGGAGGGCCCGTGGACGGCAGGGGTGGCGACGCCGGCGGCGTACCCGGTCGTGGGAAGCAGCGGGCCCTGACTCACGAGCTCGCCGTCGGCATAGCGGACAACATGAATCTGAGTCGGGCTTTCCTTGGCGTGAGTATGTCGCATGCTCCGCGTGTCGGAGTGACGAGGCCGGAGGGGGAGAGATACCTCGAGACGACGCGCATGCGGGGGGGGCCCGGCTATATTTTCCGCCCGCCGCGAATCCAGCCGGGGGAACCGGACTTCCGATGGTGGCGGCATAGCTCCGACAATGCCCGGGGAGTGCACAAGGCGCGAAACCCGATCGTGGCCCGTCTGGAATCGTTTTCCAAGGTCCCCGGACTCCAGGGCGGTCCCAGCGACGACTGGCACGGGGGCTTCACGACCATCGGGTCGGGAAGCCGCTACGCCGGTGCACCGACATCGGACGGCGGCGTGATCGTCCTGCCTCCGGAACTCGCCGTCGAGGACTACTTCGAGGACCGCGACCGAGTTCCTACCTCGATCTCCAACACGTTCTTTATCATCCCGGAGCACGTCAAGCTGAACATCGGCGGGCGTCCTGAATTCGCCACCGGTGGATCCCGTCTCGGCTTCGACCTCTACTCGGCAAACTCTGGCCTCGATCTGAACATCGACGCCTCGAAGGCCAACGGCGGGAAGATCCCCATCGTTACGTTCCAGGAAGTTCTCGGATTCTACGATGTTTGTTTCCAGAACGTATCCAATCTGAAATGGAACAACGGGGACCCGGCCGATGGAGGGGGCGTGATCGCGATCAAGAATTCGGGAGCGGTGCCGACGACGAATCCGGTCGATGGTGGGATCGTCTACATGGAGGCTGGCGCGTTGAAGTTCCGCGGATCATCGGGAACGGTAACAACGCTGGGAATCGCGTAGGTCAATTTCCGAGTAGCGACTGGAAGAACGAGGACTCGCGGACAACGGGCCAGGCGAGTCCGGAGAGGTAGCCGACGACGAGGAAGACCGCGAGGGTGAGCGCCGCAACACAGAGCCCGGTGAAAGTTCGGAACATGAATCGAAACATGGCATTGACTCCTTTCTTGGTGGTGGTGTACTCGACAGGCGGGGCTTTCACCCACTCGCTTGACGCCGTTCAGGCTTCGCAGGGAGGGAGGCCAGGAGCGGCCTACCAGCCAACCTTCGAGACCCCGGACGATTCCTACCGGGAAGGGCTGCCGAGACAAAGTTCGAGGAAAGATAGCTGCATCGTGACCCGACCGGGGGGCCGAATCCAAGGGAAATGTTTTGCACGAGGACCGAGATGAGTCGTAAACACAGCCGTAACGGTGGGATCGAGAAGGACAATCCGACTCTGGCGGTCGAGTTGACAGACGGTAACCGATACTTCATCGCGGCCTTGCTCGACATGGCCTGGCAGGGCGGAATCAAGGATGAACGCGCGGGCCTTGAAGCGCACGAACTCCGGGCGAAGATCCCACGCCCGGGCTCGACCCAGACACCTTTCCAGGCCGCGTTCGTCCAGGCCCTCGAGCTGCGTGGAGATGACGATAAGACACCGGACCGAACTCCGTCGGGACGTTCATCGACAGAGCCCGTCGGATCGGTCGAGAACACTGAAGCGACAGGCCCGCCACCGACTCCGATTGATTCCGTGGACTGAGACCGGAGCCCCTTTCGGCGACGCAGTGAGGCAAGAGGAGGACATTTACAATGGCGGACGTAGTCCATCGAACAACCAGGGAACATCTACGCTCAGTAAACACCCCGGAATTCCCGGTCGCGGACTGGATCCGCAACCCCGACATGAGGGACGTAACACAAGGGGTCGGGGATCCCGATCCGGAGGCACTTTGGCACAGTCGGTACTGGACCATCACGGGAGACCTTATCACCCTTCGGAACGCGGCGGCGCGCGCAGTTATAGATAGCGCCAAAGACGCAGGCACCACGGTGAACTCCCGAAACGAGGCGAAGACCCTGGTCGATGGAACCGTGGGAGAGGGGTTACAGGAACGAGCCCTGATCCACGTCTCCAATAAACGAGAAAACTACCTTGCGAATCGCACGATCGAGCTCCAGAGAATCGTCCAGGATCTACGCGATGAGATCGTCGGCTCGGTTGGCAATGCGGATGCGATCCGAACCGCAGTCGGAACGGTAGACATGAGCAAGTCAGCGACCAATACCCGCACACTTGCGGAAGCTGTTACGGACTATAAGGACGAAATCGACACGGGAGCCGCAGATTGATGAATAGTGGCAGCATCACAGGCGCGGGGTGGGATGTCGTATTGACACGGGAAGAGATTGCACGTCTTGCTTCTGGTATATCCCCGTTGCTTATCCGTCCTGACAGACTCGTGTACTACGCTCCGCTTGTTTACGAGAAAGGACGGAGGGACTGATGGCATCTGGAGACACGCTTTGCGTTCTGACTCCGGCGATGGCGGAGCCGCCGTCTACTAACTTCGCCACCATCGACACCCAGGACAACGTTCTCGTCTTGGACTTCGATGACACGACCGAAGAGTCCATCGAGTTCAGCGTCTTTATGCCGAAGACCTACGGAGGCGGTGGCCTCACGGTAACCGTTGGCTGGCTCTGCGTGGCAACGACAGGTAACGCTAAGTGGGACATCCAGCTAAAGTCGATCACGGATAACGTGGACGCTCTTGGCAAGGCGTTTGCCACAGAACAGACAAGCGGGTCGGTTGCGGCAGCGGGGACTACTCTGGTCGTCTCGTATGATGACGTGACGTTTACCGACGGATCACAGATGGACAGCATCGCGGCAGGCGAATATTTCCGGCTAAAGATCGCCTTCGACAGGGCTGTGGCGAGCGTTATCAGCGGCGACGCTACGCTGGTATTCATCTCCATCGAGGAGACGTAGATGGCCCGCGACTTCGATGGCGTGGATCAATCCTTGGACGTCGTTAGCAATCTCGGGATAACGGACTACCCGATGTCGATGGGGATTTGGTTCCGTATCTCGGGCGATATGGCTGCGTCCCAAGCATTGATGTGGTATACCGACGTGTCGAGCACTGGAGCCTATTTTGCTTGCTACTATCGTGGCAACGCGACCGGGGATCCGATCTCGGCAGCGACGCGAAATACCACCTTTAACGACGCCCAAACTAGCAGTTCCCCGACTCAGAACGTATGGCATCATGCGCTGGGTTCCTACGCGAGCACCAGCGACGTCAGGGCGTATATCGATGGAGGGAGCGAGGGCCAAGATACTTCAGCGCAGACGATGCCTGGAGGGATAGATGAGTTCGCCCTAGGTTACGCCAACGACGATACGCCTTCGACTTGGTTGGAAGGGCAACTCGCCGAGGCTGCGGTATGGAATATTGCGCTTACCGCTGCGGACGCCGCAGTTTTGGCGACAGGCGCATCTCCTCTCTTGGTGCGCCCGGATGCGCTCGTGGGATACTGGCCTTTGTGGGGGAACGACAGCCCAGAGATCGACTTGATCCAGGGCAACAACCTTACGCTTATCAATGCCCCCACAAAGTTCGCGCACCCGAGGATCTATTACCCGAACCCAAAACGGACGTTCATTTTCCCGCCCCCATCGGCTGGCGGCGCTCAGTTCGTGACGGCTAATCTTGCCTCGGTAACCGCCGCGGCCTTTGCCGCCGCCGGAGTCGGATCCGGATCAGCGCCGGCCACCACCGCTCTCGCCTCGGCCATCGCCTCGGCCTTTGCCGCCGTTGGCGTCGGGTCTGGGAGCTCGGCGCTCGCTGCGAACTTCGCCTCGGTCACCGCGGCGGCCTTCGCCGCCGCCGGTCTGGGTAGTGGGAGCGCCCCGCTCTCCGCGAACCAGGCCTCGGCGGCGGCCACAGCGTTCCAGGCCTCGATGGCCGCTACCGCCTCGGCCCCGGTCACCACGGAACCCGCCTCGGTCACGGCGACCGCCCTCCAGGCCTCGGCCGCGGGGACGGGATCCGCGCCCCTGGCTCTGAACCTTGCCAGCGTCACCGTGGTAGCGTTCCAGGTCGGGGCGGTGCTCGCTTCAGGTCCCCAGGCGGTGACGACGAATCTGGCCACGGCCGACGCCGTCGCGTTTCAGGGCTCGGCAGCGGGCACCGGATCGGCTAACCTTACTACCAGCATCGCCACGGCTATAGCCGCGGCATTCCAGGCGGCATCCATAGGAACAGGAACCGCCGGGGTCACGGCGAATCTCGCATCGGTCACGGTAACGGCCTTCCAGGTCGGTGCGATAGCCATCGTCTTCGAGGCAGTGATCGACCGCGACATTCTTGTCGTCCAGGAGATCGACCTCGAAATACTCATCGCTCAGGAGATCGACCGGCAGATCGATGTATCGGCCGGCGCCCAATAGGACAGGAGGACCAGGATGGCCAGTGGATGCTACTCTGAAGGCTTAATCAAGTACATGCAGGGGGACACCGGAGGCGTCGCCGGCTTCGAGTGGGACGTCACCCCGGGCATCGTCTACAAGATGCAGCTCACGCAGAGCTCCTACACGCCGGACAAGGAAGTCCACGACTTCCTCGACGACGTCAGCGGGGACAAGGTCACGGGCACGACTGACGCGACCCTGACTGGCTCTGACTTCGTCATTCCGACCGAGGACGTGGGGAACAACCGGGTGGAGATGGACTACGACAACACGGTGGTTTACTCCTCGGTCGCCGGGGCGGAGACCGTCCAGTACGTCATCATCTACTACGATTCCACCGTGGCCGCGACCAGCTCGCTGATCTGTTTCCTGGACTTCTCCGGCGGGACCATCGTCACGAACGGGTCGGATATCACGATCACTTTCAATGCAGAGGGCGTTTTCGCCCTGGACTATGGAGCCTAAGCCATGATCGTAGCTGAGTTACGGAAGCTACTCGCCGCGTCGAAAGCCGCGCTCGCAGCAGCCCAGGCCACGGTTAAGATGGTCGACGACCCGGACTGGGAGCCCAGCAGCCGAGCCGATACGGGGGGTACATCTGACCCGCCGGAATCCGCCCCCCAGGTCTGGATCTGCGACGGCGAGAAGGTTTCGGATCTGTTCGCCGCCCTTGGCGCGATGGCGAAGGCCGCGCTTATCGCGGTGGCTCGAATGAAACACCGCCGGTACGGGAAGCCGCAAGCCTTGGTCCGGATCGTCCGGGTCTGCAACCACAACGCCATCGGAGCGATGGAAAAGCTTCTCGATCGAGGGCCGAGGAACGTTCTCCGAAAGGTCGAGACGCTGCTCAACAACCAGATCCCGCACGCGATCGAGAGAACTGAGTTCTACCGCGACGCGCTGGGCGTTCTCGGCACCGACAAGCCACATCACCAGCATCCGGAGCCTGCCCTCTCCGACTACGAGGTCAAGTCATGAGCGCGAAGAAATGCAGCTGCCCCGACGATGTACGCGAGGGCCGGGCCAAGGTTCCGACGCCGGGACAGAACCATCTCGCGTCCTGCCCGGTCTACGTGAAACCGCCGACCCAGCACGTGACGACGAACGTGGCCCGGGTGAGGGGACTGGCTTTCGGAGCTGGAGATGGTCGCCCGGTCCGTCGTCGCGCGGTCGTCGTGAAAGCGAAGTGTAACGATGGGACCTACGTTGCACTGATTGGCCCGATGGCCGCGCGCTACATGAGGGCCCTCCAGGCCGGTTGGCCCGAGGCTCGGATGCTGGATCTCGGAGACGCGGCTCGCGAGGCGCTGAGACGCGAGTCAGAAGGAGGAAGGAAGACCGATGTCGCCAGTGGCCAACGACAAGATAGCGTCGCACACGACGGTAAAGCTCCGGGGCACGGTCCGAAGAGTCTCTGACCTCGCACTCGTCGATGTGACCGGAGCCACCATCGCTCTCCGCTACTCCATCAACGGGGGTTCGTGGGTGGAAATAACTCCCGTTACGATCCTGGACGGGCCGGCCGCTCGCCTGGAGCAGGAGATCTCCGACACCATCCTGTCTGTTTACGTGGTCAACGGAGACTTCCGCTACGAGTGGCGTGGGCTTCTGTCCGACGGTACCGAGATGGCGAGCCTGGAATTAGAGACTTTGCGCGTGCGCGCGAAGCCGATCTGATGGAGCCTTGGGAATGGGCGAAGGACGCCGGCATCGTCGGGGTGTTCATCATCTTCACCATCGTCATCGTGCAGATCTTCCTGAAGGCGGGCGCCAATGATCGCAAGGTTTTTCTGAAGGCGCTCGCCTCTCGCGATCACACCATCAAGGAAATCGCGGAGGCGTTCCAGCAGACGACGGAGAAAGGCCACGATCGCGATCGAGAAGTCGCGGCGGCACTGGGTGAGAACACGGTGATCCTTCAGGAGACAAAAGTGGTACTCGGAGAGGTCGGTGGGGTGTGCCGAGATTTAAAAAAAACTCTGAATGGCGGGTAGCATAGATGAACTACAGAGCAGCGGCGCTTGCCCTGATTCTCCTTTGCGTTCCGGGCTGCGGCTTGTTCGGACAATTCGGTGAGGGCCGACACATGGGCGCGGTCAAGCTCGTGGCCGAGGCCGGGATCGTCTACGAACAACTACAAATCGAGGGCCTACCGCCTGAGCAGACGACACAATTGAAGGCCCGCCTCTACGATTTGATGCTGGAGATCATCTTCCCGCCCGACGAGGCGGAGGGCCCCGGGCCCCGCGACTGACCGCGGATCTTCCGCAAGGCGTCCTCCTGGACCTTGGGGTCCGATGGCAGCCGGTCTCGGTTCTCACGACGTATCCTCTCCAAGGCTCCCTCGCCCGAGCTCGGGACGCCCCAGGTAGCGCCGTCAGAAGTCGCCTGGCCGGAACCGTGGTCCATCGCGCGAAGGATGTAGTGCATCTGGCGGAGCTCGCTCAGGATGTCTTTGAGGACCTGAACGGTGGCGCTTTCATCCATGGGTTCCTCCTCTCAACACTCGTCATGCGGCAGGGAATGTTTCCATGCCCATCCGCAGAACTTCTCGCAGACCTTGTATTCGCCAAGTCCGGGGCCCATTCCGAGACCGAACCCCAGTATGATGTCCGCGCCGCAATCGGGGCAGGATTCGATGTCGTGGACGTTCCCGCACGTGCCGCAATCGGAGTCCCGCTCTACCATTACGGGCTCGGTACCAAAGATCCCGCCTTCGGCCGGGCCTGATTCGTCGATGTGAATGTCCACTATCTTCTCCCGAGCGGGTGAGGTAAGCATCGATGTCCTTGATCCACAGGTTGACGGCCCGGTGCCATCGAGTGATCTCGAAGGACTCACGGGTGATGAAGTTCTCCATCGGCTTCACGGGCTGACGATCCTGACCTCGACGATCACCCGGACCTCGACCCTCACAGATGGAGGAGCCCCCGGGATCGTCATGTCGATGGGGAACGGGGGCGAGGGAGTCATCCCGGATAGGTTGCCGGCGAGGTCGTAGGCCTGTATCCAGATCCGGTAATCCCCGGATGTCAAGTCCTCGAAGAGTCGGGCCCCGGGAAACCTACAGGTATCGCCGGGACAGGCGGGGAGCTCGGCACCCTCGACCGTCATGGTCTGGATTGCGAAGCTCCCGGGGGTAGAGAGATCGACGTCATCGGGCGCGACCGAGAAGAGATAGCCCTTGAGGTCGGTCAGTGCCGACCCGTCCTCGTTGAGCTTCGGCGGTGTCCACAAGATCCAAGAGTCCACAGACATCACACTTGTTGCCGGCGGCGGGATGATGACCTGGCCGATCGTCAGAGACAGCAGCAGCATCGTCGAGAACATGGGGTTCACTCCTTTTCGGTTTGTTAAGACAGGCGCTTCAGTTCGGCCTTCGCTTTCTCCGCGACTTCGTATACATCGGTCGCCAGGTTCCGCAGGGCGGAGACGGACTGTCCCCGGAGCCGCTTGCACTCCTTTAGCTCGCGCCGGAGCTGGCCGAGCTCGGTCTCGCCGCTACAGTTCTTAGTCAACTCCCCGGCGAGGTCCGTCCGGAGCTGGGCCACAAGCTCCTGAAGCGCGTCTCTGTCAAGGCCCCGGTCCTGCTCTGACACCACCATCACTCCAGTCTCGTAAAAGTAACCTTGTACCGAGCGAATCGAAACGTCCCGTCATCCGCCACATTGATCTCGTCCTGGCAGTGGATCAGACAGTCCTCGAGCAAACAGACTTGCGGGGTGGAACTCCCCACGCGGAGAGGTAGTGGCTCAGGCTTCATCCGCCCACCGATATCCTCACGATGTTCATCTCCAAATATCACCATCATTCGCCTTTCTCGCCTTCCAGGCGTGTCTTGTCATCGTGGAAAGCGAATCTCTCCACAGTCGGTGCAGTAAGTCTTGGCCGTAGACGAAGCCGACCAACTATGCGGTGGGCACCCCGCTGCGAGGAGCCGCGCCCAGAAATCCGGCTCGCCCTCCACGCCTCCCAGGCGCTTGACGAATTCTGGCATCACTTTCTTCCGCCACCCGGGAGGTAGTTTTCTAAGCGCCGCCACGGCCTCTTTCAGCTCGCGCTGGAGGCGAGCGATGTGTAGAGCTTGAGCCTGAACGCGATCAGCGAGACTAAGTTCGCCGCAAGCATGCAGAGAATTCGACTGTTTTTTATTGGCCTCCATCACTCGCCCTTCCCGCCGGCCAGGCGCCCATGCCATGGGTTCGGGCAAATCTGCACCTCCCCCTCCCACTGCATCGCTGGGTGTTTGTCTGGGTGCTGAGAGTCACACGTCGGGCACTTTGTCGGCAGCTCCTCGCCGGCCAGGCGTTTGAGAAGCCTCACGATAACGTCTCTGGTCTTTCCCCACGCCTCCTTCGTTGCGGTCACTTTCTTGGGCGGCATCGGGAGCAAGGGGGCAAGGCTGATCGCGTGCTGTATGATCGGCCGTGCCTCTCGCAGCGCCGCCACGGCGTCTTTCAGAGCGGTCTGAGCTTGCTCCAGTTCTCTACTCAACCAGGCCACGTTTTCTTCCCGGCGTCCCTTCTCCCTCTTCTCGGTTTTATCCTCCGTCATTCCGTTTTTTCGCTTTCCGTTTCGAGTGAGACGACGCTTTCGGACACGTGGCGAAGTGGGTTACAAAGGAGGAACGAGATCTCTTGCACAACATCCAGTCTCCAGGATCTTCGCCCTCCTGGAGAGCGGGTAAGTTAAACACTGGCGCGACGAGGTCAAGGACCTGTGTTGTCCCCTTCTCATCCTTGATGAACAGGACCTTTTTTCCGCAGGATCGGCATGTCGATTTCGATTCACCCATCGAAGTCCTCCGGGCCCAACTCCCGCATCCCGGTGGCGGGTCCGAGCTTGCTGATTTGTAGACGGGTTCGGAAAAACCCATCGTATGAAGGGTACCTCTTGTGGAACAGCCGAGCACAGAACGGCGAGTAGTTATTATTGACCTTGAACGTGCTCCGCCCCTCCACGTCCGGCGTGTCGGTTTCCCATCGGATCCTCTGGAAGATGCCGCGCGCCGAGCAGTTCCGGAATCCACGCTCCACCATCTCGAATGCAAACCGCTTGAATAGCCTCCACGTGTTCGGCTGGTCGCGGTGAAAGGCCTCGAACTGCGCCGCCATCTCGTCGCGGCGAGTCATGGCTGCAACGACGAGATCACATCTTCTCCCTCCGCGTAGAGGCTCTGATACTCTCCGCTCGAGAAAGCCGCCGCATGGGACTCCAAGAAGTTGAGCGCCATCTGGGCATCCTCGCAGAGCTTGGCGGCGCCCAGCCGTTTCCGGAACTCCTCGATCACACCCTTACTTCGTACGTCCTCATCCGCCTCCACCACCGGGGGCGGCGCTTCTCCACTCCCATCCAAGGGGCTTTCCTCCGCGTCAATCACGTGGTCATTCACCCCGTCATTGACCGACTCCTGTCCGGGTTCGTCCGGCTCGCTTTCCATTCCCGGAAGCGTAGCAACCGGACCCTCGATCTTCGGAATGGACCCATCTTCTCCGGAGACCCAGCCCGTTTCAACCTCGCGATATTCCGGCGTTTCCATCGGCCGATCATCCTGAGCGATCTCCGCTATGTCGATACCGACCATCACGTCGGAGAAGAGGAGATCGGCGATCTCGTGAATGGCTCTCCACCGCAGCATTTTCTTCGGCGTGTTCTGGTAGTTGTCCTTGTCCCACAGAGAGATGCGCCTCTTCCGTCGGTCCTCGCCGTCTCCATCCCAGACATCTACCTTGTGCTGCCTCGCGTCCTGGATCCCGTAGCGCGCGGTCCGCTTCACGTGGTTGTCCGACCGCTCCATGGTCAGAACACAGGTGAGGTCATGGGTCTCGAGCGAGCCTTCCCATTCCTCATCCCACGCGGCCACCTTCCCCGACTTCCAGAGCAATGCGGGGATCGCCTTGCCCCAGAAAGCATGTTTACCCCCGACGACGTACGAACTCGCAAGCGAACCGAACGGAAGCATGCCGTGCTCCAGGCCCGCCTGTACCGCCATGAAGATCGCGGCATTGTGGCGCGCGTCCAGCGTCGCCATGAATTCCGGGTCCTTCTTCTGGAGCCAGTTCGGCCTGGGCCGCAGGTGGTCGGCAAATCCGGAGACTCGCGCGGTAACCGCGAAGGCCTTCATCTCCTCTGGCGTCTGGAGATCAATTCCCTTGCCGGCGAGTCTTGTCGGAGGCCTCACCGCTACATCTTTGGTCTTGGTCTCGGTCATACACAAACTCCTATCGTGCGGGTGACGGAGCGTTGCGGACTCGAGCGCGCGGCTCCAGTTTCCGTGAGTGTCGTAGAATCGGACTCGGATGCCCATCCGGGAAGGCGTCATCATAGCCGCGGCGGCGGCGGACGCAAGCGTACCGGATCGAAACAGACGCCCAGCTCGTCGAAGCACTCGGCGAATAAGTACCGGTCACCGTTGAACAGGTACAGCATGGACCCGTAGAGGTTCGACGCGGCGTGGCGAGACCCGGCGGCGTCGAGGAACGAGATCCGGCCTCGGATCAGGCAAATAGCGTTCAGACGGTCGTTGAAGATGTTGGTCTGCCAGTAGTTAGTTTCAAATCTTTGCCCGGGGAGCAAGGCCACGATGTGCGTGCCCTCCCAGGCCTCGGCGAGGATCTTGGCGGTCCAGTCCTGGAGGATCTTCCCATAGGGAGGATTCACGAACACGCCCAGAAAGTCTTCGTCGAGCCACGGGCGAAGAAGCCCATCCTTTTTCGGGCTCTCGCAGAAACATTCCATGGCGTCGCACGGATTGTCCGGAGTCGTCGCGGGGTCAAGGCCGATGAACGGTTTGCGCCCGTAGAAGTGGCCGAAGTAGGCGCGGACACAGTTTAGGATGCTCTGCGGCGTGAACCACTCGGTTGACCGGCAGATCTTTTCACGCGGTCCGTGGTCGAAATGGATAGGCTCTGACGTCATGACGCTACCACTTTCCTCCGTAGCTCCATCCGCGACTTGCCGCGCGTGACCAGCGGATCGACAAATCTCCAGAACGCGCGCACCGCGGCGGCGTGCGTGCTATAGGTCCCCTTCGAGTTACAGACCGCGCACTCGATCCAGCGGTCACCCTCGACCGGGTCCTCGACCTTGACAGCGAAGGGGAGCTTTTCTTGCGCCGGCCTGGCCTCGCAGAAGTCACAGCCCCTACCGCCGATAGCCCCGGCGATAAGCTTCGCCATCTTGCCGGGCACGACCTTGACCGCCTTGTAGAAATCCGTGTCTGACAGGTACGGCTTCACCATGGCCCAAAGGGCCGGGGCGCTCTCGATCTCGCGGTTCCCGTCCGCGGACTTCTCCAGGGCCCAGTCCAGATCGGGGTCCGGGTTCGGGAACGTGCCGCCCCCGCCGCAACTCTCGCAACCCATAGGCCCGTCATCGCCGAGGCCTTTGGTCTGGGAGCGGTCCGTACCGGACCCGCCGCAATCGGCGCAGGGCCGCGTCTGAGCCGCCCTGGCCCTCATGAGGAGCAGAACAGCGTTCACGTACTGGCGCGCAACCAGAGCGATCTCATAGGCGTCATTGAGGTCTGCGGCCGGCAGGATGGCCCGCGGCTTGTCCTCGATGAGGGCACGGAGGTCCGCGTAGTGGCTCGGACGGAGCGCAAAGGACCGGAGCGCCCCGCAGGTCGGCCGCGCCTTGCAGAACCGGCACGCGACCGCGTTCGGCGTTAACGTCAGCTTCGGGTACCACTTGCGCCGGTAGGCCTTGCGGTACTTGAGGAGCAGAGCCGGAAGCTTCCCGCGTTGGATCTCGAACCGCCAGGACTTTCCCATCGCTCCCTGGTGGAAGAACACGACGACCGAGTCGATGTCGGCGAACTCCTGCATCAGGCCCATCGCGTACATCTCGCCCTGGCATCCCCAGAACCCGGCCTGATCCTCGGCCGAGCCCCAGCCGGTTTTCAGGTCCCAGATCACGGCCTTGCGTTCGTTGTCATTGAAGGCGAAGAAATCCATTCGCCCGGTCCCGATGGCGCGGTTGTCCTTGTCCCGGACCTCGACGCTATGCTCGTACGCGGATTTTCCCCCACCGAACTCCGCCCACGCCGACGCTTCTCGATAGCGCACAGACATTTCCCGCGCCATCTCGCGGTGTTCGGGCTCGTCGAGCTCGTCGATCCTTCCGGGCTCGGCGGAGGCAACGTGAATATTGACCCCGACCTCTGACCATTGGAAAGGCTCGGGGACGTCGGGAAGGCCCTCCTCCATCTGGCCCGAGCCGGTGCACACGAAACGGCGCCAGAACTGCGACGCCGTCCAGGGCGACTTCTGTTCCAGGATCATGTCGATGACCCTGCCGCTTGTGGATATGCCCATCCGAGAAACTCCTCTTTGCTTTCAAAACGATGGGCGCCGAGGGAGTGATTACAGAGTCGCTTCCGGCCGGGATCGACCTCCAACCCTCGCGCACCCATCTGCGCTATGCGGTCACGTCAATATCCGTAGTAGTCCAGCCAGTCCGCGATTTCGCCAAAGGACCAGCGGAGAGTGTCGTTGAAGTGTCCAATGAGTGAAATAATCCTCTCGTTCCCGTCCTCGGTCTCGATCTGCGTCCAGGCATCGGGGAAGATCTGATAGATGGATGGGCTGTCCGGGTCGAGAAGGTAACATGGCCCCTGACCTGCCCCAATCCGGGCCGCGCCCAGAGCGCATACAGCTCCCGTTTTCGGGTCCCAGTGCCTTCCGAACCCCTGCGTCTTACCCTTGCTTCCCTTGCGGATCGCGGTGGATAGTTTCACGAGGTCACTTTACCTCAATCTCCACAGGATACAGGTCCTCGACCTGTCGCTTGTTTCGTTTGAACATCTCGGTCTGGTGGCCCTTCACGTCGACGAAGTGCACGGTGCCATCGTTCCAGAACTCAACGAAGTCGACGACGTAGCGAGATCCACCCGGGAGATGGAATGGGGCCTGGCGAAGGAAGAACAGAACCTCGCCAACAGCGATGCGGAGCTTGAGATCCTGGTAGTATTTAGCCTCAAGTACGGACGCGAACAGGATCCCATCGACGGTCCGATTCGCTTTCGGGCCCACCGATATGCGGGCGCCGCGCTTGCGCTGGTACTGATGGCGCACTGGACCTGGACGACTCATCGGCCGCTACCCGGATCCAATATCAAGACCCGGTTAGCTAACCACTTCCGTCTCCCCCCCGGCATGTAGTAAGGGGTGGCGAAGCGTCTGCCCTCGGGCGAGGAGAGAAGGCAGCCGACTGCCACGTCGGGTCTCTTCGAGCTCTCAAGCCACGAGCGGAGAGCGGGAACACTCCGCCGGGCGAGAGCGGAGAGGGTCCGAGGGTACATCGGTCCGTGCTGTTCGAGAAGACCGGTGAGAAGAGACGCCCTTTCAAGGCGGGTGTTCTGACGACTCAGACTCCTGCGGCCCCTCGGGCCCGAGACAAGATAGGGCCTCATCTACTCGCGCCCTCAAGTCGCTTCCTGGCCTCTGTCCTCTGTTTCCGGGTCCGCGCCTTGCCCTTGCGAAGGACCTTCCCCGGGTGGTGCTCCTGCCAGGCCGCGGCGAACTGTTCCGTGATCGTGTCTCGAGGGAATCCGAGCACTGAGCGAATCCGCGGGAAAAGCGAGATGTGGGGAGTGCTGAATCCGTTAACCCAGTTGTAGACCGTTCGCCGGTTGACCTCGAGCCGGTCGGCGAACTCCTGGATGGTCATGCTCCGCTCGGTGATCCACCGGACCAGCGGATGCTCCATCGCCAGCTGTAGTCTTCTCTTGGAATTTGTCATAGGAACAGTGTTACACAAAGGGCCTGAAGAATCAAGGAAATGTAGTGGACACCGGAACCGCTCCGGGCCATCGTGGTCGCCGGCGGTGTAGAGCAGAGGTTAGCTCGCTGGGCCTCATAAGCCCGGAGCCGGGGGTTCGAATCCTCCCACCGTCTCTTGGAATCCAGGCTCGGGAGGCCGGTAAGGGGCTGCGGAGCCAGCCCCGTCGGGTTGCCTGGAACCTTCACGCCGGTCTCGCTTTTCGATCTCGGCTTAACGTTCGGGTGCTGCACCCCGTAATCCCATACGCCGGAAGGCTACGAAGGGATAGCAGACGGGTGCCCAGGAGCACGAAGGGAACCGCGATGGCCGTTCCCATCCCGACCCCGGGTGAAAGGCCTGGGCGGGGGATCCGCGACCCCGTGATGGCTGGAAGCGGCAGAGGCCAAGGGCCGGGGGTCCAGAGAGTTCCCGGCCACTTTGAAAGAACGGGGGGCGCTGCCCCCTCGACCCCTGGCCCATCCTGCCGGGGCAAGACTCCCGGAAATCCCGGTTCGAATCCGGGCCACGCCCTGCGTGTTCGTCTAATGGTAGGACACCGGGTATTTTTTGACGTTGTATGACCGGAGATCCCGACTCGAACCCGGGAGGTCACGCCACTATTACCGTGATCTTCGTCTAAGCTGCAGAGATGCCGGACTGGCGAGAGTTCGCGCGACCGCTGGGTTCCGAACATCAATGAGGACACCGGTTTTTTAGATATGGCGTAGCGGGCGCGTCAACAGAAGGGGCCGCCTCGGTCCCGGCAGCCCGCACTTTTCACGATTCGCACCGGGGTTTCGGATCGCCGTTTAGCCTCGGGGACGCCGTCGATGGGGACGGACCGGACCCTGGAAAAACGGGATGAGCAGGGTTTCTTCTCATAGGGTGGGGTCGAGATCCCGGAGACCATCCGGCCTGGCGACCGCCACACTCCGAGCCCATCGCGTTCCGTAACGGCCGAATCGCCTGCGCTGTCCCACGGGTGACATCAGGCGCAGGGATGCCCCCGGTGGGGGTGGACAGAGCCAAGTCCGGATCGACCCTCGGCAGGGTCCAGAGCGACAACCCAGGAGGACGGGCGAATCGACGCGAGCGGCGGGACCAAGATCCGGGGCCAAGAAGTCCTGAATCCCTGGAAGGCCCGTGAATTGTGGAACCACCGGGCACAAAAAAAGACCCCCCGCGATGGGGGGTGGTGCGCGGACATGCGCGGACACGATCAGTCCTCGTGCGGAAGCATGATCGTGATGACGTGCTCGCCCTTGTCGCCCGGCCCGCTCAGGGCCTTGAGGGCCACGAGCTTGCGCCCGACCTTGAGGCGGTAGTCGAGCTGCGTAGTCCCGTCGGGTGCGCGCTTGAGAGCGCACCGCAGCACCCAGAGCACGTCATGGAGACGGCCCGACTCGGTCTGGACCTTGTTCGACCTCGGGACCTTCACCGCCTCGACCCATGCGGCGCTGGTGATGGCAACGGGTACCGTGTAGCCGCATCCACCGGTCCGCGCCTCGTCGCTGACGTCGATCAAAAAGCCGTCTTCGATCGCCTGCGCGCGCGTGTAGACATAAATCAGATCTTCTTTCTTGAACATGATGGCTTTCTCCTTTCAGATGTAAACGTGTTGGGAGACACGCGAAGGAACCCCCCGGGGAGCGCATGCCCGGGGGGTTTTTCTACTTAGACTTCACCACCATCGGCATCACGAGCGCCGTCGTGGTCTGACCCTTCGTTGAATGCTCGAAGGATATCGGACGCCCCTTGCCATGCACCTTCGCATGGACGACGCCCTTCCAGGTCCTCTTCGTCTCGCCGCTCGAGGCGATGATGGCCTCCATGAGCTGGATCATCCGGACGGGGTCCACCGTGAACTCCGCCTCAACCGGGCCCATAGTGCCGAGCATTGAATCGAGGTCCGGGAACTTCGCGTCTACAATCGGGATCTTCTCGTTTGAACTGCACTCCAGATCGGTCCGACCGACCTGAATCACGCTGGCCGATGGCAACTCATTGATGGCGATGTTCTCGAGGATCGGCTTCGACGACTTCGGAACCGACTTGGCAAGGCGCTTGACCTGCTCGCTCGGAATAATGACCGAGAAGTCGTCCTCCGGTTTCGGGCACGTGCCCATATCCGGGAACTGTTCCCAGTCGTCCTCATCCCACTCGGCACGGATCAAGACCTTGCCGTCGGTGGCTTGCGCTCGCGCGCGTCCGTTACGCGAGAGATGGATCCCGCAGAGCTGATATCGGGTCGTGTCGGTCGCAGCGGCCTTGATGACTCCGTTCAGGATTCGCTTCGGTACTAACATGGCTGTTCCTTTCAGTTAGGGGAAGGGCCGGCTTGCGCCGGCCCTTGGGGTTTAGATCATGCCGAGGGCTCGAAGCCAGGACGGATGCCCGTGCTCGCACGCGCCGTCCGGCTCAACCCAGCAACCATCGAGAGCCTCGCATCCCGCGTCGTTGTCCCAGTCCTTGAGGGTATCGATGCTCGGCGAGTCGATGGAATAATCGCTGCCGCAATCCTGACACCGGATACGAAGCTTGTCGGACAAGGTTCCCATCGTGGTGTACGCGGCACTGTTACAGGTGGGGCAATTCATTGATCGTTCCTTTCCGGTGGTGGGCCCGGCGCAATGCCGGGCCCGGCTGCGGTTATTTGGAGGTCCGATTCAGTTCGAACCCGGCCTCGATCAGCCGTTCCTCGGCTGCTCGCGCGGCTTCGTCGGCTTTCTCTCGGTCGCCGAACTTACCGATGACCGGAGAGTCGGTGGCGAAGGTCTCGGAAACAAACCAGTGACCGGACTTCGACCTGAGAACTCGGACGGACCGTTCCTCGAAGCTGCTCTTGTGTCGGTATGTCTTTCGCATGATGTCATCCTTTCGGTTGAGGGTGTCCTCGTGTGGATGCGCCGATTTACCCGTCGGCGCACAGCGGGGGTTAGATAGACGCGGGGTTGGTGGCGAGTTCTCGACCCACGAAACGCTTGTCGAGCTCGCGCCACTGTCCGTCGGAAGGGGGGGAATCGGGCTTGCCCCATGACGTACGACCGAGGAGCGCGATATAGCCCGCGCGCCAAAGCGCCTCGGAAGTACCGATCGGGCCGAGCCGATCATTCATGGAGAACTTCCACTCACCTTCCTCGGTTCCGCCGATCCAGTACCAGACAGCATTGAAGTCAGTAGACATGATTTGTCCTTTCGGTGGGGGGGACCGGCTTGCGCCGGCCCCGGTTGCGGTTAGGCGGCAAAGCTCGCGAGAGCCTTGTCGAGCACGTCCATGGCCGCCTCGATCGGAGAGAAGAGGATCGAACGGCCATCGTCGGCCAGAACTTCGACCGAGGAACCATCCTCGATCACTTCCGACGGCACGCCCTTGTCGGCGGCGAGTACCGCGGAGAAAAGCAGAGCGGACTTCATGGGGTTTTCGACGTGGCATGTAGAGAGAATCATGGTGGTTCCTTTCCGGGCCCCCGAAGGGGCCCTCGGTCGGCTGCGGTTTATCGAATGTCGTAATCGGTGATCGCTTCGCGCTCGTCGTGCGAGGCCATATATCCGGCCTTGACGACGTTCTCGTGAGCGCACCAGAACGCCACGAGGCCCGGACGACGGTGCGGCGTGGGCCGCACGATATGAAGGACGAGGCCGCCCCTCACGCCCGCGATCCGCTTGCATGCTTCGTACAAGGTCTCCGCCTCGATCGGCGTCGACCTCGCGTGCTCAATTGCGGTGCGATACATTTGGCTAACCTCTTTGGTTAAGGGTTTCCGCTTGTCGGACCGACCCCTTCGGGTAGGCCGGACAAGAGGCCCGACGCTTTGCATCGGGGTAACCCTTGCCGTGGTTTCGCGTTCTCATCGTGGGGTGGAACAGTCCGGGGCCGAATGCCCAGTCCTGACAGCCGTTAGTCTGCGGCGCGGAGACCCCTCCGAAGTCGAGGGGAGTTGTACGGGTAGCCCGCGCGGTTTCCCGCGCGCTCCAATCCACCTGGAACCCGTCAAGTTTCGTCGGCACGAATGAGACGCTTTTCGACTTGCCCGCCGCGATCCCGGCGAGCATTTCTGAAGGTCCGTCCGGAGCGGAGTTATCCCGCCGGTCGCGATCGGCTGCTCGGCGACTCGTGAGTCCCCGCTGGCCTTTGCTTCGCTGGAGGCGGTTCCTTTCGGCCTTCCTCGGCGTCGCCTGATTGTCCCGCTCGGAGGGTCCCTTCCGGGCCTTCTCAGGGTCCGGGTTAGGCCTTTCGGCCTTTCCCTTTCCCCTCCCTCTCTATCTATATTATAGCAGATTTAGCCCATCTGTGCAATACATTTCCACTCAATCCCGTAAGTCCTTTAGAATGAGGAAAGGTATTGCACTACGGGGGAGAATCGGCTCTAATGGGGCTCGGCCGGTGCAAGAAAGCCAGGGGCCGCCCCACGAGAACCGGCCGGGGGCCGCCCCGCACTCGAAAGGATGGGCACCATGGAGATTCGAACCGTAATCGACAAGAAGCGTGGATGTGGCTGGCGGAAGCCCGGCGGCCTGTACCTTCGCTGCGACGGGGTCGGACGCCCCTGCGGGCGCTTCCCGCTCGCCCTGACCGTCTGTCCAACATGCAGCGTCGGGATCAAGCCGAGTCGGAGCTGGACCTGGGTTGACCCCTGGGCGCTGTTCTCGGAGGTCTCGTGCAAGGACGAGCCGTGGGAGCCAACGGCCGCCCGCTTTCAGTCTCCTCATTCACCGTGCGAGTCGTGCCCGGTCGGCCAACAGCGCCTCCGCGAGATGGGCCGCGCCGGCCTCCTCTGGATCGGCGGCTCGTTCTATCCCACGCCCGAGGACTGGATGCAGGAGTCGCGGGATCAGGGCGTTAGCCGACGCATAACGGCCGTGCCCAAGGACTTCGAGGTAGGCAAGACGTGGGTCTTCGTCGCCCATCGCGAAGTCATCGAGTCCGACTGCCGAGATTGCGACGGCTGCGGCTGGTCCGAAGGAGGGGCGACCCTTCAGACCAACTGCAAGCCATGCAAGGGCACCGGCCAGATCAAGAAGCCGGCGATCTTCCACGCGTTCAGGCCCACGGCTATCGAGTACGTGGCGAAGGACGACGACGAGGAGGAGAAGCTGGAGCGGCTGGTGAAGCGGGGAGTGACCCCGGTCCGGGTGGAGCGCGACGGATACCAGGACATCTCGGATGCCCCGGTCCAGGAACTACCGCCGACCCCGCGGTATCAGAGCACGTGGGGGGGGCGGGCCAGGTGAACGAGGCCCTGTTCCAGTCCTGGCAGCGCGTGGTCAATCAGGTCGCGGCGATGCACGAGAAGTCCCGGCCCCTCCTCGACGGGCGGTGGCCGGACGGCCAGGAGAAGGCGGTTGACGCCGTGGGCCACGCCATGGCCCACGGCACTAACGAAGAAATCCGGGACGCGATCGACACGTGGAACCGACGCTGGTGCGCGTGGTTGGCCCGGGCGGGGAAATAACCAGGAGGACCGAGGGAGATGACCACGTTCGGAAAAACAGAGTCCGAGGGGAGGCGGGGCTGCACGGTGACGCCGATCCGGTACGCCGGGGCCGAGATCGGGCGCATCGCGGGATGCCCGCATCAGACTCTCCCCCGCGTCACCGTATACAGTGTGCACGTGCACCGGCAGATAATCGGCTCGGCCTGGACCCTGTCGGAAGCGAAAGCCATCGCCAGCTTGAGAGGAGGGAGCTCATGATATTGGCCTGGGCCTGGATAATCGCCGGCGCCGCCGTCGGCTTCGCGATGGGATTCGTTGTCGCCATCTCGGTCTTGCTCGAGAAAACGGCCAGGGATGCCGAGGCCAAGCCGCGGCCGAACCCCGGACCTCATTCCGGCGTTTATCAGCGCGGGATCGAGGAGATCCTTGGCGGCGAGGCGACGGAGTGGTCGGACGGTCGGCTCCTCATCCGCCTCGTCGGAGACCCCAAGCCGGAGATGACGACCCGTCTCGACGAGATCGGCGACGATGATGACCCCGGGGCCATCGACCCGTTCGATGGCGCGGAACCGGGCCACGTCATCTCTCTCAGGGCCGGGGAGAGACCGATTGGCGGGGTCTGGACTGCCGACCCGGACCGGGAAGTCGTGGACATAGAACCGGCTGACGATTTCAACCACGCCGAAAGGGATGCGGAGAAATGACCGACAAGATAATGCGCTGGTTCAACGAGGGCCATCTGTGGCGTCATCTTGACAAGACGGTGAAGGCCGTTGCCGCCCGGGTCGGGGACGTGGCCCGATGGATGGACGATGAACTCCCGTACTCGGACGAGAAGATGGCCGGGATTCGCAAATTGCTCGAGGCCCGGGACTGTTTCGTACGCGCCACAATCGAGGCGATGGAGGCTCCGGGCCTGTCCACGCCCGAGGAGGCGCCCCATCTGGGACTCCGAACGGTCTCGGACCAGCTCCAAGAGGAGATGGCGGAGGAGGCGAGAGCGAGACCCGCGCCGGAACAGGTCGAGGAGCGATCGGCGCGGATGCTGAGATCTCTGAGGGACGCCAATGCCGACCTGGGGGAGGCCGTGGTGCGTTTACCGCCGGCCCCCGGGGGAGAAGATGACCCGGGCAAGCCGTCGTGAGCGTCGAGGAGGGGTTTACCCTGTTGGGGCCAGGGCCCGGGCTGTGCCCGACCTGCGCCGTGGATCACCCGACCGAGGACCCGCATAACGCTCAGTCCGTGTTCTACCAGTACCGTTTCCGTGCCAACCGGGGGAGATGGCCGACGTGGAAGGACGCCATCGCGCACTGCACCCGGGAGGTCCGGGAAGAATGGGAGCGGATACTCCGACAGGTGGGGGAATGGACCGAGCCAGAATCCGAGGTACCCGACGTGTTGCCGACACCGCGTCGGACCATCGGGACGATCACCGAGATGGACATTGACCCAACAACGGAGAACGAATCGACCTGGAACGATGTCTGACTCCTGCGTATAATGTCGTGCACACTGCGGGACGACATCGATGACCAATGACACCATCGCCATTTTCATCGCGCTGTTCGGCATCTGGGTCGTGTGCGAACTGGCCCGGAAGTCGCGTCGTAAGCAGTAGAGGGGACCGAGCATGGCGAGACAGAACCTATATCCGCCCGCGGTAAAGTCGGCGATCAAGTCCGATTACCTCGCGGGCCGCTACGACTCGAAGGGGGATCTGTGCAAGGCCTGGGGACTGCCCAGGCCCGCCACCCTGAGCCGGTGGATACGCCTGGAGGGCTGGGATCTTGAGCGCGACGAGATGATCGTCGAGGCGCAAGAAGTGGCAAAAAGCCGTATCGGCGCCGAACTGGCCGAGGTCAACGTTGGTCATTTCGAAACTCTCGAGGCGTTTCACTCCCAGATTCTCCTCCACATCAAGGCCGCCGGCGAGTTGGGGGACCCGATGCCGATCCACGACATCGCCGTCCTCACCAGGGCGATGGAGAGTATCATAATGGGTCAGCGCAGATGTCTCGGCGCCATCGACGGCGAGGACGAACGGGGGAGCAAGCCGGACATCCTGGCACTGTTCCTTATGCCGGCGGTCCGCGAAGCCGCGGCACGATACGAACACCCGCACGCTATCGACGTGGAGGCTGTGTGATGAAGGCTTGCAAGGATTGTGGCGGCCCCATGGTGACGTGTGAGGGCACGCCGACGAAGAGACATCCAACGGCCTGTCGGGCATGCGGGCGGAAGCGTGCGGTCGAATACACCCGGCGGTACCGCGAGAGACGAGGCCGTCCGGGCCCGGATAGAAGGTTCCGGCTGAGAGACTTGATGCGCTCTTTGGATGACCCGTACTACTTAGAAGAACGGAAGGTGCGATGGGCGAGCCATGCGGATAGCAACGAGGAAATCCTGGCGGCAGATGAATGAACCGTAGCGAGAAAGAGCAGTTCGAGGCCTATCGCTCCGAGTATCTGGACCTGTGTCATGCGATGCAGTCTGGAGTTCATTCGGAGATACTCGAGGACCCGTCGGGAAAACTGGCTGCGGTCAGGCCGAAGAACTTGAGGGTCGGCGTCAACAGCGCGATGGCAGACCACGCATCCCTCGTTCGACTCCTGGTTCGGAAGGGAATAATTTCGAACATCGAATACGTGAAGGCGCTTCGAGACGGCATGGCCGAGGAAGTAAAACGGTACGAGAGAAGACTGTCGAAACACTTTGGCAAAGAAATCCATCTGCACTGAGAACAAAGACTGATGATCACGCCAACCATCGGACGAGTCGTCCACTACCGAGAGAACAGCCAAGGCCCCTTTGCCGCCATCGTCACCGCAGTGCACGGCGAGAATTGCGTGAACCTCTCCGTGTTCGGCCTGGGAGGTACGGCATCCACGAATCGGACCAGCGTCATTCTACGGCAACCCGAAGACGACCATCCGGGCCCCGGCGTCGCGCACTGTCACTGGATGCCGTATCAGGTCAAGAAAACCACCGGCTCCGAGAGCGGGGAGAAAGAGGCGGGAGTTGAGTCGATCTGATAGGCGGCTGTTCTGTTCCCTCTGCGGGAGGGATCTTTCGAGGAGTATTTGGTGCGTCTGCACGGAGCCTGGACCCATGAGCGACCTCCCAACTTCCAGCGCGACGATCAATGACGAGTCCGGACGTGAGTGGTCGCTACTGTTCTATGAGGACCGCTGTGACCTCGTCGATCTGGACAGCGGGAAGGTAGTCGACACCCACGGCTCGAGCCATGACATCCAGGATATTTTTGTCCGCAATCGGCGTCTCGTTTTCCTGGCGGCGGATCGTGGGACGGAGACCTTCCATCACTGGAACGGTGACCAATGGGGCATTTCCGCCAAGGCCCCACCGGGCCCAGCCCCAGGCCTCCGCATCGAAGTGTTCGGCGCAATGCTGCCGTGTTGCAGGGGTCGTTGTCAGTGTCACAAGCAGTCGCAGGACCACCCGATGTGCGACGCCTGCACAGGCGCGATAGAGAGGTTCATCGCGAGGTACTTCCCCCACCCGAGCGACCCGGGGGACCAATGAAAAACTTCTGGACGAGACTCGCCTACGCGACCGAGGAGGGATTCTTTCCCGCCCGACCAGTACGATGGGTCGGGATTCGGCAAGAGTTCGTGAACACCTACAAACACGAGATGGCGAAGAGGATGAAGGATCCGATGTATGGGAGGCCTCCTCTACTCCCGTTCTTCTACGACCTTGACATCGGTCGGCGGGCAACTGTGAAAAGGTGGAAACGTGGAACAACGCAGACGATTCCTTAAGACGGTTGCCGCCATCGTGACCGGCGCTCTGTTCCCGCGGAGGAAGAAGAAACAGCCCGGGGCTTCCTCGACGTGGGTGACGGAGACTGCGGCCGAACGTCAACGAGCCTTTCAGGGCACGCCGGGAGTGTGCCTTATTCCCCCACACCGATTCGGCGTCGACGTGACCAAGTGTGGGAACTTCATCGGCTATCGAGTCGGCGCCGATGGGAACATCCTGGAGTCGTGGGGGTCCGGAGACCTCCCAGGGCCGAAGAAGCTCAAGCTTTTTAATCGACCCGACACGCTCGACGTAAAGTTTCGCGAGGAAGTCGAGGTCCGGTTCGACTTTCTTCCATTCCCGGATGAGCTCATTTCCTATTCGGTCTTCGCCGACCACGAAAAGATAAATGAACGACTCCAATAGATCTCTCGTCAACGCGTACCAGCTCGACACGCTTCTCAATCTATACCGCAGCGGGATGCTTCCGGAGTCTGAGGTCCTGAAGAGGATGGCGAAGAGGCGCTTCCCCCTTGTCGAGCTGTTCCATCCAGGCAACGTGATGAAGAAGGGCCGACAAGTCCTCCTGCACGGGACAGGGTGGTACATCATCAGCGATGCCGGCCTCCGCTGGCTGCGGTCCTGTCAACTCATCACCGGCCAGACGCGAGGAGAGGGTCGTGAGACGCCGAGAATTCCTGAATTCGATGGCGGCGGCGGCGGGATCGATGGCGATCCTCCCGGCTAAACCGAAGGTCCTCGACCTCCCGGAACCGGAGATCCTCGCGAAGGCCTACCACGATCCCATCCTCTGGGGCTCCATCTTCTTCGACAATACGGTCTCGCGCGTGGTCAAGGGCGTGCTCGAGTCCTACGACCCCGGCTATACGCCGGACCAGCATCGACTCGGCCGCGCGCTCTGCCAGCACAATCGCATCGTCGTTCCGAGCGCGAACAACCAGGGCAAGTCACGCTTCGCCGCGCTGGCGACGCACTGGTTCATGCAGACGCGCTCCCCCGCCAAGGTCATCACCACCGGGCCCAGCTTCTCGCAGGTCAAGGACGTGCTCTGGTCCGAGATCCGTGGGCTTGCCGATAGCGCGCGGTACCCGCTGGCCGGTCGTGCCTTGCCCGAGAACCCGTTCTGGCGGATGCCGAAGAACGACAACCGTGCCTATCACGGCGCCTTCGGGAAGTCGTTCGCCAAGGGAATTTCGGTCCGCGACCTCAACGCGATCTCGGGCTATCACAGTCCGAATCTACTAGTCATCATCGACGAGGCGGCGGGCGTCGACGACCGAATCTGGATTGCCCTTCAGGGCCTCGCCTCGGGCCAAGACGACAAGATATTCGCGATCGGAAACCCGTTCGATCCGTCCGGCCCGTTCTATGACGCCTGGGTCTCCGAGAACTGGTTCGGCCTGTCCTTGTCGGCCCTGAACCATCCCAATGTCATCCTCGACGAGAAGATATTCCCGGGCATGTCGTCGCGCGCCTGGGTCGAGGCCATGAAGATCGAGTGGGCCGAGCGACCCTGGCTCTACGCCGCGCGCGTGCTCGGCGAGTTCCCGCAGCAGGGCACCAACTCGGTCATCGCTGACTCCTGGGTCACCGCCGCGATGTCTCCGACCGCGAAGGTGCGGAAGGCACGGGAGAGCGAACGGCCCATCGTGGCCTGTGACGTCGCCGATGGCGGCGAGGCCGAAACCGTCATCTCTGTTTGGTGGGGGAATACCCTGTCCTGTGTCAAGACCGTGATGGCTTCGGACCCGAACGCTACCGCCGGCGTTCTGGCGAAGTTCGGCAAGGCGCTTTCACCAACTCCCATCTTCGTCGTCGACGCGGTCGGCGTCGGCGCCGGCGTCGCCCCTCGCCTACGCGAGCTCGGGTTCCGGGCCCTTGCCTACAAGGGCAGCCATTCACCGAAGGACGAGGACCTCTACCGGAATCAGCGCGCGGAGGATTGGTGGACGCTGGGCGAGGCCTTGCGAGAACGCGAGGTAAAGTTCGTGCAGGACAGGCGGTTGCGCTCACAGCTCATCGCGCCTCAGTGGAAGTTCGACTCCGCCGGCCGCATCCAGATGGAGACAAAGGAGGACATGGCGAAGCGTGGCGTGCCGAGCCCGGACCGTGCCGACTCGGTCGTCATGGCCTATTGGGGACACCTGACCCACATCCGCACGCTCGCGCGTCGCAGGTTCAAGGCGGAGGACGAGGACGGCAGAGACGCGGACAACTGGGCGGACAAGATGTACGAGATCCACAAGCGCAAGGGGATGCCGCGTCGGGCGGAACGGACCGCACGGCGCCACCACAAGGACCTTTCGAGGCTGATGCGGTCATGACCATCGACTCCGTGGCGGCAGTTCGTGAGGGGATCATGGCGAGATACAGGATGACTGTCCGCCTTGCCGCCCGATGGAAGTGCTTGAACTGCGCGTCCCGCGACACCAAGCCATTCCGGGCCTCGCCGGAGGAGATGGAGACAAAAAGACGCGACCATGCCGGCGTTGCCGACACGATCGACCCGAGACGGGGACGGGGGCGCGGAGTCACTTCCATGGTTCGCTACTGTTACAAGTGCAAGCAGACCTACCGGTGGAGATGGTGAAAGAACAAGCTCTCGGCGCGGTCATGACTGAATTCCCCATCCAGGGCGGAGACTCTTATCGCGACCCCGAAGGGAAGCACAGGCAGACTGAACGGACCACGGTTCCCATCTGGCTGGCCCGGGTCGCTTGGGCCGAGTATTGTCGCCGCTTTGGCACGGGTCAGTCATTCGAGAGGCTCGCCGAGCGCGGGGGTTTTGGGCGCCAGGAGTTGCTGATGCTCCTGCGTGGAGACAAGGGTTGCCGGGCTTCCGAGGAGATTACGCCGTGAAAGAACAAACCCTCGGCCCAGCCCTGTTCACATACCTCGGCGGCTTTGGCTGGGAGATCTACCAAGAAGTCCATTGGCTCGGCCGCACCGCCGACATCGTCGCGACTCGCCGCGGTGTGATCTACGTCGTCGAGATGAAGACCTCGGCATCTCTGGCCGTGCTCGAACAGGCCTGGACCTGGCTCCCTCACTGCAACATGGTGAGCGTTGCTGTTCCGGTCGTGAAGCGAGCCCGTACCGATTGGCTTTTCAACCGTATCGCCAAGACCTATGGATTTGGCGTTTTCCGTGTAAGCACGACCTCCCATCAAGTCGACGGCAGCGGAGTCAACGAAAACATGCGTCCCGCGATCCGTCGGAAGCTTTCAAGGCCAATCGAGTTGCATGAGGAACAGAAGACCTTTTCTCCGGCCGGTACGCCCTCGGGTAAACGCTGGTCTCCGTGGAGATGCATCATGGCCGAGTGCTCTCGTTTCGTCCGCGACAACCCCGGATGCACCCTGAAAGAGCTGGTCTCCGGAGTCGCTCATCACTATTCGAGCGACCGGAGCGCGGCGGGATCCATCGTGGCCTGGGCGAACTGCGGGAGGATCGTGGATGTCGACGTCCGGCGGGGTGAGAAAGGCAGGATCCGGTTCTACGCCTCTCAGGGTTCTCCACCAGGTACCGAAACCGAGACTGAGCCCCGCGCCGGCGACGTCGAAAACGAATGAGCCCGGCGGGACTCAGCACGACCGGATCCGGATCCAGCTGCTCGGGCCCATTTCCGGGCTCGCTGGCGAAACTGAGCCCCTCGCGAGTGAGCAGCTGATGAGTCGACTGAGCCCCTTGCGATCGCGAGTACCCGGTGGGAGAATGAGCCCCGCCGGCGAAGTACTTCTTGAAGTAGAGAATGAGCCCCATGCCCTACAAAGACCCCGCGAAGCGGCGAGACATGCAGCGCAGATACCAGCGCCAGTATTACCTGCGGAACCGAGGCGTTATCCGTCTCAAGGCGAGGGAGCGTAGGGCGGTTCAGAGACTCACATGGAAGAGGGAACGATAGCCATCGCCTCCGTGCTCTGGCAGAATGGCCCCCGCGATTATTGACGGGGCCGTCGCTCCTGGCCAGGAGCCCGGTATGGTCAGCCGCGGCAGTGGCGGCCCCCGAGATTAACCCTGGAGGCCGCCATGGCATCTGTCCCTCTTCTCAGAGGCATCTTCCCGCACGCCGACCTTTACGACCGGGCCCTCTCCCTCGTCTACCAGCTCCACACCCGCATCATCGACCCGTCCTGGTCCGCGCAGAAAGACCCGGAGATCCACGAGAAGGTCAGCCGGGATCTGAAGGTCCAACAGCTCATGGAGCAGCGCAAGGCCGAGACCGTGGCCAACGACTGGCGCATCGACTCGCGGGACGAGGATAACGAGTTCCAGCAGAAGCAAGCCGACGTGGTAAAGGACGGGCTCGAGGAAATCCAGGATTTCGCCTCGGGGCGGATGCGCCTGGCCAATTGCACCTTCCTCGCCCGGTCCTTCGAGTTCGTCGAGGGCCGACGCAAGTGGATCTCGCTCGGCGGCATCATGGATAACTGGTGGGTGCCGACCCATTTGAAGAACATGGACAAGGACCGATTCGCCCATCGGCCCGGGAACCCTCGCAGGGATGAGCCGCTCGACGTCCCGGAGATCTGGAGCGTGCGTCGTGTGCGATGGGAGAAAATGTCCCCTCAACTCCCGATTATCTCGTGCGTCCATTCCGATGAGGAACGGAAGCTGGGATACGGACGTCCTTTAATGGACGCGATTTATACAACGTGGTGGATGAGAAGCGAGGTCCTCCAGTCCGGTCTCGAGGGTCTGGACCGGTGGGCGAACGGAATCATCCACGGGGAGGTCTCCGACGCGCTGGCCGCGGACGACGAGACCATCGATGAGATCGCCGATGACTTTCTCCAAAAGCTGATCGAGCTGCGGGGCGGCCATGCGATCGTGACGCGGAAGGGTGCCGAGGAGGTCACCATCCTAAGCGGGTCCGCTCAGGGCGGGAGCCTCGCCATCGACCTGGCGAAGTACCTCGACGACATCCTCACGGCCGGGATCATGGGCTCCATCCTGCCCTTCGGGGGCGGGGACTCCGGGGGGTCGCTCGCTCGCGCGCGGGTGGAGTCGGACACGTCGAACATCCTGATCCAGCTGGATCGGAAAATGCTCGACGAGTCGATCACCAAAGGGCTCGTTAAGTTGTTCTGCCGTCTCAACCAGCGATTACTAGTAAAGCACGGGATATTCTCCACGCGGACGCCGATTTTCAAGACCCACCAGGCCCACCACGAGGACCCGCAGGGGAACGTAGAGCTGATCGCATCCGCGCTTGGCGCCGGGATGCCGGTGCTCAAGAAGGAAGCCTATGAAAAGATCGGTCTCACCGCCCCGTCAGAAGCGGAGATCAAGAACGAGCTCGTGTTCATGGGCACGCCCGGCGGTGGCGCCGGCCCCTTTGGTGGAGACCCGTTCGGTGGCGGAGCGTTCGGTGGCCGACCGAGCCTAAAGCCGGAACTGGAAAAGAGATAGGACCGAGGATGGACCCAGTAACCCCACGATGCCAGTTCTCGGAACGGGACCTGGCGATATTCCTGAACGTGCCCAGAGAGATCGTGCGTGCATGGTCGAAGGCGTTCCGACTCATCGAAGTCTACGAGGGCCATCCGCTGGCCGGATTCACACCGGAACAACTGACCGGGATGAAGCTCGGCTCATGGTGCATGATGACCTTCAATACGCCACAGCGTAACGGCTGGTTGATCGCGCAGTCGGTCCTGGATCGGCTGTTCGAAACCATGAACGTGTCCTGCCGGTGCATCTTCCGCGGAATCCCGCGTGGCGCCGGACCCCAGGCCGGGGCCCGACTGCTCGTCTGTGCCTTCGACGACGAGGGAGGGGTTCCCCTGCCGCTCCTCGGCCTCACGAAGCACGAGGTCGATTGCTCGGTCTGGATTGACATAACTCGGCTGAACACAGCGATTAGGGACGCAATCAACGGAAGCATCCGTGTCGGCCCGAACATCTCCGAACACCCGTTCATGATCGCCCGCGGCATCAACGTGGATCTTCCGGCTCCGCTGGTCCGCATCGGCGCGAAGGTCACGAGCCTGCCGGAGAGCATGCGATGAGTGACAAAGTGGAATCAGCCCTGCGCTACATCGAGCATTGTCGCGTCTGCCGCATGGGGTACGGAGATGGAACGGGCGACGACGGGGAACAGTGGAGGAGAGATCTTGCTCCCCTGAAGGCCAATATGGGGACCGTCGAGAATGCCGCGCTCCGTTTCCTGGCCCGGCATTTTAGCGATTTCACCCAAGACAAGGAACCGACCCCGGCCGCTACCCCTGTAGATGATCAAGGCGTAAGAACGACTGATGGAGACGGGGACATCCCTGCGGGGAGACGATGAAGGGAGAGGTCCGACGGTCCGGGATAGACGACGACGGGAACTGGTTCGACGAGATCACGGTGCCGGCGTCGAGCCTGTTCAGCCGTCACACGATGGACCACTTCGGGGCCCAGAACCGGATGATTGACGCCCACGTACGCGAGGGCGAGAAGCGGGAGGCGTGTTTCGATCGGATCACTGAATTGCTCCCAGAGCTCGCCGCCTTTCGCGCCCGACCGTACGACGAGAACTACAACGCGTCCCATTTCCTCGCGGAGCATCCTGAACTCTTCGAACGGCCCGCGCCGCCATGCCTTCCACCATCCTGAGTCCTCTCGACGAGCTCGACCGACTCTCTGACAATTCGGTCGATCCTCTCGTCCAGATCCTCAACCGGCTCATCGCCGCCAGGGTCCGCCGGGACGAGGATGCGGCGGAGCGGCAGATTGTCCGGCTCGCCCGCATGCTCGCGCAGACGCGGACGCTCGCGGACCTCCTCGGCCGTCGCAGGGTCCTCATGGAGATGCGGTTCCTTGAAAAGCACCGGACCGCGGCGCTTTCCGTGTTGGCGACGGGACGAGGAACGTGGAGGCCGGAGACCTACTTCGACGCTTCCCAGCATGTCGGACACCTCGAACACATTCAACACCTCGACATCACCCCGACCGTGCCGCGAGTCGAGTTCAAGGAAGCGATCCAGGACATCCTGGACCGGGAACCGTTCCTGGCCGATCCGATCGAGGCGGGGACGCCCGGGGGCCGGCCATTGTGGCAACAGGTCCGCGATCTCTACGAGGGAGAAAACGCTTTTGCCCTGGCCAAGTCCACTGACTTGACGTTAACCCAACGTATACAACAGGTTACGGCAGGGTTCATTCGAAGCGGGCAGTCCAGGCCGAACGCTCCAGAGGTCATCGCGGCGATGGGCGGGTGGTCGAGGGCCTATGGCGAAACCGTGTTCCGCACCAACATGGCGACGGCGTACAACGCCGGGCGCCGTCAGATGGTCAAGCTCCCCGGGGTCCGCGAGACGATCCCCGCGTTTCGGTTCACGGCGGTAAACGACCGCGACACGCGGGAGAACCACGGCGCTGCCCACGGCCTCATCGCCCCGGTCGATCACTCGATCTGGAACTTCCTCGCCTCGCCCCTCGGCTACAACTGCCGTTGCTCGTCCACGACCCTCGTGTCCAGGTTCACACTGTCGCGCATGGGTCTGATCGACGCCGCGGGCCATGTATCGATGTTTCACCCCCGCATCAAGCCGTTCGACCTGGGACGGCTCCTCCGCGCCGCCCATCCGGATCCAGGGTTCCGGACCGGAACTGGAAACGTCTACGCGGCTTAGAAGATTTGCCCCAGAAAATAAAAATTCGTGTTTTCTACCCCAAACAGTCCCACCTCGGATGCCCTTCGCGCGCGCGAGCGAGTGCTCCGGGATCGGATTTCTGGGGCACTTGACGCTCCCGCGTGGTCGGTCGATGTTGTGTAGGCCGGTCCCGTATTGGAAGGGCGGCAACCCTGGCCTCGCGGGTTGACGCGACGGGTTCACCGGTTAGAATTCCGTCGTCCTGACACGGAGGACATCCCGCCGCACTGCCCATCCGGCGAGAACAAACCCTGAAGGCCGCTCTCCCAGAGCGGCCTTTTTTCGTTGAACACCGGATGGCGTACCGGTACCTTGTCCAACGTACGGTCATTCAATCATCCACCGAGGACGATTATGGCCATACCTTCCCTCCTCAAGAAGCTTTCCGCCTTCCCCACCGGAGCCGTCTACCAGGCCGAGCCCCGAGATGACGGGTTTTGGATCATCCGGGATGTCCCGATCATGGGACAGCTGCCAGCCGGGGCCCGGGGAAACGCCGAGGATCTCGGCGAGGACTGGCTGAACGCAGCCCTCCAGGACTACCAGGCCGCCGCCGCCGACGGCAGCATCCCGTCGGTCCATCTCGAGCACAGCGCCGAGGAGTCCACCAGGCGCCGCATCGGATTCATGGAACTTACCCGCGTCGGCCGGTTGTCGATCGCCGGGGTCCAGCAGCCCGCGCTGTACGCCGATCTCGTGATCGAGAAGGAGGCCGATGTCGACATGCTCGTCGCGGGCTCCCACCCCTACGCATCTCCGCAATTCCTCGTCGCCTCCAACCGGATCACCTCGCTCGCGCTCATGCACTCCGAGGCCCCGTTCTTCCGAACCCCGTTGATGAACGTGGAGAAGGCGTTCGAGCGCGAGGAGTTCGAACTGGTCGAAACCGGTGGAGCGGTCGCTTTTCTGAGCGCGGGGGCCGATGGCTCTCTCCTCTACAAGATGTCGACGATCACAATGCTCGCCGCTCACCCTCAGAAGGACGAGGAGGAAGAGGAAGAGGACGCGGATGGGCACGAGCACCATGACGACGAGGTAGACGAAGACCTCGACGCTCATGGCGAAGAGGAGGAAGAGGAGGAAGAGGAGGAGCTGGATGTTCACGGAGTGCCCGAGGACGGCGAGCGCCAGGAAGATGAAGAGGACCTCGACGTCCACGACGAGGACGAGGAGGAAGAGGACGAGGAGGGGCTCGGCCTCCATGGCGACGAGGACGAGGAGGATGCCGAGGCCGAAGACGCCATCCCGGATCCCCAGATGGTCGTGCCCCCAGACCCGGACGGACTGGGCCTAAAAGATGTTCTCGATGCGGTGAACCAGGGCAACGAACTGGTCGCCGCGGTGATGCAGAAATTGGAGCCGGCGGAGGAAGATCCCGATTCCGCCCCGATCGATCAACCCGAGCCTACGGAGGATTCCGAAATGGCGAAGACCACCACGAAGGCGGCCAAGGCGGTCGCTCCGAAGAAAAAGGCCCCGAAAAAGTCCGCCGTCGTCCCGGTAGCGGGGGGGGGCGTCCCGGTAAGCATTCCGGTCGTCTCGGGGGTCAGTCGCGAGGAGCATGCGAAGCTCCAGGGAGAAGTCGCGATGCTCCTGGCCAATGAGAAAACACGCAAGCGCATCGCCGCGGTCGATTCCCTCATCTCCGGCCATGTGGAAAAGCTACAGGCCGCGGGATTCCAGGTAGACGACGGGTTCTCGGAATGGTGTCGAAACGCTGTCAAGCATACGCCGGGAAAAGAGGTCGTCGAACATCTCAACAGCTTCGTCGAGGGCGCGCGCGGCCACATGACCCAGGACCCGCCGGAGAGTCTCGAAGAGTTCGAAGCCGCGGGAGAAGCCGGGGAGGGAGGCGAGGCCGAACACGCCGGAGCTGGCGGCGAGGTCCCCGAGGATCGACAGGTTCTCCAGAAGCTCCGCGCCGAGGGACCCGCGGCCTTCCAGGAGGGCACGCGGCGTCACGCGCAGTGGAGACAGTGGGTGGACAGGACTGGCTCGGACATCACGTTCGAGGGATTCCAGCGCGTTCTCAAGGACAAGGCCTGCTAGGCCAGGCGCGTCCGTGAACCAGGCGTAAACGCCACGAATGACAACCAAACGGAGACCCTGAGCCATGGCCGCTCTCACCCAAGCAATTCGTATTCCCGACCGCCGGTCGGACATCAACGCGTACAAGGTCGCGGCGTCGAATGTCGTCTTTTTCGGCGGCCTCGTCGGCGTGAACGCCGCCGGCTTCCTCATCCCGTGGGGGGACGTGGCGACAAACGAGTTCCGCGGCATCTGTTCCGGCTCGGTCGCCAAGGGGACCGGAGCTGCGGGGACCGCAACCCTTCCCAATTTGCCCTTTGAGTCTGTCGACGGTGACAACGTCGGGACCTACGGAGAAGCGGCAGAGGCCTGGGTCGACGAACGCGGTCTGATCCTCGAAAAGGTCACCGTTGCCGGTAGCGATCAGACCGACGTCGGAGAGCTGATCTTCTGCGGGACCGACAACTGGAACGCCGACCTGACGGTCACCGTGAACAACCCCGACGCGGTCGCGCATGGGACCCGGTTCTATAGCGGGACCACGATGGACGTCACCCTGTTCAAGCCCGATGTGCACCTGACACTCTGACCGAACGATCCGCGCCCCCGGATCCAAGGGGACGTCAAGAGAACCGAACCGAAACGGAGAATATCATGGCAATCGTCCAAGCAGACGCGTCCCAGATCCCGGGGATTCTGGCCGAATTCGCGACGACCTACGAGCGGACCATCACCGAGTCGAACGAACGCCTGGAGATGGCGATGCGACGGGGTATTCCGTCGGACAAACGAGCCGAAATTCACTTCTACTTCGAGTCCGCGCCCCACGTCGTGCGCTGGGTCAAGGGCGCGAATCGCCCCATGGGCGGATTCCGTGGAATCCAGTGGGAGGTCGAAAACCTGGACTGGGGCAGAGGGATCGAGTGGCATGCCAACGATGCCGACGACGACTTGACGGGCTCCCTCGTGACCCGGGCCAGAGACCTTGCCCTCTCCTTCGGCATCCTCGATGAGAGAGTGTTCTTCCAGATCATCACCGCCGGGGCAGACAACGACCTTCTGCCCGCGATTCCCAACTCTCCCGACGGGGCCGCGCTTTACAACGCGACCGATGGCAGCGGCGCGGCTCGATTCGGAGTCACCGGTGGCAACGTCGTCTCCGCGGGCGCGTTCGTCGCGACGGCCGACGACGTCCAGGGAGACTACTTCACCGGGCTCTCGCGTGGCCGCTCGTTCCAGGACACCGACGGGCAGCCGATGATCCCGGAGGACCAGCTCGAGAGCAACGTCCTCGTGGTCTACAACACCGCCAACGAGAAAGCTTTCAAGGAAGCCTTCGACCAGAGGATCCACCAGAGCGCGGGCGGAGGCGCCGGAGTGTCCGCGCTGATCATCGACTCTGCGTTCGGTGTTCGGACCTGGCCGACTTCCCGGATCGGCGATGACGATTGGTTCATGTTCTTCGGCGCGATGCGTCACCGCTCGATCTTTAGTCAGTCTCGTCAGGAGCCCCGCGAAGTCGTGACGACGATGGACAACGATTCGGAGGCCAAGCGGACCAAGATCGAGGGCATCGGCTACGACTCGCGCCGTGGCTACTCGGTATCCGCCGCGTTCCAGACCGTCCACATCAATCACTCCTGAGAGAACGAAACGGATAGCGTAGCTCGGTCCCCGCCCGGTGGGCACGGTATGAATGACCGTTTTTATTGTTGTCATGCCGGGCGGATTTTTTTTCTGTACCACGGTCAATCCAAGAGGGACCGACATGCCCGAGACTATCGACAAGGACAACTTCCCCGGCGACCCGTCCGACGTAGCGGACTCCAAGGCTCCACCGGCCAAGAAGAAGAAGGCCGGCCGACCCCCGCCCCCGGACCCCGACGGCGTGTTGATCGCGACAAAGGAAGTGCTCTGTGCTTGCGGCTGTGGCGAGACGTTCGAGGCTGACGGTCGGAAGAAATACCTCGACGACAAGCACCGAGAAAAGGCCCGGACTCGAAGGTTGCGGGAGAAAAGGGGAGGCAAGGGAGCCAGGGAAATCCCACAGGATCCGACCGCGTCGGGCATGACGCGACTGATCCCAATTCGCATCAAGCCCCTGCCCGAGGCGGAAGAAGCCCAGATGTATCTGTGCGCGGTGCTGGATGGGGCGCCGTTTCACAATCGGAACTTCGGCGGGGTCGGGTTCAACCGAAAAAGCCACACGATCGCGCGCGACGCGGAGGGGCGCGGGAAGATCCACAACCGCTATCCGGGGCAGCGACATCTTCTCACATCGGAGCAGGCGCGATACTGCCTGGAGCGGGTGGCTAACTCGGTTATTCGTTGGCTGAACAAGAACAACGGACGCGGATTCGTCCTTTCAACCGACTCGGACAGCTATCAACAGATGCCCGGGGATGAACCGGTCGCCCCGTACCTCGTCATGATCGAGGCGGAGAAGGTGAGCATCGCCGAGGGCGCCACGCTTCGAGTCCCGACCATTGCCGATATGTGGGGAGACGAGGTCCCCGAGGCTGAGAAAAACCCCGAGGAGTAGTCCGCGATGGCGCTGACGGAAGCGAAGATCCAGGACCACATCGGGCGCATCATGTTCTTGTTTCAGAACATCAGGAATTTCGCGTCCGTCAACGCTGAGAACTTTATCGAGAACTGGCGCGACGTCGGTAAGCAGATCGACTACCCGGGCGATTTCGAGTTCGGCGCCCAGGACCGGTCCGCGCTGGATGGCACGCGCGCGCAGTTCGATGCCGCGTTTCGAACCGGGAGCGCGGTCGCGGCTCCCACCTTCCTCGAGTACGGTCAATTTCTCGGCTTCCCCGAACGCAACATCCCGCAAATCTTCCGCCGGCTGCGAACACATTTCGTCGACAACTCTCTCTCGATCAAGGCCAGAAACTTCACCTTCGGAACGCCTACCGCCGACGGCGGCAACGTCGGAGATGGGGACATCCTTCGAATGACGAAGGACGAGGACGGAGTGGACCTGGAGAACCAGTGGGCCGAGCTCAAGACGGCCATCTGTGTTCGGGACGAGAACTCCGGAACGCCGAAACACGAGGAGGTATTCGAGCTTCGCGGCACGACAAGGGAGATCGACTCCCTCGTCCTCGACGGCTCCGGCCGGTCAGAGGAGGTCAAGGCCCTGTCCGCTGCGGACTCCTTGCTCTTCATCCAGAATCCATCGTTCGAATTCTTCACCGGCACGCTCGTCGCGCCGACGGCGATCAATGGTTGGGAGCTGACGACTGGACTGATAGCCGCGCTGGAAATCGATGAGACCGATACCTACAGGTCTTACGAGGGAGATGGTGGGGTCCGGCGCTCATTGAAGTTCGACTCGGGCGGCTCCACGACCGTACGCTTGAAGCAGAAATTCTCGCTTCAAGGCGCGTCCTTTGAGCCGACGATCCCATACTTCTGCCAGTTAGCGTTCAACCGCCAGGTCGGCAGCGGAGACGGCAATCTGGAACTCAAGCTGGGCTCGAAGGTCTCGATCGTGGTGCTCGGAGCCCAGACGGGATGGAACCGCCTGAGCATACCGATGGCCACGGGACAGACATGGTATCGGCAGTTCAATGAGGGCACGCTCGATGTAGAGATCGAGCTTTCCGGACGCAGTACCGGAAGCGTCCTCGTCGACGACGTTGTCATCGGGCCGATGTCGAACTTCGCGGGCGGGCACTATGCCATCGTGGGCGGGGAGACGCCTTTCCTCGTCGACGACGAGCACACCTGGACCGACTCGGTATCGTCCGAAGGGATCATCGCCTATTTCCTATGGCGCTGGTTCAATGAGTACGTTCGTCAAGACGCCTCCCCCACATGGCTCGACCCAGCGTAGGAGGAAAGTATGGCAACTCTGCCCTCCGACGTCGCGGCGAGGTACGACGAGCAGCACCTTCGAACCCTCACCAACCCGCAAGACTCGGACGCCAAGGGACCGGATCACGACCGGATCGACATTGCCGCCGCGGACGTGGAGGCCGACTTCAGAATCCTTTGCGGCGTCGTATACGACCCGGACGACCCCCGGCACGTCACCGTTGCCGTACGTGGGGTCATCGCGAAGCTCAAGAGCCGACTCGGAGATTCCGAACAGGCCTCCGCCGCGGTGACGAGCTACGAGACCGCCATGAAGGGTCTATACAGGGTTACCGGCGGTCGGCGGTTCAAGGTCAAGAGCTCGTCACGGACACGGGAGACGCGGGAGGACGAGATCCAGGGGCAGCCAGCGCGGCCTCGGTTCGACCGTCGGAACTTTCTCGAGTCCAAGCCCAAACCCCCGCGATGAGGCTGTCATGGCAGATGATTTCATCGACATCGATGACTTGCGGGACCGCCTCGAGAATCTTGAACCCCTACTGAACTCCATCGGGGCCCTTCTCCTCGAGACGACCGAGACCGCGTTCGAGGAGGAACGTTTCGGGGACATTCGCTGGCCGGAACGCTACGCCGGCCAGGCAGACCCGTTCATCAATATCGCCGGGGCTCTTGCCGATCTATCGACGGGCCCACGAATCAAGGCGCGTCGCTTCGATCGTCGGCCAGCGTTGCAGGACACCGGCCGGCTCCGGGGCTCGTTCCGATTCGAAGTCACGGCGGACGACACCGTAACCGCGGGGACCACGGTGGATTACGCGCCGACCCATCACATCCCGCTGATTTCCTCGCAGCCCGTGAGCGCCCAGGCGAAGGAAAACCTGAAGACCGTGATTCGCCGCGACGGCAAGGGGTCCAAGCGCCGCGTGCTTCTCAAGCTGGTGTTTCTCCTCAATGAGGACACGCTCGAAACTCAGGTCGCGTGGCGTCCGATGGTCGGGACCACGGACCAGACCGAGGCGGACATCCGGCAGCTCACCCTCGACTTCCTATCAGGAGATGCCGCATGAGCGCGGGAGAATGGCTGCTCGGCCACGACAGGCCTCGGAAAAATGGGCGTGTCCGGTGGACTCTGAAGTCCTTCCAGACCGGGGAAGTCGTCGGCTCCCGGATGGGTGGGCCCGACGAGCTCGCGTTCGTAGAAGACGGACGGATAAAACTCGAAAAATGTAAACAAATTGAGAAGTGTCACCCGTGACCTGATCGAGCCGCCGCAACGACTTAGGACTCGAGAAACTTGAGAAACGACAACTGAAAGGGCATTTGACAACAGCCGATGGCGACACCGAACATCGCCCGTAAGTTCCACCTGAAGGGGCGCCTCGTCAAGAACCCAGGCGCTACCGCCGGGACGTACCCGTATGGAGGCACAGAACTCGGGGTCGTCCGCGATGGGTTCTTCACCGTGGGGCAGGAGGAATCGACCATCCGGGCCGAAGAGTTTGGAAGTATCGTCATCGACAAGCTCGTGATCCGGGAAGTCTGTGCAATGTCCGTCGTTTTTGGCGAGTGGGACAAGGACGCGGTCGAGACGGTGTTTACGAACATGGCCACGCCAGCATCATCATCGACCAAGTGGGGGGACGACATAACTATGGCAGAGGGAAGGGTTTCCGGAGCCACCGTGCTGCCTGGCACTCTCCGATCCGGCCAGTCGTTGAAACTTCTGTTCGTACCCGATGAACCGGCGCAGCACCTTGGCATCATTCTGTTTAACGCACTGCCCATGCTCGATGTCACCAGGCGCATCCGTCTCGTCATCGCCGAGGCCTTTGGCCTGGGAGCGGTCTTCCAGGGGATTCCGAACTCCAACCATCGAACCCACCAGATGGGGCCAGTGCCCCTGATGAGGTCGTCATGAGCGTCGACGAACAACATTTACGGAACCTCAGATCCGACCGTTTACACAGCGCACTCCACGAATGGAAGGAGGCGGGAGGGCCCGTCGAGGATGTGGTTGCTGAGATCCTGGGAATTCATGAGGGAGACGCGGTTCTCGAGTCTCTGAACATCAGCCTTGACCCGGAGAACTTCGACGAGCACGAGCGCGAATGTCTGCGGACCTACCTGGAATCATTCCTTCGCGGCGGGGGCCAGTTCGCATTCGTGGAGTGGTCACACCTGCACCGAGTCACCCAGGATGTTCTGGAAGATGCGAGCGCCGTCATCGCGCGCGAGCGCGCAACGCTCGTCCAGGAGATTCAGGTCCAGGCGCTCGTCGAGGCCTCGGAGGAGGCCAACGCACGCGAGGTCCTGGAACAAGCCGCCGAGGAACTCGTTAATCGATGAACACTTGGCAAGTCATGAAGCAGGTTTCATTTACGCTCGACGCCCGACGCTGGGGGTCGTCGCTTCTGCGCCTGTTCCACCAGAACTCCATCCAGATCACGGCCGGCGATGATGTGGCTCGGAAGCTGGGCCTCGTCTCCTTCCCCATGGCCCTGATCGTGCCGCGCTCGTCCCAGGCCGATCCACGATTCGACGCGGAGCCAGGGCTCGAGCGCCAAGAGTTTGAGGTCATCGTCGGCCAGATGGCGTTCGACACCGCCGGCGACAAGGTCCTGATGCGGGCGAATCCGCCGGACGCCCTGAATGGGAGCGCCGGCCGAGGCCTCATGGAGCTCCGCGGCGAGGTATCCGACACCCTCAAGTATCTGGGCCGCGACAACGGCATGGACATCCAGTCCAGGGGCATGGGCGCGGCGCAGGTCGTGAGGCGAGACGATCAATACATCGCCGCCGTGTCGCTTCGGTTCGCGGCCTGGGTCACGACAGTAAAGGCCTACCCGCCGGTAGAGATATTCAGAGTCACCGATGACGGCGGGGGCGACGCCCTGATAGAGTG
>SDBT01001640.1_pt1 | contig 39780 bp, 34 predicted proteins | sample 2277101 | NCBI WGS metagenome assembly SDBT01 (sample SAMN10404973, study PRJNA504765) | marine sediment metagenome | isolation source: marine sediment core GS10_PC15, 103 cmbsf | place: Arctic Ocean: Southern Knipovich Ridge | collected 2010 | reverse complement strand
TAGAATATTTGAATATGCCCAGAGGTCCAGGTTTTTTGATTCTTCTGGACAGCTTTAGAGCTATTATCAAATTATTCTACTTGATGAAGAAGAGAAAAATTGATATTGTACACTCTTCCCTATTCCGTGCAAATATATTATGCCGTATAGCTGCAAAATTGGCTGGAGTACCAGTGGTGATTTCTTCTATGCAAGGCATAGAGGTGACTAGAATGTGTCCTCTTTTGCTGGAGAAGGTAACTTCACCGCTTGTAGATAAGTTCACTGCAGTCTCGGATGCCATAAGGATTTATATCATTCAAAAAGCCCGCATAGACCCTGAAAAGATAGTGACTATCCACAACGGAATCGGGCTTATTGAAGCGAATGTGGCACCAATAGAAAGAAAGGAATTTGGTTTAAGGCCAGGTGTACCAATTGTGGGTGTGGTGGGCCGATTGGCAAAGGAGAAGGGACACGAATATCTTTTGAATGCAGTCAGGATTGTAATCAGAGAATATCCTCAGGCACACTTTCTTGTTGTGGGAGATGGAGCCCAACGCAAAGAGTTAGTAAATTTGGCATTCGATTTGGGATTGAAAGACCATATTACCTTTACTGGATACAGGAGAGATGTCCTCCGCGTCTTGGCTCTTTTTGATATTTTTGCTTTAGCCACACTCTGGGAAGGTTTATCTATGGTGATTTTGGAAGCTATGGTAATGGCTAAGCCTGTAGTTACCACTAATGTGGCAGGAAATCCTGAAGTGGTAGTTGACGGAGTTACAGGATTTCTGGTAGCGCCTCGGGATGCAGAGGGTTTAGCTGAGCGGATACTAACATTATTAAAGGATGAGAATTTGAGGAAACGAATGGGCAGTGCGGGAAGAAGACGGATAGAGGAGAAGTTTACCATAGAAAGAATGGTAAGTGAAACCGAAAAACTTTATGAAGAATTACTTGTGAAGAAAAGAGGAGAAAAAAGAGGTAATAAATCTTGATTTCCAGAAAGATAGAAAAAATATTACTGATCCAGCCACCGTATGACATTTTAAGAATTGAACCCAAGACCACTCAGCCTCCACTGGGACTGGCCTGTCTTGCTAGTGTCTTAGAAAAGGACTATGAAGTAAAGATACTCGATGCTGTTGTAGAAGGTTTCGAAAATGAACAGGTTATCGATAGGGAATTCAAGAGATATGGTCTACATTTTAATGACATAAAGAGAGAAATAGAAAAATTTAATCCAGATGTTGTGGGAGTTTCTTGTCTTTTTTCTACTCAGGCTGAAAATTCTCATAAGGTTATCAATCTTGCCAAGGAAGTAAACCCGGATATAATTACACTATTTGGCGGAGCACACCCTTCGGTTCTTCCGGAGTTAGTAATGGAAGATGGCAATATTGATTTCGTCATAATTGGGGAGGGGGAGCACACTACAAGGGAGTTACTTAGGGCGTTAGAGACAGGAAGTGGTTTTTTAGCGCTGGATGGATTGGCTTTCAGAGAAAATGGAAGTGTAAGAGTTTTACCGAAGACGAATTATATTCAACACCTGGATAGTCTTCCTTTTCCAGCGAGACATTTGCTTTTAATGGAAAAATATTTTAAAATAAATACTCCCATGGGAACAACAACTCGCAAAGTCCCGAATACTTGTCTTTCCACATCGAGAGGCTGTCCCGCTAATTGTATTTTTTGTTCTATCCATACGGTTTGGGGTAGAAAATATAGACCTCGTCCGCCAGAAAATGTAATAAGTGAGATGGAATTTTTGATAAAAGAGTATGGAGTAAAGGAACTACAATTCTATGATGACAACCTCACATTCGATAGAGAAAGGGCTTTTCGGATTTTCGATGAAATGATTAAAAGAAAACTTGACCTGTTATGGACTACTCCCAATGGAGTTGCCATTTGGGCGCTGGATGAAGAATTGCTGAAGAAAATGAGGGAAAGCGGGTGCTATAAGATAAGTCTTGGGGTAGAATCTGGCGATGATTATGTTCTGCACCGTATAATTCAGAAACCCCTGAACCTCAAAAAGGTAAAGCCAATAATCAATTTCTGCAGAAAATTAGGGATGGGTATAGATGCATTTTTTGTGGTCGGTTTTCCTGGAGAGACCAAGGAGCAGATGGAAAAGACTTTGAGATTTGCCCGAAGTTTGAAAGTAGATAACCTGAGTGTTACTCTTGCTACTCCGCATCCAGGCACCCGTCTCTACGAAATTTGTCAAAAAGAAAATTATCTCAGGCCGGGTTTTAACTTTAAAGTCATCAGGTCTCGCAGAGGTCAAATTGATACCCCTCAGTTTACTGCTAAAGAAGTAGAGAAGATGGTCTCCAGGGTTAACTTTATTTCTCGCTTAGAACTCGTCTTCAGGAGTCCAGCTGCTTTTTATGAGAGAGTAGTAAAGCGACTATTTAAAGAGCCAAAGTTTTTTATGGCTTTGGCTTATGAAACTATTAAGAAAATGTTCTCTTTAGGAGGAAGATAAATGGAATTGAAAGAGAAAATTGTTCGGCACAAAGCTAAAATCGGGGTTATTGGGTTAGGATACGTTGGGCTTCCTCTGGCAATGGAGTTTAGTAAAGCGGGATTTGATGTTACTGGAATTGAAATCGATAAGGATAAAGTGAGAATGATTAATCGAGGAGAATGCTATATTCAAGATATTAAGCGGGATGAGTTAAAAGATTTAGTAAAAAATAATAGATTGAAGGCAACCACAGACTTCTCAGTTTTGAAAAAGATGGATGCCGTAAGTATATGCGTGCCCACGCCTTTACGCAAGACGAAAGACCCTGATATCTCTTATATTATTTCTGCCGTTGAAGAAGTGGCTAAATATTTGCGCCCAGGACAACTGGTTATACTGGAAAGCACTACCTATCCAGGCACAACGAGAGAGGTAATTCTTCCCCGATTGGAAGCAAGAAATCTTCGAGTAGGAAAAGACTTCTTTCTGGCTTTCTCGCCGGAACGCGTAGATCCTGGCAATAAGATTTATACTATAAGGAATACACCAAAAATTGTAAGTGGTATCACAAAGAAATGTACCAGTATTGCTGTTACTCTCTATGAACAGATAATTGATGAGGTGGTTCCTGTTTCCACGACGGAATCTGCAGAGATGGTAAAACTTCTGGAGAATACCTTTCGCATTGTTAACGTGGGATTGGTTAATGAGATTGCCCTCATCTGTGATAGGCTGAAATTGGATGCCTGGGAGGTGATAGATGCAGCGGCCACAAAGCCATTCGGTTTTATGCCTTTCTACCCAGGCCCTGGTTTAGGAGGCCACTGCGTACCTATAGACCCTCACTATCTTTCCTGGAAACTGAAAACTTTAAACTTTTATGCCCGTTTTATTGAACTGGCTGGTGAGATAAATAGTAAAATGCCAGAGTTTCTGGTTAGTAAAATTGACGCTGCACTAAACGAGAAAGAAAAAAGTATAAAGGGGTCTAAGATCTTAATCTTAGGGGTAGCCTACAAGAGTAATGTTTCGGACATTCGGGAATCCCCGGCTTTGGATGTTATGAGGCTTCTCAAAGAAAGAGGGGGAAAGGTCGTATATAATGACCCTCATGTGCCTCAAGTAGAGAGACTGAAATCGATTCCCCTGACGGAGAGTTCTTTAAGAAATGCTGATTGCGTGGTAATAACCACTGCGCATAGTGACTATGATTATAAACAGATTGTAAAGAACGCAAGGCTGGTTATCGATTCCAGAAATGCAACCAAAGGAATAAAGAGTAAGAAGATAGTAAAACTATGATGAGCAACAAAGGAGATAAGGTTGGCGTTATATTTAGTGACTGGCGGGGCTGGTTTTATTGGCTCAAATATTGTTGAGGAATTGGTTAAAAGGGGAGAGAAAGTCAGAATAGTGGATGATTTCTCTACTGGTAAGAGAGAAAATATTATCGGGTTTAAAGATAGTGTCGAGCTCATTGAAGGAGACCTCAGGGATTGGGAAATAGTTAAGAGAGTAATGGCGGGAGTCGATTTTGTCCTCCATCAGGGAGCTCTGCCCTCTGTAGAGAGGTCAATAGAAGACCCTCTCACCACTACTAAGGTTAACATCCTGGGGACATTGAATGTCTTATCGGCGGCGCGCGAGGCGAAAGTTGAAAGATTGGTTTATGCTTCTTCCTCATCGGTTTATGGAGATACTCCCACATTACCTAAAAAAGAAGGAATGAAAACTAATCCTCAGTCTCCCTATGCGGTTACTAAGTTGATTGGAGAAGAGTATTGTAGAATATACTATTCTATTTATGGACTGGAGACAGTTTGTCTGCGTTACTTTAATGTTTTTGGTCCCAGGCAGGATCCCGGTTCGCAATATGCAGCAGTCATTCCCAAATTCATCACTCTCATGTTGAAAGGCAAATCGCCTCCCATCTATGGTGATGGTGAGCAATCGAGGGACTTCACTTTTATAGATAACGTAGTAGAAGCTAATTTGCAAGCATGCAAAGCAAAAGGGACACCGGGAGAAGTATTCAATATTGCTTGTGGTAAGAAAGTCACTATAAATGAATTGGTAGAGAGGTTGAATAAGATTCTCCAAACCAGAATAGAGCCTGCTTATCAGAGTCCAAGAAAGGGTGATGTGAGACATTCTTTGGCAGATATTTCTCAGGCTCGGAAGACTCTCCATTATTCACCTGAGATTGGGTTTGATGAGGGTCTAGAAAAGACTGTTCAGGGGTTTAGAGGTACCTTTTTCTAAATTTTAAAAGCCTATGGAGTAGCAGAGCTTGCTCTGCGTTATCATCGCGAAACAAGTTTCGCTACTCCAAAACTAAAGGGGAAAGATGAGTATTAAGTTAATAATTGGTGTTGCAACAGTTATCGTCTTTGTTATATTATACTTTTTGTTAAAAGGACTCTTACTCTCACTTTCCCGAAAAAAGAAGTATAGAAAAGTGGAAGATAGGATAAAGAGAAGTATAAAACCTCTCTCTAAAGAGAAAAGAGGTGAGAAAAGGTATTCGGTTTCTGAATATGAGGAATGTATCAGGAGGACTAAGGATAAAAATGTGAAAGCCTGGGGGAAGTGGATTCTGGCTCAATTTTACCATGATAATCCCCACCGCCAGAAAGATTACCTTGATAAAGCAATTGAGTGCTATACAGATATAATGAAGGAACTTTCGGATTACCCTTTTCACGAAGAGAGTTTATTCCGCTTGGGAAAGCTTCTCTTCTTTGAGAAGTTGGATCATAGGAAAGTCTGCGATGTATATCAACAGTTACTCAAGAAATATCCCCGTTCTAAATGGGTAATCGTTGCCAAGGAGAGAGTGGGGCTCGTTAGAAATAATCTTACCTACCCCCGGGCATTAAATGATTATATTCTTGCAGAAAAATATTTTGAACGGGGCAAATATGAAAAGAGCATCCAAAGTTTGCTCGATATCATTGAAAAATATCCCAAATCAGGCCTGGTCAGCGAGGCTTTATATCTTCTGGGTGACATATATCAGTTTAAACTTAAAGATTACAGTAAAGCAATAGATGAATATCAGAATCTTATTCAGGAGTTTCCTCAGAGTAGATTTGTGGCCAATGCCCAATTTAAGATTGCCGAATGTTGTCGTAAACTGGAAAAGTGGCAAGAGGCAATTAAAGCCTACGAGAAATTCATAAAAAATTACAGTCAATATGGCTATTCCGATTACGCCCAATTCTATCTAGGGCAGTGCTATGAGAAATTGGAGGATTGGAAAAAGGCAAAAGATTCATATAGTTTAATTTCCGCGAATTATACTGAAAGCATATGGACTGATATTGCCCGTAACAGGATTAAATATTTAGATAAACACCCAGGAGGTTAGCTATGGTTTTCTATGTAGTGGCATTTTTCTTTGCTCTGGCTCTAGCGTATGTGTTGACTCCTCTATTCCGAAAAATAGCACTTAAGTTTAAAATTTTCGACCATCCGGTCCCGAATATAAAAATTCATCTAAAGCCAGTTCCCTATTTAGGGGGCTTAGCCATCTGGTTAGCTTTTGTTGTGACTCTTCTGGGAGTGAGGCTCCTCACCAGTTTTCCTACAGGCACTCTTCGTAATCTCCGAGGAATCTTCTATGGGGGAACTTTGATAATGGTCTTAGGACTTATCGACGACATTTGGAAGCTCGACTACAGGGTGAAACTTTTTGGACAGTTCATTGCTAGCATCATCCTGATCCTGTACAATGTCAGGATAGAATTCATTTCCAGTCTCCCCCTGTCCATTTTTCTAACTATTTTCTGGGTAGTGGGCATAACTAATGCAGTTAACATTATTGATATAATGGATGGTTTGGCTGCGGGAGTGGTAGTTATTGCCGGTTTGGCTTTTTTCTTCATTGCTTTACCCACGGAAAAGATTTATGTCAACTTTGCTGCCTTAGCCCTTGCTGGAAGTTGCCTCGGTTTCTTAAGATACAACTGGCGACCGGCCAGGATATTTATGGGAGATTCCGGGAGCCTGTTTATCGGGTTCATTCTGGCTGCTGTCTCATTGGGGGAAAGTTATACAACAATAAATAATATTGGGCTTTTCGCACCCTTTTTAGTCTTAGGCATCCCCATATATGACACCTTATTGGTCATATTTTTCCGGATACTTAAGGGGAAGTCGATATTTGCTGGAAGTCGTGACCATTTTGCCTTCAGGCTGGAGGCAATGGGATACAATAGGAAGAAAGTCGTTCTGATTAATTACTATCTTACAGCAATCTTAGGACTTGCAGCATTTCTTATTACCACAGTTAAATTTGAACTTGCGGTGATTATATATGCAGCGATTATCGCTTTTGCTATTCTTTACGCGACTCGTTTGATTTATGTCAGGGTGGAATGATGGCTGGAAAAGTGTTAATAATAGGAGCGGGATTAACCGGTTTGTCCACTGCTTACCATCTGGAAAAGACGGGAGGAATAGACTACTCGGTTTATGAGAAGGAGAAGAGGGTCGGTGGCTTATGCCGTTCAGAGTATAAGCCATGTCCAGGATTGAAAGGGAAGTTTACCTTCGATATCCTGGGACACCTCTTGCACCTGAAAGAAGAATATACAATAGGATTGGTAAGAAGACTCCTGAAGGAAAATCTCACGACCGACATCCCAAGAGATTCCTGGATCTATTCAAAAGGTGTGTATACGAGGTACCCATTCCAGGCAAACACATATGGTTTGCCACCAAAAGTGGTGAAAGAATGTGTCTTTGGATTTATTAGTGCCAAGTACCATTCTCTTCACTGCAAGACACGTTCACCTGAAGGATCGTTCTATAATTGGATTCTGCAAAATTTTGGAGAGGGGATTGCTAAACATTTTATGATTCCCTATAATCAAAAAATATGGACAGTTCACCCACGAGACTTGACTTGTGGATGGATAAAAGTGAACCCCAAATATGTGCCTTCGCCTAACATTCAGGAGGTAGTAATTGGTGCTTTGGAAGACCAGAAAAAACATTTTGGATACAATGTCCGTTTCGACTATCCCCGAAGAGAAGGAATCCAGAAATTACCTGATGCATTTGAAGCGGAGATTAAGAATCTGGAATTGAACACAAACCTTTCCAGGGTGAACATAAGAAAAAAGGTGGCCTACTTCGATGGTGGAAAAATTGAGGAGAAGTTCCGATTTCTGGTTTCCACAGTTCCTCTGCGAGAATTGATTTTGGAGATAATAGAGGATGTGCCAGAAAAGATTAGAAAGGCTGCTCTTAAATTGAAATATACTTCAGTTTTGAGTTTGAATCTGGGAATTAAACGCGAGGAGATGGACCATGGACATTGGGTCTATTTTCCTGAAAAGGAATATCGTTTCTATCGGGTCGGCTTTCCCAAGAAGTTTTCAGATGAGATGTGCCCTCCTGGCACAAGTTCAGTCTATGTTGAGATTGCCTATAAGCCAGAGCCAATAACTCAAGAAAAAGAGGAAAAATTTGTCGCCAGAGCAAAAAAGGACCTGATCAAGGCTGGGATTCTGAAAACAAAGCGTGAAATCCTTGTGGAGCATCGGGAACCGATAGAATACGCTTATGTTATTTATGACCGAAATCGAGACAGAAACTTAGAGATAATTCGAGATTACCTGAGAGAGAAAAATATTTATTCAGTGGGACGATATGGTGGCTGGAAGTATTCTACGATGGAAGAGGCGATTTTAGAAGGAAAGGAAGTTGCAGAAAAGATAAAAATAGGGGTCAGGTCTCCACATTTGACAAGAGATAGTGAATGCCAGAAAAACACCAACATCCTATTCTAAAATAACAGAGTTCTTAAAAATTAGGTACCCATAGGAAGAAAAAAGTTTTGAATAAACCACTACTGACGTTCCTAGAGACGACGAATGTGGAATGTGGAGACTTGACCCCGCAGAGCAGGAGGGAAAATGCGTTGTCTGGTTACTGGTTGTGCTGGATTTATTGGATCGCATCTAGCGGAGAGGTTAATTCAATCCGGCTTTGAGGTTGTGGGAATAGACTCTTTTACGGATTACTACGACCGAAGAATTAAGGAAACTAATGTGCAAGGTCTGTTGAAATCGTCCAAATTCACTCTTGTAAGAGAAGACCTTTTGGCTATAGATTTAGATAAGTTGTTGGAAGGGATCGATTATATTTTCCACCATGCTGCCCAGCCAGGAGTTCTTGCCAGCTGGGGAGAGCGCTTTGAGGCCTATTTAAATAACAACATTCTGGCTACACAGAGATTACTGGAGTCAGCAAAGAAAATCTCTCTGAAATCGTTTATTTTCGCCTCGTCTTCCTCTGTTTATGGAGATTGTGAGTTACCGATGAGGGAAGATAGATTGCTTTCACCGGTCTCTCCTTACGGTGTCTCCAAGCTGGCTTGTGAAAGTTTGTGTTATTCATATTGGAAGAATTTTGGGGTTCCTGTGGTATCGTTAAGGTATTTTACCGTCTACGGACCACGCCAGAGACCAGATATGGCTTTCCACAAGTTTATCAAAGCAATATTGAAGGGAGAAGAGATTACCATTTACGGCGATGGAAACCAGACTCGAGATTTCACCTATATCGATGATGCTGTGAATTCCAATATTTTGGTGATGGAAAAAGTGTGCACAGGCGAAATTTTTAACATTGGGGGTGGCAGCTATATCTCTGTAAATGGCGCGATCGAATTATTGGAGGAAATTATTGAAAAAAAGGCCCAAATTAAATACACAAAAAAGATGGAAGGAGATATGCGGGCGACTTGGGCGGACATAAAAAAGGCAAAGAAGATGTTAGGGTATAATCCCAGATTTAATTTGAAAGAAGGTCTAATTAAAGAAATAGAATGGATTAAAGGGGTAATGGCTAAATAGATGAGAAAGCATGAAGTGGCGACAATTATTACAAAACTGGAACTGGGGGGAGCCCAAGAGATCGCTATTTACACTACCGAAAACCTTAATCGAGACAGATATAACCCTATTTTAATCTCCGGCTGTGGAGGGATTCTAGATGATGAAGTCAAAAGTAATCCCAGGATAAAGTCATTTTTTATTCCCCAACTGATTCGGATGCTGAATCCTGTAAAGGATGCGATTACCTTAATGAAGATATGGAGGCTTTTAAAGTCAGAAAGGGTTGACTTAGTGCATACCCACTCCTCCAAGGCGGGAATTCTTGGCCGGTGGGCAGCCCATTTTGCTGGTGTGCCTCAGATTTTCCACACATACCATGGTTTTGGGTTTAATGAGTATCAGAAGTGGTGGATAAGAAAAGCTTTTATCTGGGTAGAGAGAATAACTGCCTGGATTACTGACAAGTTAATCGTAGTATCTTCCGAAAATGTGAAAAAAGGCCTGGCTAATAGGATTGGGAAAAAAAGACAATATGAGGTGATACATTGCGCTACAAATATTAAAGCATTTTCTGAAATAAAAGTTGACTTTGACCAAAAAAAGAGAGAATTCGGAATTAACTCTGGAAGTCCTGTAGTGGCAATGATTGCCTGTTTCAAGCCTCAAAAGGCTCCTCAAGATTTCATTTTTCTTGCCCATCGTGTCTGCCAGGTTTTACCATCCACAAGGTTTCTTTTGGTGGGAGATGGGGAGTTAAGGCCTGAAGTGGAAGAATTGATCAGGAGGTTCAAACTGAAAGAAAAGGTTATTTTGACTGGCTGGCGACATGATGTCCCGGAGATTATGCAGATTATCGATGTTTTGGTGCTTACTTCCCTGTGGGAAGGCCTACCTATTGTTTTTCTTGAGGCTATGGCTTCCGGAAAGCCGATTGTAGCCACAAATGTGGACGGTGCTAAGGAAGCAATTATTGAGGGAGTAAATGGATTTTTGGTCGAGCCTCACAATATAGAAAAATTTGCTGAGAGGGTAATTAAGTTGCTTAGAGATCGGAATTTGGCTCAGAGAATGGGTAGGGAAGGCAAAAAAATGGTCTATCCTACTTTTGATCTTACTCACATGTTGAACAGGATAGAAGCCCTCTACGAAAAATTACTTGTTGACTTTTGAGGAGATTAATTATGGGTAAGACTATCTCTGAAAAAATTATTACCTCCCGTTTGGGAAGAGAAGTAACTGCAGGGGATATTGTGATTGTGCCGGTAGACCTCTGTATGGTGCAGGATGGCACAGGTCCCCTCGCTATTAAGCAGTTAAGAAAATTAAAAAGAGGTGGAGCTTTAAGCGGCCCAGGTAGAGCAGTTGACTGTGGAATTTTTGCTCCAGAGAAAACGATTATCTTTCTCGACCATGCTGTTCCTTCTCCGCGCAAAGAACTTTCCAATGTCCAAAGAGAGTTACGAGATTTTGCAAGAGAAACCAAGGCAAATCTCTCGGAAATAGGGGAGGGAATTTCTCATCAGAGACTGGCGGAAAGTTTTGTGAATCCCGGCGATATTGTTATTGGTGCCGATTCTCATACTTGCACTTCTGGGGCTTTGGCTGCCTTTGCTACCGGAATGGGCTCTACGGATGTGGCTATAGTAATGGCTACAGGAAAGACCTGGCTTAGGGTTCCCCTGACTTTCTTGATTAATGTAGAGGGAGCCTTTCCCAAAGGTGTCTGTGCTAAGGATTTGATTTTGTACATTATTGGTATGCTGGGAGCTGATGGAGCAACTTACAGAGCTTTAGAATTTGCCGGGAAAGCAGTGGAAAAGATGTCCATCTCCGGAAGGCTCACTCTTTGCAATATGGCTGTAGAAGCAGGAGCTAAAGCTGGACTTGTTGCTTCAGATAGTTTGACCAGAGCCTATCTCAAGGAGAGGGGCCGGGAAAAGGAATATAGAGAAATCAAGGCAGATAAGGATGCAAAATACGAAAGAGTTTTTGAAATCGATGCCTCAAAATTGGAACCAATGATTGCCTGTCCCCAGACTCCGGACAATGTTAAACCAATTTCTCAAATAAAAGCTAAAAACATCAGAATTGACCAAGTTTTTATTGGCACCTGTACCAATGGACGAATAGAGGATTTGCGGCTGGTGGCAGAGATATTGAAAGGACGAAAATGTGCTTCGGGAACAAGGTTGATTATTGCTCCAGCTTCCCGCCAGGTCTATCTCCAGGCAGTGAAAGAAGGAATTCTTGAGATACTCGTTGGAGCTGGGGCTACTATCTTAAATCCGGGTTGCGGACCCTGCGTGGGGTTGCAGGGAGGGATTTTGGCTGATAACGAGAAGTGCTTGTCAACAGCAAACCGCAATTTTAAAGGCAGAATGGGTAACCCCAATTCCCAGATATACCTTTCTTCTCCGGCTACAGCTGCCTGGACAGCAGTAAAGGGAAAGCTCAGTGACCCCAGGGAAATAATGTAAAAAGGAGGAAAGAGTGATTCTTAAAGGCAAAACACATAAGTTTGGGGATAACATCAGCACAGATTTGATTGCACCTGGGAGATATTTCCATTTAAGGAACAATTTGCCAGAGCTGGCTAAACATACACTGGAAGATGCCAATCCCGGATTTATAAAGAAAGTAAAAGCAGGAGATTTCATTGTGGCAGGGAAGAACTTTGGTATGGGTTCATCCCGGGAGCATGCTCCCGCAATAATCAAACTGTGTGGCGTAAAGGCAATTTTAGCCAAGTCTTTTGCCAGAATATTCTTCCGCAATGCAATCAATATTGGACTGCCTGTTCTGGAATGTGAAACCGAAAAGATTGCTCAGGGAGATGAACTGGAAATCGATTTAGCTAAAGGTATAATAAAAAATAAAAAAAAGGGACTGGAACTAATATTCCGTCCGCTTCCTAAGGTAATGGTTAACATTTTGCGCGATGGCGGATTGGTGGAACATATCCGGAAACACGGTGGTTTTCAACTATAAAGACTGTCTCATAATGTAGCTGCAGAGCGAAGCTCTGCTCCAATGCAGGTAGTGTAGGGGCTTGTCCCCGTAATCATTCCGTAGTATGGGCTCATCCCCGTAAGAATTACGCCCATAAAGGGCTACACTACAGGCAAAATTTCTGGAGCGGTAGCGGCCATGAGGGATCGGGACCGAAGGATAGCAAGGCTTACGCCTCGTTGCTACAATACTAAAAAGGGGGCGATTATGTATAAAGTTACCTTAATTCCTGGTGATGGTGTGGGGCCGGAAGTGGTCGATGCTGCTCGAAAATGTATTGAGGCCACAGGGGTAAAGATTAATTGGGAAAAAGTCGATGCCGGAGCCGATATTATGGATAAGTATGGAACGCCTTTACCTGATAAGGTAATCGATTCCATAAAGAAAAACAGGATTGCCTTGAAAGGTCCTGTCACTACACCTGTAGGCACAGGGTTTCGCAGCGTTAATGTTGCCCTGCGTCAGAAACTCGACCTCTACGCTTGTCTCCGTCCCTGTAAGTGGTACCCCGGGGTGAGGTCACGGTATGAAGGGGTCGATTTAGTAGTGGTCAGGGAAAATACGGAAGATGTATATTCAGGAATAGAATTTGAGGTGGGAAAGCCTGAGACCGGTGAACTCATCAATTTTATTTACACTTCCACGAATGTGAAGATTTCTGATGATTCTGGAATAAGTATCAAGCCAATTTCCCGGCGCGCTTCAGAACGGATTATTCGTTTTGCATTCGACTATGCGAGGAAGAATAACCGGAAAAAGGTAACCGGGATACATAAAGCCAATATAATGAAATATTCAGACGGAATCTTTGTGAAAGTATTCCACGAAGTTGCCCGGGAATATCCAAACATCCAATCTGAAGATAAAATCGTGGATAATATGTGTATGCAATTAGTGCAAAAGCCTGCACTTTACGATGTACTCGTCCTGCCTAATCTCTATGGGGATATAATCTCCGATTTATGCGCAGGATTGGTGGGAGGGCTTGGTTTAGCTCCCGGAGCAAATATTGGTGAGGAAATTGCTGTTTTCGAGGCAACTCACGGCAGTGCGCCAAAATATAAAGGAAAGAACAAAGTAAATCCCACGGCTATGATTCTATCAGGGGTATTGATGTTAAGGCATTTGGGAGAGGAAGAAAAGGCAGAGAGGTTGGAGAATGCTGTGGCTCGAATAATTGCTAAAGGAGAGACAGTTACCTATGATTTGGGAGGAACTGCTACAACTTCCCAGATGGCCAAAGCAATCATCAAAAATTTAAAATGAGACTGTGGAAGAAATTCCCCATCTCCAACCCGGGACAGGCTCGGTGAAAAATCTCAAGTTGTAGAAGGAGAAAATCTTGGAACGCACGTTAGTAATTATTAAACCAGATGCACTCTCTAAGAAAATAGCAGGAAAAGTCATTACCACATTTGAAGAAAAGGGTTTCAAAATTGTTGCCTTCAAAATGGTCCTTCTTAGTCGGGAAAAGGCAGAGGAGTTTTACCAAGAACATAAAGGAAAAGAATTTTATGAGCCTTTAGTCAATTTTATGTCATCCAATCCCTGTCTGGTGATGGTCTTGGAGGGAGAGAACGTAACTCGGAAGATTCGAGATATTGCCGGCAATACAGACCCTCAAAAAGCAGAAGAGAAAACCTTGAGGAGGCTTTATGCTCAGGATAACCGTCACAACATCCTCCATGCAGCAGATTCACTGAAATCAGCAGAGAGGGAAGTTAAGTTCTTCTTTTCCGAAAACGAAATATACCACTGGGAAGAAAAAATATACAAAAAATAAGCCAGAAAGGTTTTGGTCGCGTAGGGGTTTATCCCCGCATCAGCAAAAAATAGAGTTGACCCCATTTTTTACAAATGTATAAAATTTTAAATAAGCAAAATTTGGCTCCTTCTATAAAAGAATTTCTGATATCTTCCCCGGAGATTGCCAGAAAAGCTCAGCCCGGACAGTTCGTAGTAGTGATAATTGATGAGAGGGGGGAGAGGATTCCGTTAACTATTGCGGACTATAAAAGAGAGAAAGGAACTATAACTATTGTAGTTCAGGAAGTAGGAAAAACTACTTGCCAGTTAGGAGGGCTAAATTCAGGCGATACCCTCTCTGATGTTATTGGACCTTTAGGTATTCCCACCCATATAGAAAATAAAGGCACAATAGTTTGTGTAGGTGGAGGTGTGGGAATAGCGCCCGTCTATTCCGTGGCTCGGGGCTTTAAAGAAATTGGTAACAGGGTTATATCGATTATCGGTGCGCGCACTAAGGAACTGGTAATCTGGGAGGGTAAGATAGCCTCTGTCTCGGACGAAGTTTACATTACTACTGATGATGGTTCTTATGGCCGGAAAGGTTTTGTATCCGATGAATTGCAAAGGTTAATTAAAGAAAAGAAGGAATTTGCTTTGGTCTTTGCTGTGGGGCCCACTCTAATGATGCGTGCTGTTTCTGAGGTAACCAGGTCCTATAAATTGAGGACTATAGTGAGTCTCAATCCTATAATGGTCGATGCTACCGGAATGTGCGGTGCTTGCAGAGTTTCCGTAGGGGGGAAAACAAAGTTTGTCTGTGTGGACGGTCCGGATTTCGATGGTCACCAGGTAGATTTTGACCAACTCCTCAGTCGTCAGAGAATTTACCTGCAAGAGGAGAAGAAATCTCACCAGTGCTATGATGCGGCCCATAAACATGGTAAGCTCAAATGAAAATTGCTCCTAAAAAAGTAAAAATGCCACGTCAAAAACCCAAAGTCAGGGTGACCAATTTTAATGAGGTGGCTTTGGGCTATTCGAAAGAGGAGGCACAACAGGAGGCCAGAAGGTGTCTCCAGTGTAAGAAGGCTCCCTGTATCCAGGCTTGTCCAGTGGAAATCGATATTCCCAGCTTTATTGCTAAGATTGTCAAAAAGGATTACCGGGGAGCCATACGCAAGATTAAAGAGGCTAACCTCTTGCCAGCTATGTGTGGGAGAGTATGTCCCCAGGAGGGGCTTTGCGAAAAAGCCTGTACTCTAAGTAAAAAGTACGAGCCTGTCGCCATTGGACGACTGGAACGCTTTGCTGCTGATTGGGAAATCCAGAAGGGCAGTCCGGAAAGCTCATCACTTCCTTCTTCTACTGGAAAACACGTGGCAGTCATTGGCTCCGGTCCTGGCAGTTTATCCTGTGCCGGCGATTTAGTCAGGTTGGGACATAGTATGACCATTTTCGAAGCATTACATAAACCGGGAGGCGTTCTGGTCTACGGGATTCCAGAATTTCGCTTACCCAAAGCTATTGTGGGGAGAGAAGTAGAGTACATTCGCTCTCTGGGGGTGGAAGTAAAAACTGGCTATGTGATTGGCAATATTTATACTCTCGATGAACTTTTCTCCCAGGGTTATGATGCTATTTTCATTGGAATTGGGGCTGGTTTGCCCAAGTTTATGAACATTCCCGGTGAAAATCTCAATGGGGTCTATTCAGCTAACGAATTTTTAACCAGAACCAATCTGATGAAGGCATACTTATTTCCCCAGTATGATACTCCCATAAAAATTGGCAAAAGAGTTGCAGTAATAGGAGGGGGAAACGTGGCTATGGATGCCTCGCGGGTAGCCCTGAGGTTGGGAGCAAAAAAAGTCTTCGATATCTACCGCCGTTCTCCACAGGAGATGCCTGCACGGGTGGAAGAGGTGCAAAATGCCAAAGACGAGGGAGTTGAATTTAAATTTTTGACCAATCCGGTGCGGATTCTTGGCAATAAGGAGAATTGGGTTACTGGAATTGAATGTATAAAGATGGAACTGGGGGAGCCTGATGAGTCTGGACGCCGCCGGCCAGTACCGATTAAGGGTTCTGAATTCATCATAGGGGTTGATATAGTAGTAATGGCTATCGGTGCCGGGGCTAATCCTCTGCTTCCCTCTGCTACCCCGGATTTGAAAGTAAACAAATGGGGCTATATTGTTATAGATGAAACCAGTGGAAAGACCTCAAAAGAGGGTGTTTGGGCTGGAGGGGATATTGTAAGCGGTGCAGCCACAGTGATTTCCGCTATGGCTTCTGGTAGGAGGAGTGCCAGGGCAATCCATCAATATCTGATGGCCTCCCATAAAATAAGTGATTTTTCTTGACAAACCCATTTTTAACTTGTAGTATTAAAAATTATTGTTTAGGAGCATCTTATGGCTAATCCCAAGAGAAGACATTCTGTTTCCAGACGAGATAAACGAAGAGCCAACTGGAAACTACATATCCCCACTCTATCTGTTTGCCCGATGTGTAAGGAATTTAAACTTCCCCATTTTGCTTGCTTCAATTGTGGCTATTATAATGAAGAAAAGATAATTAAGACAAAAAAAGAGATAGAGGAAAAAAGGAAAAGAAAAAGGAAAAGTTAACCAGGGGTCTTATTTATGCGAATCGCTGTAGATGCTATGGGGGGCGACTATGCTCCCGGAGTAGTGGTGGAAGGAGCAGTTCAAGCTGTCAAAAAAACCCCTTACGAAATAGTTTTAGTGGGGGATAAAACCCGCTTAACAGGGGAGATGAAGAACTATCGAAGTTCATCTTTACCCCTTTCCATTTACCACTGTTCGGAGGTTATTGGTATGGATGAGTCACCGGCGATAGCTTGTCGCCAAAAGAAAGATTCCTCCATCATGGTTGCTACCCGATTAGTCAAAGAGGGCATGGCTGATGCCATGGTTTCTGCAGGAAACTCAGGTGCAGTATTGGCCTCAGCATTGATGGTTTTGGGGAGATTGCCCAAAGTCGATAGGCCTGCTATTGCTGCATTAATACCTACTCTAAAAGGTGTAGTTGCACTTCTCGATGTTGGCGCAAACGTCAACTCTACGGCAAAAGGTTTGCTCCAGTTTGCGGTAATGGGTAACATCTATATGAAGACAATTATGAATAAAGAATCTCCCCGTATTGGACTGTTGAGTACCGGGGTGGAAGAAACCAAGGGGAATGAGGTGACTGTAGAAGCCCATCGTCTCTTGCGCCAATCGGGATTGAATTTTGCGGGTAATGTAGAAGGCAAAGATATTGTGAAAGGAAAGACTGATGTTATCGTTTGTGATGGATTTGTAGGCAATGTTCTTCTGAAATTTAGTGAAGGTATAGCTGAAGAATTTATTAGTCTGTTTAGAGATGAAATTCTCAAATATCCTTTCCGAAAAATAGCACTTATATTGTTGAGAGGCGCCTTTAAAGATATCAAGAAGAGAGTCGATTATGCTGAATATGGAGGAGCTCCTCTTTTGGGCGTAGATGGCTGTTCCATTATTTGCCACGGCAGTTCCAACGCTAAGGCAATTTCCAATGCTATCCGGGTAGCAGGAGAGTTTGTGGAAAAGAGGATAAATCAACAAATCAAAGAAAGTTTATAGGAGTAGGAAAATAGTGGGTATTCGCATAGTGGGAACTGGGTCATATCTGCCAGAGAAAGTCTTAACCAATAAGGATCTTGAGAAAATAGTCGATACATCCGATGAGTGGATTGTAAGTCGTACGGGAATCAGAGAGAGAAGGATATGTTCCGATAAACAGGCTGCTTCTGACCTGGGGATTAAAGCTGCCCAGAGAGCAATGGAGGATGCTAATGTAAAAGTTGAAGATATCGATTTACTTATTGTGGCAACGATTACTCCGGATATGTTCTTTCCTTCAACAGCTTGTATAATACAGACTAAGTTAGGGATAAAAGGTGCTGCTATTTTTGATTTGAATGCTGCCTGTGCTGGCTTTATTTACTCTCTTTCTACTGCCCAGCAATTTTTACAGATGGGAACATATAAAACAGCACTGGTCATTGCCACGGAAACTCTTTCTAAAATTACTGACTGGGAAGACAGGAATACTTGTGTGCTTCTGGGGGATGGCGCGGGAGCAGCAGTTTTGAAAAAGGAGAAAGGTGATTCAGGGATTCTCTCTTGTTATTTAGACGCAGATGGTCAGTATGGCGATTTGTTGAATATGCCCGCTGGGGGCTCGAGACTCCCGGCAACTGTAGACACAGTCAAGAACAGGCTCCATTACCTGAAGATGAAGGGAAATGAGACTTTCAGAATAGGCGTACCGGAAATGGTGAACTCTGTCAAACGAGGATTGGAAGGGTGTGGACTTAAGATAGAGGACGTAACTTTGTTGATACCACATCAGGCAAATATCAGGATAATAAAAGCAATCGTAAAGAGATTATCTATATCCATAGATAAGGTTTTCGTAAATATTGATAAATGCGCAAATACTTCAGCAGCTACTGTGCCTATTGCTCTGGACCAAGCAAATCGCCAGGGCAGAATTAAACAAGGAGATATTATAGAATTGGTTGCCTTTGGTGCTGGGTTCACCTGGGGTTCCTGTGTGATTAAATGGTAAAAGTTGCTTTCCTCTTTCCAGGTCAGGGCTCACAATACGTAGGTATGGGGAGAGAACTATACGAAAGGTACGAGCCGGCCCGGAAGATTATTGACCGGGCAAATGATATTTTAGGTTACGACCTCAGAAAAAAGATTTTTTATGGCCCTGAGGAGGAATTACAACAAACTTTAATTACTCAGCCCGCCGTCTTTACTATAAGTGTTGCTTGTTTGGAAGTTCTCCAGAGACCTGAAAGTTACTCTTCTAAAGAAATCTTAAGACCCCAGATTGTAGCCGGCCATAGTTTGGGAGAATATACTGCTTTAGTTGCTGCAGGGGTTTTCGGTTTTCCCCAAGCCTTATCAGTAGTTCAAAAAAGAGCTGAGTTTATTCATAAGGCTTCCCAGGAGAAGCCCGGAGCAATGGCAGCCATTATAGGATTGGAAAGAGAGAAATTAAAAGAAGTTATTGAGGAAGTTAGAGGAGAAGAAGTACTGGAAGCTGTAAATTTCAATTCTCCTCATCAAATAGTTATTGCTGGAGAATTGAAAGCGATTGAGAGAGCTGTGGAAGGAGCCAAAGCAAAAGGCGCAAAGAGGGCTATTATTCTAAAAGTTAGCGGAGCTTTCCACTCCCAGTTGATGGCTCAAGCGGGGAAGAATCTGGCCAGAGAATTGGAGAATTATGAGTTGAAAGATCCCGTTATTCCTGTGGTGACAAACTGTAATGCGAAACCGGCAACTTCACGGGAAGAAATCAGAAAAGCATTGGTTTCACAAATAGATAATCCTGTATTATGGGAAGATAGTATAAAAGAGATGTTCCAAAGAGGCGTGGAGATTTTTATTGAGGTGGGCCCAGGGAAGGTGTTAACTGGACTTTTAAGTAGAATAACCAAAGGGTCTACTGGATTAAACGTGGAAGACGAGAAAAGTCTTCAGGAAACCCTTAAGAAAGTAGAAGGGATGAAGGGATAGTTATCGGAGTCACTCGGTCAGTTGCACAGATTGAATCTGTGCCTACAAATTCTATTGTAGGCACGGTTTCAACCGTGCAAAAGACTTCTATCTTTTTAATGTTATATTGGGGGTGATTGATTTTGGATTTAAAAGGTAAAGTAGCGATTGTGACTGGAGGGGCGCAGGGGATTGGAAAGACCATTGCTACTCAGTTGGCTCAAGAGGGAGCAAATGTGGTTATCGCAGATGTTGTGGAAAAAGTAGCTAAAGCTACTGCCCAAGAAATTTCCCAAAAAGGAAGTGAAGCTATCTCCATTGGGGCAGATGTCTCTATTCTATCTTCGGTGGAAGAAATGGTGAAAAAAACTCTTGACAAATTTGGCAGAATTGATATATTAGTCAACAATGCTGGAATAACTCGAGATGCACTGGTAATGCGCATGAAAGAAGAGGATTGGGACCTGGTTTTGAATATTAATCTCAAGGGCGCATTTAATTGTATTAAGGTAGTTTCACCCGTTATGATGAAGCAAAAGGCTGGAAAGATTGTTAATATTGCTTCCATTGTAGGGATAATTGGTAACGCTGGTCAAGCTAACTACTCAGCATCTAAGGGAGGGCTGATTGCTTTAACCAAGACCTGTGCCAGAGAACTCGCTGGCCGCCGAATAAATGTTAATGCTGTGGCTCCGGGTTTTATTCAAACGAGCATGACTGAACGATTATCTGCACAAGTAAAAGAGAAATTATCTTCTCAAATTCCTTGGGGTGAGTTAGGGAAGCCCGAAGATGTGGCTAGCGCAGTCCTATTTTTAGTATCTGAGAAAGCCAGTTATATTACCGGAGAAGTAATTAAAGTAGATGGTGGCATGGCAATGTAGAGTTTTCAAAACGTGTAACTTTTTAATTGTTTGGTTACACAATTCTTTTGTGGAGGTGAAAAAACAAAATGGCAGTAGCCGAAAAGGTAAAAGAAATCATTGTTGAACAACTTGGGGTAGATCCGGAAGAGGTGACTATTGAGGCTTCATTTGTTAATGATTTGGGAGCCGATTCTTTGGATACTGTAGAACTTGTAATGGCACTGGAAGAAGAATTTAATATTGAAATCCCAGACGAAGAAGCAGAAAAATTAGATACAGTTGGTAAAGCGATCGAGTACATTAATAAACATAAAGCGCAAGCCTAAACTAACAAGAAGAAAACCGCTACACAGCAGGAATTTTTGGCGTGGTAGCGGTTTTGTATTTTATTTTTTTTCTTCTGATTAAATTTTTGGAGGGGGAATGGACCGCAGAGTAGTGATTACGGGATACGGAGTCATTTCGCCAATCGGAATCGGAGCAGATGATTTCTGGAACTCACTAGTGAGCGGAAAGTCGGGCATAAGTAGAGTCTCGACCTTTGATACCTCTCAGTTCTCAACCCAGATTGGTGCTGAAGTAAAGAATTTCCAACCAGAAAAATATATTGATAAAAAGAAGATTAGAAAGATGGATCGTTTTAGTCAACTTGCGTTTGCTGCTGCCAAGATAGCCATAGAGGACGCAAAGCTTGACATGAAGAAGGAAGATCCTTTTCGAGTAGGAGTTATCGTGGGTTCTGGCATAGGAGGATTATCTACTGTTGCTGCGGAACATAAGGTATTATTAGAGAAAGGACCTCGTCGGGTAAGTCCTTTTATGATACCCATGCTAATTACCAATATTGCTGCTGGAGAGATTGCCATTGCTCACAACATCAAGGGGCCAAACTATTCATTATCCAGCGCCTGTGCTACCAGTAACCATACGATAGGAGATGCTTTACGCCTCATCCATTATGGGGATGCAGATGTGATTATTGCCGGTGGTTCGGAAGCGGCAGTTACTCCCTTGGGCCTTGCTGGTTTCTGTTCAGCCAGAGCTTTGTCTACTCGAAATGACGACCCTGAACACGCCAGTCGGCCTTTCGACAAGGAGAGAGATGGTTTTGTAATGGGAGAAGGAGCTGGAATTGTAATTTTGGAATTGTTAGAACACGCCCTTTCCCGGGGAGCTACCATTCACGCTGAACTGATTGGCTATGGAGCTACAAACGATGCTTACCATATTACTGCCCCTTCTCCTGACGGGCAGAGTGCTGCTCGGGCTATGTCTAATGCTTTAGCCGATGGCGGTGTAAAACCCGAAGAAGTCGATTACATAAATGCTCACGGCACTTCCACTCCTTTAAATGATAAGGTAGAAACCTTTGCCATAAAGAAAGTTTTTGGGGACTATGCCTACAAGATTCCCATTTCATCAAGCAAGTCTATGATCGGACACCTCCTGGGAGCAGCAGGAGTTGTAGAATTAATTGCCACAATTCTTAGCATGGAAAAAGAAATGCTCCCTCCAACGATAAACTATGAATTTCCTGATCCCGAATGTGACCTGGACTATGTCCCCAATAAGGCCCGCCCTAAGAAAATCAATGTAGCCCTCTCCAACTCTTTAGGTTTTGGTGGCCATAATGCCACCTTGGTAGTAAGAAAATATAAACCAGAAACATAATGTATGCTACCATTCTTATGCTGTGATTGAACCGAGCTTTCCCGAAAGGCTGGAGTCTCCGATGAAATCGGAACACCAGAGAGTTTTTGGAGTCCTTCCGAAAGGAAGGCGTGGTGACATGGAAACCTTGCTTTCGCAAGGACTCCAGAATTTTTGAATTTAGGCTTTTGCCAACGAAACGGAGGATTCTTTAATGTCAATTACCCCACGGCTAAAGCCGGGGGCTTGCGTCGTGAGATGCAAGGGCAACTAGTTGACCAGCCTCAGCCAGGACTGTTTAGTACAGTTATCGGGCTACGTTAGCGGGAGAGTTAAAACGCTTTACCTTGCGAGATGGCTCTTGAGATAAGCGACGCACTCCGGGGTGCCTCCTCAGCTCCGGACTCTGCAAGCGGCTACTTAAACAGAGACGAAAGTCTCAGTGGAGTCGCATAGTACTGACTGCTAACATTGGCGAGAGGAACTCAACTCCAGCGTAAGGGAGGCCGAGTAAACGGCATTGCTTACGCAAAAATCTAAAAAGGAGGGTCGCTGTTCTGACGAATAAGGAGGAACGGGCTAGCGACGCCTGCGAGTCGGTGAGCAGGCAGGTCACCGACTGAAGCGAAGCGAAAGGAGGTGAGTCGTATGGTATATGTATTAAACAATGATGGGCATCCGTTGATGTCCTGTAGTGCAGCAAGAGCAAGGCATTTACTGAAGGCAAACGAAGCGATTGTAGTCGAACAAGAACCGTTCACTATACGGCTCATTGTCGGTATCAAGAATCCCGTAGTTCAAAAAGTGGTTCTGGGATTAGATACGGGCGCGAAAAACATAGGTGTATCAGCAATATCTCAAAATCGAGTTTTGTATCAGGCAAAGATAGAGTTGCGTGATAACATCCGCAAAAAGATGGACCGTCGCAGAATGTTTCGCAAAAATAAAAGGTCACGTAAATGTCGTTATCGTGCTCTGCGATTTAATAATCGTTCCAGGAAAGACAATTGGTTGTCTCCTTCAGTTAAGAGCAAAGTGGACAGTATGATAAAGGCGGTAAATCTCATTACCGATATTCTTCCTGTTTCAGGAATCAATGTTGAGCTTGTTAATTTTGATACTCAGGCGATAAAGCAAAACACTGAGAAACTACTTGCCGGTTGGATGTATCAGCGAGGCCCACTTTACGAAGAAGAAAATATTAAGTCTTATATTAGATCGCTATATCATTATATTTGTGTTTATTGTAAGAAGCCAGGCGATGAAACCGATCATATTGTTCCGTATTCAAAAGGAGGAACGACAACGGTTGACAACCTTGTTTGTACTTGTCATAAATGCAATCAGGACAAAGGCAATCGTACTGCTGAAGAATTTGGTTATCCCAAAGTGCAACAGCGAGTTAAGAAATCATTAAAAGCGGCAGCACATACTCAGATGGCCAAAACTGAATTAGTCAAACAACTTAGAGATATTGCACCGGTAAAAATTACTTATGGTCACATTACAAAAGTTAATCGGAAAGCATCGGGGTTGCCTAAAAGTCACTCAATTGACGCAGTAGTCATTGCTTCCGAAGGAACACCCGTGCAGATACCTCAAGTTGAATGGCGTGGAAGATCTATTCCTAGAGGAAACTACCGGCTTTACAAGGGTGCACATTCACATATCAAAAATCAATCAGCAAGAATACTTTTTGGTTTTAAGCAATGGGATAAAGTTCGACTGCCGGATAATCAAGTTGGTTTCATTAAAGGCAAACGAAGCACAGGTTATTTTTGCGTAAGCGATATAGAAGGGAATGTTTTAAACCCTTCTATTAATTATCGATGCTTACAATTACTTCGTAAATCCAGTGGTATTATTTGGATAGAAAATAAAAGAGATAGCGTCTCCTCCCCACAGATAAATCTAGGGGTTTCCGACGCGGGAGATTGTTGATGAACTCGAAGAAGCTTGAACAAAAGTTAAAAATAAATTTTAAAAACAAAGAACTGTTTTGGCAGGCTTTAACGCATAAATCTTATGCGCACATGTCCGGTATAAAAGAAGATAATGAACGACTCGAGTTTCTAGGGGACAGTGTGCTGAATTTAGTGATATCCGAGCACCTTTATCAGCGGTATCCAACATACGACGAAGGGAAGTTAACTAAACTGAAATCGAGCCTGGTAAACGGAAAGTCTCTTCTGCTCTGGGCCAAGAAATTATCCCTGGGCGACTATCTTTTAATAAGTGAAGAGGAAGAGAAAGCAGGCGGTCGCCAGAGAGCTTCTCTGTTAAGTAATGCTTTGGAGGCCCTAATTGGTGCGATTTACCAGGATCAGGACTGGGATAAGGCAAAGAAGTTTATTCTGGGACAGATTTTCACGCTTAAGGGCATAAGGAAGATAGATTATAAAAGTAATCTTCAAGAGTTGATTCAAAAGAAATATAAGATTTTACCGGAATATAAGGTGAAAACAGAGTCGGGTCCAGCCCACAAAAAATTTTTTGGAATCGAAGTAAAAGTGAAAGGTAGAATTCTTGGCCGGGGCATGGGGTTGAGCAAAAAAACAGCCGAACAAGAAGCAGCTAAAAATGCACTAAAGAAGATTAGAGCTAAGAAAAAAACGAAGACACAATAAACAGTTTTCAGACTGTGAAGTAGCAGATAATTGGAGTAGCACCGCTTGCGGTGCGTTATCGCGAAACAAGTTTTGCTACTCCAATTTTTTGGAGGGCAATATGGAATACTTTCTTAATGAAGAACAGAAGATGATTTGTGAATTAGCCAGAAGGATTGCTGAAGAGAAAATTAAGCCAGTACGAGAGCATTATGATGAGACTGAAGAATTTCCCTGGCCAATTGTGGAGGAGCTGGCTAAAGTAGACCTCTGCGGGGTGTATATTCCTGAGGAATATGGCGGAACTGGCGGAGGGGTGTTTGAGCTATGTCTTGCCGTGGAAGAGCTCTGCAAAATTGATGGAGGAATAGCTTTGGTATTAGCTGCCACAGCCCTGGCTGCTTTTCCTATTATGCTTTTTGGTAACGATGAACAAAAGAAAAAATATCTCCCGGATATTGCAGCGGGTAAGAAATTGGCAGCTTTTGCTCTCACTGAGCCAGGTGCTGGTTCCGATGCCTCAGCTATTCAGACCACTGCTAAGAAAGAAGGGGACAGCTATATCCTGAATGGCACGAAATGCTTCATTACCAATGGAGGGGAAGCACAAATTTATATAGTAATTACCATGACCGACAAAGTAAAAGGTTCCCGGGGAGCATCTGCCTTCATTGTGGAAAAAGATACTCGTGGATTCTCATTTGGAAAGAAAGAGAAAAAGATGGGAATTCGCGGCTCTGCGACAAGAGAACTGATTTTCAATGAGTGCAAAGTTCCTAAAGAAAACCTTTTAGGTAGAGAAGGTCAAGGATTTATAATTGCCTTGAAAACTTTCGACGTTTCTCGTCCTGGAGTGGCTGCTCAGGCTTTGGGGATTGCTGCTGGTGCTCTGGAGGATGCGATTAATTATTCCAGGGAGAGAGAACAGTTCGGACAGTCCATCTCTTCCTTTCAGGCAATCCAGCATCTTTTAGCTGATATGGCCACTGAAGTGGAGGCAGCTCGAGCATTAATCTATGCTACTGCCAGGATGATTGATAAAGGCCCAAAAACGAGAGTTACCAAAGAGTCGGCGATGTGTAAACTCTTTGCTTCGGACATGGCTATGAAAGTTACTACTGACGCTGTTCAAGTTTATGGAGGCTATGGATATATGCGCGAGTATCCCGTGGAAAAGCGAATGCGTGATGCCAAAATTACCCAGATTTACGAAGGGACAAACCAGGTTATGAGAAATGAGATAGCACTTGCCCTGATAAAGGAAGCGGCTAGAGCAAAGAAATGAATTTCATTGTCTGTATTAAACAGGTACCAGGAACTACAGAGGTAAAAATTGACCCTAAAACCAATACTTTGATTCGCGAGGGGGTCGAATCGATTGTAAACCCATTTGATAGCTATGCGATTGAGGAAGCTTTGAGACTCAAAGAGAGAATGGGAGGAAAGGTAACTGTAATTTCCATGGGACCTCCACAAGCTGAATCGGCTCTCCGAGAAGCTTTATCTATGGGATGCGATGAAGCCATCCTCCTTACTGACCGTGCCTTTGCAGGAAGTGATACCTTAGCCACTTCCTATACTCTGGCGTGCGGGATTAAGAAGATAGGGGAATTTGATTTAGTCATCTGTGGTAAACAGGCTATTGATGGAGATACAGCACAGGTCGGTCCGGGGATTGCAGAAAAACTGGGAGTTCCTGCAATTACTTATGTAAGGAAGATAGAAGAAATAAACGAAACTCGTATAAGAGTAGAAAGAATGATGGAAGAAGGATATGAGGTAATTGAGACGGGATTTCCTGCTCTAATTACAGTGGTAAAGGAAATTAACGAGCCGAGGCTTCCTTCTTTAAAAGGAATGGTGCGGGCAAAAAAGGCTGAAATTCATATGTGGAATGCCTCTGATATTGCCTGTGAAAAGAGCAGGATTGGACAATCCGGTTCTCCCACTATTGTCAACAAGATATTTACTCCGCCTTCCCGCAAAGGAGGGGAGACAATACTGGGGGATCCTGAAGAACAGGCTCAAAAATTGGTGGAGAAGCTCCGCCAAGCAAAAGTAGTCTGATAAAGGGAGAAAAAAATCCCTTCTCCCCTTTGGGGAGAGGGTAAGGGTGAGGGGGTTTGGAGGAAATTTGGGTATCAAGATTCTCGAAGACAAATGTACAGGTTGTTCGCTTTGCGTAGAAGCCTGTCCCTTCGGTCTAATTAAGATAGTCTCCAGGGAAGAAGTGGGCAAGCCACATCCCAAGTATAAGAAAATTGCTGTGATTGGAGAAGGATGTAATCTTTGTGGAGCTTGCCTTGAGCCCTGTTCTGTTCAAGCCATATTGATTGAAAAGGAAGAAGCGAAACCGCGAGCCGATATCTCCCAGTATAAAGGCGTATGGGTCTTTGCCGAACAGAAGAAAGGGGAAATTCAGGGTGTTGCCTATGAGCTTCTTGGCGAGGGAAGGAAGTTAGCTGACCAGTTGGGAGAGAAACTTTCCTGTGTGTTGTTAGGAGAGGGAATGGATGAGGCAGCTAAAGAACTTATAGCCTGTGGTGCAGATAGAGTCTACCAAATTGAAGGCTCTATCCTGAAAGATTTCCAGGACGACCCCTATACTGATGTTCTTACTGATCTGATACAAAAGGAAAAACCTGAGATTGTTTTGATGGGCGCTACTGTAATTGGCCGTTCTTTTGCCTCACGTGTAGCAGCAAGGTTAGGTACGGGACTTACCGCCGACTGTACTGAGCTGGCTATAGACCTCAAGGCCAGGCAACTTCTTCAGACAAGGCCCGCCTTTGGAGGAAACATCATGGCCACTATTACCACCCCGCACAATCGTCCCCAGATGGCTACGGTCAGGCATAAAGTATTTAAAAAGGCAGTAAAACAGAGAAATCGCCAGGGAGAAGTCATAAAAGAGAGTGTGGAGGGGAAAAACCTTTCCTTGAGGACTAAACTTTTAGATATAGTTCAAGACCTAACCCAGACCGTGAATCTCGCCGATGCCGATATCATTGTGTCCGGAGGACGCGGATTGGGAGGACCTGAAAATTTCCATATTATTGAAGAATTGGCCCGTACTTTAGGAGGTGCTGTTGGTGCCAGTCGAGCAGCAGTTGATTCTGGCTGGATACCCTATTCGCATCAAGTAGGACAGACCGGTCGCACTGTCTGTCCCAAAATATATATTGCTTGTGGAATTTCTGGAGCCATTCAGCATTTGGTGGGCATGCAGTCTTCAGATATTATTGTGGCAATTAATAAGGACACTAATGCTCCTATCTTCAAAATTGCCACCTATGGTATTGAAGGTGACCTTTTCCAGGTTGTTCCCGCTCTAACTAAAAGGTTGAAAGAAGTTCTGAGTTGAAGTAGCTATCCCCTAAATTTACCTTTCTCTTTCCCACCATTTTAGACCATTTTTTTCTTGATAATTTAAGACGATTTTGATATATTATATAACAAAGTAATTGTAACTGTCCCGATGAATCGGGACGAAGCTCTGCATTAAAATGGAGTAGCAGAGCAAGGCTCCGCGTCAATGTAGTGTAGGGCTTCATGCCCGTAATTTGTAATCGGGAAAAAGTACCTGTCACCATAAATGGGAGATTCGATTGTATTTTAAGAAACTGGAGATATTTGGATTTAAATCATTTGCTGATAAGATTACTGTAGATTTCGAACCAGGAATTACCTGTATCGTTGGTCCTAATGGTTGTGGAAAGACCAATATTGTTGATGCGATACGCTGGGTTCTGGGGGAACAGAGCGCCAAACAGCTTCGTGCTGGCAAGATGGAAGATATTATTTTTAATGGCTCCCGGACGCGTAAACCCGTAGGATTAGCTGAGGTTTCGCTCAGTTTAGACAACTCGCAAAATATCCTACCCATCGAATACCGAGAAGTCACTGTTACTCGCCGCCTATTTCGTTCTGGAGAATCCGAATACTACATTAACAAGTCTCCTTGTCGCCTTAAAGACATAACTGCATTATTCTTAGATACAGGGATGGGCACAGATACTTATTCTTTGATGGAAGATAAGAAGATTGATTTCATTTTAAATAGTAAGCCGGAGGAGCGCCGAACAATCTTTGAAGAAGTAGCAGGGGTAATGAAATACAAATGGAGAAGAGAAGAGGCGCTTCGCAAATTGGAGAGCACACAGGCAAACCTTATGAGATTGTCAGACATAATAAGTGAAGTGAAAAGACAAATCAATTCACTCGATTATCAGGCAAGAAAAGCGCGCCAGTACCAAAAATACAGAGAACAACTCAAACGTCTGGAAATAAGACGGCTCATGAAAAACTATACAAAAATAAAGGAAGAATTCACCCAGGGAGAAGAAAATTTAAGTTCACTTTCCTCTCAGGCGGAGAGGTTAAGTAGAGAGTGTAAACAGAAAGAGGATTCAACCCTACAACTTCGCCTGCAATTAAAGGAGAAAGAAGAAGAGCTAACCAAGACTCAGAGAGAATTATTTTCCATCTCCAGTGAAATTAGCCGATTTGAAGACAGACTTCTTTTGGGAAAAGAGAGGAAAGAAGAGATAGAAGGAGAAAAAGCACAACTGAGGGAACAGATAGAAGATAGTAATAATAAAATTGCCCTGCTGGATGAAAAAATTTCTCAAACAGAAAAAGACAACGAGGAATTAGCCAAACAACTTGATGAGACCAACACAGCCTTTTCTTCCAAGGAAGAAATTCTTCGCTCACTTACAGAGAGACTCGTTCATTTAAGTGGTTCTCTTGAGGAGAGAAAAGAGGCTCTGGTAGAACTGATGAATAAAACAGCTCAGACTCGGAATCGGTTAATCAGTTTGGAATTGGACAGAAAGAGCCTACTTTCCAGAAAAGAGAAGTTAAATACTGACGAGAAGCGTAGATGTGAAGATAAGGAAATTTTGCAGGGAGAAATCTCCAGCAAACAAGAGGAACTGAAGAAAGAAAATGAAAAATTAGCAGAGATAAACGAGAGGAACAATCTTTTAGTAAAGGAAAAAGACTCTTTTGTGGAAAGTCTTAAACAGGTAATAGACAGGGCTGGTGAGTTACAACAAAAGTATAGTCTTAGGTCAGCCCTTGTTCAATCCTCAAGCGAGTTGAATCAAAAAGAAGCCTTAGTGGAAGAGGTATTATCCAGAGGATTCTCTGGCATATACGGGGCTGTGAAAAGTTTTATCAGTTTCCCTCCTGAATATGAAGTGGTTCTGGAGAAACTTCTTGGTGAACGTCTACAATATCTTGTTTGTGAAGATACCCAGAGTGCTTTAGCAGTGATAGAATATCTAAAAAAAGAGAAGAAAGGTTACCTTACTTTTCTTCCTATTAAGGAATTACCTGTCTCAAATCCTGGCCCGGTAATTCCCCAGGACGTTGTAGGGATACCCCTGTTGGAGAAAGCGGGATACGAAAAGAAATATCAGAAAGCGATGGAATTCCTTCTGGGCAACATTTTTTTAGTGGATAACCTCGGCCAGATCGACCCAATGGAAATGAGAAGTCGCCAGGAAGAAAAAAGTAAAAAGGAAATAATTTTTCTCACAAAAGAAGGAGATATTTTAACCTCTTCGGGGATTCTTTCTGGTGGCAGTCGGGAATTCTTAGAAGAGAACATTTTAATTCGCGATAAAAAAGTTAAAGAATTAGAGAAAGAAATTTCTCAATTAAAGGAAGAACTGGATAAGACGATTGTCCAAAGAGCGAAATTAGAAGAGAAAATATCTGATGTAAATAGCCAGATAGAGAAAAATAATGCGCTCTCTCAGAAAGCACAGATTAATATTGCCCAGATGGGAGAGGTGATTTCGCAGAAGGAGGAGCTTAGGAAAAGGCTCGATTCTGAAATTAATCTTCTCATTGATGAACAAAGTATCATAGGAAAGGATATTTCTACCGGCGCCACTGATGTTGAACAATTATCGAATGACCAGAAGGCGGGAGAGACATCCCAGAAAGAAATTCAGGAAATGATAAAAGAATTAGAAAAGGACCTCCATTCTGTTGTTGCACAGGAGAAAGAGGAAAGAGAAAAACTCATCGAGCTGAAAATACTCAAGACCCAACTTGAGGAAAAAAAGCGCAATCTACAATCTGAAAAGTCGCACCTGGAAAACGAGAGAGAAGGCCTGTTGAACCTGCTAGACCAGAGGAAAGAATCATTGGCTAATCTGGAAGGCAAGGTAACCGGCATAGAAGAAGTAAAGTTTTCCGGAGAAAAAGAAATATCGTCTCTTTCCGAATCCCAAAATAAACTGGAAATAGAACAGAAAAGATTACAAGAAGAGAAAGAAAAGATTAATCAGAACTTGCAAGAAGAAGAGACTATTCTGGGACAGAAGAAAGGCGAATTATCGAGGATTCAAACCGACTTAACCCAAGAAAATATAAATAGTAACCGCCTATCTCTGGAGCTGAACCAAATTAACGAAAAGTTGACAGAAGAATTTAATCTTTCCTTAGACGAAGCTCTGCAGACGGTTTCCCAGTCTCCTGTTGATACTTCAGAGGATTATGTGAGGAGCATAGAGAAGTTGAAACGCAGTATTGAAACAATGGGGCCAGTTAATCTCGCTGCTCCTGAAGAGTATGAGAGACTAGATGAGCGTTACAAATTTCTTAAGAGCCAGGAGGAGGACTTAATTAAGTCATCGGAAGACCTGCACAAAGTTATAGGCAAAATCGATGGAACTACCCGTGCAAATTTCAAGAAAACATTCACCAGCGTGCGGAATAATTTCCAGAAAGTATTTACTCAGCTCTTTGAAGGAGGAGAAGCCGACCTAATCCTCACAAATGAAGCGGATTTATTGGAAACAGGAGTCGAAATTGTGGCCCAACCGCCAGGCAAGAAACTTCAGAACATCTTTCTCTTATCAGGAGGAGAAAAAACCCTCTGCGCCATTGCTCTTCTATTTGCTTTATTCATGGTTAAACCATCACCTTTTTGTGTTCTTGATGAGATAGATGCTCCGCTGGATGATGCCAACCTGCAGAGGTTTACTATGCTATTAAAAGAATTTGTAAATAAAACACAGTTCATCGTTGTGACCCACAACAAGAAGACCATGGAGATGTCTGATGTTCTTTATGGAGTCACCATGGAAGAGTTTGGCATCTCCAAACTCATCTCCGTAAAATTCCAAAAGCCAAGCCCCGCCTAAAAAATTTTCTGAAAGCATTTGTAGTGTAGAGGCTTGTCCCCGTAAGAATTACGCCCATAAAGGGCTACACTACGGGTAATGTTTTGGTAGTGTAGGGCTTTATGCCCGTAATTTGAAATTTATAGTGTAAAGACTTGTTCCCATAATTTGAAAATTAAAATTTCTAAAAGGGCTACATTACCCACAAATTATGAACAGGGCTAAGATTTCGGATATATTTATAGACAATTTGGAATGGAATAGAATAGCAGACGTTGTAGAAAAATTTATTGGAAGTCAAAAAGCACAACAGATAATTACTGCCAATTCTTTGATGGTCAACTCTGTGGAGAGAGACCCTGAATTGAAGGGAGCTTTCCATAATGCCGGTCTCGTCCTTGCCGATAGCATAGGTATTATCAGGGCAGCGGAGTTTTTAGGCTATGGAAAACTTGCGCGCATACCGGGCATAGAGTTAATGTTGAAGTTTTGTCAACTGGCAATTTCCAGAGGTTACTCTGTATATTTGTTAGGCTCGCCTGAATCCGTATTAAAAAAAGCAAGGGAGAATCTAAGGGAAAAATTTCCCGGGCTAAGAATTGTGGGAATGCACCATGGATATTTTACAGAAGATGAACGCGATAGAATTTTGAAAGAAATCAAGAATCTTAAACCCCACTTCTTATTTGTAGGGATTGGAACACCTCGTGGAGAAAAGTGGATTTACCAAAATCTCGAGGAACTAAACGTTCCTGTTTGTATGGGGATTGGCGGTAGCCTGGATGTGATTTCTGGAAGGTTGAGGAGAGCACCCAGATGGCTTTGCCAGAGAGGTTTTGAGTGGACTTACCGCTTGCTCCAGGAACCCTGGCGGGTTGTTCGCCTGCCTGGATTATTATGTTTTGTCTGGAAAGTAATCAAACAAAAATGGAGAAAGTAATCTATTGATATGAAATATGGCATCATTTCTGATATTCATAGTAATCTGGAAGCATTGAATATAATCCTGGATTATTTGAAACGCACGGAAAAGATAGACAGATTTATCTGTTGCGGAGACATCGTTGGATATGGAGCGAAACCCAATGAGTGCACAGAAATTATTCGCCAGCTGGATAATTGCCACACGGTCGCCGGCAATCATGACTGGGGAGCTGTTGGTTTAGAAGATACCAGTTTCTTTAATCCCATTGCTTTGGCAGCAGTAGAATGGACCGGACACCATTTGACTGAAGATAACCGAAATTACCTTAAAAACTTTGCTTCCGAGATAGAAGAAAATAATTTTATACTCGTTCACGGAAGTCCCAGGGACCCTATTAATGAATACATTTTTGGAAAAAGCACTTTCTTAGAAAATCTTTCCAGGATAAAAAAGAATATCTGTTTTGTAGGGCACACTCATGTTCCCTTATGTCTATATGCAACACCCTCGCAAGAGATTAAGGGAATTCCACTCGATGATGGAACGGTTTTGGAAATAAATCCATCTTATAAGTATCTTATAAATTGTGGAAGTGTTGGCCAACCCAGGGATGGTGATCCCAGGGCTAGCTGTGGGATTTATGATGAGGAGACAAATATTCTCAGAATAAAGAGGATAAAATACGACATTGCCAAAACTCAAGAAGAAATTTTAAATGCAAAGCTTCCCCCAACTCTTGCTCTGAGACTGAGCTACGGCAGATAATTGACTTATAGAAATTACTTGACAAAAACCACCACATTTGTTATTCTTCCAAGTGAGTCTTCGGGATAGGGTGAAATTCCCCATCGGTGGTGAAAGTCCACGACCTCCGATTTGTATCGGAGTCGAACTGTTGAAATTACAGTACCGACGGTTAAAGTCCGGACGGAAGAAGATTCCAGTAAGGGATCTAATAATAAATAGTGTAGAAACATCCCTCGCTTAAGTAGAGCGAGATATCCCGAAGAAATATTCTTCGGGTTTTTTTTACTCAAATGATGATGAATCCTGAAAGTGAATTACTGTTTATGCAGAAAGCGATAGCCCTTGCCAGGAAAGGTTCATTCAGGGTGAGCCCCAATCCCAAAGTTGGTTGTGTTCTGGTTAAGGAGGGTAAGATTATTTCCCAGGGGAGTCACCAACATTTTGGGGGTCCTCATGCTGAGATTAATGCTTTGAGGGAGGCAGGGGTGAGAGCCAAGGGTTCTACTATGTATATTAATTTAGAGCCGTGTAGCCATTATGGCAAGACACCTCCGTGCACAGAAGCAATTATCGAGGCGGGAGTTAAAGAGGTTGTTGTGGGAATGGTTGATCCTAATCCTCTGGTAAACGGAAAGGGATTAAGAGAACTGAAAGCAAAAGGAATTAAGATAAAATTGGGAGTGTTAAGAGAAGAGTGTGCTAAACTGAATGAGCCCTACATAAAATATATCACCCGGGGATTACCTTTTGTAATTCTGAAATCGGCAATGTCTCTGGACGGGAAAATAGCTACACCAAAGGGAAATTCCAAATGGATTTCCAGTGAAGCATCCCGAAAATACGTGAAAGCGCTACGTAACCAGGTGGATGCTATCCTGGTAGGAATAGATACTGTTTTACAGGATAATCCTGGGCTTTTAAGTGGTCGTTCTAAAAAGAGACCTATCAGGGTAGTCCTGGATAGCCACCTGAGAATTCCTTTAGATGCCCGGGTGCTTAATTCCCGGGCCCCCACCATAGTGGCCACCCAGAAGGGCGTGGATAAGAAGAGAATAGGGGATTTGGAAGCCAGAGGTGTTGAAGTCCTCCGGATACCGAAATGGAGAAAACATCCCCAAAGAGGTCTCGACCTGAAGTTTCTAATGAAGAAATTGGCTAAAAGAGGAATTACTTCTATCCTCATCGAGGGTGGAGGTAAAGTCAATGCTTCGGCATTAGAGATGGGATTGGTGGATAAAATTCTCTTCTTCATTGCTCCCAAAATTGTTGGTGGAGAGAATGCGATTACTCCAGTGGAAGGCGAGGGAATAGGTAAGATTGGAGAGGCAATAAAATTGAAAGATACCAAAATCAGAAGATTTGGCGATGATATTCTATTCGAAGGATATGTTTAGAGGATTCTGGAAAAGCCCACCCAAGTGTCATTGCGAATGAGATTGCCACGTCCCGATTTTCAATCAGGACTCGCAATGACATTTGTAGGCACGGTTTTAACCGTGCAAGGATGGTTTTGTAGGCACAATTTCAAATGACACAAAGTGTCATTGCGAGGAGCGTAGCGACGAAGCAATCTCGTTATTATCGTTAGAGAATGAGAAAGGAAACAGATGTTTACCGGAATAATCGAGAAGATGGGAATAGTAGTAGAGAAAAGCCCCAATAGAATTACTATAGAAACTGAATGGAAAGATTTAAAAGTGGGCGAATCGATTTCTGTCAATGGTGTTTGCCTTACAGTTGCCCAGAGCCAAAATTTGGGAAGATTCACTGCTGACTTATCTTCCCAGACCGTTAGCAGCACAACGCTGGGCAGTTTAAAGGTTGGAAATAAATTAAATTTAGAAAGAGCCTTGAAATTAGGAGAACGCCTGGGAGGGCATTTCCTCAGCGGGCATGTGGATGATGTAGGAAAGGTTAGAGCAATTGTAAGAGAAGAAGGGGGAAAGATTTTCGAAATCACAACTTCTCCGGAAATTTTGAAATATATTGTTTCTAAAGGTTCAATTGGCATAGATGGAATCAGTTTGACTGTAGTTCGAGTAATTAATGGCATAGGTTTTTCTGTCTCTATTATTCCCCACACCGAGAAGGTTACCACTTTTGGTCTTCTGAAAGTGAACGATTCAGTAAATATTGAAGTGGATATGTTAGCAAAATATGTTGAGAATTTAATCAACAAGAAAAAAGAGAAATCTGGTATAACCAGAGAATTTCTCTTAGAAAAGGGATTTCTATGAAATTCAACACAATTCCGGAAGCGATAGAATATATTAGAAAAGGCAAACTGGTCATTGTTATTGATGATGAGGAACGGGAGAACGAAGGCGACCTGGTCATGGCAGCATCAAAAGTGACTCCTGAGGCAATAAATTTCATGGCCAAATATGGTCGGGGACTGGTCTGTCTGGCAATTGTTGGGGAAAGGCTGGATAAGCTGGGAATAAAACCCATGGTTGCCAATGGAGTAGAGTTACGTGAGGCAGCATTCACAGTTTCTGTTGATGCCAGGAAAGGCACGACTACAGGAATTTCGGCTCACGACCGGGCAACTACAGTAAAAACAGTGATTAACCCCAGGACCAAGCCTTCTGACCTTTGCAGTCCCGGACACATCTTTCCTCTCCGCTATCAGGAAGGAGGTGTTCTGGTGCGTGCCGGTCATACTGAAGCAGTTGTAGACCTGGCGAAGCTGGCAGGTTTATACCCTGCTGGGGTAATTTGTGAGATAATGCATGAAGATGGTAGAATGGCCAGGACGCCCGAACTTTTCCGCTTCGCTAAAAAATATAAGATGGCTATCATCACTATTGCTGACTTGATTGAGTATCGCCGGCGAACAGAAAAATTCATAAAAAGGATAGCCACCGCCAGATTACCTACAGAATTTGGCAAATTTAAAATAATTATCTATGAGTCCCTTCTGGACAATGAGCATCATCTCGCCCTGGTAAAAGGAGAAGTAAAAGGCAAGAAAGACGTTCTGGTGAGAGTTCACTCCTCCTGTTTAACCGGGGATATTCTCCATTCCCTGCGGTGCGATTGCGGTTCCCAGTTACATCGAGCAATGGAAATAATTGAAAGGAGAGGTCAAGGAGTCATATTGTATATGCATCAGGAAGGCAGAGGTATTGGATTAGTGAACAAAGTAAAAGCATACGAACTACAAGACAAAGGTTTGGATACCGTAGAGGCTAACAAAGTTTTAGGATTTAAGCCAGATTTGAGAGATTATGGTATTGGTGCTCAGATACTTGCAGACATGGGACTATCCACCATAGCTCTTCTAACCAATAATCCCCGCAAGATTGTGGGAATAGAAGGCTATGGATTGAAAGTAACCAAGAGAGTTTCCTTGGAAATAAAGCCCACCAGGGTAAACCAAAAATACCTTCGGGTTAAGAAAAAGAAATTAGGCCACATGCTAGAAGTTTGAAATTGTAGCAGCAGAGCGATAGCTCTGCTAAATGTATGTAGTGTAGGGGCTTGTCCCCGTAAACATTACGCCCATGAAGGGCTACACTACATAGAATGAAGATAATGTAAACAAAAGGAGGAGGGAAAAATGGCTAAAGTGCATGCGGGAAAGATGATGGCGAAAGGAAAGAATTTTGGGATTGTAGTTTCCAGGTTTAATGATTTCATCAGCCAGAAACTACTGGACGGGGCTCTGGATGCTTTAAGGAGACACGATGCTGATGAAGAGCGGATTGAAATTTTTTGGGTTCCCGGTTCTTTTGAAATTCCTTGGGCAGCAAGGAAGATGGCATTGAGCAAGAAGTATGATGCGGTATTGTGTTTGGGAGCAGTTATCAGAGGCGATACACCCCATTTCGATTATATTGCCAGTGAGGTGGCTAAAGGTATAGCCCAGACTTCTCTTTCCACAGGAGTGCCCACTCTCTTTGGCATAATCATTGCTGATAATCTGGAACAAGCTATCAACAGGGCGGGAACCAAGGATGGTAATAAAGGTGCCCAGGCAGCATTGAGTGCAATCGAGATGGTAAATTTACTACCTATGATGGAATAGGAAAATAGAGCCGGTCTATTTAATTTAAAGGTGACAAATATGGGGCTACGTCGTTTATCCAGAGAGTATGCTCTGCAAATCTTGTATGCTATAGATGTTTGTAAATTGGAAGCAGAAGAAGCCCAGGAATCCTTCTGGAAGGAGCATAAATCTGGCAAAAAAGTTCTGGAGTTTGCCACAACTTTAGTGGAAGGAACCTTAAAGAATTTGTCTCAAATCGATTCTTTAATTATTAAGTACGCTCTAAACTGGGATATACACAGGATGGCTTCAATTGACCGTAACATTTTGCGCCAGGCCACCTTCGAAATTCTCTATCTTCTGGACATACCGATCAATGTGATAATTAACGAAGCAGTGGAAGTAGCAAAAAAATATTCTACTGAAGAATCGTGGAAGTTTGTTAACGGAATTTTAGACAAGATAAAAGAAGCCCGTAGTGCGAAAGATTTGAAGGAGTGAGGTTATGGGGAAACTCGAGGAAGTTAAAAGAAAAGCGGAGAAATTAAGGGAAGAAATTCGCCACCACGATCACCGTTACTATGTTCTTAACCAACCCGAGATTTCAGATAAGGAATATGATGATTTAGTAAAGAAATTAAAACAGTTAGAGAAACAACATCCCCAGCTCATCACTCCCGATTCACCCTCCCAAAGAGTGGGAGAGAAACCACTTATAGGTTTCAAAACGGTTAAGCATGGGGTTTCCATGCTTTCCCTCGATAATACCTATTCTTCTGAAGAAATAAAAGAATGGGATAAGAGAATTCACAAGAGACTGCCTGGCGAAAAGGCAGAATACGTTGCGGAATTGAAAATCGATGGTGTAGGTGTATCGTTGACATACCAAAAAGGTGTTTTCCTTGTGGGCGCTACGCGGGGTGATGGTGTTACAGGGGATGATATTACTCAGAATCTTAAAACTATAAAGTCTATACCATTAAGATTTCTCACTACCGAGAGTTCACAATTGCCAGATTTGATTGAAGTTCGGGGAGAAGTATTTATGGAGAAGAGCGACTTCGAGAAATTGAATGTGGAAAAGAAGAAAAAAGGTGATACCTTTTTCGTTAATCCCCGCAATGCTACTGCTGGTTCTTTGAAACTCCTCGATTCGCGGCTCACTGCTCAAAGGAAGTTGACCTGTTTTATCCATTCATTTGGCACCCTTGAAGGGGGAAAAGTTTACAAGACCCACTGGGAATTTTTACAATCTGCAAAAAGATTGGGACTCCGGGTTAATCCGGAGATTAAACTGTGCAAGGATATTGATGAAGTAATCAGTTATTGTGGAAATTGGGGGAAGAAGAGAGGAAGATTGGGTTACGAAATTGATGGGATGGTTGTAAAAGTTAACTCCTTACTGCAGCAGGATAATCTGGGTTCCACAATGAAGAGTCCCCGTTGGGCTATAGCCTATAAATTTCCTGCTCAACAGGCGACAACTACTCTTAAAGATATCATCCTCCAGGTTGGTAGGACTGGTGTCATCACTCCTGTGGCTATGCTTGAGCCAGTTGGATGTGGAGGAGTGACTATAAGCAGAGCCACTCTGCACAATTTTGATGAGATAAACAGGCTCGATGTGCGAATTGGAGACAGGGTTATTGTGGCAAGGGCTGGAGAAGTTATTCCCAAAATTGTCAAAGTAGTAGAATCTGTTAGAAAAGGCAAAAGAGAAATTTTTAAAGTGCCCGAGAAGTGTCCCAAGTGTGGAGGAAGGATTACAAAAGAGAAAGAAGAGGAAGTTGCTTATCGTTGCATTAATCCCTCCTGTCCAGCTCAGATGGAGAGAGGTCTGGTCCACTTTGCTTCCCGGAATGCTATGGACATCGAGGGTTTCGGTGAATCGGTAGTGGAGCAGGTGGTGAGTAATGGATTAGCCAAAGATTTTGCTGACATCTATTCGCTCAGGAAAGAGGACTTCTTGAAGCTGGAACTATTTGCTGAAAAAAGAGCGCAGAATCTACCGGATGCCATAGAAAAGAGCAAGGAAAGACCTCTGGCTCGGTTACTGTTCGCTTTAGGGATTCGTCACGTGGGAGAGAAGGCAGCGGAAACTCTGGCTGAAGAGTTTGGTTCTATTGATGCTTTGATGGAGGCAAAAGAAGAGGAACTGGAGAGGATTCCGGAAGTGGGGCCAGTCCTTGCTGGAAGTGTGAGAGAGTTTTTTAAACAGAAGGAGATAAAGA
>SDBT01001639.1_pt1 | contig 39781 bp, 76 predicted proteins | sample 2277101 | NCBI WGS metagenome assembly SDBT01 (sample SAMN10404973, study PRJNA504765) | marine sediment metagenome | isolation source: marine sediment core GS10_PC15, 103 cmbsf | place: Arctic Ocean: Southern Knipovich Ridge | collected 2010 | reverse complement strand
TCCGGAAATTGTACTAAAACAGTTTGATGTGAAATATATTGACAAGGACGCATGGTCAATGCTGTGTAAATTAAATCAAGGTGTTGACAGTATATCATTTGACAACATGCCTGAAACTGATTTTAACAACTTTTTTCAAACCACTATAAAATGGCTGTGTAGTAAGTTTTTGCACTGTGATCCATTAACATTGGTCGACCAGGCAAAGGAATTTTATTTTAATGTAAAGGAGTAACCATGATTAGAGATACATGCTTAAAATGTCAAAAAGAATTAACGGTTGTTCAAAACGCAATATGGGTAATTCACTTTATTGACAATGACCGGGAAAAAGGTATTGACGAAATGCGTCAAGGCGACCTTGTCAAGTGTATGGGTTGTGATGTTCAAATCATAATCAACTTTGGTGATAATGTCACTGGATATGGTTACTTTAAAGGCAACCTTGCTGCTATGGATAAGTTCATGCTTGATAATCCTATAATTGCAGAGGTTGTAAGGTGAAATATCAGTGCCTTAATTGCGGGCATCGTTTTTTATCTGATGCTGCTGAATGTCCGAGATGTCATTCAACCAAAGTGAGGGAATTATGAAATATCTATTGTTAAGAGATTTTATGGGAATGGGGAAAGGTGAAATAATAGATAATAATCATTATCTGGGATGCGGTTGTTTTAGAATAAATGGGTTCGGTATATCAAGGGTGGATATAAATCAAAACCCTGAATGGTTTAAACTTATTGACGAATCTAAAGATAAACCTGAAAAAAAACATTGTCTAAGTTGTGTATATAAATGTTGGGGAGCTGGAAAAGATAGATATGCGCTTTGCAGTTTTCATTGTGAATCAAACGAACCTGATAAAAACTGTAAAACCTGTATTTATGATGTTGAAAGTTGCGAGTGTATTGTAGGTAAATGTACAGATGCAAATAAATGGGAATCGGATCCTGACTCATTTGCAAAAGAAATAAACAAAGTTAGACAAGAGAAAGGACAAAAGCAATTTACTAAATGGAGAGGAGCAAGTATGAAAGAATTGGATAAATGTATTAACTTTCTTGAAAAAAACGGGTATATAAAATTACATGATGATAATTCAGATGAAGATTATCAGACAATGTATAAAGAAAATAAAGATATATCATCAATAAATTTGAATGAAGACGAAATTGTTTTTATAGGAGATACAGGAGATTGGTTACATCTTCCATGTAATTATTTTGCTCTGATTGGAGCGTGTATACATTATTCACAAATTGGTATTGGATATAAACATGATTAATAAAAAGGGTGATGATATAAATGCAGCAACAAGATCTGTTATTACAATAATGCGAGAAACGAATAATCATTTTGCAGCAAAAACAATCAAGGAGCTTGCAGCAAGGGCCGAACGGTTGAAAAAATATGTATTGCACTTAGCGGATTGCCCTTTTTATCTTGAAGACAAAAAATGTACTTGTGGACTTGATAAGCTATTAAAGGAGCATGAATAATGGATAAATATTATACTATACACGAGAACGATGCTGGATTAGAAGCCTGCGAAGTTGCGTACGTTGAACAACTCGAAGCAAAGGTTAAACGGTATAAAAAGGCTTTGAAAATGATAGTAGCATATTGTAAAAGTACATCTGACTCAAAAACAGAAATTAAAGTTAAAAAGCTATTAAGCGATATATCACAAGAAGCATTAAAGGACACTAAATAACTATGACTGCTGGATTAAAAATAATGATCGATGATAAAATAAGGAATGGAAAAATATTAAAGCCTTCTGAAATAATATATAGATGCAAATGTGGTTCTCCTATAATGCAAATAACAGTATATAAAAATGGTGAGAATTTTGGAGCAATGTACTGTAAAAATGATTGCGGTGGATATAAAAAAAAAGATTTAAAAATATTACAAAAATATATAGATAAGGGATATACGCAAGCATAGGATTATTAAAATGACTAACAATAAAACACTTGACAAATATAAATAAACATGTGATTATCTTAAATACCGTCTGACAACGGTGAAAAGGACAGACAATGAAAAAATCATTTTTATTATTTAATGAGTGTAAGTGTTACGGTCAAGCCCCCTCAGGTCTGTCCGCCTTTTGTCAGGGATACTTGCACTCTTTAAATCATAGGAGTTAATATGAATTATGATAAAGAATTTGATCTAAAAGTTTTAAATATCAAAAGAGAACTAATACGTAAATTGCTAAAACAATGTACAGATAAGCAAATAACTTTTTTTAATCGTATGTATAAAAGCATAAATGATATAGAAGAAAAAAATATGAAAAGGGCTTATTTTCAATGCAAAAAAACATTAGAGGCAAATAATGAATAAATTATTATGGAGTTTGACTATGAAAAAAAAGAAAGTTATAAAATTCCCTGCTCAATTTATTGTCCATTGGCCTTCCGGGCCAGTAAAGGCATGTCATAAACATGCACAAAGTTTAATTGGTATGGGGAAAATATTAGGAAGTCATATAGTTGCTTCTGAAATTGATGATACAAAAACCTACGAATGTATTAATTGTGTAAATGAAGCTAAAGTTACAAATGACTAACAATAAAACACTTGACAAATATAAATAAACATGCGATACTTATGTTAAGAATGGCAAAAAGAAACCGGTTATTTTCAAACAAATTAATTTATTTGACCGCATCAACAAATTGTTTATAAGTTTCTCTAACCGGTGCTTATATTTAGCCAGTTGGTGCGGTTTTATTATCGGAGGAAAATATGGTAGAAGCATATTTAAAATCAGAATATCTTACGATGAAATATGATGAAAATAGGGGATTAGATATGAGGGAAAATACAAGCAATCAATATTCTGATTGGCAAAAAAAAGATTTTTTAAACTGTATTTTAAGGGCATTGTCTAATGATAAAGATTGTTTGATAAATAGGTTAAAATATAAAGATATTCATATTAAGAGATTAGAAAAAGATTTAAAATATAAAAATGACTGACAAATTGTCAGGGATACTTGCACTCTTTAAATCATAGGAGTTTGTTATGAAAACATTAGACAAAAAACCAGCAGGGCTTGTAGATAGATCACTTATTGACATTTTAAAAGTAATAGCAAAACAATACAATGCTGATGTTAATATTTTAATTAAAAGAGCATTGCATGATTATATAATACAATATTTAGAAGATGAGTTGAATAAATAAGGAATTGATTATGAATAAATGTCGTAAAAAATTTGAAAAACAAAATGAATTTTGTAAAAGTAATCCATTATCAAATAATCAAGCCTATTATATTGGAACAGGAATAAAAAAAACTTATATTGAATGGCTTGAAAAAAAATATATGGATCACATAGATCATCATATAGAAAATAGAAGATGTTGTGAGTGTGGTACTAAATTAAAATGACTAACAACAAAATAGAGCTTTCAATTAAATTCGATGCAAGAAGATGCACTATGAGCTTAAGCACCGTTACTTTATATTTAGAGAAAAACATAATCAAAAGCTATTTTATTGTTTAAAATATTCAGATTAAAAGTTAGTTTGTTTTTTAAGCCGGATAGTAAATGAGCGACAATAAAAAATATTATTATCTCAAATTAAAAGATAATTATTTTGACCAGGATAATATCAAGGTATTAGAAAGTATGAAAAATGGCCATATATATTCTCTTATTATTTTAAAACTATATGTAAAATCATCTAAATATGATGGTAAGTTAATGATGACACACGAAATACCTTATAAGCCTGACAATGTAGATATACTCGCAAATGTTATTAATCACGATATTGACCATGTAAAAGAAGCAATAAAAAAAGGTATTCAGCTCGGTTTAATTACTTTGTTAAATACTAAAGAATTCTGGATGACAGAAATACAAAACTTTATAGGTCATTCAAGCACGGAAGCTGATAGAATAAGAGAGTATAGAAATAAGATAGGATGTACAAATGTACAACAAATGAACGACAAAAGTACACCAGAGTTAAAGATAGATAAAGAGATAGAGTTAGATATAAAGAAAAACGATGTTCTCAAAAAATGGAATAACTTCTCTAAAGAACATAACATATCCACTATGAAACAACTTACTAACAAACGATATGACAAATACAAAACAAGGTTTGACGAAGGAATGAGGTTAAAGGACATATTCGATAAAATTATTGCGAGTGATTTTTTGCAAGGAAAATCTGACCGCGGATGGAAATTAACTTTTGATTGGCTTATTGAAAATGACACTAACTGGGTAAAGGTCATGGAAGATCGATATACTGACAGTGACCCTGAAATGGATAAAATAAATAAAATGATAGACGATGCTCAAAGAGCAGGAATAGCATAGGGGCGTAATATGAATAACTGCGAATTATGTGGTGAAAAAAAAACATATAAAACTACTGAAGACGAAAAGTCTTGGGATAAAAACAAAATGGGATATGATATGAAAGCGTGGCTGTATACCTGTGAATGTTCTCGTTATTTTTCAGATGAAATTGTCGATATGAGAAAAAAACACAAACCTATTACAGGTAATGATCTTGATATACTTAGGGCTTTAATTAAACAACGGCAGATAATTGCTTCTGAAAACCACTGGAATCTGGATAACATCAATGGCAATATCAACTGGATTAAAAATGTCAATATCAATGACATAAAAATAAAACTTGAAGATAAAAAGTTGGGTAGTTATCAAAAAGATGTACTTAAAAACTTTTTAATGAAATCAATAAAAATCAAACAGCATATTGAGTCAGCGGATAAGTTTTTTAATAGATTTGTTTAAAGGCATTTGCTGTATAAAGCGAGAGACAATAAGGAGCATGTAGGATGACAAAGGCAAAATCAAAAGCAGTAACAATAGAAGCCTGGGAAATAAAAGTTGAAAAAGGAAAAGATTTTTTACCACTTCATTTACCTCACAAAATATTATCTTTAAAAAATCGCTGTGGCTATTGTGAAAAATATCTTGATAGAAATATCAATAAGCATATAACATCTTATAAAGAGTTCTGTATAAGATGTCCACTTGTAAAAATTGATAAATCTTGTCTCTATTCGACGAGTCTTTATCAAAAATGGCTTAAAAACCCAACATCAAAAAACGCTGACAAAGTATTAGACGCTATCAAAAGGAGCTGAGTATGAAAATAACAAAACAATGGTTAATTAAAAAAGACGCATGTATTGAAGATATACATTGGGCTCAAAAAGAAAAGGATAAAAACAGTTTGATTATTTTAGATAAATTAATCAAGCAAAAAAAATATGACTGGGCTAATTGGCTAATTGTGCGCACAATGAAATATAAACAATACGTTGCTTATGCCATATATGCAGCAGAGCAAGTTATAGACATTTTTGAAAAAAAACACCCTGATGATAAGAGACCGAGAAAAGCAATTGAAGCAGCGAAAAAATGTATAAAAAATAATACTAAAAAAAACCGTATAGCAGCCGCAGCCGCAGCCGCAGCCGCAGACGCATACGCAGACGCAGTCGCAGCCTTTGCCTCTGCCGCTGCCTCTGCCTCTGCCTCTGCCGATGCCGCAGCCTTTGCCTCTGCCGCTGCCTCTGCCGCTGCCTTTGCCGATGCCGCTGCCTCTGCCGATGCCGCAGACGCATACGCAGTCTCAGCCGCAATCGCAGCCGCTGCCGCTGCCGCATACGCAGCCGCATACGCAGAGGCAGCCAGAAATAAAATGAAATTAAAAATATTAAAACATGGATTAAAAATATCAAGGAGCTAACCATGCAAGCAGCAAAAAATTATAGTGAGTATAGATACCACAGATCATCACTTAAAACTGTGAATAAGCCCGATATGTATTATTTATTTAACAAGTCGAGACGACTTATGAAGGAAATCCTTGATTTTGAAATACAGGAGAAAGCCGATGATCCTTTTTTTAAGTCCTTGGGATGGATGACTGAATGAATAGAATAAAATTGCGTACATGGTACGAAAAATCTCAAACATGGGTATATTTTACTATAGGGCAATTTCTTGATAATGAAGCACAAGCAATATATTCAGATTTATGCTTACAGGGAACACCTTTTTATCAATACATAGGATTTGAAGATAAAAACGGTAAAGAGGTATTTGAATATGATATTGAAAAAGGATATGATAATAAAGTTAGATATTTTTGTTGGCATTTTAATAGATGGATTTTAAGAGATAAAAAAGGAAGAATGGAAGAAATAAATAAAATGTGGGCTGATTATTTAAAATATGAAATAATCGGTAGTGTGGATAGAAATCCGGAGTTACTTAAAGGTGTGAATAGAATTGATATATGAAATATTTAATATATAAAATAAAATTACAATATGCTTTTTGGAAATTGTTTGGATTTATACCTAAAATTGAGAAATATAAATGAAAACTATATATATTATAAGTAATTGGTGGGCGCCATGTAGAATATCATTCAAGAGCAAGAAAATGAATAAAACAGAAATTGAGCATATGGAGCGAAAATTAAATAAATGATAGAATTAATTAACGCAGACTGTCAGGACATAATGCCGAAGTATGAAGATAACTATTTTGATCTTGCCGTTTGTGATGTTCCATACGGTATAGGGGAAGATGGCTCAAAATCTAAATCTCGTGAAGGCTTTGGCTTATATAAGGGAAAAACAAAATATGTTGCTAAAAATTGGGACAAATCGTTACCCACAAAAGAATATTTTAATGAACTTATACGAATATCTAAAAATCAAATAATATGGGGTGCTAATCATTTTGTAAGTAAAATACCTTATGATTCAAGTTGTTGGATTGTATGGGATAAGGATAACAGTACTTGTGATTTTGCGGATTGTGAGCTTGCATGGACATCTTTTAAAACTGCAGTAAGATTACATAAATACAAATGGCATGGCATGTTGCAACAAAACATGAAACATAAAGAGCATAGAATACACCCTACACAAAAACCTATAGCATTGTACAAATGGCTATTAGAAAACTATGCAGAAAAAGGCATGAAGATATTCGATAGTCACATGGGATCCGGATCATCTGCAATCGCAGCTCATTATTACGGTTGTGATTTTGTAGGAATTGAGATAGACAAAGAGTATTTTGATGCTGCTAAAAAACGAATAGAGAAGGAAACATTACAATTGGAGTTTAAAATTGGATAAAGTAGAATTATTTAATGACCATTTTCAAAATTATAAAACTTACGGAATACCTAAAGCACAATTAATAATTGCCGATATACCTTATAACCTCGGTAATAATGCTTATGCCTCAAATCCGAGTTGGTATGTTGACGGTGATAATAAAAAAGGTGAAAGTAAAAATGCAGGAAAAGAGTTTTTTGATACTGATAAAAATTTCAGACCGGCAGAGTTTATGCATTTTTGTTCTAAGATGTTAAAGAAGGAACCTAAAGCAAGGAATCAAGCACCGGTAATGCTTGTATTTTGTGAATTTCTACAGCAATTTAATTTAATAGAATTAGCAAAAAGATACGGATTAAATGGATATATAAATCTTGTATTTAGGAAAAACTTTTCAGCACAAGTATTAAAAGCAAATATGCGAATAGTTGGTAATTGTGAATATGGGTTATTATTTTATCGTGACAAATTGCCAAAGTTTAATAATGATAGAAAAATGATATTTAACTGTATAGATGTTGAAAGAGATAATTCAATTGTAAAAATACATCCTACTCAAAAGTCATTGCCATTATTAAAAAAGATTATAAAGATATTTACAGATGAAAATGATGTAGTTATAGATCCTGTAGCGGGTTCGGCAAGCACATTAGTAGCAGCTCATCAATTAAACAGACAGGCATACGGATTTGAGATTAAAAAAGATTTTTATAAAGACGCTGTTAAATTGTTAAATAAAATAAAAAGCGAGAAAAATGATATTGAAAAATACGGAATTAAAACAAATAAGGAACTGCCTACATTTTTTGAATTAATAGAAAAGGAAAAGCAGCAACTGGAGCTTCAGATTGACTAAATGCCTATTTTGTAATAAAGAAGCTGCCGAGTATCACGAAATATTTTATGGCCAGGGTAAGCGTAAAATCTGCCTTGAGTATAACCTTAAAGTATCTTTATGTAGAGATCATCATATTAAGGCTCATGAATGGAAGCACCCTTTTGCAAGAGAGATATGCCGTGAATTAAATATAGACTATGTAAGAGTTAATCAGATACTTAATCGGAATACTTGTGACTGGCTGGAAAATGATACTAAATACCTGGCATTTGTAAGAGATTATCTGGAGAGTTATTTTAATGATTAAAGTTCTTAACGCTTATTCAGGAATCGGTGGGAATCGCAAGCTCTGGCAAGATGTTAAAGTCACAGCTATAAGACAAGATCAACAGGTGATGTTTTAATGACATATAACAAATACCATAACCAACCCACATATAAAGATAACATACTCTTTCAAAGTAAAAAAGAAGCTGATCGATATGTGGAGTTGAAGCTTCTCGTTAGAGCAAACGAAATAATGATGTTAATACTGCAGCCTAAATATACTTTATTACATCCCTTTATGTATAGGGGTAAAAAGATTGGAGGTGTAACGTATACTGCTGATTTTGAGTATGTAGACAAAAGCAATATGCAGACTATAGTGGAGGATGTAAAAAGCCATGCTACACGAAAAGAAAAATCGTATGTGATAAAAAAGAAGTTGTTTATGAGCCAGAATCCAGGGCTTGATTTTCGGGAAGTATAAACGTATAATTAAGGGAGGGTTATCATGATTTTGAATGTTTTATCTACACCTTGTAGTATTCAATGTGCTAAAAACTATATAGAAAAAATAAAAGATAGAAAAGCAAATAGGCGTACATGGGTTATTTATATTATTTTATCATCTTTAGTTAATGTATCAATGAATATATTTGTATTTTAATGGAGTATCATGATTATCAATATGCTTAGTACACCTGAGAGTGTCGAGGATTGCAATAACATATTTAGAAAAACATAAAATTATGGGTTTGGCCACATGGTTAAAAAATGATATTCCAAGACTTCAACTCTATATTACATTATGTCAATATAAAGAAAGGTTAAAAAGTAATTGACAAATGCCTATATATGCATTATACTAAATACAGTATTGAATACTAAAGGAGTATTGATTGCAGCCTGCCTTTGAAAATCAAATAATCAATCATGGCATTAACAAATAAACAAAAACAATTTGCAGATGAGTATTGTAAAAGTCTAAATGCTACCGCTGCATATAAAAAAATCTATCAATGCAGTGATAAAGTAGCAAATATGGCCGGATCACGTTTGATAGTAAATGATAGTATTTCAAAATATATAAAAGATAGATTAAAGAGAGTATCTGACAATCAAGAGATTAAAACTGAATATATTTTAAAGAATATAAAAGAGATTGCGGATAAAAAAACGTCCAGTGATAGGGATAAATTAAAAGCTCTTGAATTACTCGGAAAGCATTTATCTATGTTTACAGATAAATTTGATAATAAAAATACTGGTGAGTTAATAGTAGTGTCAAGAGATGAAGAATATAAAAATATATGACAGGACTTCATGCAAAGCAAAAAACTGCACTTAAAAAACTTAATGACAAAAACAAAGTATATTATTTGCACGAAGGCGGAGCGAGATCGGGAAAAACTTTTCTTGATAGTGACTTTTTTATTAGACGTGCTTTACATTATAAAAATACTCGGCAGCTTATATGTAGAGCTTCTAAGACTTCCTGTATTGCTTCGGCATGGATGCAAACACTACTTCCGATACTTGAAAATGACTATAAGGGACTTTGGAAGGAAGATCAAAGCAAGCGTATTATACACTTTGTCAATGGTTCAACAATATGGGCTGGTGGCTTTGATAACAGACAGCATCTTGATGAACTACTCGCGAAGGAATGGGCCGGTATACTCATTGAGGAAGCAACCGAGCTTAGATATGGCAATTTTATTAAACTATTAACAAGATTAAACTGGAATCCTGAATTAAGCAAGATACCATTAATAATGATATTAGAATGTAATCCTATCACTTTATCAAGCTGGATTCATAAATACTTTTACCTGTTCATAGACTTTGAGACTAAGGAAAAGTTAAGTGATTCTGATATAAAGAAAATAGAAAAGACTCACTTTCATCCTGAAGATAACGCAGAGAATCTTTCACTTTTATTGCTTGAAAAGTTACGCAATCTCAAAGGAATGGCTAAAAAGCGATTTTATGATGGCGTATGGGCGGATAGTTTCGAAGGTCAAATTTATGAGTTTAATCGTGATGTCAATTTAGTACCTGATAAAATACCCTATAATCCTCATGCTGAATTATGGCGCACATGGGATTTCGGAATTAATCCAAGTGATACGGTTATTATCTGGATTCAAATATGCACTGTACCAAAATCAGAGGAATTCCCTGAAGGATTTAAAATACAAGTTATTGACGAATATGTAAACAATGAAAATGATTATAAGCACTATGTAGATATTTGTAATAGTAAAATTTATTATAATGATGAAATAGAGGACTCCGGTGATCCAGCAGGAAGCGCAAGAAATGAAAGCCTTGAAAGTTGGTTTTCAAAACTTAAGGAGCATGGTATTTATATTAAAACTCCGAAAGGGAAACCTTCTGTGGATGACTATATATCTAACGCTAATGAATATCTTCCATACATGAGAGTTTGCGAATCACAGTGTCCTCAATTTGTTGAAGCCATTGAGAATTGGAGTAGACAAAAAGACCGAGACGGCAGAGTCATTGAAGGCAGTAAGCCTGAACATAATGAGTACAGCCATCCGGGGACCGCATTTTACTATTTTCATGCTGTACGGTTCGGTTGGAAAAAGTCAAGGGTTATATTGCCATAAGGAGCATTGAATGAGTTCAAAAGGAACTATATTTCTAACTAAAGATAATGAGCACTGGTATCAAGAAACTTCAGAACCAAGATATGATAAAAAAAAGAAATTTATCGGATGGGATATTTATCTGGAAATTGATAAAAAGAATTTAGTAGATTTGGATTATGATTCAACTGACGGATTGACTATTGCTATTAGAGGTGATAGTGAACTTGCTAAAAATATTGAAATGCTTAGAGGTCAAGAATTAAAGGAGTAACTATGCTTTATTTAGGTTTATCAATCGGTCTTGTAGTAGGCATTATAGGAACGCTTATCTTTTTGATGTTCTGGGTGCCGACTGTGAAAATATATCCGAGATGAGGAGTAGATAATATGGCTGGAAATAATATTGAAATTGAAGTTAAATTTGATGACAAAAAGTTTAAAAAGGGTTGTACGAAAATTCAAAAAGAACTCGATATATTGAAAGCTCAAATTGACGCTGTTATAGATAAATATTGGATTATAAAAGTATTGACAAAACTGATAAAAGGATTTTCACGATTATCATTTAAACTGGAATGTTTTAGAGAAGATGTCAAGCGTAAAGTATTTAAAAATATAGTTAAGATTAAAACAAAGGAGAGTGAATGACACTTAAAGAACAGTTAGATGATTTAGGAAAAGCTCGGATGAAATTTAGAAAAGAACTTTTGAAGGCAATGTATGAATTATATGAAAAATTAGGAATAATTAAATTATTAGGAACTATAGACAAGTTTTGTCGAAAATTTGTTAAACATAAGGATAGTTAAATGAAGATACCGAAGACAATCCAGATCGCAGGTAAAACAATTGAGGTTATATTTGATGATAAGCTATGTGATGAAATAAACTGTTGGGGGCAATCAAGATTTAATGTAGGTGAAATATTAATACAAAAAAAATCTGATAGTATTGATAGGAAAAAAGATCATATTGAGCAAACATTTATACATGAAATTGTACATTGGATTTGTGAAGTTTTACATCACGACGAATTGAGAAAAGATGAACGCTTTACAAGTCAATTTAGCGAATTATTATATCAGGTGATTAAACAGTTATGACAGATAAGCAATTTGAAAAAATACACAATAGCTTAAATGAAATTGCTGTATTGTTGTTATGTATAATTATTATAATATTTTTAAGAGGTTGCTTTTAAATGTTTATATTATGCAAAATAGGAATACATATTAAAACAAAAATATGCATGGAGTATCATAAAGTACCTGTAAATTTAGGTGGTTATTTTACTCATAATCTAGAATATAAAATTTGTACTATTTGTGGTAAAATATTGGAGAGACGATGACTAAAAAAGCAAAACAGATATATTCACAGTTATTACTTAAAGCCTGTCAGGACTTAGAGAAAGCACCGAAAGGCACTCATGTTGTTATAGACTTGGCAGAGTTAAAGGAAAAAGCAAAAGGAAATAGTGGAGGTAAGTGATGAAATGTATTGATTGTGAAGTATATAAAAAAGGTGATTTTTATAAAATTGATCGTAAAGGTTATAAAAAACTTGAAAATAAAATCAAACTATATGAAAAGACATTGAAGTTTTATGCTGATAAGAAAAATTATAAAACGATAACAAAGGGTCATGGTATAACATTTATAGCAGATAGTTATATAATTAGAGATGAAAATGGCAGAATGGCACGAAAAGCATTAAAAGGGTATTCGTAATCACAGAAAATAGGAGTTAAAATATGCAAGCACCTGACGGAACTATGAAACAAATTGATGCCAAAACTTATAATGATACGGAACGGTTAAAAGATCTTATTAAAGAACGTAAAGAGCTTCCAGTAGGGTTGGTTTATATGCCTGTTTTTAGAGTAGGTGAGATATGTCAAATGAAGGGCGGTTGGTTTAGAATTCAATCATTCGGGAAACGATTTATTAAACTTGAGTGCATTACAAAGCCTGGCAATTTAATAAAAAAGTAAAAGGAGTAAATATGCAGGAATTAAAAAAAGAAATTGAATGTTTATTAAATAAATGTTGTGCTGAAAACGAGAGCAATACACCTGATTTTTTATTAGCTGAATATTTAATTGAGTGTCTAAAGAATTTTGATAATATAATTAAAAAAAGAGATAAATGGTATAATATTTATCTTGAACCCGGTAAGTCATTTTAAAGGAAAAATAAGATTAGAGGATTTAAAATGATAGAAGAATTTGTAAAATTATTAAAAATAAGATAAACAATATTATCTTAGTTGGCAAGCGAATATCGCAGTAGCATTTCAAGACGAATGTTATCGTAATAAAAAAAAATATAAAAATAAATACGATATATTTACTATATCAAATAATGCTGCAAGAAATTTTCTCGATTTATTAATTAAACAACAACGACCTACTTGACAAACAAATAAATGTTTTGTATAATAATAGATTATCTATGATAGATAAAAGTTCACGGCCTGATGCCAGTAAACAAAAGAGGTTTTGTTATTGGCTCATTCAAATCAACTTTTAAATCAAGTTCTTGACCAATTAGAAAGTCAAGCAGATACCGAAAGGCAAGATGACCAAGAAAAACGTTTGTCTATGTATCTGGATGATTATAGTGATAGAGTTGATGACCTTCTAAAATCTCAATTCCATAAAGACAATTATGATCGTCTATTCAAGCTATTAGCAACTTACTATAACCTATTCAAAAAAGTTGTTAATCTCAAATCAGTTATTTATAAAAAAGAAGCAATCAGGCAGTGGACAAAAAGAAAAGGTGACAAACAGGATGATAGATATAACGAATTAATCAATCAATCTAATGTCAATGTAGTAATGCCTACTGCTAACAAGCTCACTAATGTAAACAATACATCGTTTGTCAGGGTCATGTCAATGATAGACCAGAACACTATCATGTATCAGCCTGTTGCGAGTGAGAATATATCCATAATACAAAATCCGGAGAATCCTTCAGAAATAAGAGCCTTACTTCATAGGGTTGTAATTAAAGACAGCAATACAAGTATAGAGAACATAAGAGCTTTAACTGATCATCCGATTAATGTAGATACCGATGACAGATTTATAATTAAATACTTTTACTGGGATAAAGATACTTATATCGTACTTGATGGTGACCAGAACATATTGAGGGACCAGGTATTTGTTAATCCCTATAAAGATAAAACAGGTCAGGGAATAATACCGTATGTGCTTTTCAGCAACATGCAAAGTGTTGACGGATCGATATGGAATGAGACGGTTAATTCTGATTTATATGACGGCACACTCCAGGTCAATGTATTTCAAACATATCAAAATAATTTAATGAAAACAGCAGGATATAAACAAGCTGCAATAAGTGGCCTGGATGAAAAAGAAGTTAAAAAGCTCAATGAGAAAGTCAGCGATCCCTTACAGCCTTTGGTCTTTACCAACCCGGAAACAAAAATAGATTCCTTTGAACTTAGTACCAAGTTAGGGGAATTTCAAGGTATCATACACGACATAATTTCAGAGATTGCGGACAATCATGGGGTTGAGTTTTCAAGCCGGACTTCCTCTGCTCAGAAAATGAGTGGACTCGCTTTGTCAATAAGCCAGGAAGCTATTAATAATATTAGAGAAGAGCAGCATCCTTTTTACAGACAAGCCGAGACAGAGCTTGCCAAGAAAACCGTTATAGTTGCTAATAAAGATTTAAAGTCACCCTCTATTGACATAGAGGGAAATTTTTCTATAGACTTTTTTCAAGAACAGGAACAGATATCTACTAAAGATAAGATTGAGCAGGATAAGTTTTATCTAAGTAAAAATCTTAAATCTATTGTTGATCTTTACAGAGAGATAGATAAAGATTGTCCGAGTGATAAAGAAGCTATTGCGCGTATGAAAAAGAATGAAGAACAGAATCAAGAACTACTTTTAAGTGATCCTTTTATAATACCAGATGATGACGATGATAAAAACAAGGGTAAAAATGGGCAAGATTGAAGAACTTAAAAAGGAAGTTGATATTGTAAAATTGCATGTATCAACTCTTGAAGCTAAAGTCAAAATATTGCTTAATACAATTGAAGATGATATTGATAGTGATTATGACTATATGGTGGATATTAACAAATATGGCAACTCTACAAATTAAGGAAATGACTGATGAACAGAGAGCAGACAAACTTGATGAATTTCTGCTTGCTTCTCTTGAATCTAAAGATGATTATGTATTTGATTTTGAAGCGGATTTAATAAGAATAATTAAAAGACTTGATGTGAAACGATTAATGAGAAACGACAGAAAGTATATTCGTGGTTTTACCAACACTGTTGTTGCTATGTTTAAAAGGATTTATGTGCCTGAAGTTATGAGGGCGGGCATAAAAGACGCTAACAATTTTAAACGATTATATACGGAGCCTATTAATGGCTAAAGATGTTATTATAAAATTAAAAGGTATTGAAGATATGCTCAAGACTATAAAACCTCATGGAATAAAGGTTGTAAAAAGAGTAGCAAGATTAACTCCTACTAAGATTATACAGAATATTGAATCCGGTAGGGGTGGAGTTGATGATCGTATATCATTAAAGAAAAATGCGGTAAGTACCATCAATAAAAAAAGATCACAGGGTAAGTCACCAAAGTCTTTAATTGATACAGGATTATTAACTTCTAAAGGAACATGGATTGTGAGTAGAATAAAAGACGGTTTCAAGGTTACTCCCAACAGGTCAAGAAGACAGATTGCAGCCTTTTTGCAGCAGGGTATAAAAGGTAAAAGGGGAGTGACTAAATATACCTTTATGAAGTTTAGAGATAATGCACTTCCAAGCTGGATAAGGATTGTTGTAAGCGGTATGATTAAAAATTATTTTAAAAAGTATGCATAAATGGCAGATGAATTTAAACCTGATGATATTAAAAAGAAAAAGCGACCTAAGACCTTCAGCAAAAGGACACGGAAAAAACTACAGAATGAAGGTGGAGCATTTACAGCTAATATCATTAAGGCAGAACAGAAGCTTATGGATGATATGATTATTTTTATGAATACAAGAGAAGTTATGAAACGATCTGAAATAGCAAAGCAACTTAATCTTGAAAAAAACCTTTTATCCGGCTTATTCGGTGCATACAAGGCCACTGTAATGAATGAAATGAGAAACACATCATATACTATCCAGGAAATAGTCATGGATGACGACATAGATAAGCTACTCGGTTATAATAGCCAGACTCTTGAAACATGGTCCGCCGTTATGGTTAGCACCTGCGCAACCTGTGTTGATTTACACGGACAGACTAAAAAGCGTGAAACATGGAATAGTACTGGCCGACCAAGAGAGCGTTTTACACTTTGTGGTGTAAGATGTCATTGTCAGTTAGTACCTTTTGACGTTGTGCCGACCAGAGCAGAAATGCATAAACCTTTATTTGTTGAAAGTCAAAGGGTCCGTAAGGCTGAAAAGAAAAGAGGTAAGAAGTTTAGTGATAGTTATAAATTACAGATACTCGGCAACATTAACAATCCCCGGTTTAAAAGTCCCGCACAAGATTTAAGAAAAATAAAGAAGGTGGTTTAATATGTTAATTAATCAATCATTGAGATTTGAAAAAGCTGAAAACGGTTTTCTAATAATTTTTACAGCTGACGAAGTTGATAAAATGCTTGACGGTACTTTGAATCATGTTAATTTTGTCAAAAAAATATGGATAGCAAAAACTGCAAAAGAGACTCAGAAGTTGATTGCAGATTTAACCAAGGAATTAATAAAAAATTAAGGAGAATATTTATGGCAGATCCAAAAGTAACAGAACCCGGTGTTCCAACAAAAACAGAACCAAAACAGGAGCCTACTCCTGCTGCTGGTGTTAAGCCTGATGGCAATGGTGATGGTGGTCTAAATGATCTATCTGCAGATGAACTTGTAAACATTATTAAAGATACAAGGGCAGAGGCTAAAACAAGACGGCTATCACAGAGAGGACTTGAAACTGAAATTGCTGACATTAAAAACAAGCAAAAACTTGAAGAACAGGCAACGCTTGAAGATAAACAGGAATTTGAAAAAGCCTATAATAATCTTAAAGATGAGACTAAGGATTATAAGGATTTAAGAGACTTTAAAAAGAGTTACTTGGATCGTTGTAAAGATAAGGTCGATTCCGCTTTGCCTTCTCTGACAAAAGCTCAACAGGAACTTTTCGATATATCCGCTAAAAATGCCGGATATGAAGATCAGTTGGCCTTGATTGACAAGATCAAAGGTACAGTAAATACAGTTGTTGATAATACCCAAGCAACTGGGCGTGCTTCTGACAAGCAATACACCAAGGATGAATTATTAAATGATTCAATCTTGGCTCAAGAGGTAAAATCTAAGCACCCCGACCTCTATAATAAATTAATGGGGTTGACAAATTTAAAATAAGGAGAAAATAATGAGTTCAACTCTAACAACCAATGTTATAAATCCCGAAATACTGACGGATTATGTAACAGCTAAATTTTTCGAGAGTTCAGAGTTGGTTCGTTCCGGTGCTGTTTCAACTGGTGATGTTGACGGGGATATTTCAAAAGGTGGAAACCGAGTAGAAATGCCTTCCTGGAATATTGCAAGTTCACAGATGCAGCATAAAGCAGAATCAGCAGATATTACTCTCAAGGCTATGGATGATAAAAAAGAGATCTCTCCCGTAGTTCACAGATATGACGGCATATCTATTAATGATCTCGCAAAACTTCAGGTTAAATCTGATCCCAACGCAGAAGCAGGAAAGCAGATTGCAGAAATCGTAGGGCATGATACTAATGACGTATTGGTTAATGTTCTCGAAGGTGCAATCGCATCTGTATCAGCTAATCTAATCGATTATTCAGGCACAGGTGATATTGATGCAACTGCTGTATCTAATGCTATGGCTCTTCTTGGTGATTTTCGTAAGAATCTGAAAAAGGGAACTTTGCTTATGCACTCTACGGTTGAAAACGACCTTATTGTACTTGGCGCTGTTACCTATGCGAAAGCAGCCGTAACAATGTTCGGTGATATTGCACTTGAAGAGGGAATGGTTCCGACTTTCATGGGTCTTAAAGTCCTCACAGATGATGAGCTTCAGAAGGACGGCGGTAATTTCCGGTCTTATATAATCGGGAATAATGCTATGTTTATTTCATGGCAGAGAAAAGTTCTCGTTGAAAAAGATAGGGATATAAAAAAGAAAGTTGACGAAGTCACATGGGATTATCATGCAGTTGGGCATCTGAAAGGTGTATCCTATAAAGCTGCTTCAGTTGATAATCCTACTTTGGCTAATCTTTCAACTTCATCAAACTGGGAACTGAAAGCAGAAAGCCAGAAACTGGTCAACTGTGTTCGGTTACAGACTACTTAAAGGAGGTAAGATATGGGTAGCAAAAATGTATTTGAAGATAGAATCAAACTTTTAACAGCGAATCTTACTTACGCTGATGACGGTACTGCTGTTGAAGCAGGTACTTTACCGGCTAATAGCAAAATTATTGCTATTAAATGTTTGGTAAATACTGCTGACGATGCAGGAACCACAGCTATCATCGATATTGGTAAGTCCGACGATGACAATTACTGGGCCAATGATATTGATGTTAAAACTGCCGCAGGCGATATATCGGTGACGATGCTTGTCCCGGCTATTTTAACAGCAGATACGGTTATTGAGATTTTACTGACAGAAGCAGGCACTGCCGCTACTGCTGGTGATTTCGATATCATAATCGAATACGTACAGCCGTAAACAATCGGGAGGGAGTGTCAAAGCTCCCTTCCTTTTATATACATCTTTATAAAAAGGTGTAGATAGAAGGAGTTCATTATGGCTAAAGAAAAAAAGACTTCTAAAGTCAAAGAAGTTATAAAAGATGAAGCTAAAAAGGTTAATGAAAAAATTGAAAAGAAAATAGAGAGTAAAGTTGAGGAGCCGAAACCTTTAAGTAAAAATAAACTCGATGCAGGAAAGAAAGCAAAAATGAGAATGGTTGAACTTAGAATGATGGATAGATTCGCCTTAATACAGGTTATAAAAAAACTCGAAGGGTTTTAATTAAGGATAAAAATGTTAAATGCTTCCGTAGTTCATGGCGAGGTGTCAAATGCTGATCCTCGCAGAACAGAACCTATATTAAGCACTAATAATAATCTGCATGTGCAATCTTTTAGTGGTTTTACCAAAATGGTTGATCATCACATGCATATTGAATTAAACATTATAACTTTAGCGTCAGATACAGCTATTGATGACAGGACTATAACTTTGCAAGCAGGACATAGTCTTGTGGTTGGAAATTGTATTCATCTAAAAGAAGATACAAGATTTTATCAAGGAACTGTTTTGACTGTTGTTACTAACACGATAACCTTAGATATGCCGCTTGACTTTGCTTTTACCACAGCAGCAAGTGGACAAAGATGTACTCAGAGTTTAAATGTTAATGGATCAGCAGCAGAACAGATAGCACATATAAATCCACCTGCAGGAGCTATATGGAATATAATAAGACTTATAATTCATATAACAGACGGGACCGCCATGGATAATAGTACGTTCGGAGGAATTTCTGCTTTAACCAATGGAATTGTATTGAGGGTTAAAAATGGTTTTTATTCTAATGTATTTAACATAAAAAACAATGGTGACTTTATTGAACATAGTTTTGATGTTGCGTATGACGATAAAGCACCTGCTGGAACTTTTGGTTTTAGGGCAAGAACTACTTTTGCCGGATTAGATAAAAGAGGTGTGATCGTTAGATTAACAGATACAGACGAATTACAATTATTAATAAATGATGATTTAACCGCATTACTTGATTTTGCAATAGTTGCTCAAGGTCATTACACAAGAGATATTTAATGAAAAATGCAGGATATGAAGTTTGTAAAAGGATGTTAGAGATAAAGCATAAAGCTGGTAAAATGACAAGAGAAGAACTTTTTAAAAATATAAAAAAATTAAAACAGAATTATCAAACCGGTATAGCTCGAAAAGAACTTGAACTTGCCGGAATAAATAATTGGAGGAGTTTATAATGGGTAACACATGGGTATTTTTTGGTAGAGCAAAAGACTGGAGAGAGATTACGCCGAGTGATAGTGCCGCAAATGCGTTTGATGGTTTATTTATCGGTACTGGCAACACTGATTTGACCGTAGAAAGCAAGGCAGGTAATACAGCTAATTTTAAGAATATAAGCAATGCTGAAATCTTACCTTTAAAAACTGCAAAAGTACATGCTACCAATACAACCTGTACTGATATTGTTGGTCTTATAGCAGAATAAAAGGTATTTGTAGAAACAGGATTTTAAACAGAAAGGATAAATTATAAATGTCAGAAACAGTTTTTAACGATGTACTCGTAGACAGTGATGCAAATAACGGCGGCAATTATACAGATGGATTGCCAGATAATTCAGTAAAGAAAGCAGTATATCGTGGCTCTGTAAGTGATTCTCAAGCTAACCTGACCGCTAATCTGGATTGTTTCGGGTTCTTAATAGAATCTGATAGAACTGCATTATTCAATGCGGGGAATTTTGACTTAGAAGTATTCGCAGATGAAATTAATATTGCTAACGTGGCTAATTTATATAGTGGTACCGGTGGCAATATTGTAAGGGCAAGAGCCGATTTAAATATAAGTAATTCTCATTCAAGTAATGTAATTCCAAGATTCAGCACATTATCTAATTTAACAATAACTAAAATAGGTGATGTATACATAAAGCGATTAACGCATAATCAAAATACTATTATTCAAGGTAATTTTGATATAATAATTTTAAATCCTACAGTTGATGATTTTATATTTACCTCAACTGGTATCGATATAACAGGTGGGTCATTAATATTCAATATGGATGCTGACAGGTCACAAGGCTCATTAGACTACACCGTGCCATTAATTAAAAAGGGTGTTGCTAAGCTCACATGGGATGTCGCAGGTGTTTATGATCTCGGCGGACTTGACCTGCAGGCAGGCGCAATTGATACAAATACCAGAACGACAACATTGAATGGGAATTTGATAATTGCAAGCGGGGCAACACTTACCGATACAGGAGCATTTACATTAAATGCAAATGGCAATATATCGAATCCCAACAGTGCTAATATTTTTTTGGTACCGGAAATATCTGCCGGAGTAACAATTACTCAAATAGATGTCGTTTGGGTTAAAAATTTTGTTATGAATGCGGCATCAGTATTGACCGGTGTTGAATTTTTAAAAATATTAAATCCTACTGAAAATAATTTTATACAATTAAATGCAACATCGGTTATTTCAAATGATGGTATTGAAATAACATTAGATATCGGCAGAATACAAACAGGGATAAATATAGATTCTAAAGTTATTTTGCAAGGCTCTGCAGCACTAACAACAGATTCTGCGTGGGATATTAAGGGATTTGAAATAAAGGAAACGGCTACATTTTTAAATGCAGCATTCGGAATGAATGTGGGCGCAGATGGTTTGACTATACCTAATTTATCGACAATATTTGCATGTTCTCTTTTAGGCGTTAATGAAAATGCCAACATAGCTAATCCTAATTCTACAAATCTAATAGGGCTTTTGGGCGCAACATCAGGAAAAACAGCAACAATAGTTGGGGATTTTTATTGTCAGGGACTTATTAATAACGGCATTATAGCGGGAACGGATGATCTTATTATTTTTCATCCCACTATAAATAATTTCATAGTTCTTTTAGGCACTATTAACACTGATATGATATTCGATATGAATGTTGATAGAACACAGCCAGGGTTTGGCATAGCTGTTAACATCACAGTTCAGGGATCAGCTAAATTAACTTTCACAACGGGATTTAATCAATCGGATTCGTCAAAGTCATTTACGATTGCAAGCGGAGCGCATGTCGAATGTGATAGCACTTTTGCAGCAGGTGATTTTATTTGTGCAGGTGAATTCACTGTTGATGATACTAAAAGCATTGTTATGAATAATATATCCGGTGCGGGTACTCTGCATAGTAAAGATGCTGATATTGCTACGATATTTTATAACGGATCAATAGCGGGTTGGACGGGCACACTTGATAATGTTGTATTACAAAAGCTCGGTAAAGGCACACAGCCCTCATATTATGGTATGAGACTTGCAGATCAAATGGATATAAGATTATGATTAAAAAGAGAGGTAAGTAATGCCGCATGTTAAGAAAAAGAAAAAAAAATCTATAAGGAGAAAAAAATGAATATTATTAAACAGGACGGTGAAAAGAAAGTTTTTATTACAGACACAGGTGAAGAAATACCTTTTGACAGGGTTAAAAAACCTGAAAAGAAAATCATCATTACTGATGAAAAATCTGAGGGGAAATCTAAAGAAGATAAAAAATGATAACTGAAGATTTTATTGAAGTTAGATTTCAGGACGCTGCTCATATATTCACTTACTTTAAAGAAGTGAATAATGCTCTGTCAACTATAACTACAGCTAAAATATCTATATTTAAACCGGATAACACTGTACTAATAGACAATGTTGATATGAGTGTTACGGCTAATATAGCGACTTATTCATGGGATGCTTCAGCAGCAGACATGGATAAAAACCATTATGTGAAATTTACTATTAATTCAGGCAATCCGATTGTTAGGTTTTTTGATATTTATAAATATCCTTTTGTTGTTGATATTACCGATGACGATCTTATTCAAGAAAACGATAGTATCAAAGAGGGTGTTTGGGAGGTATCGGGAAAATCAGATAGTGGATCGACTACTACTTTAGTTGATAATAAGCTAAAAATAGAAGCTGACGATTACTGGAATGGTGGGAAACTTGAAATAATACAAAGCAATGAAACATCCGAGCGAGATATATCCGCCTTCGTGCAAAGTACAGGAACGGTCACTTTTACACCAGCTTTAGGTGTGGCCGTAGGAACTGATGAATATGCAATCCGGAGATCATATCAAAATAAAATAAATTATGCCGGTAGACAAGTACAAAAAGATTTTAAGAATATTGATAAAAGAGCTTATCTCGTTATTGATGTTTACCAATTGAAATACTTGATTATATATAAGTTTTTTGCTAATTATTTTAAAAAATTAGTAAAAAAAAGAGATGACGAATATGATCTTCAGTATAAACATTATTCAGGTTTATATAGCTCAGAATTTCAGTCAATGTCATTAACTTATGATGAAAATGAAGACGCTGAAGTTACTGACGATGAACATGAAACAAAAGTTGGTGAAATAAGGTGGAATAGGTGAGCAGTGTAAAAGACTGGACTGAGCAAGTTGATGAAATACGGGCCATAGGCTCTGCAATAGGTGTATCGTTCGGCGTAGAGGAAGATAAAAGCTCCAGGGGTGGTTTGGACGCTAAATTGATACTCGGTGATATTCCTGTTGTAAAAGGCGGCAACACCTATACAATTAACTTAGGCATTACAATGGAATTGTCTATTCCTAAAGATCAATGGAGAACATTGCTTGAAAAAATGAATATACTTAGTCAAAAATTAAGTGATGATACAAACTGGTTATTTGACGGGTGGGTTAGAATTGAGGATGATTCTAATATTATTTATCAAGGTTCTATAACTCCATTCAACTTAATAACGCCTGATTAAACGGGTATTAACGTTTATGATATACAGGATTGACTCCTACCGATAGCGAGACGCTAACAAAATTTTAAATAGGAGGTGACTATAATGTCATTTTACGTAAATACAGCAGATACCAATTTACTTCGTGATATAATGTTACAGTCCGGAAAATTCTTTGTATATAAATGGGAATTTGAAGGAAAAGGCACAATGGGAACTCCAGGTGCTTCTGCTGTGATAACCTTAACAGATCCGCCTACTTTTGCAAATGATGCTTTTAACAACATGACACTTTTTCTCAGAGATGACAATGATATATTAGCTTCGGTTAATATTGATGATTCTATTGCAGATACAAGTGTTACTGTTGATACTACAGCTGCAAATAAAGTAAGCGACGAAGCAACGGCAGGGTCATGGACTGCTGCGACTGTATATGATATGTATGTCCAGGGTACGAAAGTATTTTTTGGATATTCAGATCAACAGGTCGATTTTGAGGAAGAGACTATTGATTTTCTGTCAGGTGAAATACCAAGAGAGATCATCCGAAGTGATACACTCGGTATAGTAGCAGGGTTTTCTGGTAATGCAAGGAATTTCGGACAAATTAATTTTTCTGAAATTTACAGTATGACTACGTATGGAAGCCAGGCAAATCAGCTTCAGTCTCACGGTGGATTCACTCCTGCTGCAAGAGCTAATTGGACAGCAAGGCTTGAGTTTAACAATGTTAAGATAAAACTTAATACTGTTGAATTTTTCAAGGGAACCTTGTTTCCTAACGGTGCAGTTAATACCTCTGAAGAGGGATATAAGATCACACCTTATATCTTCAAAGCAAGTAGAGATACACTCAGGGATAGCGGCGCAGTAGACATGTGGAGAATAATTCAGTCAACAGTTTAAACTTTAAAGGGGAGTGTAAAAGCTCCCCTTTTTTAAAGGATTAATATGAAAGCATTTAAAATATTAAAGATATTAGCTCAGCCTTATAGTGATAAGGTTAAAAGGGATTTTAGACCTCTTGAATATATTGAGGTTAAACAAGACAAGCCTTTAATAATCAAGCTAAATGACAAATATAGTTTTGAATGTAAATTAAGCTCTGTTAATCATATGGTTTTATTTGACGCTAATATGAAAACCATTACTAACAATATTGACATGCTGAATAAAATGGATAACAGCATTGAAGTAAATGTATCTAAAATAAACTGTTTTAAATTAATAATTGATATTCTCTATGAAATAAGTAAAAATAAATATGAAGGGTATTTTGCTAAAAGGAAATATCTCAAATTCTTATATACTTATTTAATGGATAATGTCAATATTCTTTTGGATATAATCCAGAAGTTATATGATTATAACACAATGTTAAAAAAAAAACTGGAAAAGATTCAAAATATCGACATATTGCAAAACGCATCTTTGGAGACGGGTTTCGATGCATATTTGAAAACATTGATCAGAGTGGATGCACAAGGAAACAAGTATTTCATTCATTAAAATTTTTGGAACTATTGCACATGATACAGTACAAAGCAGAGTCAGCAGAATATCAAAAGGAAGTTGATAAAATACAAGAAAAAGAAGCAAAGGCACAATCTAAAAAAAATAGAGGGTTTAATAATAAATGGCGTTAACTAATGAAGTTGACATCCTTTATCGTGCAAAAATCGATAAAGCTATAAAAGATATTAAAAAACTTGAAAAGGGTGTAGAGAAGTCCGGTAAAAAACAGGAAGGATTTCTAAAAAAGACAGGTAAGGCATGGAAGTTTTTAGGTGCTGCTATAATCGGCGGGATAGTTGTAAAGGCATTTAAGGCATTAACAAAAAGAGCTATTGACGCACAGGAAACATTATCAAAATTCAATACTGTATTTAGGGATGTAATAAAATCGGCCAATATAGCAGCAAAAGAATTATCAAGCTCTTTCGGATTAAGCAATGATAAGGCACGGGAGTTATTAGCTTCTACTGGAGATTTGTTAACAGGATTCGGATTTTCACAGAAAGCAGCATTAGATTTATCTTCTGAAGTAAATAAATTAGCAGTGGATCTCGCTTCATTTACTAATTTTAGTGGTGGGGCAGAGGGCGCAAGTCAGGCATTGACTAAGGCACTATTAGGTGAAAGAGAAAGCGTAAAAGCACTTGGTATATCCATACTTGAGGTCGATGTACAAAGACAAGTTGCTATAAACAACACTAAGGGTTTGACATTTGAAAGTAAGAGACAAGCCAAGGCATTCGCAACCTTACAAATAGCACAAAAGCAGAGTAAGAATGCAATCGGAGATTTCGCACGCACATCAAAGCAAACAGCAAACCAGATCCGTATATTAAAAGCCACTTTAGATAATATAGCTGTAACAATTGGTACGAAATTATTAAAAGTTTTTTCTCCTCTTGTAAGTGGGTTTAACAAATTAATTACACCTCAAAAGGATATATCTACAATAACAACAGAATTAATAAAAAAACAGAAAAGATTAATAGCAATCGAAGAAGAGTTAAAAAACAAAACAGGCGAATTAACTGAAAAGCGTAAAGAATTCCTTGAAATTGAAACAGATATATTACAACTCGATACAGGCGAACAAATTGACGAACTCATTAAAAGATATGAAAAATTATCCCAAACTTTCGATGGACTTAAGAATGATTTTGAAGGCAGCATAGATCTTCAAAAAAGAAATATAATAGCCACACAACAAACAATAGATAGATTTTTAGATTGGCGAGCTGAATTAAAAGAAGATGCCAGTCAATTAAACCTATATTCAGGTGCTTTAAGGTTAGCCGAGATAGGTGCAAAAAATATAGATACAGCAGTAGCAGGACTCGGTCAAAGAATACTTGACTTAACTTCTAATTTAACAAAGCAGAAAGAGGAATTAAAGGGTACCGGTAAAGAACAAGATAGCATATTAGCAACATTAAAACTTCTTATAACAGAAAACAAGATTGCAGCCGATATAGTTGAACGTAGAAATAAAGGGTTGTTTGAACTGGCTAAAAATTTCAAAGCGGAAGGAGAAGCTGCAACAAAATCGGCAGGTGATGTAACTAAAGCAGCAAAAAAGAAAGCAGAAATTGAAAGGATAACTCTTGAGGTTGCAAAAAACGCATTAGATGAATTAAAAGATCTTCGTGTTAAAGCTGTAGAGGCTGGTTTATCAGTAGAAGAGGCAGTTTCAATAAAAAGTATTGAAATATTAAAAGACGAGATAGCAAAGAAAAAAGCATTAGGGGCAGAAGAAAAAGCTAATATTGAAGAGCTTGAAGAGTTTAAAGTAGAAATATTTGAAAAAGCTAAAGAAAGAGACCAGGGTGCATTTGATGAAAAAATAGCAAAACTTGAAGAGCTTAAAAAAAAGATTTTATTTGATCAAGCAGAAATTGATCAAATAGATGAGGAGATTAAAATAACACAAGCTGAGAGAGATGAATCATCTTTAGAAGAAAAATTAAATCGAATAAATAAATTTTTAAATGCTGGAGAAATAGCTAATAACACTTTTTTTAGAACTACTGATCTTTTACAAACAAAACAATCAGCAGTAGCAAAAAGAGAACATGATAGACAATTAAAAGATTTACAAAAAGCAAGAGAAAAAGGATTAATAACTGAAGAAGAATTCAATGACCAAAAAGCAAAACTTGATTTTGATTTATCAGAAAAACAAAGAAAATTAAAAGTAAAACAACAAAAACTCAATAAAGCACTTGCCATTACAGGAGCTACTATCAACACAGCTCAAGCAGTTACATCTGCTTTAGCAACTCCTCCACCTCCGGTTGGTATAGCACTTGCAAGCGTGATTGGCGGTCTTGGATTGGCTCAGGTTGCAATAATAGCAAGTACACCTGTTGATGCCTTTCAGCAAGGTGGTATATCGGGTGGTGGTTTTGCAGTAGTCGGTGAAGCAGGAAAAGAGCTTGTTAATCTGCCGAGAGGATCACGAGTATTCAACAATCAAGAGACTAATGAGATATTACAAGAGAACGGTATAACGATTGAAAATATGGTAGTACAAACAGATAATCCGGATGATTTCGCAGATCAACTTGAAACAATAAGTGAAGGCACAAATAGCCGACCACTTGGAAGAGGTTTTTAATGCCTACAGAAAGAGTATTATTTCATTACAAACATGATAAACAATTCAGCAATACTGATACTAATGCAATTGGAGCCACCACTAATGAAACATTAAGAATACTTGAAACAATATCAGGAACGACTTATTATGTTAGAAAATTTGGTCAGGATTATAAAGTTAATGGAGTTACTACTGCTACAATAAGCACGGTCAGGGGTTCAATTGGAGTTAATGAATGGAAATTTGAATTCCGGGGAGCTACAACAGATACGCTTTTTGGCACGGTTACTGATAACGGATCAAGTACGTATGTCAGGGGATCAAATGTAGCGACTCCCGAACAGCTTATAATTAAACTTGTCTGGATTATGGGTACGACTGCAGCACTTGCAGGCGGTGACGATTTAAGTGTCATTTCTTTGCTTGAAGATAACGATAACCCCACTACAGTGACAGACGAAGTTGGTACACATACGGTTGTATTAAATGGCGGTGCCGCTTTAAATGCTGATCAATCTAAATATGGCAGTACGGCGGGATTTTGTGATAATGTTGATGATTCTTTTGAAGTGGCTGACCATGCTGATTTTAATCTCGGCACTGGGGATTTTACTATTGAAACATGGATACGGATTCCGTCAGGTCAAACAGATGACGGGTCTATATTTTCAAAAAGACCTGCAGCAACTAAAAAATGGATTGATGTTAATTATCAATATGTTGATGGGATAAATGACCAGTTGGAATTGTTTATTGATTCAACCGGGTCATGGGATATTGCTAATAATATTACATTACAAGAGCCTGTTGTATATGATACATGGCAGCATTTAGCAATAACAAGATCGGGTAATGACTTTAGAGCTTTTATAGACGGTGTTCAGGTATGGACTGATTCAAGTGCTTTGGGGATAAGTGTTGATGCTACTGCCTTGCATATATGTCAAGATGGTGATTTTGTTGGTGCTTATGTTAATGGATTTCGTGTCAATAAAGGCACTGCATTATATACAAGTGGATTTACTCCTACAGCTACACCTTTGATACCATCCGGGAATGATAAACTTATTATAAACTTTGTACCTAATGATACGAATGTTTCCGAATTATCAGCAGAGACTTTAACAGGTGCGGGATCAATAGAGTTATATGCAAGTAAGACAGGAAGTACTTATTATAATTCTATAATGCAGCATGGAGGGCATAGACATACCGAGGCAGGAACGCAAGCAAAACCGGATTTTACCTACGCGACAGCTTATGCAAGATGTTCGGCAAATGATGGTGTTCATTTTCTTGATAGTCAAATTTATGATGAAACACATACTGCAAATCAAGCAACTGTTGTTACACAATCCGTACTTGGTCAAACTTTGACTATTACAAGCGGGATAGGCGCAAGAGTTACAAGAGAAGTTAGCGTGCAATATAATAACAGTACAGCGGTTTATTACAATGCATCGGGTAATGATTCAAATGATGGTTCTTGGCAAAGTCCTAAATTTACACCTGCGGCAGCAATAACAGCAAGAGCTGGAAGATCTGTTATACATGGTGGAACAGGGGCAACTGCAAATGATATATTCTTGATTACTGCACCTTTAACTGTACCAAGTTATACCTTTGAGGCTGATTATGGATATACTCCAACAATACGTGCTGATAGTGGTTTTGTAGGAAGTTCATTAATAACTGGTGGGGGGAGTGCATTTTTAAGAGGAATTATTTTAGATGTAAATAATTTTACAAATGGGGCAATTACAAATCCCAGAAATGTTTTTGATTGTACTATAAAAAATACAACTACTACAGGAATATCCAATAATACTAATTTGAATAATACTTTTAATTGCAAAAAAAATCTATTTCAAGATTGTGTTATAGGAATTAGTGTAAAAGATTCTTTTTCAAATACCCTAACCATGGATGTATCTGAAAACATATTTGATAATTGTAGTTCAAAAGGATTGGAGTTTTTTGCAGAAGCCGGAGCACCTGTTTTTACAGGTACTTTTGAAAATTGTTTCTTTTTTGATTGCAATTTTGGTATTCATACTAAATTAACAGGTGGCAATGTTACGATCACGGGAGTATCAATAAATAATAATACTTTTTTTAATAATACAAAAGGAATATTTTTAGAAGAGGTTGCTAATACTTTAACTCCTCCGTCAACATTAACAAAATGTATATTTGATTCAAATACAGATCATGGTATTGATTCTGATGTGGCTGTTACAATTACAAAAAACAATTTTAATAATAACGGTACTGATTTTAATGGCAATGTAACTAACAATACTCCTATATCTGGAAATCCAGAATTAAGCAAAACCACTACTCCGTATAAACTTGGCCTGGGTGCTGAAAGTGTTTGTTTTAAGGCAGACGGATCTGAAAATGATACAGGCGCTATATTGAATAATGTTTTAATACAAGCTAATAATCAAAGTTTTAACGGTATAGTATTTGACGGACAAAATCAATATAATAATGCAATAGGCACAACAGGAGCAACAGATTATAACGGTATGACTGTTAAATGGTGTACAGTAAAAGATTATCAAGGCATATCTATTGATTTATATTCCGGTGCTGCTCTTGATGCTGAAATAGATAATAATTTAGTTCATAATAGCGGAAGTGGATTAAAATTAAGTCATGGTGATAATACTATTGAGGAAAATATATTTTATAAAGCAAGTAAATATAATATTCATTTTGATCAATCAGGACAAACAATAAATCACAATGTCAGTTTTGGTGGAAAATTTAATTATTATTTTGATTCTAATACAAGTAATATAATATTTACCAATAATATAACAAGCGGAGGCGGTGAAAATGGTATATTCTCTGCTGTTTCATTAGCTATAACTTTTAATTGTATTGATGATCCAGTCACTACAAGTGTAGATATATCAGCAAGTTCTAATATTCAAGCTGATCCATTGTTTATAAATACTTTAGACGGAACAGAAGATTTTCATATAAAAACAATTGAGGGTGGGTTTTCTTTTAATTCTTTATGCAAAGATGCGGGAAGTTCAGATATTGGAGCTTATGCGGTCGATAGAGCCATTACAAGTGAACACAGAAGATCATATCAGTTAGAACATAATCCTGCTAATTTAGACCAGATAACTCAAGGACTTGGAATTACTAAAAGCGAAAGTGCTTTAGCTGAAATAAACCTATACGCAAAAGGTCATAAAAGAATTTTTCCTTTTGAATGGGATACCAATACTATATCGAGTGAAACGCAAACAGATATACTGGAATATTTTAGTACCCTATTTTCTACAAATGAAAATGAATTGACTAAAGATCAATCAGTATTTAGAATTCATTTAATACCGGAAACATTTTTACGGACTGCTTTAAATGCAACAGTAAATGCGTCTGCATTAACTTTGACCGATACTACACTTACAGTTAAAGAAAATAAATATAAGGGGTATCGGATAGGGATAAAATTTATATCAGGTACGGGATCAGTTATATCGGCTTCAGCCGCTACTTTAACAGACAGTGGAGCCTCATGGACTGTTGATGAGTGGATAGGATATTTTATTTATTATAAAAAAGAATTTTATACTATATTAAGTAATACGGCAACTGTATTAACTTTAAGTGATCCATTAAGCACATTGACAGATTCAGCAAGTTTTGATTATTCAATAGATAAATATTTCGAAATAGCTTCACATGAAGACACGATTTTTATTTTAAAAGATCCTGATAGTGAACTTATTGATGGTACTTATGATTATTATATTGATTTTATTGAAATGAAAGTAACTAATAATAAATTTCAGCCGAAACCGCCTGGATTTAATTTAACTTCACGATGGAGCCACGCAAGGACAGGATATAAACTGACCTTTCAACAAAAATGAGTGATCCAAAAGTTCTTTTATCCGGACAAGATATTTATGCGAAGGGTTATGTAAAAGAGATTCCCAAAATACAGGAGAAAAAAACATTTAAAAAAGATAAGCTTGTTACAAATGAATTCAGTTTAAATGTTATAAATACAGATGATTTTTTTAGTGTTGGCAATTCAAAATCTCTTTATGGCGGTAATAATTATATTTATGAACCCTTTACTATTACCGGGCGTCAAGGTGAAATAATATGGAATGGTCAAGTTATTGATATTTCAAGAAATCATGAAAAAAAACTTGCTACAATAAAAAGTAGGAATTCTTTGTTTAAATTTAGAAACGAGTATATAGAATATGAGTCAAGTGACTGGGAAACCGGTGCAAATGCTTTTAAAAATATATCCGATGCGATAGGATTTAAAGATTATGACAATACTGCTGTTACAAATAGCATTAACCGTCTTACGGCAGCAGGTGCTTTACTTGAAGCTAATTTTAACAAATCGAATAAATTGACTTTTCAAAAAGCTATTGAAAAACTCGCAGAATATTCTAACGCTGACGCTTATTCACATGATGGCCGAGTTTATTTTGTACATTGGATTCCTTTCGCGGAGGGTATATCCATTAACTTAACAATAGATGATCTTAAAACTAAGCCTGTTGTATCTAATTTAGAAAAAGAAATTATTAATGATTATCTCATAGGATATGATAGCGACGGGGGTATAGGGGCTATTGATTCAGATAATAATAATATTGGTGAAATAAGCCGTAAAACTCAACTATTTGGTACAAAACAACTTCCGGAACTTCGCAGTGGTGACGGTAATATGATTGTGTATAAAAACCTTGCTACAGCCGTTTATATTGGAGAGGGATATATAAAACGTACTCAAAGGGCAGTTGCTACAAATCCGACTTCATTACAGAAAATAACCCTCAGCTTGTATGCAGATCATAAAGACTGGATTACATTACAGAGTTTTTTTACCCTGACTTTAGCAGATGAAAGCTGGACACAGAAAATATTTGAAACATTTGATTTTACTATTAATGAAAATAAAGATGATATAAAAATCACAGCAATAGAGGTAGTTACGGCATGATTGAAGGGCTTGATATTAATGATCTGGAATCTGCTATAAAATCAGTCTCGGATGCAAAAATAGGATCGTTATTTAAAAGGAAACATTTTTTATACTTCACAGGCACAACAGATGCGGACTCGACTACTAATTTTACGCATAGCATTACAGATCATACTAAGGCTATTAGTCTGTCTTGCCTTATTAATGACGGTACTAAATTACAGAACTATACTACTGTTAATATTGATGCTACTGACATAATTATAGATAGTGTTCCGGCAGGATTGCAGAGCAAAACGTATATTGTTGAATTAATACATTACAATTAAGGAGCATACAATGCATGAATGTGATAAAGCAGAGGTAATTGATGATATGAAAATCAATTTAAGAATATTGCAAAAAATATCAAATAAATTGTCTAATAAAATAACCAGATTAGAAGTAATAACTGGAGTAATAATTGGAGAAAATGCTTTTATTATTGCACTACTGGTTAAAATAATATTTTTTAATAAGTGAGGTAACTATGAATTATTCAGAAATTTTGTCAAGTCCATTGGCAGTATCAATCTATATTCAAATTGTGGCTGTGTTAGTAGCGAAGTTTGACAAGAGCAATCGGATATCCGGTATCATTAAAAGATTAGTTGATAAGTTAGATACAAAATGAAGCGGATATATTACAAGAAGGGATATAAGTATCAATTGGTTGACAATTATCGGGATTATATTGATATTTATAATTATTCGATAAAAACTGAATACATTGAACTAAATAAGGTAGGGCGTATTATTATAAAAAAGGGCTATGCATGGGACGGAGCAAGTGGCCCTACATTTGACACTAAAAATGCAATGAGGCCAAGTTTAATCCATGATGCAAGTTTTCAATTATTTCGTATGGGAAAACTTCCTCAATCATTAATAAAAAAAATAAATGATATATTATACAAACATCTTCGTGAGGATGGAATGTCATGGGTTCGTGCAAAGTTATGGATTAAGGGTGTAAGTATTTTTGCGAATTATGCGGCTAATCCTAAGAATATTAAAAAGGAGTATTCAGCACCAATATAAAGATGAGACCGATAAGCAATATTGTTATTCACTGTTCAGATTCAGGATGGGGTGATAAATCTATTATTAATAAATGGCATAAGCAGAGAGGATTCCGAGAAATCGGATATCATTATGTATTGCTTAATGGTAAACGTACAGCTCCTAAATATTTAAGAGACGATGACGGACTTATAGAACCAGGCAGAGAACTTAACAACGATTTGATGATTGATGCAAATGAAAAGGGCGCTCATGCTTATGGATATAACTCTACCAGTATTGGTATATGCATGATCGGTAAAGACAAATTCTCTCCTCATCAATTTGAAAGCCTTGTTTATATTTGTAAGTATTATAAAGCAATGATCCCTGATATAAAAATACTCGGTCACTATGAAACCGGATCAAAAAAATCCTGTCCTAATTTTAATATGGATAAATTCAGACTTGTTATAAACAATTCAACCATGATGCCTGATATTAAACACTATTTCTACGATCACATATAATACTTTTTCATACATTCCCTCTGTATAAGGGGATCGGATTCAGGACTGATCCCTTTAAAACCTCTATAAAAGCGTAACAATTGTTACGAAAATATTGAAAAACCTAACATTTTTTAGAAAAGTGTACAAAATATTTGACAAGTGTCAACAAGTGTAGTATAATATATACATGATAAACAATACAAACACTTTGGAGGTTATTATGACAACAAAACAAATGAAGCAGGCTATTTTGGCAAAAAATGCTACAAGCCCAGAAGGACAATTATCAACTGGAATCTATCTCAAAAAAATTGGATCTAAATACGTAACTATACTTGATACTTGGGAATCAACAAATACATATCGGATAAATATTGGTGATTTTTATTATCAATATTGTTCATAAAAAAATTATATGAATTATGTAAAAAAGATATGTGTGATGTTTGTCCTTTTAGTAAGAAGACACAATAATAAATGAAGTATTAAAATTACAACGATTTTTTAAGGAGTCACAAATGCAGAATGTAAGAATTAATGATGAGGACTGGAAAGTTTTAAATGAACTTAAAGAAAAGACAAAAATACCAATGATTCATTTACTGGCCGAGGCTATTAAATTATTAAAAGAAAAACAAAACAAAAAATCAAAATAAAGGAGAAAAATAATCATGGGAAGTGATTTAAAAAACAGGTTAGCTTTAAGCAAGAACTTTTCAAAACAGGATAGGGTGGGCATGCTTGAACAGGCACATGATCAACTTTTAGAAAAGTACGAAAAGATATTTGACAAATAGGTAAACTTAACATATAATGTATAGGTAAACTTATTTAAGGGAGTTTGACATGGAATATGAAATTACAAAAGATGAATTAAATGAATTATTAGAAGCAGGTAAACCGACACCTGCAATGTTTTTATCTGGTGGAAGGCCAATGTTTGGGACACCTCAAGAAAATGTTGATAGAATATGGCAAAAATTAGCAAATAAATATTGTTTTATATGGGACACTGTTAAACCTATTAGTGATAAAGGTAATGAATTTTTTACAGCAGATAAAAAATAAGTAAAGGAGGTCAAATGCAAATTAAATTAGAAAAACTTAAATGTGTTAAATGTGGTCATGAATGGCCACCACGGAAAGAGGACGTAAGACAATGCCCTAAATGCAAAACAGCTTATTGGGATAAAGAAAAACAAAAATAAAAAAAAGATTAAAGGGTTGATTATGAATATTATGGAAGTTGCTGAAAAAAAAGATAAAATATTAAAACCTGACAATAAAATGAGATGCAATAAATGTGGTGAGCAATATTTTAGTCCATTTGATAAACTTTATATATCTGTTAAAGGTATTTGTTATATTTGCGATAGTGATGATTTATTATCAGAAAATATTTTTAAATTATTATAAGGAGTAAAATTATGTATAGAAATGATGATCCGTTTATGCCCTGGAATGACATAACAAAGGATAATCCATTTGCACCGCATAATAATATAATGGATAGAGATGATCCTTTTGCACCCTGGAATAATCCATTGAGCACCAAAAGAGATACTGAAAATTATTTAAGAAGAAATCATTATTCAGAGGGCGCAATTAAAGATTATTTAAGATAGGGAGAAAAATATCATGGGAAGTGATTTAAAAAACAGGTTAGCTTTAAGCAAGAACTTTTCAAAACAGGATAGGGTGGGCATGCTTGAACAGGCACACGATCAACTTGAAAATGCGCTTGATTTAATTGAGGATGCACTTATCGGCACAGGGGATGAATGTGAAGCTGGTAACTATATTATAAGCAATTTGAAAAGCTTAAAATATTTGTTATCATCAAGTATAGAGGATATGCATGACTAAGGCAGAAGCAAAAGCATTATCAATAGAAGGCTGGGAGATAAGAGTTGAGATGGGTACAAAATTTACATATAGTGATTTACCCGCTAAAATATTAAAGCTAATTGGCAGATGTGGATATTGTGAGAAATATAGAATAGATGATGATCCATCATTAACTTTTGAAGAAAGTTGTGTAGAGTGTCCACTTTCAAAGATTAATAAATGTTGTTTTTTTTTGGGGAGTCCCTATATGGAATACATAAAAAATCCAACATCAAAAAACGCTGATAAAGTATTAGACGCTATTAAAAGGAGTTGATTATGAAAGTTAATGCTGAAAAAGTTGAAGAAGCGTTTAGGCAGGTAGATGAATTGCGCATCCTGTATGCAAAAGATGAACTATTCCCTGCTAAACTAAATGTTGTTTTTCGTGATCTTGCAAATCATGATTACCGACATGAAACATTAATTAAGATTGAATACTATGTCAAAACTTTTGTAGATGGCGCATGGGTTCAAAAAGAACTATCGAGTATTCATAGAACTGCACGCAACTCTGAACGGTTTGAACGTGTCCAGGATGTTGAATTTTTTGTCAGGCAGTTCATTAATGAAGACTATAAAACAGTTCAAGAACCTTTCTGGAAAAAGTACAAAATAATGTTTCATGGAAATTCTGTACAGCCGAAGGTTATTTTACATAAAATTAAAAAGGTCAAGGCAGAATTAAAAAACAATCCGGTTGCTGGGGGTGTTAAAGTATGACTAAGTTTAAAGTAGGTAATAGAGTAAGATTAACAAAAAAAGATAGAGTTCATAAAAAAGGATTAATTTTTAATATAAATTCTTTTTGTTATAATGGAGAAGAAGAACCGCAATATAATTATTGTTGGCGTAAAGATGATTTGATCGGATTTAAAATAGAACACTTAGAATTAGTAAAGGAGACTGATATGAAAGACACTATAACACTTAGAGAACTTATTGAGAAGGATGCTTGTAAGGAATTATTATTGTGGTTTAGTGAATGGTTTTGCGAAAATGAGGGACAAGATAGGGGAAACAATCTAATTGTACAAATGAACATTAAAAAAATAATTTGTAGAATAAAGAAAAATGGCAAACCTGTATGGCTCGGTTGGCTTCGTAAAAATAACTACAGCGTGACTGGTGATAAAAAACAGGCTAAGATTGATAAGTTAGAAAGTAAACTTAATGAACTACAAACAGAGCTGGAGGAGTTGAAAAATGACTAAAGAACGGATAGACCTTATTAATGAATTTGCTCAATTGACACTTGAGAATAAACGGTTAAAAGAAGAGTTAGCTTATGTTGAAAAATTAGCAAAAGAATTAAAACAAATAATCGAAAAAACAATCAAGGAGTAAAAGTATGAATGGAATAGTAAAAGTAAAGCAAAATCAGATTACAGAATTTAGTGAAGATGATGTATTAAAACAGGTTAATAAGATACAAAATATTATGCATTCTGTAATGAAAAAAGATGAGCATTATGGCCAGATCCCGGGTACAAATAAACCCACTCTATTTAAAGCAGGGGCGGAAAAATTATGTTTTACTTTCCGACTTTCTCCGTTTTTTGAAATTGACAAAACTAATTTGCCAAATGATCACAGAGAATATGAAATTATTTGTACTCTGAAAAATGTTGTATCTGGTCAGATTTTAGCACAGGGAGTCGGCAGCTGTTCATCAATGGAAAAAAAATATCGGTATAGAAAATCATCAAACAATTATGAAAAAATTGATACAGTTATACCGGATGATTATAAACAAAAAAAAGATGAATATAGAAAAAAGGGTTTTGGCTGTAAACAAGAAGACGGTCAATGGGTTTGGGTGAAATACACACAGGCTGAACAGATTGAAAATCCTGATATTGCAGATATATATAATACTGTACTTAAAATGGCAAAAAAAAGAGCCTTTGTTGATGCTACAATATCGGCTTGTGCTGCATCTGATATATTCACACAGGATATGGAAGATTTTAAAAATAGCAATAATGATAATAAGCAGGAAACGCCAAAAGATGTTGAAAAACAAGAGCTGATTGACAAAGCTAACCTTTTAGCAAACAAGCTTAAATTAAATTATAAGCAACAGCAGTCGATATATAATATAAATGATATGACACTTACACAAATTGCAAACGTAATTGATATATTGGAAAAACAAACATTTACCAAGACTGTCAAGGATGCTGATGTGAAAGTCACGGATGTTGACGCTGATATAAAAAAGGAAAAAAAATCTAAGAAAAAAGACAGTGACTTTCCAGACTTAAGACAGGAAGATGTACCTGGTGATCCTGCTGGCGATGATCCATTTTATAAAAATGAAACTATTGATTAAGGAGTGAAGTATGGAAGAAAAAAATTTAATCGCAGTCGAGGCAGAAAAATTACAATTACAGAATGAAACTAAACAAAATTTAATTCAGGCATTTAAGGGGTATTTTGATAAAGCTGAAAAACTTGAAGAAAAAGCAAAATTAATTAAAGTTGAAAATGAAAATCAGATTGAAGAAATGGGAAAGGCTCGTGATATGAGATTACAGTTAAAAAATATTCGAGTTGGTGTAGAAAAAAAACGAATAGAATTAAAAGAAGACAGTAAGCGAAAAGGGAAAGCGATTGACGGTATGGCTAATATTATCAAGTATCTAATACAACCCATTGAAAAGCATTTACAGGATCAAGAGGATTTTGTAAAAGTAAGGCAAGAAAAAAAACTTGATATATTAGAAGAAAAGAGAAAAAATGAAATGCTTAAATATACAGAGGAAATCGAATTTTTTGATTTACGAAGTATGAATGAGGAAACTTATAATATTTTGATTGAATCGAACCGGAAAAAATATGAGGAAGCTAAACAGGCAATAGAAAAAGCAGAACAGGAGCGCATAGCAAGAGAAAAAGCAATAGCGGTAGAAAATGAGAAAATCAGAATAGATAATGAGAAGCTAAAAAAGGAAGCCGAGGAGAGAGAAAAACAGGCACAAATAGAACGCGAAAAGCAGGAGAGAAAGGAATCCGAATTGCAGATTAAACTTAAATCAGAAGCGGCAGAACGAGACAGATTAGCTGAAATTGAAAAACAGAAGCAAGCAAAAAAGGAAGCTGAATTACAAGAAAAGCTAAAAAAGGAAGCTGAGGAAAAACAAGCACTGCAAAATAAAATAGATAAAGAAAAAGCAGAGGCCGAACAGAGAAAACAAGATGAATTAAAAAAAAAGCAGGAGAGAAAAGAGGCAACGGAGAAAGCAGAAAGAGAAAAAGCTCTTGCACCTGATAAAGATAAATTAAACGATCTTGCAAAAGATATTGTTAATTTAAAAATGCCGGAAGTAAAAGACGAAAAGGCCAAAATAATAATTAATAAAGTTATTGATTTATTAAATAACACAGGGAGCTATATTAAAAAAGAAATAATAAATTTATAATGAAAACACTATTAAAACTTGACTCGGAATACCGGTTCATTATTGAGCCGGTAAACCGGATCGTATTTAAAAAGAAGTATAAGCCTGGAACTGTATTTCAAGGCAACATTAAGCAGTATAAAAAGGTGCGGTCTATTCCTGAATTACACTTGTTTATAATTGTTATGTATTTTATGCAGCACAATACTCCGGAAATTGTACTAAAACAGTTTGATGTGAAATATATTGACAAGGACGCATGGTCAATGCTGTGTAAATTAAATCAAGGTGTTGACAGTATATCATTTGACAACATGCCTGAAACTGATTT
>SDBT01001638.1_pt1 | contig 39791 bp, 31 predicted proteins | sample 2277101 | NCBI WGS metagenome assembly SDBT01 (sample SAMN10404973, study PRJNA504765) | marine sediment metagenome | isolation source: marine sediment core GS10_PC15, 103 cmbsf | place: Arctic Ocean: Southern Knipovich Ridge | collected 2010 | reverse complement strand
TATTGGAGTCCGTAGATGAGAAAGTGATCGTAATCCTGGAGACAATGAACATCTACCTCATCTGCACGCCAAGCAGGGGCGTACAACGTGGGATGCCGGTCCTTGTGGGCAAACCCCACACGCTGGAAGTAGTGGACTTTGAGGCTGAGGCTGAGACGTAGAGGTGCGAACCCCCGCGATATGATGCTACTCTGCGTAGTAGGCCGCTTCCTTCTTCGCTGGAAGCTTCGCAGGACAAGACGTAGCACGAGTCGGGCATTCGATATCCGACTTCCTCCTTCGCTGGAAGCTTCGGAGGACAGGTTCCCATTCCGACTTCCGGCTTCGCGCGGGCGGGATGAGCGCCGAAGCCTACCCCTGCTGCCTTAGCAGGCAGGCGTGGGAATGGGTGGGGTCGTCAGGCAGCGGTTGGAGGGTAGGGGTTTCGCAGACGCATCTGCGAACGACACGGACCTCGCGGCCTTCGCTCATGATGGTGGCTGTGTCCGCCTCGTCCATGTCGGCCGCCAGCTGCCGGGTGACGGGGCATCGCGGGTGAAAGGCACAGCCGGTGGGGGGATCGATCGGCGAGGGCATCTCTCCCGGCAGTCGGATTCGTTCGGTTCTGCCCTCGGGGTTTATCTGCGGCACGGCTGAAAGCAGCGACCGGGTGTAGGGGTGGCAGAGGCGGTCCGGGTCTTCCTGCTGCTGGAGGATGACCTGCTTCGGGGCGATTTCGACGATGCGGCCGAGATACATCACGGCGACGTCGTCGGCGAAATGCTCGACCACGGCCAGGTTGTGGGCGATGAACAGGTAGCTGAGGCCCAGGTCGTCCTGGAGATCGTTGAGCAGGTTGAGGATCTGTGCCTGGATGGACACGTCCAGCGCGCTGACGGGCTCGTCGCAGACGATGAAGTCCGGTTCACTTGCCAAGGCGCGGGCTATTCCGATCCGCTGCCGCTGTCCGCCGGAGAACTCGTGCGGGTATCTGCCGGCGTAGTCCGCCGAGAGGCCCACGCGCTCCAGCAGGGCGCCCACCTTCTGGCGTCTCTGGCGTCGGCTGAGGGTGGTGTGGACCTTCAGGGGCTCACCGACGATGTTGTTTACGGTCATTCGCGGATTGAGCGATCCGGCAGGGTCCTGGAAGATGATCTGCATCCGCCGCCTCAGTGTCCGCAGGGCGTACCCGCCCATGGCGAAAACGTCCTGCCCGTCAAAGACCACCTTGCCCGCCTCGGCGGGGATCAGCCGGAGAATCGTCCGCCCCACGGTCGTCTTGCCGGATCCGCTCTCGCCCACCAGCCCAAGCGTCCTGCCGCGCTGCAGCGTCAGGTCCACCCCGTCGACCGCCTTGACGAACCGCTTGCTCCCGAACAGACCGCCCCCGACGGGGAAGTACGTCTTCAGCCCGGTGACGACGAGAATCGGGTTGTCCGTGTTCTCTTGGATCACTGGCTTTCGTCCCCCGGCCCTGCGTTCTGGGCGGCCGTCTCGTAGCCTTCGCATTCCCAGCAGGCGGACCAGTGGTCGTCCTGGACCTCGCGGAGGTCCGGCTCCTGCTGCCGGCAGCGTTTTAGGTCCCGCCCGACGGGGCAGCGGGGGTGGAACTTGCAGCCGGAGGGGAAGTTCAGGGGATTCGGCACGCTTCCGGGGATCGTCTCGAGCCGATCGGCCAGCTCGCCCAGGCGCGGAATCGACCTGAACAGGCCCTTGGTGTACGGATGCATCGGCTGGCCGAACAGCGTGTCCTTGTCGGTGTGCTCAACGATCTTCGAGGCGTACATCACGGCCACGCGGTGGGCCACCTCGGCCACCACCGCAAGGTCGTGCGTTATCAGCATTATGCCCAACGCGTCGGTCCGCTGGATGTCGGCCAGGAGGTCCAGGATCTGCGCCTGGATCGTCACGTCCAGGGCCGTGGTCGGCTCGTCGGCAATCAGAAGCGTGGGATTGCAGCACAGGGCCATCGCAATCATCACGCGCTGCCGCATCCCGCCCGAAAGCTGATGCGGATACTCCATGAATCGCTGCACCGGGTCCGGAATGCCGACCTTGTCCAGCATGTCGACAGCCACCTCCCGAGCCGCGCGGCCGCGGACCTTCTGGTGAAGCTCGATCGCCTCGACGATCTGGCTGCCGCAGGTAAACACCGGATTCAGCGAGGTCATCGGCTCCTGGAAAATCATGCTGACCTGCCCGCCCCGAACGTCACGCATTTCCTTTTCCGACAGGCCGAGCAGATTTCTCCCGAGCAGCTCGATCCGCCCCGAGGCGATCTCGGCCGGGGGAATCATCAGCAGTTGCATGATCGAGAAGGCCGTGACGCTCTTTCCGCACCCGCTCTCGCCGACCAGCGCAAAGGTCTTGCCCTTCTCGACGGCAAAGCTGACGCCGTCGACGGCCTTGACCAGGCCGTCTTCCGTGTGGAAGTATGTCCGCAGGTCGCGGACGGTCAGCAGTGTTCCATTGTCTGTCATAAGGTCCGCAGTTTCGGATCCAGTGCGTCCCGCAGCCTGTCGCCGAAGATGTTCAGCGACAGGACGATAATGAACATTGCCACGCTGGCGGCGGTTATCTGCCACCACCGCCCCACCACCAGGCCCATCTGGGCCTCGTTGATCATCTTGCCCCAACTGGGCTGGTCCATCACGCCGATACCCAGGTATGTCAGTGCGACCTCGGCCTTGATCGCACCGATGAACCCCAACGAGAAGTTGATGATTCCTAGGTGTATGACGTTGGGGATGATGTGGCTAAAGAGGATCGGCACGCCTCGGCGCCCGGTGGCGCGGGCGGCCAGGACGTAGTCCAGTTCCCTCAGTTTCATGGTCTCGGCCCGCACGAGCCTGCAGGTCCCGATCCACCCGGAGATCGACAGGGCCAGGACAATGCTCGTCACACCGCTGAAACTCATTTCCATCGCCGTGCCCGCGAAAAGCACGGTGCCCTGGAAAACAAAACTGATGGCGATGACGCGGATCAGGCCCGGGATGGCTGCCAGTGTTGTGTACAGCCAGACAATCAGGTCGTCAAGCCAGCCGCCGTAGTACCCGGCCACCGCCCCGAGGAACATGCCCAGGGGGATCGCGATGATGTTGGCCAGGAAGCCCACCGTCATCGACAGCTTGGCCCCGAGGATCGTCTTCTCTACGACAGAACGGCCAAACGCGTCTGTTCCCATCCAGTAGTCACTCGAAGGCCCTTCCTTAACTCGGTCGTAGTTGACCTTGGCCGACCAGTCGGGGTACATGAAACCGGCCGCTATCGCCAGAAGGGCGAACAGGACAATAATGCCGAGGCAGATCATGGCCGACGGGTCGCGCCGGATCTTCCGCGCGGCGTCGGCCCATAGGCTTCGGCCGACGCGCCGCTCATAGTCAATATCCTGTGTTGTATAGGTCTGGCTCACAGGGGGCTCACTTTAGTCGGATTCGCGGGTCGAACACAGCATAGAGAATGTCCGTAACGAGCAGCCCGACAATGTAGAGGGCAGCGGTCAGGAACGTCAGGCCGGAGATTATGGGCACGTCGCGGTCAGTGACGCTGCCGACCATCAGGTCACCCAGACCCGGCACGCCAAAGAACCTCTCCAGCATCAGCGAGCCCATGATGAGGAACGGAATGCTGACGACCAGCGACGTCAGGATTGGCAGCATGCAGTTCTTGAGCACGTGCTTGAAGAGGATCGACGGCAGGGAGACGCCCTTGGCCCGCGCGGTGCGGACATAGTCGCGGTTGATTTCGTCGAGGATGACCGTCCGGTAGAACCGCACGTTTCCGCCGATCCCTGCAAACAGGGCGATGCCGATCGGTACGAAGATATTCGCGCGGTTGTGGAGCCCCCAGGCCGCCCCCGGAATGATCTCGAAGAGAATCATCTGCCCTGCGATCATGTAAACGAGATACGGGATACACATGCCCAGCACGCAGATGAACACGCCGAATTTGTCGATGAAGCTGGCACGGTAGTAGGCGACGACAGCCGAGACCGCCATCGCGAAGAACCATCCCAACACAAGCAGCGGAACGGAAATCGCGAGGGAGTACCTGGCCTTCTTGGCGATGATATCCAGCAGGAGTTCTTTAGTCTTGTAGCTTCGGCTGGTGAATGTGACGCTGTGCTTCAGGTGCCAGAAGAACTGCGAGTTGAATGCATTGGTGAATGACAGCTCAGATATGTCGGTTTTCAGCCGACCGTCGGACTGGGTCTCGACGAGTTTCATCAGGTCACCGCACGTGGCCTTCGGCGCGGGCCGGTCCGGGTGTTCGGGATCGGCAAGAGATGACAGGTCGATGGTCACTTCCGACCCATCTCGCAGCGCGAAGATGAGGCCAGGCTTGGCTGGCGGCTTCGGCGCGGGCTGCGTTTCGGCGGGCCCGGTCGACGGTTGGCTTTGCGCTCGCCCAGATGTTGCTCGTCGAGTAGCCGGCCCGGACGCCGGCTGCGTGGTCGCCGCGGCGGGCTTGCGTCTGCGTCTGGCCAGCCAGGGCTCGCCCTGGGCCAGTTCCAGCAGGGACGTCTCGCCCGTGAGCAACTGGTCTGCCTGCAAGACGATTGCGGTGGGTTCGCCGTCCCTCACGTCCCGCTGCACAACAAGCGCGGTAGTGACCCTTGCGCCCTCGACATTCCGTACGTCGAATCGGCCGGTGCCCTCGGTCGTATCGGTGATGACCACGCGGCGCTGGAAGTTCAGGACCATCGGCAGGTCGAGTTTGTTCTTGCGCAGCCAGTCAACACGGGCTTCCTTGCCCAGTTTCGGGTTGACGAATTGCGCGCTGACATCCCCCGTGGTAAGTCTAAAGAGCACGAACGTCAGCAACATCACGCCGAGAAGCGTGAAGACCGCCTGCACCAATCGCCTGACGATGAAGGAGAACATGGCCTCTACGGTTCCCTCCCGCCAAGGGCGTGTCGCAGTTTCGTGTTCAGCCCGCGGTACTTGGCGTATCCGTAGCCGATCGGGTGCGCCTTGTAGTTTTCGACCCAGTCGTAGACGAGGACATAGCTCTGGGGCTCGGTCAGCATGAGCACGGGGCAGTCCTCGCTGATCATGCGGACCATTTTGACGTACAGTTTCGTCCGCTTGGGCGTGTCCTGCATGACGCGGACCTCCTCGTACAGGGCGTCGAACTCGCCGTTCGAGTAGTTCGAGTTGTTCGTGCCCTTGGTGATATTGGGCGAGTAGTACAACTGGAGGAAGTTCTCGGCATCGGGATAGTCCGCGTGCCAGCCCATCGTGTACATCTGGGACTGCTTGTTGTTGACCTTGGCCTGGAGCTTGGGCCAATCATTCAGGATGAACTTCAGCTCAACGCCCACTTTGGCAAACTGCTGCTGGAAGAACTGGGCTCGCTTGGCCGTTTCGACATCTCTCCCACCGAGGTCTATCGTCAGCGTCGGAATCTTGCCATTGACCAGCAGGCCCTTGGCGGCCAGTTCCTTCTTCGCTTCTTCGATCTTGGCCTTGGCGAGCGTCATGTCGAGCTTGTAGTACGGGCCCGGGCCGGATTCTTTCCAACCCGGAAACGTACTGGGAATCGTGTTGACCGCGCGCCGGCCTCGCCCGTTGAACAGGACCTTCAGGTAGCTCTCCACGTCGAAGGACGCGCACAGCGCCTGGCGCAGGGCCTTGCTCTGCCCGACCACGGGATCCTCCATGTTGAAGACTATCCAGTAGACCACCGGCGGCCAGTAGGACTTCAGGCTGATTCGCTTGTTCTTCCACTCGTCCACGAGCCCCTTGTCGGGATTGATGACGGTCTTGAATATGTCTTCCGAGATGCCGCTGAGGTCCCGCTGGCGCGTGAGGAACATCATCCACGCCGAGGAGGCCTGGGCCGCGTAATCGTAGTGGAGCACGTCAATGAAGGGCACCTTCTCGCCTGCATCGGCGAGCAGGCCGGCATCGGCGTCGCCCGGCTCGCCTTTGCTGGGATACTCCTGGTAGCGGTAATCGGGGTTCCGTTCGAGCACGATCCGGGCCTTGCGCTCGAACTCCTCCATCATGTACGCCCCCGTACCCACGAGTTGCCTCGCCTCACGGAACTCGCTCTCTCGCTCGTCTTCCGGTGTCGCGCGCCGCCCGCCGGCATCGTCGTCCTCCGTGCCGAGCCAGTAATCGATGGCTTCGCGGGGCATCGGGGCGTACACGTGCATGGCCAGGACGTACGAGAACTGCGGGTAGGGCTCAGACAGCGTGATTTCCAGTGTCAGTTCGTCAATCGCCTTGACCCCCTCAACGTCCACGTCATAGCGAGTGAAGTCACCGGCCTTGAAATCCCTGGTCCGCTTGCGATAGGCCACAAGGCCCTTGATACGCTCGGCAAAGGCCCACGACAGGCCCGTGTCGATGTGATAGTCCGCCACGCGCTTGAACGTCAGGACGAAGTCTTCCGCCTTCACCGTGCGAGTCGCCCATTGGTGCTCGCCCGTGGGGTCCTTGCCGAAACACGGATTGCGGTGGTACTTCACGCCGGGCCTGAGGCGGATGCGATACGTCAGGCCGTCCGGCGAGATGTCCGGCTTGGGCTGGTCGTCGGCCGCCAACTGCGGGATGACCGAACTGTGGGCCGGACGCTTCAGGAAGTGATACGTGTAAAGACCCTCGAAAACATTGGAGACGAAACTTGAGGACGTCGTATCACCGCACGTCACCGGATCGACCGACCGTACGGGCGAGCCGTAAGTGTCGAAGCGTACGACCTTGCCTTCGTACCGTGACGACTGGCGAGGCTCCAGCAGCAAAAACGGCGACAGCGTCAGGCCGATGACCACCAGCGGGGCTATGATGTAGAATCCCTTCATGGGCTGTTCTCAGGTCGCCGAGTCCACGGAGTTGACCTTGGCGCTGTAGATGTTGTGGGCCACGACCTTGCCCGCGAAGCGATCGAGCTTTTCTTCTCTCAGCAGGGCAAAGAGGCTGGCCACCAAGGCAGCCACGACCAGCAAGGATAGGGCATAGAACCATCTCATGATGCGACTCGGGCATACAGCCGCGCTATGGTGAATCCGTGCCTATTCTGTCGGAATGGTACCCGTGGCGGCTTTTGTTGTTGGGATGCTTGCCGGCTTGCTTGCCGGCTTGGTTGTTGGCTTGGGATCGAACATATTCTTCCTGGGCGTGACCACGCCATCGATTTTAAGCACGATCATCCACTTGAGCACAGCCCTGCGAACGTCCCCACCGGGGTCCTTTTTGCTCTTCAAGGCGTTCTCAATATGGGCACGCAGTCTGTCCATACCCGCCAGGGCGTTGAGGTTCCTTTCGCAGACTCGCAGAACCACGGCAAGGGATGTGGCGTCTTGCCTATGGGCCTTGGTCCGCAAAGCGGCGTCTTCCGCCGCGGCGAGCTTTCCGGCGGCCGCAGCCGGCATCGAGGCGGGGGCCGTCGTAGCGCCGCCGGCGCCTCCAGCGATCACTCCCGCAGCGGCCCTGTTCGCCTTCTCGTCTTCGTCGGCTTCTGCGGCATCTTCGAGGGCTTTATCGTAGGCCCTACCCGCGCACCAGGTCAGGTCGGCGATCATCTGTCGAAGCCGTTGCCGTTTCTTCTTATCATCTTTGCCGAGAGCCGCGTCCAGACGTACCAGGCCCCACAAGGCATTGCTGAAAACGTGGGCCATCTCCGTATCGCCGTCAAGAACACGCTTGCACCGCCGCGTGCGCCACGCCACCGGATCGACAACCGCATAGGCCGCCTTGTGCGCCTGCTTCCACGCCTCGGGCGAGACGGACAACGGGCGCACCGGCGGGAAGCTAAGCATCCTTTGCATCAGGGCCAGCACCGCCAGCGACGTCTCGTCGCCCGCAGCGGCCAGCGATTTGAACATGACCTTCGTCCCGTCCGGATCCTTCAGCACCAGGTTACGGATTTTATAGTAGCTGCGCCACCCAGAATAGCGCACAGCCGGATTTGAATGCTTGACCATTACTTCCAGGACCGGCTGCATCGCTTTCTGCGACATTTGCGAGATCGCAAGCGCCGTGTTGATCTCTTTGAGGCGCTTCAGTGGGTCGGTGTCTTTGAGCTGCCCCGTCAGGAATGTAGTAACCGGCTTGACCATGAGAAGCGAAAAGCTGGAAACGAACCCCCCGGCTTGTGCTTCACGGTAGTCCCCGATCAGCCCTCTGCGCCCCTGGTCGATGGTCTTGCCATCCTTGGCCGTCCTGATCAGCTCCAGCCAGTACTTGATACGCGCTTCTATCTTTTGTTCGCGGATTGATGGTGACTCGTCCTCCTCCGGGCGCGGCGGGGGCGCGGCCATCGCCGCCGATACGAGCAGAACAGAGATCAGACCAACACTGCCTGCTCTTATAAGACCCCTAGGCCGCATAATCTATATCCCGCTCCTTCCCGCTGAGGTACTAATCACGATGGTAGGGCCTGAGGCACACACTGTCAATAATCACTATCGGACGTGAGAGAAGGACTTCTATTGCCATCTTGGCGGATTCGAACGGCCTATCGCGCCGGTCGAGCAAGCAGGCGGCGCCGGCCTGGTCCAGCCTCTGCGGTAAAATGTGAGTTCATCTCCGCTTAAATTAATGGCCGGCACGCCCTGGGGGAGGATAAATGCGATTCTGGTCTTAACATCCGAAGATGAATCGTTTTGCGCTCGAATTCAGGTTTTTTTGGTTTTTTCCCCGCGAGGCGCCACCAAGCCGGCGACCAGTCCGCAAGGATTGCCTAACTCCTTTGGCCAGCATACGATACGTCTGGTGCGGCAGAGCAGGAATGCCTCCCTGCCTCTGCCCGGAGGCTATCTCAGGGGGGCTAATTTTGCCATCGGTGACGTTTTTTGTTGCATGCAGGCAAGCCGGAAACATACACTTTTCTACCGTGTGAGCCAACCACAACCGGAAAATGACTCCCCAATAACTGAGCCGTCAATAGTAAGGAATACGCCCATGGCTGGGGTAACATATGACGACGGCAGTTTTTTCGTGGACGACCAGCGGATTTGGCTGGTTAGCGGCTCGGTTCATTATTTTCGGACTCCCGCGGGCTTATGGCGCGACAGGTTGCTGAAAGCAAAGCGCGCCGGGCTGAACTGCATATCAACCTACCTGGCTTGGAATTACCACGAGCCGGTTGAGGGTCAGTGGGAGTTGGAAGATGACAAGGACCCGGCCGGCTTTGTCCGCCTGGCCAACGAGTTGGGGCTTTACGTGATTCTTCGCCCCGGTCCGTACATCGGCGGCGACTGGGACTTTGGCGGCCTGGCGGGATGGCTGGCGGGTAAATCCGGCATCACGTACCGTACCGCCAACGCCGCCTATCAGCATTACTTCGACAAATACTTCCGCCAGGTGCTGCCGCGACTGGCCGAACTCCAGGTGACCCGCGGCGGCAACATTATCCTTATCCAGAACGAGAACCAGCACCTCACGCTGACGATGCCGGATCGCGTGAACTACCTGGAGTTCATCAATCAGTTATTCAGGCGCAGCGGGTTCGACATACCGATCATCAGCTGCAACGATCTGACTGAGCCTCCGGCGCCGGAGGTTATCGAGTGTGTCAGGGGTTGGGACGACACGGCGCAGGAGCTCAAGAGGTTGTCCGTCCGGCAGACGCAGGCCCCGAGCATCGTGATGGAATACCGCTGTGGCGTGAACGATGTCTGGGGCGGCGAGCATAAGACCAGAGACGCCCGCGAGACCGCACGCAGGGCCATGGAGATTCTCGGCTGCGGCGCCCAGTACAACTACTACATGTGGCACGGAGGGACAAACTTCGGCTTCTGGGCCGGCCGGCTGGCAGGTTCCGAGCAGGCCTACCAGACTACCAGCTATGACTGTGACGCCCCCTTGGCCGAGGGCGGAGGCCTGACCGAAAAGTACTACGTCACGCGGCTGGTCAACATGCTGGCCAATCACATGGGCCGGTACCTGGCGGCCTCATACGTGGAAGAATCGGGCGTGACGGTGCACGACAGCACCAGCGTCTTGAACCTTTCGGGCTCTCAGGGCCGATGGGCGGTGGTGACCAATAACGGGCGGGACGATATCACCGAGGCGAGCCTTTCTCTGCCGGGGGGCAGGAATCTGCGGGTCTCACTGGAGCCGTTCGGGGCGGTGGCCGTGCCGATAGACGTGCAGCTTACTGATATTGCGAAGCTGGATTACACGAATCTCACGCCGCTGGGGTTCTTTGAGCGCAAGATGCTTGTGCTTCACGGCCCGGTGGGCTGGCAGGGGCGGATAAGCATCAACGGCTCGGAGATACAGGCTGTTGTCCCCGAAGGGCAGGAGCCGGTCGTCGTCGAACATCAAGAGCTTGTCGTGGTGGTGATAAGCAGCGAGATGGCCATGCGCACCTGGGTGCTCGACGATGCAATTGTGATTGGGCCGCGATTCGTCGGTGAAGATCTGGAAGAAGTGGTCTGTGATGCTCACGATAAGCAATACACCGTGGTGGCGATGGACGGCAAGGTCTGCCGCAAGAAGGTCAAGCCGCCCCCGTCCGCCAAGCGGGGTGCGCCGAGACTGAGTCCTTGGAAGCGGATCAGCGTTTGCCGCGAGCCCGTGGCGGACGACCTGGAATGGCGGAAGATTGACCGCCCGCGGGATGTCGATCACATTGGCGTTCATTACGGCTATGTGTGGTATCGCCTGGTGATGGAAGAGCCGCGTGCCAGGAAGCGTTACCTGTACCTGCCGGAATGCGAAGACCGCGCGATGCTGTATCTCAACGGCAAGCGTCTGGGCGTGTGGGGTCGCGGCGAGGGGGCGGTGCGATCGCCGATCGGCGCCGGTTTCAAGAGAGGTAAGAACGTCCTGACCATGCTGGTCGATAACCTCGGTCGCGTCAGCAGCGGGCACCAGCTTGGTCGATCCAAGGGGCTGTTCGGCCCCGTCTGCGAGGCCAAGCTGCTGCGGACGAGCCAGTTCAAGCTTAAGCTCGCTGAAACTTTTCCCAAGCGCATTATCCCGAGGACCCTGGCCTACATGACGAGTCTGCTTGAGCAGCTCCCCGTATGGGAAGCCCAGGTGAGCATCCCGCTTACCAAGGTTGCGCCGATACACCTGTCGTTTGCCGACTTGCCGTACGACATTGCGATTTGCTGTAACGAACGGACCGTGGCCTTCCTGCCGGCTGGGGGCGACAACTCCGGCGACGTGATCCTCGGATCCGAGCTCAAAAAGGGCAAGAACGTCGTTAAGCTGCTGCTGTGGGGCGACGTGACGGGCGATGCGCTCCAGAACGTCAAGTTCCACGTACTGACCGAATCCCTTTCGCAGGGTGCCAAGATAAGTTTTCGCCCTTGGCAAATGCCGGCCGAAGGCGACCTCATCGTCGGCAAGGACAGGCCGGCGTGGTACAGGACGACCTTCAAATATACCGCCGGCGCCCAGCCGCTTTTCCTGTACATTGTCGGCGCCAAGAAAGGCCAGATATTCCTCAACGGACACAACATCGGGCGGTTCTGGTCCATAGGCCCGCAGGAGCGATACTATCTTCCGGAATGCTGGATGCATGAGGACGACCCCAACGAACTTCTGTTGTTCTGTGAAAACGCCCTGACGCCTTCGCGGTCGCGGCTGGAATTCCGCCCGCAGGGGCCTTATCGTACTTGAGTTGGCCGGACCGTCAGGTCCGAATCGGTCTTGAGAAAATTTGCTTGATTGCAGGAAGTCTTTGCACTAGTATTGTTTGCGTTGATGAGTCGATGAGAGCGAACTTGGGTGCCTACAGGTCTGGTGGCTTCGGCCGGTGTGGAATCACAAGGATGAGTCGACTCCTGGAAAGGGAACGTCGATGCATACTGTAACGAAGAAAGAACTGGTTGATCGTATTGCTGAGAAACTCAAGCGGAAGCGAGTGGTCGTCAAGGAAGTCGTTCAGGCCTTCCTTGATGAGGTGACCAGCGAGCTTGGCCACGGCAATCGCTTGGAATTCAGAGATTTTGGCGTCTTTGAAACCAGGGAGCGGGCCGCTCGCATCGCCCAGAATCCCAAGACGCTGCAGCGCGTCCATGTTCCGCCAAAGCGGGCCGTCAAATTCAAGATGGGCCGGATGATGAAGCTTAAGCTCCAGGAGGGCATGGCGCAGAAAGCGGGTGGTCAGGCCGGAGCTCGCGGTGGAGGCAGATGAGGGGCGGGGGCTTGGGTTTTTTTTGGACGTGTGGCCCCGTGTGGCGGCACGCCCACAAGTGCATATCGGCAGTGGTGCAGGCCAAGCGGGTATTGCTTACGCACCGTCACTCGCGTTAGATACTGGCTAGAGGATCAGGGATGAGATCGCTGGGAACGTTGGCCTTGACGATGTGGCTGGCCTCGCTTAGCGGCTGTCTTGCGGCAGAAAACCAGCTTCGGCAGATCAATCGCAGGCGGCATCTGATGGCCATGGCCGCGGAGGAGGCCGAATCCATTGATGACGTGGCCGAGCGCCTCAGGCGACAGCTTAATGTCGCCAACACGCAGATTGCCAACGGACGGTTCCGCGACGGCAGAAAGACCCTTGGGCACGCGCGGCTCAGCGTCGAGACCGGCCAGGCCACAGTGAATCCCCACGCGCGGCTTGCCGGCTGGGTGAGCATCTCAGAACTGTCGAGGAAGGCCGGCTATGACAGGTACGCGGATGCCGCTTGTCAGGAGGCAATCCAATTGCTGCGGTCGATTCAGCCCGCGTCCGTCCGGTGCGATTATCTGCGCGGGGTGGCCCAGGAGGTGCTGATGTCGCGCGGCAAGAAGGATGCGGCTGAGTTGCTGCGCGAATCGGCTACCTGGGTGGCGGAGATCGGCGACCGCCAGGGGCGGCGCGAGGCATACATCGCGATTGCTTCCGATCTGTTCAACTGCGGCGACTATACTGGTGGCCGCAACGTGCTGCGGTGCGACGGCGACGCGAGATGGCGATCCGAGATACTGACCAGGCTTTCCAAGGAGATCGTACCCATGGAGGCCTACGGCAAGAGTGTCAGCTTCGCCGGCTATTATTACGTCAAGGAGGATGAACCGGCCACTGCAGCGGAAGTCAAGGGGCCGCTGCGCGATTCTGGGCCGGCTACCGCGCCGGGCGCCCCCAAGTCGAACAAGACACCGAAAAGCGAGTGACGGCAGCATGAGGCAGTTCGTTGTTACTCCCGCGATGGGCAAGCGGCTGATCGGCAAGGCCGTGGCCGCTCACCCGGCCGTCCAGGCTGTGCTCAAGAAGGGCACGCTTGCGATTATTGCCGGCACGACCAACGGCTACGTTGCGGAAGAAGTGTTGGCCGCCACGAATCAGGGAGGCGGTTTTTCGCGGAGGGGCTTTCGCCGTGGAGCGGTGACTCCCCCGGGCGAGGAGATGCCGAAGATCGATTTTCCCGGCGACGTTGTGTTGGTTGACGGGCTCTGGCAAGAGGGCAAGACCATACTCGACGTTGTCGCGTCACTCGGCGGCGGCGACGTGATCCTCAAGGGCGCAAATGCCGTGGACCTTTGCACGATGCGGGCGGCGGTCTATATCGGCGACCCTGAATGCGGCACGATCGGCCTGTCTATTCCCGCCGTTGTGGGCAGGCGCGTCAAGCTCATCGTGCCCGTCGGCCTTGAAAAACGCGTCTCGTGCCAGGTTGAGGATATCGCCGCCAAGGTCAACGCCCCCGGGGCCCACGGCCCTCGAATGCTGGCCCTGCCGGGCGAGGTGGTCACCGAACTGCAGGCCGTCAACATGCTTACAGGTGCCAGCGCCGAGCTGCTGGCCGGAGGGGGAATCTACGGCGCGGAGGGCGCGGTATGGCTGGGCATCTCGGGCGGCGATAACGAGGTAGCCGCCGCTGCCGACCTGATTGAATCCCTCGCCGGGGAGGATCCCTGTGAGGTCTGACGTGTCGGGCGGCGTGTTTCGCCCCCGGCCTCCCGCCAGCGAGGAATCATTTCTGGGCTCGGGCTTGATTTGCCCCGGGGATGTTCTGTATAAGGTTGCACTGGAGACGCGGCCGATTCGGCTGCGGCCCTGACATCGTGGAGGTAATTCGTGCGAGATGGCGACCTGACATCCGGCGACGTGGCGAAGCTTTCAACGACGGCCGAGCTTATGGAAAAGGAATGGGCGCCCTGCCGTTACAACTGCCCCGTCCACGCCGATGTCCGCTCATACGTTGAGTTGATCGCGCTGGGCCAATGGCAGGCCGCCATCGACGTGATCCGCCAGCGGCTGCCCTTCACATCCGTCTGCGGGCGAATCTGCCACCATCCGTGTGAGGCCAACTGCAGGCGCTCCGACGTCGATGACCCCGTCGCTATCCGAGAGGTCAAGCGATTCGTCTCCGAAAAGCAGGGCGCTTCCGGCGCCACGGTCAACAAGGTAACCCAGGACAAGGCCAAGATTGCAATTGTGGGCGCGGGCCCGGCCGGTATGTCCGCCGCTCTGGTGCTGGCGCAGCTGGGATACAAGCCGACAGTGTTCGAGAAGTTTGACACGGCGGGAGGTATTCCGGCCACGTCTATCCCCGTCAACCGCCTGCCCAGAGATGTCATCCAGCAGGACGTGGATTGGATTTGCGCACACGGCGTGCAGTTGGTAACGGGCTGCGAAATCGGCAAGGATAAGACCATCGAGCAGCTTCGCCTCGACGGGTTCGAGGCCGTCGTGGTCGCCGCGGGTCTGGCCAAGAGCCGTACCCTCGACATGCCCGGGGCCGACAACCCGCGCGTCCTGCGGGTCCTGGAGTTCCTGACCGACGTGGTCCACGGCCGCAAGCCGGACATCGGCCGGAACGTTATAGTGATCGGCGGCGGGAACGTAGCCATGGACGCGGCCCGGACGAGCGTCCGCCTCGGTGCGGAAACCGTGATCGCGATGTGCCTCGAGAACGATGAAGAGATGCCGGCCTTCGAGTGGGAGGTATCAGAGGCGGTGGAAGAGGGAGTGCAGATCATTCACCGCCGTGGGCCGGTGGAAATCTTCGTCGAAGACGGAAAGATAACGGGTCTCAAGTCGCGAAAGGTTACTCGCGTCTTCGACGACGAGAACCGCTTTGCCCCCGAATACGACGACAGCGACATAATGGAAGTTAAGTGCGACACCGTTATCTTTGCCATCGGCCAGATGGCGGACTTCGGCTTTGTCGAAGGCTCCGGCCTGGAGCTCGACGGGGGCACCCGGCTCACCTGCGACCTCCTCACGCATGAGACCAGTGCAGCCGGCGTGTTTGCGTGCGGAGAGATCGTCACCCCTCCCGGGTCGGTCGTGGAAGCGTGTGCCTCTGGACGGCGCGCCGCACAGGCCGTCCATATGCATCTGACGGGCGAGCCGATCCGGATAGACGACGAACTGCCCCCTTACATAGAGAAGCTGCCCCAAGAGACCGCCGAGCTGGTGAAGAAGGTTGAGCGAAGGCCGGTTCCCACCGAGGCCCCGGAAGTTCGCGCGAAGACGTTCGACGAGGTGGATCACAACTACAGCGACGAGACCGCGATGGCCGAGTCGCGGCGATGCATGAGCTGCGGCAGTGGGGCCGAGGTCCTCGTCGACAAGTGCGTCGCCTGCCTGACCTGCCTGCGGGTCTGCCCGTTCGATATCCCCAAGGTAACGGATGTCGCCCGCATAGAGTCCATCCTCTGCCAGGCGTGCGGCATGTGCATAGCCGAATGCCCCGGCAACGCCATCGTCGCCAAGGGATGGCAGGTCAAGGACCTCGTCGACCAGACCAGGCAGCGCCTGGCCGACCTGCCCGAAAGCAACGCCAGGATTATCGCGTACGTCTGCGGGCATCATTCGTCCGCGGATGAATGGACCGGCGCAGCCAAAGATGCCGTCCCCGGCGTCTCGGAGTTTTATCTGCCGTCGATGAGCCGACTGGCAGCGGCGGACATCCTCCATGCCGTTGCCAGCGGAGCGCGCGGCGTGATAGTAGTCAACTGCCGCAGCGGAACCGAGCGGTATCCCACCGTGGCCGAGCGCATCGGCAAACGTGTCGCGCAGGCAAGGGAACTGATCGGCGAGATCGGGCTCGACCCGGATATCATACAGATTGTGGATGAAGCGTCGCAGGGCCGCAGCGCGATCACAGACGCCTTGGCGCAGGCGGCGGAAAAGATAACGGCCTGCAAATAAGCGAAGCAAACGCGGCCGGTCGTGGTCGCGGATATATGAGCTGCTCACCGGGCAGCGGGAGACGATTGAGATGATCGTTGCTGAACGCAAGGAGATGGACGAGATCCTGGAGATGCTGGCGCCTTATAAGAAGGTACTGGTCCTCGGGTGCGGCGGATGCGTGGCCGTCTGCCTGACCGGCGGCGAGCGCCAGGCTGAGGTCTTGGCCACGCAGCTAAGCATGGCTGCAAAGGCGAAAGACAAGGACATGACAGCCGATTTCGACTGCATCACGCGGCAGTGCGATCGGGAGTTTTTCGATAATCTCCAAAAGGATCCGGGCGACTACGACGCGGTCCTGTCGATTGCGTGCGGAGCGGGCGTGCAGTACATGGGCGAGCAGTATCCCAAGACGGCGGTCCTGCCGGGGATGAACACTACCTTCCTGGGCAGCAACGTCGCGCAGGGGATATGGGCCGAATACTGCCGCGGCTGCGGAGACTGCGTGCTGGCCTGGACCGGCGGCGTATGCCCCGTGGCCAAGTGCTCCAAGGGCCTGATAAACGGCACGTGCGGCGGCACGAACAAGGGCAAGTGCGAAGTCAGCGAGGACATGGACTGCGGGTGGCTGCTCATCTACAAACGCCTCGAGGAATTGGGGAGGCTTGATGAGTATCGAAAGTTCCGCCAGCCCAGAGACCATCGAAAAGACCGCGGCAACGGCGTAAGAAGACTGGTGCTCGCGGAGATGACCGAGGATGAGCCGCAGGAGAAAGATAAATGAGTGACCCGGTCAGTAAACTTCAGGAAAAGCTCGATGCAGGCGAATTCGTCTTCACCGGTGAGATCGGACCGCCCAAGGGCGTGAACATCGACCCGGTTGTCCAGGAAGCGACGAAGTACTTCAAGGACAGCGTGACGGCCGTCAACGTCACCGATAACCAGACCGCCGTCATGCGGGCCAACTCGCTCGTCGGATGCAAGCTGCTGCTGGATGAGGGCATCGAGCCGGTGTATCAGGTGGTGACGCGCGACCGCAACCGCATCGCGCTGCTCAGCGATCTGCTGGCCGCCCATATATTCGGCGTGCGAAACGTCCTTTGCCTCACCGGCGACCACGTGACCATGGGCGACCATCCCCAAGCCAAGCCGGTGTACGACCTGGACTCGGTCGGCCTGCTGAGTGCGATGACGAAGCTCGAAGCCGGCACCGACCTGGGCGCGGACATGAAGGGCAATCCAAACGAGCTCGACGGCGCGCCCACGTTCTTCAAGGGCGCCTGCACTACGCCCTGCGCCGAGGAAATCGAGCCGCAGCTCATCAAGCTGGAAAAGAAAGCCGCCGCCGGCGCGCAGTTCATCCAGACGCAGGCCGTTTACGAGGCCGCACCCTTCGAAAAGTTCATGAAGAAAGCAGAGTCGTTCAACATTCCCGTCCTCGTCGGCATCGTGCTGCTCAAGACGGCCGGCATGGCCAAGTACATGAACCGCAGTGTGCCCGGCGTGCAGGTGCCGGATGCGATTATTCAGCGCCTCACGGACTGCGAGAAGGCAGACCGGCAGAAGGTTTCCGTCGAGATCATGGCGGAGCTTGTCTCACAGATGAAGGATATGTGCCAGGGCGTGCACTTCATGCCCCTGGGATGGGATCACTGCGTGCCGGAAATCATCAAGGCCGCGGGACTCGCGTAACAAGACAGTTTTGTCATTAGAATAAAGCCCACGGATTGCTATCCGTGGGTTTTACTCCGCGCGGTATCACTGTTGCCGATGTCGTTACTCGCCGCCTTTGGCGCAGGCGATCGTGTTCTTCAGCAGCATTGCGACCGTCACCGGGCCGACGCCGCCGGGCACCGGCGTGATCGCCGCTACCTTTTCCTTCGCCGCCTCGAAGTCCACGTCGCCGATGGTCTTCATGGCGTTCTTGCCCTTCTCGTTCTTCAGCGGGTTGCCGTCCTCGTCGAAGCCCTTCGGTATGCGGTTGATCGCAACGTCGATAACGATCGCGCCTTCCTTGAGCATGTCTGCCCCTATCAGCGGCGAAAGGTCCGGCAGGGGAGGGCTCTCGCCGGCCTTCTTCTTGCGGTTGTACGCCCGCCAGCGAACCTGGGGCACGCCGGTGGCCACGATAACAACATCCGCCCGCGAGGTGTGGAAGGCCAGGTCCTTCGTCGCGACGTGGCATACCGTGATGGTGGGGCTCTCGGTCAGGCTTTGCAGCAGGATCATCGCGATTGGCTTGCCGACGATCTCGCTGTGCCCGACCACCACGAGCTCCTTGCCGGCCAGGTTCGGCTCGGTGTTGGTGAGCAGCTCGACGGCGGCCAGCGGCGTGCACGGCCCGACGATGCCACCGCCGTAGAACAGGCGCCCCATGTTCACCGGGTTCATGCCCTCTACGTCCTTTTCGGGCGATATGGTGACCTGCACCTTCGGGGCGTCTATCTGGGGCGGCAGGGGCATCTGAAGAATTATGCCGCTGACGGACGGATCGGCATTGAGCTGGCCGATCTGAGTTTCCAGGTCCGCCTGGCTCATATCATCAGGGAGGTTCTGCAGGTCGTAGCTGATTCCCACAGACTCGCAGCTCTTGGCCTGCATGTTGGTGTACATCTTGCTGGCGGGGTTCTCGCCCACCTGCACGGCTACCAGCTTCGGGGCCTTGCCCGCGCCCGCCAGCGCCTTTGCCTGGGCGGCTACTTCCTCTTTGATCTTCGCAGCCACCGCTTCGCCGTCGATAATCTTTGCAGCCATGAATCACTCCTTACTTGTTCGGACCATCCAGCAGTTTACGCAAGGCATCGGCCTTTGCGTCGTCTATTGTCCCTTTCCGCAGGGCCAGGCCCACGGTCCGCCTGCCCAGGGCCTTGTATAGGGCCAGCAGCTCATCGTCGCATCGGCCCAGTGCTTCCAGGTGCCCGCGGACAACGGCCTGGTCGCCCCGCGCGATCGGGCCCGTCAGTGCTTCGGCCGGGCCCATCGCCGCAACGTTTTCAACCGTCGCGCGGACCAGCGGGGCAATCGCCGCCACCGCCGACTCGCTCTTGATGCCCGCTTGCCCGTAAACGGTTACCGCCGCGTCCAGCAGCGCCGTTACGTAATTGCAGGCCATCACCGCCGCCGCATGATATAGCACCTTGCCCGCCGGGTCCATACGTATCGGCTTTGCGCCGATCGACCGGGCGAGCTGCTCCAGTACGGTCACGGCCTGCTCGTCGCCCTCGCAGAAGCAGTATGCCCCCGGGAGCTTTGCCACAGCCGCGGCCACGCTGGGAAACGTCTGCATCGGATGCATCGAGCCAACGCCACAGGCGCAGCGGTCGCGGGCGGGGGCCAGAATCTCGCTGCTCAGCGCCCCGCTGCAGTGGGCCACTATCGTGCCCTCGGTGAAGGCGCCCGCCGCGGCCAGCTCCGTGCACAACTGCTCAATGGCGTCGTCGGGCACGGTCAGCAGCACGAGCTTTCCCGCGGCGGCGGCCTCGGGCGGCGCGCACGCCCGCACGTCCGGGCCTATTGCCGCGGCGGCTGCGTCGGCGCTTTTCCTGCCGGCTGCGGCCGCCACGCGCAGTCCCGCCCGCGCGGCCAGCACGCCGATTGCCGTGCCGACCTTGCCGGGGCCGATAATCGCAATGTCGCCGATGTGGACCATGTCTGAGCCTGGGAGACTAAGAGTATGGCCGTTGCGAAGTTGGAGTCAAGGTTGGAGGTTGAAAGGCGCCTACTTTGCCGCGGCGAGAGGATGTGCCTTGTCGTAGACTTCCTTGAGCCGCCTTGTGGTCAGGTGGGTGTAGATCTGGGTGGTGGAGAGGCTCTCGTGCCCGAGCAGCTCCTGCACGCTCCGCAGGTCCGCGCCGGCGTTGAGCATGTGCGTGGCGAAACTGTGCCTCAGGCTGTGCGGGCTGATATCCGTGGAAATCCCCGCTATCACCAGGTACTTGTCCAGCTTCCTGCGGACGGACCGGTCGGATATTCTCTTGCCGTGCTTGTTGAAGAACAGGGCCCCGCGGTCGCACGGCCCGAACTTGGCCCTGCGCCTCTCGATGTAGGCCTCGATCGCCTCGATGGCCTTGCTGCCCAGAGGGGCCAGTCGCTCCTTCTTGCCCTTGCCGCGGATCCGCAGTGCCTCGGAGAACTCTTCGAGATCCTCAAGGTTTATCGAGACCAGCTCGCTGATCCGCAGGCCGGCGGAATATATCGTCTCCAGGATGGCCCGGTCGCGCAGGCCCAGCAGCGTGTCGGTGTCCGGTGCGGCCAGCAACGCCTCTATCTGCTCGATGTCGAGGAACTTCGGCAGGCGCTTGTCCTGCCGGGGAGTGCGGATGATGCTGACCGGCGAGGCCTCAAGCCTGCCCCTGCGCACCAGGTATTTGTAGAAGCTCCGCAGGGCTGCCAGCTTCCGCGCCGTGGTCGCCTTGGAGTAACGGCTCGTGCGGAGCATCGCCAGATACTCACGCACGTCCGACGCCGCCACCTCCAGAAGCTTGTGGGTCAGCGGGCGGCGCGCGATTTGATCGGCGGGCGGCAGGTCTTTTGCATCCGGTGTCTGTCGGGCGCCGCGGGCATGGCCGTTGCCGGCGGCCAGGAATTGGCAGAACTGCGTCAGGTCAGCGCAGTAAGAGCGAATGGTGTGGGTGGAGAAGTTTCGCTGGTTTTCGAGGTGGTCCAGAAACTGGGCAATGATGGGCAGGTCGTGCATGTGCCTTCCCTGGCAGCGGTCGGACAGGTCTGTCCAGTGGGTGTAGCGTTCAGCGTTTGGCCGGGTCCAGGGCGTCGGAGCACTCGCCGGCGGCGTACTGGGTCACCTGGAAGCTCAGGGTGGCTGCGTCCAGCCAGTCCAGGACGCTGCTGTCATCCTCGGCCAGATTCATGAGCACATCGATTATCTCGTTCTCGCATCCGACCGAGTACCGGAATATGTACTTATGTCCTTCTTTTGCAAAGGTCAGCAGTTTGGCACTCATATTCGTACTCCCACGCCTGTTATTATCCGCTCCCACTATCTCTATCGGTCGAACCGGGGGGCGCCTGAAGTGATATAGGTGTGGCGCGCCGCGAGCCGCAACCGCGTATCACGGATTGGCCGCGGCGCCTGTTCGTGTTATACTCTGGGCGGCCTCGCGGTCGAGAGAACCGAGAGATTACGAATGGAAGAAATCGAACCAGACATCGAACCAGACATCGAACCAGACGTCGAACCAGACATCGAACCAGACATCGACGAGACGAGGATGACGCTCAGCGATCATCTGGAGGAGCTGCGCAAACGCTTATTCTGGGCGCTGCTGGGATTGGTCGGCGCCATGTGCATAACAGTCCCGTGTGGGAAGTACATCCTCAAGGCCCTTGCAAGTCCTTACGAACATGTCATGGCGAGAGAGGGTCTGGAGCCGACCTTCGCGGTCCTTACTCTGATGGGGGGGTTCATTGTGTTCTTCCGCGTGTCGCTCGTTGCGGGATTGCTATTGGCCTCGCCGTGGGTCTTCTACCAGCTCTGGAAGTTTATTGCCGCCGGGCTCTACCCCAAGGAGAAAAAATACGTTCATTACGCCGTGCCGTTCTCGACGGGCTTGTTCATTATCGGGGCGGTGTTCTTCCTTACCATTGTCTCGAACCCGATGTTCACGTTCTTCATCCGGTTCAGCGTGTGGCTTGAAAATATCAAGCTGGTCATCACCTTCGACAAGTATATCAGCTTCGTGACCAGGATGATGCTTGTCTTTGGGCTCGGCTTTCAGACACCTCTGGCCGTGCTGCTGCTTGCCAAAATGGGTCTGGTTACCGTAAAGATGCTGAATCACTACCGAAGGCACGTGATTGTGGGAATGTTGATACTGGCGGCCGTTTTCACCTCGCCCAGCCCCGTCGACCAGATACTGCTCGCCGTGCCGATGTGGATGCTCTACGAGCTGGGCGTGCTGTTGGCGTACCTGCTTGTGGAACGGAAGCGCGAGCCGGTGGAATAACCTGATCCCGGGCGGCGCGTGCGGCCGCCCTGCACGTGTGCTAGTGCATCTCTTCGATTGGGGTGTCGTCTTCCTTGGCGTCCTGGCCTTGGGAATCGTCCGCGGCTTTCATGTCGTCCGCGGTTTTCGTGCTATCCTCGTCCTCGACCTCGGGTTCGGTGTCTATCGCGTTTTCGATGCCTTCCCTGACGCCCTTCATCTCTTTCTTGAACACGCGCAGACCTTTGCCGAGCCCCTTGGCCAGTTCAGGAAGCTTCTTACCTCCGAACAGCAGAAGGGCGACGACCAGGATAATCACGATCTCAGGCCAGCCAAGCGGCCCGAAAAAAGCAACCATAAGATGGTTCATTTTTGTATCCTTAAGTATCGCTGCGGCCGGTGAATGCATCCGACTCAGAGATAAGTATAGCAGCAATCGCGGCAATAGCAAGTGGCTCAAAGACATCTTGCGGAAAATGTTTAATGGAGGCTATATTCTCGGCTTCCTGAGCGAGGAGTGTCGCTGCGAGGCACGGAAGGGACGTTGCCATGAAACACGGAGTCATCAGCAGAACCATTTGTGTGGTAGTAGCGGCGGGGATGTGCTCGCCGGCGCTTGCGGCGGACTGGCCGCAGTGGAGGTACGACGCGGCGCGATCCGCAGCTTCACCGCAGGAGCTGCCGGACGATCTGCACCTGCAATGGGTCCGCGAACTGCCCAAGCCCACCCCCGCCTGGCCACAGAGCCAGCACAAGCTCCAGTTCGACGCTTCCTACGAGCCGGTGGTGATGGGGAGAATGCTCTACGTCGCCTCGATGGTCACCGACAGCGTGACGGCCTACGACACGGACTCGGGCGCCGAGAAGTGGCGGTTCTACACGGATGGGCCGGTGCGATTTGCTCCGGTCGGCTATAAGGGCAAGCTCTACGTCGCCTCCGACGACGGGTATCTCTATTGCCTCAATGCCGCCACCGGCGCGCTGATCCGCAAGTTCAGCGGTGCGGCCGAGCAGAGGAAGGTCATCGGCAATGGTCGCCTGGTGAGCATGTGGCCGGCTCGCGGAGGGCCGGCGCTGTACGACGGCAAGATCTATTTCGCCGCGAGTATCTGGCCCTTCATGGGTGTCTTTATCCATGCTCTGGACGCCGAGACGGGCTCTTTTGTCTGGACGAACAGCGGCAGCGGCTCGATCTGGATGAATCAGCCTCACGGCGGGTCGGTATCGTTTTCGGCCGTCGCGCCGCAGGGCTATCTAGCCGTTGGGGCCAACAGGGTTATCGTCCCGTGCGGGCGGGCCGTGCCGAGCGCCTTCGACCGCGAGACGGGCAGGTTCCTCTACTTCCACCACGCCGGAGGCAAGAGGGAAGGCGGCTATGAGGTCTCCATCGTCGGTGAGTGGTTCGTGAACCGCGGGAACTCTTACGATCTGGACAAGGGCGGTCACGGCCCGGGCATACCGCGCGGCGCGGCCACCGCGGACGCCGTCTATTCCAGCAACGGCAAGGAAGTCCTTGTCACCAGCCTGACGCCCGTGAAAACCGAGTACAGGGACAAGCGCGGCAAGAAGCAGACGAGGGTTGTGCTGAAGCCGCTGCTGAAGGTCACGCTCCAGGGCGCGCCAGAAAGGATATACCTGAAGGCCGGCAAGAGGCTCTACGGCGCGAGCAAGGACGGCTCTGTTGTGGCTGTCGAGGTGGCCCCAGCGAAGATCTCGTGGAAGGGCAAGGTCGAGGGGGCTGTGTGGAACATGTTGGCCGCCGATGGGAAGCTGTTTGTGGTCACGGCCGATGGGCGCATATATTGCTTCGGGGCGAAGAAGGGTCCGGCCAAGACTTATTCGATCGTCCGAAGCAAGCTTGCGGGCGCTTCGGGCCGGTGGGCGGGCGAGGCCAAAAAGATACTCGCAGCCTGCGGGCAGAGCGAGGGCTACTGCATATCGCTGGGTCTGGGCAGCGGCGGCCTGGTGACGGAACTTCTCAAGCAGTCCGACATGCACGTCATTGTGATCGACCCCGACGCAAAGAAGGTTGACGCATTCCGGCGGCGGATGGATTCAGCCGGCCTTTACGGCACGCGGGTGGCCGCCCACGTGGGCGATGCCTTTGACTTTCCTCTGCCGCCCTACGTGGCGAATCTGATCGTGTCGGAGGATCCTGCGGCGGCCGGCCTGGACACGGCCAAGACGTCCGCCCGGGCGGTGTTTCGCCCGCTGAGGCCGTATGGCGGCGTTGCGTGTCTTCCCGGCGGCAAGGAGATTGCCGACTGGGCCAGGAGCGCTAAGCTGGAAGGGGCGGAGGTTTCCATGTCGGACGGGCTTGTGTTGCTGCGCCGGTCGGGTGCGCTTTCGGACTCGGCCTGGTGGACGCACCAGTACGGCGACGCGGCCAACACCGTTGTCTCCGCCGACAAGCTGGTGAAGGCGCCGCTGGGTCTGCTGTGGTTCGGTGGCCCGCCCAACGATCCGATCCTGCCTCGTCACGGGCATGGCCCGTCGCCGCAGGTGGCCGGCGGGCGGTTGTTCATCGAGGGCAGGGACCTGATGAGGTGCGTCGATGTCTACACGGGCAGGGTTCTGTGGGAGAGGAAGTTCAAGGATCTGGGCCTATTCTACGATAACACAAGCCACCACCCCGGTGCGGGTGAGATCGGCAGCAACTACGTATCGCTGGCCGACGCCGTCTACGTGATGTATTCGGATCGATGCATGCTGCTGGATCCGGCCACGGGGAAGACGACCAAGGAGTTCAAGCTTCCCGCTGAGGGCGGGAATGTTCCCAGGTGGGGATTCATCGCCGTCTGGCAGGATCTGCTGATCGCCACGGCCTCGCCGATCAAGGTCTCAGTGCCAAAGAAGCAAAAGAAGGGCAGTGGGCCTGCCCCTGCGGCCTTGAAGGATGTTCCCGGCGTCACGATCAACGACAAGTACTCCTCGGCCAGCAAGACGCTGGTAGTGATGAACAGGCATACCGGCAAGGTGTCCTGGTCGCGTGAGGCGAAGTACGGCTTCCGTCACAACGCAATAGTGGCCGCGGCGGGCAAGGTGTTCTGCATCGACGGGATGAGCCCGCCGAAACTGGCGTACCTGAAGCGCCGTGGATACGAGCCGCCCACCAAGCCGACCCTGTACGCCCTCAACGCCGGCGACGGGAAAGTGCTGTGGAAAACGGACCAGAACGTCTTCGGGACGTTCCTGAATTATTCCGAGCGGCACGACGTGCTGCTGCAGGGCGGAAGCCGCTTTCGTGACCGCGCCGGGGATGAAGTCGGCAAGGGGATGGTTGCCTACCGCGGAAAGGACGGCGAGGTCCTGTGGAAGAACCTGGGGATATCCTACGGCGGGCCGTGCATGATCAGGCACGACACCATTATTACCAACGGGAACGGCGGCTTCAGGCTTGACCTCCTGACCGGCAAGCCGCGCCCGCGGAAGGATCCGCTGACGGGCCGGCCCGTGCCCTGGGCGTGGTCCCGCACGTACGGCTGCAACACAGCCGTCGCCAGCGAACACCTGATGACCTTCCGCTCGGGGGCGGCGGGGTACTATGACCTCGAGAACGACAGCGGCACGGGCAACCTGGGCGGGTTCAAGTCCGGGTGCACGGCGAACCTGATTGCCGCCGACGGCGTGCTGAGCGCCCCGGACTACACTCGGACGTGCTCGTGCAGCTACCAGAACCAGTCGTCGCTGGCGATGATACACATGCCGGAGGCGGAGATGTGGACTTTCTCGGCCGCCAAGTGGAGCGGCGAGCCGGTGCGGCGTGTGGGGATCAACTTCGGCGCGCCGGGTGATCGCGTGGCTGAGAACGGCACGCTCTGGCTGGATTTCCCGTCGGTCGGCGGGGCCTCGCCGAACGTGCCCGTGACGGTCAAGGGCGACAAGGTGGGCTACTTCCGCCGGCACGCGTTGCTGGTTTCCGGCGGGGACCTGAGGTGGGTGGCTGCGTCGGGCGTGGAAGGCCCCGCGGCGATTACGATCGGCCTCGCAAAGAACGATGCCAAGCCACGGACCTTCACTGTTCGGCTTGTCTTCGCCGAGCCGGACGCAAAGGCCAAGCCCGGCGACCGTGTCTTCAGCGTGACGCTGCAGGGCGAGGAGGCGCTGGGGAGCATCGACGTGGCCAAGTCAGCCGGCGGCCCGTGCCGCGCGATCGTCAAGGAATTCAAGGGCGTCAAAGTCGGGCGCGATTTACGGATTACGTTCAAGCCCGCCACCGGCCGCCCCATTATCTGCGGAGTGGAAGCCGTCCTGGAAAAATAGCCATAAATAACCCACTACTGCTTCGAAAATGGGAGGCACTTGATGTAGCCAAGTCGCATAAGTGCTTGTGCTTTCATGCTCTGTGGGTGAGTTGAAGGGTTATGAGCGACTGTCCCCTTAAGTGCTATTTCAGGGGCTGACCCTTAAGGGTCAGCCCCTGAAATAGCACTTAAGGGGAACGAGCCCGCAGAGCCTTTTCTATCCTGGAGACCGCTCTTGCCAATTGGTGATCCACTGCCAGTTCTCGCCTGAGTTTCTTCAGTTGGTGGCTTACCGCGGTGCCGGTCTTCAGGCCGAGAACGGCACCAGCCTCGCGATGAGTAATCCCCGCATACTTGCAGAGCATCTGCGCCGCGACCGGGCGAGCCATGGAGCCGCGAGTCCGCCGGCGGAGGCTGTCTTTCGGTACGTTCAATTCGCGGCTGACAATCTCGAGCAGCGCCTTCGGTTCGATTGTTGCGGCTTGCCTGTGAAACGAGACATCCTCTTTCTTGTCCCGCTTGTCGAGCAGTTTGGCGTACAGGCCGTCCACCCACCGGCGGAACGCCTCGCCGCCGATACATCGCGGGGATGCCTTCAGAATCCGTGCGAGGTCTTCATCCGTTTCGGCCAGCCCGGTCTCGACGAACTTGCGATACACCGCCGCCGTTGCCGGCTTGCCGGCTCCCAGCAGCGCCAGGACCGGGGCGTACTGGACGAACTCCAGGGGCTTCGTGCGGCCGATATAGCTGCGGTAGCTGCTCCACTGGTACTCGCGAAGATACTTCACCCGCCGGTCTAGCGGCAGGTGGGCGATCTTGCCGATGCGGACGGGGTTCAGGTGGATGTAGCGGCTGAGCCGCAGCAGATAGCGCTCGCTCTGTACGAGGCGCGCGTCGTATCTGCCTTGGGTTAGATGTCCATGGCGGTTGTGGCAGAGGTTGAAGTAGACGGTGTATGCGGTTTCGAGGGCGTGCATGAAGCGGCTGAGATTGGCCCGCGGCGTCTCCACGAGCAGATGGAAATGATTGGTCATGAGGCAGAAGATGTAGAGGCGGATGTTATAGGTGCCGACGCTCTGGGCGAGTTGCTTGAGGAACTGGTTGCGGTCGCGGTTGTCCAGGAACATGGCTTGTCGGGCGTTGCCGCGCACGGTGACATGATGAATCGCGCCGTCGAATTCGATCCTCAATGGCCTGGCCATGGTGGCACTGTAGTATAACAAACCCAGGCGATCAACGCTTAAGTGCTATTTCAGGGGCTGACCCTTAAGGGTCAGCCCCTGAAATAGCACTTAAGGGGAAGGGGATGATTTGTTGTTTTCGGGGGCGAGGGCCTCGTGGGCCTCCTTGAGCTGCTTGCGGATGGGGATGTCCTGGGGGCACTTTTCCTCGCATTCGGCGCACTCGGTGCACGCGTCGGCAGGCATGCCGCCTTTGGGGGCCGCCTTGCACAGGTGGCGGTACTGCATCTTCGCGTGGTCCCAGAAACCGTACACGCGGGCCTGGTTGTAAATCCGGAATATCCGGGGAATGTTGACCTCGTTGGGGCACGGTGTGCAGTAGTCGCACCCGGTGCAGTAGAGGTCGGCCATCTTCCGCAGCTTTTCCAGGTGGCTGTCGATGGCCTTCAGGTCGTCCGGGGTCAGGACGGCATCGCGACCGGCCGTCTGAAGATTCTCCTCCACCTGCTGCATGGTGCTCATGCCCGAAAGGGCAACCGAAACATTGGGGTTCGACAGGACGAACCTCAGCGCCAGGTCGGGCAGGCGTTCGATGCCGGGCACCATGGACTTCATCGCCTCGGATTCCACCCCGAGCCGCCCACCGGCCACCGGGCCCATCACGACCACGCCCAGGCCCTTCTCGTGCGCGTGCGCGATGCCATCTTCCAGCGAGCGATCGAGCATGTTGTACTGCAGCGTGATCGACTCGACGTAGCCCGTGTCAACGATCTTCACCAGGGCCTCGTTGTCGTCGTGGAATGAAGTGCAAACGTGCTTGACCAGGCCCCGATCGCGGGCCTTGCGCATCCATTTGCCCACGCGCGGCTCGACCGCCTCGGTGTACTGCTTCCAGTTGATCCCGTGGTGGTTGTATATGTCGATGCAGTCCACCTGGAGCCGCTCCAGGCTGTCTTCCAGATTCTGCCACCAGTCCTTCTGGTCCTGGCCGTAGTACGGGTTCTTGGTTGAGACCACGATGTGGTCGCGCCACGCACCGCCGCCGGGGCTCTTCGACCTCAGCGCCTCGCCCACCACACGCTGGCTGTCCTTGTAGCAGTATCCGACGGCGGAATCTATGTAGTTCACCCCTGCCTCAAACGCGCGATGCATCATCGGGATGGCCAGCTCGCGATCGACAATCTGCTCGTCGCCCTCGCCCTTCATGGGGAATCTCATAGCCCCGAATCCAAGCTGGGAGACCTTCAGGCCTGTCCTGCCAAGTTCGCGATAGATCACGAAGACGTCTCCTCTGGCGTTGAGCGGGTGGGATTCGTCTATTCGTCCGCAGCCTCGGCGATCTGTGCGCCGAGTTCGCGGCAGGCGGCCAGGGCCTGCTCGTCGGGCGCGCCTTTGGATTCGACCGTCTGGCCGACCTTTGTTCCCATCCGCTCGAAGAGCTTCTCGAGCACATCGCGGACCTTGCCCCCGCCGCCGTGCGAATAGAACAGGGCGTACGGCTTCTCGGTGAGCCCGTCGGCGTTGGCTTGCCTGGCGATGTGCCAGTCGTCGAGGAAGACCTTCAGGCCGCCGGCGATGTAACTGTAATAGTCCGGCGAGCCGAAAGCCACGGCGTCAACGCCGCGATAGGACTCGACGTCGAGGCGCTGCTGATTGGTGTTCACCAGCGTTACGTCCGCGTCTGCCTTCTTTGCGCCCTGGGCCACCGCCTCGGCCATCGCACCCGTGTTGCCGTGTTCCTGTGAGTGATACAGCACCAGAATCGAAGTCATATTCCTGCTCCTAATGTTCGCATGTCGAACTTAAACCGGCAGAATCACGTCGCCGGTTGGTTGCTGGGGGGCGATTCGTCCACGTTGGTCTTGCCCGCGATCTCGAGCACCACGACGGAGATATACTTGTCGGGCTTCCTGGCGGGCAGCTTGAGCTCAACGGCGTGGTGGTCGGCGGCCTTGTCGTACGTCTGCGTGAACTCGACCTTCTTCCCGTCTTGCAGGAGGTACGCCGCCTTTACCTTGTTCCGCAGGCCGTGCAGGGCGAGCTTTCGCCGCCACTTAAACACCAGCATATAGAGCTTGCCCGGTTTCTGCGTGATTCGCCCCCACGGCAGCTCGTATGGGTACGGGTTTGGCGACGTGCCGTAGATCGCTTCGCCGTTCACCTTCATCCATTTGCCGATTTCCTTCAGGCGGTCCACGCTGGGCTTTGGAATGACGCCCTCAGCCGTCGGGCCGACGTTCAGCAGATAGTTCGCCCCCTTGCTTGCCAGGTCCACCAGCAGATGGAGCAGCTGCTTGACCGACTTCCAGTTGTGGTCGTACGACTTGAATCCCCAGGTATCGTTCAGTGTGGCGGGCGTTTCCCAGTCGCCCTGAACGCGGCCGGCGGGGATCTGGTTGTCGCCCATCGAGCCGTAGTCGCCCACGTTGTTGCCGACGCGCCCGTTGACCAGGCACTTCGGCTGGAGCTTGTGCACGAGGTTCTTCAGGTCCATGCTCTGGGCGCGGGTAACGTGCGCCGGACAGTCGAACCAGATCAGGCCGATGGGACCGTAGTTCGTCAGGATCTCGCGAAGCTGCGGCCGGACCTTATCCCGGAGGTACCCGGCGAAGCGGCGCCGGAAGCCCGCGGGGTTGTCGGCGATTGGCTCGTAGTCCCACTCGTTGCCGGCCCCGCCCGGGTGGTGCCAGTCAAAGTCCTGCGAATGGTAGAAGCACAGGCGGATGCCGGCTTTCCTGCAGGCCCGGGCCAGGGCCTTCATGGGGTCGCGGCGGTATGGCGTGGCGTCCACGATGTTGTACTTGCTGACTCTCGAGTGGAACATCGCGAAGCCGTCGTGGTGCTTTGAGGTGATGACGATGTACTTCATGCCGGCATCCTTTGCGACCTTCACCCAGGCGTCGGCGTTGAAATTTACGGGGTTGAACTTTTTGGCGAGCTGCTCGTACTCGGCGACGGGGATCTGTGCGCGGTGCATAATCCACTCGCCGACTCCGGGTATTCGCTTTCCCTTCCACGTGCCCGCGGGCACGGCGTAGACGCCCCAGTGAATGAACATCCCGAACCGCGCCTCACGCCACCATGCGAGGCGATCCCTGCTCTTTTTCGCTCCCTTGGCCCCGCGTGGGGCCGACTTCTTGGCCATGCTTCATCCTTTCGCCGTACGACGAAAACCCCCGGTGAACCGCAATCGCCTCACTCCCACGGATGCAGGATAACCTTGCCGCACTTCCCGGTAAGCTGCAGCTCCCAGGCGTCCTTGACGTTGCTGAGCGGGAACGTGTGCGTTATCTGCCGGTCGAGCAGGTCACCGCACTCGGCAATCATCTGCATCATCCGCGGTGTGTCGCCCAGGTTCCAGTGCCAGGCCCCGTGCAGCGTGATGCCCTTGCGGATCATGTCGCCGCTGGCGCGAATCGTCAGGTCGCCGCCCTCGCCGACGAAGGCCGCATGGCCCTTGCGGGCGATGGCATCTATCATCAGCCGCTGGGCGGCCGCCACGCCCGAGCAGTCCACAGCCTTGTCTGCGCCCACGCCATCGGTGAGGTCCATGATCTGCTGCAGCGCATCCTCGTTGCCCGGATCGATGACCGCTTCGGCGCCGAGCTGCCTGGCTAGGTCGGCCCTGTAGGCAATGCCCTCGACGCCAATCACCCGCGCCCCGCGATAGACGCCGTTGATCACGCCGCCCAGGCCCACCGGTCCCAGGCCGGTTATCAGAACCGTGTCCGACTCGCCCACCTCCATGATCTGCATCGCGCCGAACGTCGGCCCCAGCCCGCAGCACGCCATCGACGCGTGGTCGTAGCTCATGCCGTCGGGAATCGGCAGCAGCAGCCAGTCCTGCTTGATGAGGTACTGTGCGTAGGTTGCCCGCCCGGCCTCGCAGCCGCAGATCTCCAGCGGGTTCACGTTGTTCTGGCAGTGGATGTACTCGCCGGCCAGGCATAGCGGGCACTTGCCGCACGGGTACTGAGGCATCACGACCACGCGGTCGCCGGCCTTCACCTTGCCCGGCTGGGCGACCTCCACCACCTCGCCGGCCGCCTCGTGGCCGAGACAGTCGCTCTTGTGCCCCTTGTCGTACCCCTTGTACTCGGTGCACATCGGGGCTGAGTGGATCTTGACCACCACGAGGTCCTCGGCGGCCTTCGGGTCGGGCTTGTCGGCCAGCTCACATTGGCGCTGCCCTGTAATCGCTGCAACCTTCACAGTGTTTCTCCCTGGGACGGCCGGCCCATCGGGCAGATCGTCCGGCGGGTCGAAAGCTCTACCGTCCCATCCACCCGCCGTCCACGGTGATGATTTCTCCGTGGATGTAATCGGCCGCGCTGGAGGCCAGGAACACCGCCGCGCCGGCGAGGTCCTCGGGCGTGGCCCAGCGGCCGGCGGGAATGCGCTCGAGGATCGCCTTGTTGCGGGCCTCGTCGGACCACAGGGGGGCGGTCATGTCCGTGGCGACGTAGCCCGGCGCGACGGCATTGACGTTGACGCCGCCGGCGGCCCACTCGTTGGCCAGTGCCTGGGTGAGCCTGGCGATGCCTCCCTTGCTGGCCGCGTATCCGGGAATGTTTACCCCGCCCTGGAAGCTCATCAGCGACGCCGTGAAGATGATCTTGCCCGATCCGCGCGCCAGCATCTCCCTGCCGAACTCGCGGCTGAGGATGAACGGGGCGTTCAGGTTCACCTCCAGCACCTCGTCCCAGTATTCATCCGTATGCTCGGCGGCGGCTTGGCGGCGGGCTGCTCCAGCGTTGTTTACCAGGATGTCGATCCGCGGGCAGTCGGCCTTTACCCGGGCGATGAAGGCATACAGCGCCTTTCGATCGCTGAAGTCGCAGGCGTAGGCGCGGAAGCTTCGCCCCGCGGCTGTGACCATCTGTTCCACTTCGCTGCCGGACGGCTCCAGCGTGGCGCTGACGCCGACGATGTCGGCCCCCGCCTCAGCCATCGCCACGGTAATCGCCATGCCGATGCCGCGCCTGCACCCGGTGACCAGCGCTACCTTGCCGTCCAGCCTGAATTTTTCCAGTATGCCCATCGCGTCACTCCATCTTCAAGGCCGTTGTGCATCTCGCATCGCCTGCCGCCGCAGCGCCCTGCGGCGCTGCGGGGAAGGCACCTTAGCGCGCCCGGCTGGAGATATCAAGCGGCGTGCGGCACCGTTGTCCGCCCGGCCCGTGTCGCTATAATGCGATTGGAATCGGCAGGTGCGGCCGGTGGAAGAAAGGAACCGTCATGGGTGTGCTGGAGATCAGGAGTGCTTCGGACTGCATGTGGGATGAGGTGTCGCTTGGTGAGATCATGATTCGCCTGGACCCGGGCGACATGCGGATTCACACGACTCGCAGCTTCCGGGTGTGGGAAGGTGGCGGCGAGTACAACGTCGCGCGCGGGCTGCGCCGCTGCTTCGGCCTGCGGACGGCGGTGGTGACGGCCTTCGTCGATAATCCGGTGGGGCGGCTGCTGGAGGATCTGATTCTCCAGGGCGGCGTGGATGTGCAGCACGTCAGGTGGGTTCCGTTCGACGGGATCGGACGGGCCGCGCGAAACGGGCTCAACTTTACCGAGGGCGGCTTCGGCGTGCGCGGGGCTGTCGGGTGCAGCGATCGCGGGCACACGGCTGTCAGCCGGCTCGAGCCGGGCCAGATCGACTGGCAGAGAATATTCGCCGATCAGGGGGCGAGGTGGTTTCACTGCGGCGGGATTTTTGCGGCGCTCGGCGAGCACACGCCGGACGTCGCCGTCGAGGCCATGCAAGCGGCCCGGGCCGCCGGTGCCATTGTCAGCTACGACCTGAACTACCGCGCCAGTCTCTGGCAGGCGTTCGGCGGATCGAACAGGGCCGTCCAGGTCAACCGCCGCATTGCCTCCCTGGTGGACGTGATGATCGGCAACGAGGAGGACTTCAGCAAGGCCCTGGGCTTTGAGGTTGAAGGCCTCGACGAGCAGTGCTCGAAGCTCGATCCGGCGAACTTCGGCAGGATGATCGAGAAGGCTGCGGATGAGTTTCCGAATTTCAAGGTCGTGGCGACGACCCTTCGCGGCGTGAAGACCGCCACCGTGAACGACTGGGGCGCGGTCTGCTGGGCGGAAGGCAAGCTCCACGCGGCCACGCAGCGCGAGAACCTGGAGATCCTCGACCGCGTCGGCGGGGGCGATTCGTTCGCCTCTGGCCTGATCTACGCTTTTCTGGCGGGCAAGTCCGCGGCCGACGCGGTGGAGTACGGCGCGGCCCACGGCGCGCTCGCCATGACCACGCCCGGCGACACGACGATGGCGACTCTGGCGGAGGTGGAGAACCTTATCGCCGGCGGCGGGGCGAGGGTTAAGCGATAGGCCGGCGCCTGGGGACCGGCTCAGGCCGTGAAGCCCGGCTGGGCCTGGGCCTCTTCGATGAAGGCCAGCATGTTCTCCAGGGGCACGTCGCCTTCGACGTCGTGGGCGGCGGCGAAGATGTACCCGCCGTCGCGTCCCATCTCGATCAGGCGGCCAGACTCAGCCCGCACCTCGTCCACCGTGCCGTACGGCAGCGTTCTCTGCGTGGACAGCCCCCCGTGAAACGCAAGCCGCCGCCGGTATTGCCTCATCAGCGATGCCACGTCCATCACCTCCGGCTGGAACGGGTTGAAGCAGTTCAGGCCGATGCCGATCAGGTCGTCGAACAATTCGTCCACGTCGCCGCATGAGTGGATCATCACGAACTTGCCCGCATCCCGCACCGCGCCGTACATCCGCTTCAGCTGCGGATAGATGAACTCGTGCCACAGTTGCGGCCCCATCTGCAGGCCGCGCTGCTGGCCCCAGTCATCGCCGAAGTAGACCGCGTCGATGTCGTACTCCACGGCCCTGCCGACCTGCGCGATGTCGTAGTCGGCGATGGCGCCGAGAAGCTCGTGGACAAACGCCGGGTGGTCGAGGAAGTCCATCATCAGGTTCCCCATGCCGCGCATGGTCCACGCCCGCTCGTAGAGGGAAAACCCGATCTGGAACACGCGGAATCTCTCGCCGTGGCGCTCGATGGCGCCATCGATGCCGTCGAACAAACGCGGGTCCCGCGGGTCGGGGAAGGTGTAGCCGCTCAGCGTCGGCTCGGGCAGGACACAGCCTGTGACGTTGCCGATGTCCTTATCAACGCTGCGGTCCCACACCACGCCGAACACATCCCGCACGCGGTTGCCGCCGATGTCCTCGAAGAACCCGATATCGTTGCCCAGGGGGAGAATGTGAGGCTTCAGCACGTCATCGAGTGCATCGGCTCCAAAGTGCGCCGTGAGCTTCTCCCACGCCTCCTTCGTGAAGCCGAACGACCACGGCACGTACGGCGGGCGACGGCCTTCGAGAACGGTCCGCACCACGTCGCGCCTGGTCATAGCGGCATCTCCCTTCGGCCGAGGCGTGCCGGCGGATGCGGCAGCCGCAATCATTCTGGCCTCTAGCGCCCTGTGCTGCGAGGTTATTCTGCGGCCTCTTCGCCCGTGGCGGTGGCGCCCGGCCTGTTGAGACCCCCGCGCGTTTCATCCCCCCGTCCGCCGAGCGTTCTTGCGGGGTCCGTTCCATCCAGCGATAATCATCCCCGCCAACGCGTGGAGATAGACCTATGACCGATGAGCAGACGACGGTCCGGCAACTGCGGGATCGCATGCAGGCGTTCGTCAATGAGCGGCTTTGGGAGAAGTATCACAAACCCAAGAATCTCGCATCGAGCATCGCCATTGAGGCCGCCGAGCTGATGGAGCACTTTCAATGGCTTGACCACAAGGAGATCGACGCTCTCTTGCAGGATGAAACGGTCACGGCCGAGGTCGCCGATGAGCTGGCCGACATCCTGGCATTTGTGCTGTCATTTGCGAACTGCCTTGAGCTCGACCTGTCGTCGGCCTTCGAACGGAAGATGGCCAGGAACGAGGCCAAGTATCCCCCTGAGGAGTATCGAGGACACTACGAGCGCCCCAAGGGTTCGCCCTAGGGCCCCGGCGGGGCGGTGAAGAATGCCGGTTAGTCGCTGCGGGCCAGGGCCGGATCGCCACTCTTGCCCGTGCCCCCGTCGCGCATCGCGATCACGGCGGGCTCGTCCCCGGGGGTGAGCCCCGTCTGCAGGATCACGCGCCCGCCCCGGCGAATCGCTACCGTCGCATGGGAAATCCCCGTGGTGTTGACGGCCATCCCGTAGATGTTGTTGCGGTGCGCCTTCAATTCCGCAGCCGCCAGCTCCGTGGCCCCGCGGCCGTGCTCCGCAGCCCGGACGTAGATGCGGCGGTCATGCGTCAGAAGCACGTTGTTGCCGGCGCCGGTCGATGTCTCACGCCGTGCAACCACGTAAACGCCTGACCCGACCTCGGCAAGAGCCGGCACTGAGATCATCGAAGGTATGGCGGTATCAGGGGTGACGGGCACCGCACAGCCCATGAACAAAACCAGACAAAAAGCCAAACACGCAAACAAACGCTTCTTACTCATCTCCGTATCCTCCGCCTTGCTGTCCATCCGACCACCCGTCTTCTGGGACCTGAGCAGCCCTTCCGATAAGCCTCGCACCATTGCCCTATGGCGCGAAGCCGGCCTCCGTATCTGACAGCGCACGGGCCTATGGGTCCTCATAGGGACCATAAGATACGCTTTGTCGATCTGCAAAATTCCCCCACATTTCCCAGGCGAAATCTTCTGCCTGAATTACGCCCGCAACAGGGGATCTGGGCGTGGCCCTCCGGGGGTTTGGCCCCCCAACGGCCAAAAACTTGCATTCACGGCTGGCGGAAGTGTGGTATAATGAAACAGCAGGGATTAGTACAACTTAAGAGCAAAAAGGCGTTTACAAGCGGAAATATTGTGCATATTTGCTGGCGTGAGTGTTGTCCGGTGGACGAAATGTCCTGCAAACGGCCGTGTGTTTTGCCGACCGGGCCGGGCACCCTCAGAGCCGGTTTTCGGAGTTGAACGGAGAGGTGGACGGCACGTAGGGAGCGCAAAGCATGGCGCGCAGGCTTCTTAGCCTCGGCATCATCGTGAGTCTTCTTGCCCCTGTTGTTCGGGGTCAGTCGAGCGATCCACAGGTCGTCTCGGGCACGGCCAGCTTCCAGCAAAGCGGCGCCAATTGGACCGTCACCACGTCAGATCAGGCGGTTATCAATTGGCAGCGATTCGACATTCCCGCGGGCAGCACCATGCAGTTCGTTCAGCCGACGGCCAGCTCGCTGGTGGTCAATCGCGTCGTGGGGCCGTACGCCACGTTCATCAACGGTCTGCTGACGGCCAACGGGCGGCTGCACCTTATCAACCCGCATGGGATCACCGTCGGGCCGGCCGGCACGGTCAGGGCAAACGAGTTCATCGCGTCAACGCTGAACCCCAGCAACGCTGAGCTGCTTGCCGGTGGCCAGATCAACTTTATGGGGGTTTCGGCGGCGGCGATTGAGAACTTCGGCCGGATCGAGGCGATCGGCGGAGACATTTACCTGGTGGCCGCACACGTGTCGAACCACGGCACGCTATCGGCCCCTGCGGGCAAGGTGGGTCTGGCGGCGGGCAATAACGTTCTGCTGACGCAGGACAAGGAGCTATTCGTACGGCCGACGGGTCTTGCGGGCGTGGGCGGCACGGGCGTTGACAACAGCGGCCTGGTCGAGGCGGTGTCGGTTGAGCTGAAGGCCCACGGTAACATGTACGATCTTGCGGTGAATACTTCCGGCGTGGTTCGGGCCAGCGGCTTCGGCTTTGAGGATGGGCGGGTCGTGCTGAGAGCCGACGGCGGCACGGTGACGAGCAGCGGCGTGCTGGCGGCCAAGACCGTGGACGCCCAAGGCAAGACGACCGGCGGCGAGGTCCAGGTCCTGGGCAGGCGGGTGGCGCTGCTGGACGGCTCGGTGATTGATGTTTCGGGCGATCTCGGCGGCGGGCGGGTGAACGTCGGGGGGAGCTACCAGGGCATGGGTTCGCTGCCGAACGCGGAAAAGGCGGTTGTGCTTTCGGGCGCGTGGATCACCGCCGATGCCCTCGAAAGCGGCAACGGCGGCAGCGTTATCGTCTGGAGCGATGACTACACGCTCTTCCAGGGCGCGATCACTGCCCGTGGCGGGGCCTTCGTCGGTAACGGCGGCTTGGTCGAAACCTCCAGCAGAAACCTGCTGGTCGTCAGCGGCGGGCGGGTGGACGGCGGCGCCCCGTTGGGCCAGGCGGGCAACTGGCTGCTGGACCCGTACAACATGGAGATCAGCAGTAACGCCACAGCGAAAGTGACTGGGACGTACACGGCGACTGGCAAGAACGCGGTCGTCAACGCCACGGACCTCGTGAACGCCTTGAACGGCGGCACGAATGTGACAATCCAGACCGGCCAGGGCGGATCGCCTGGGAATCAGAAAGGCGACATATCCATTGAGTCGGATATCTTGTACTCCAGCGCCAATACTCTGACGTTCCAGGCTTATGGTAATATCATCGTCAGCGCGAGGGTCCTGAATGGCTCCACCGGGCGGGTGACACTTGACGCCAGGAAAGCCATCACCCTGGATGCGGATATCGGCAACACCGGCGGGGTACTGGTCCTCGATGCCGCCGACGGCGGGGTGAATCAAACCGGCGGGGCGGTGACGGCCAACGAGCTGGAGCTGCTGGGGGGGCTGGGGGGCGGGAGCTTCGACCTGGACCAGGCGGGCAACAACGTCGGCACGTTGGCGGCAAATATCAATGGCTCGCTGACCTACACGGACACGGCCGCCCTGACGGTTGGCACGGCTGGCGGCACCAGCGGCATAGCGACCAGCAGCAACGACGTAACGCTGAACACGGGCAACACCCTGACGCTGACGCAGAACGTGACCGCTGCCGGCGCGCGGGTGACGCTGAAGGCGACTGCCGGCGGGGTGAATCAGACGGGCGGCGCGCTGACGGCTGACGAGCTGCTGCTGAATGGGGCCGGAACCTTCAACCTGAGCCAGTCGGGCAACAACGTTGCCTCGCTGGCGGCGAACATTGCCAGCCCTCTGACCTACACGGATGCTGACGCCCTGACGGTTGACAGGATCGGCACGACCACCGGTATTTCGACCGGCGGCGGCAACGTGACGCTGAACACGGGCGGTGCCCTGACAATAGCGCAGAACGTGACTGCTGCCGGGGCGCGGGTGACGCTGAAGGCGACTGCCGGCGGGGTGGATCAGACCAGCGGCGCGCTGACGGCCGGCGAGCTGTTGCTGCTGGGCGCCGGAACCTTCACCCTGGACCGCTCGGGCAACAACGTCAGCACGCTGGCGGCGAACATCACCGGGGCGGCGACCTACGTGGACGCGGACGGCCTGACGGTGGGCACGCTCGGCGCAACCAGCGGGATCTCGACCGGCGGCAACGACTTGACGCTGGAGACGGGCAATACGCTGACACTCACTCAGAACGTGACGGCCGGCGCAGGGACGGTGACGCTGGACGCAACGGCCGGCGGGGTGAACCAGACCGGCGGGGCGCTGACGGCCGGCGAGCTGCTGCTGCTGGGGGCCGGAACCTTCAGCCTGAACCAGGCGGGCAACAATATCGGCACGCTGGCGGCGGACATCTCCAGTGCGCTCACCTTCACGGACCCGGACACCCTGACTGTTGGCTCGGTCGGCGGGACCGACGGCATTGACACCAGCGGCAACGCCGTGACGCTGAACACAGGCAATGCCCTGACGCTGGCGCAGGACGTGACCGCTGCCGGGGCGCGGGTGACGCTGAACCCGACTGCCGGCGGGGTGACTCAGACCGGCGGGGCGGTGACGGCCGGCGAGCTGCTGCTGCTGGGCGGCGGAACCTTCAACTTGAGCCAGTCGGGCAACAACGTCGGCACGCTGGCGGCGAATATCGCCAGCCCTCTGACCTACACGGATGCGGGTACCTTGACGGTGGGCACGCTCGGCGCGACCAGCGGCATTTCGACCGGCGGCGACAACGTGACGCTGACCACGGGCAATACGCTGACGCTGGCCCAGAGCGTGACGGCCGCGGCGGCGCGGGTGACGCTGAACCCAAGCAAGGGCGGGGTGAATCAGACGGGCGGCACGCTGACGGCCGGCGAGCTGCTGCTGCTTGGCGGCGGGACCTTCAACCTGAGCCAGGCGACCAACAACGTGGCCACGCTGGCAGCGAACATCACCAGCCCGCTGACCTACACTGACGCGGACGGCCTGACGGTGGGCACGTTGGGCGCGACCAGCGGCATTGCGACGACCGACGACGACGTGACGCTGACCACGGGCAACACGCTGATACTGTCGCAGAACGTGACGGCCGGCAGAGGGCTGGTGACGCTGAACCCGACTGCCGGCGGGGTCAGTCAGACGGGCGGGTCGCTGACGGCTGACGATCTGCTGCTGCTGGGCAGCGGGACCTTTACCCTGGACCAGGCAGGCAACAACATCTCCACGCTGGCGGCGGATATCTCCAGT
>SDBT01001637.1_pt1 | contig 39806 bp, 55 predicted proteins | sample 2277101 | NCBI WGS metagenome assembly SDBT01 (sample SAMN10404973, study PRJNA504765) | marine sediment metagenome | isolation source: marine sediment core GS10_PC15, 103 cmbsf | place: Arctic Ocean: Southern Knipovich Ridge | collected 2010 | reverse complement strand
GCTGGAGACGTGCCAGGAGTCGAGCCTACGGTCAAAGCTCGAGACCCAGCGACCCGGATGCGTGGTATCGGTCGCGACGATTCTTCGAGTGGTCACCTACGACAACCCGGAAGACAAAGACAGAGGGGGCCGCATTCTGACTATCGCCCCGAGGGAAGTAGACGCGATGGACGCCGAGAAATTTCTGGCGGGTGTCGAGCCGTCGTAGTCGTCGCCGACCTGCGGGAGGGGGGTCGCGTCCGCCGGGGGTCCGATCCCTTGTCCTCCGTCAGATTGACGACGGGGAGGCCGTCGGCGCTTCGGCCATCCCCTCACCGATCGGATCAACCGGCCCGAGGACTGGACGTTCGTGGTAGAGTCCTAAAGGTGACGGGCCGGCAAGGGAGCCGGCCCGCCGATGAACCTGAACGGAGGTCCACCATGAGCACAGAGTCCCACGAAGAGCCCACGCGGTCAACCGAGTCCGTCGAGGACGCTGCCGATCGACACTACCAGGCCGGCCGCCAGGCCTGCGCTTCGAGCATGCTCTCGTCGCTACTCCATGACCTGGAGCCTGAGCAACGTCCTCTGGCTCGGATGGTCGAACAAGCGTCCCGAGCCCGCGCTCAGCTTCGTACCCTTTGCGCCGATCACGGCGACAACGACTGGGACGACAATCTCGACCTGGCCGACGTGATCGAGGAGCACCTTGGCCGGTACCTCCAGGAGACGACGCGATGAGCACGTCGCCCGTCAGCATCCACCACGCGCCGCGGACGCGGTCTTTCGGCGCCCCCACCGCCGACCTTCTCTTCGGCCTCGGCGACGACCACTGCGCCGAGCTCACAATTCCCGCCGAAGCCATCCGGGAGCAACCGGACTGGCTCGACAGCCTCATCGCCGATCTCCAGGGTCTCCGGGATCATCTGGGCGACTGGCGCCCTCACGGCGTCTCGGAGTCCGAGATCGTGGATCAGCTCCGGGAGTTGACGCGATGAAGACCGGCGACTATATCGACGGCCGACGGGTGACGGTCCTCAAGGACGAGATCGAGACCGGCACCTACGAGGGCGTGACCCAGTTCCCGACGTGGCGGCTCCGCCCCGAGACCGTCAACCGCTGGATCTGGCGCCTGAAACAACTCCTGCCGCTCACCTACCGCACCACCTACGGCGACGCGCAGGGCCAGCACTTCACGGTATGGAAGATGTGGCTCGGCCGGTGCTTCGCCATCGACGACGTGCTGGTGGCGCAGCCGTTCGAGGCCGCCGACGGTCCGGATCGCCTGGAAGAGGCAGAGGCAGAGCTGGCGGAATCCGGGATCTTCTCGGATCAGACGTGGCGCGACTTCTCGTTGCTGATGCGTGGGGACCTGGCCACCATCCTCACGAGTCAAAGCATACCCCGCATGGGTGCCTACGACGGCGAGAGGTTCTTCCGCTGGGGAGCGGCGGCGTATGCCCTGGGAAGGATGGACGCCGGGACGCCGTCCTACTGGGAACCGGATCCCATCGACGCACCGGGCGTCATGAGTGCGTCAATGGATACCGTCCAGGAGTGGGCAAAGTCCCAGAAGCCTCAAGACCTGGAGAATCTTTTCTCATGGCTCGAGCACAAGCTCTGGGGGCCACTGGAAGCGCGTGATTTGAGCCACCCGGACCCGGTCCACGGCGTCGTCCGCACGGCAGGGGAATGGGCGGTGAGAGCGGGAGGCGGCCCCGACGAGGAGATTGACGAGACGCTGACATCGTTTGCTACCAGGGCAGGGAAGGCCGGATGGCCAGCCGGATCGGCGGGATACCCCACGAATGCCGAGACGGACGACGATACTACGACCATTCGCGGGGAGACCGCTGACGGGCAGCCGTTTATGCTGCGGTTCTCGAAGCACATGCGCCACCTGGTCAACGACGACGGAACGCCGAAGGCTGACGACGGGTGACCATTCCGGTGCCGGCTCCCGACGGCGAGCCGTGCTACGCTTGTCCGGCTGCCGCCACGGTCCTCGGCTACGACGAGCCAGAGGACGTATGCTTCTGGGTCTGCGACGACCTCCATGGACTCGAGCTATGCGTCTACGATCGAGGGACGCTCCCTGACGTAGACATCCTGACGCTATGCCGACCTCAAACCCCGCCGACACCCGCACCGCCGAGGAGGTTGCCCTCGGCGGAGTCGCCCTCGGCTTCTTCGGCGACGTGCGTCGCTCCTCGCCCGCCCGGATCCAGCAGGCGATCCGACAGGGCTCGATCCAGCCGATCGTCCAAGCCCCCGTCTGGCAGGGCGCCCGCGAGCGCGCAGTGGCGCGAGCGACGCCGATTCAGACCGACCTCGCCGCCTTCGGCCTCCGCTCTGGACTCCGGGAGGTGCCGAGGACTACGCTCGTCCGCGAGGTGGCCGGCATCGCTCCGGGGATGGGCGAGCTCCGCGCCGTCGAGATGATCCAGGGCGTCGACGCCAGGACGCGCGAGACGATCTCCGCCCTGGTGCGCACCGCGTCGGCCCAGTACCAAAAGAGCCCGAGCCTCAAGATTCTCCGGGAACTCGCCGCCAATCTCCGGCCATTGATAGGACTGACGCCGAAGCAGGCAACCACGATCGCCCGCGCCAGGTCGCGGCTGCTCGCCAGTGGGGTCTCCGGCGCCGCAGTGGATAAGCGAATCCTGGACATGACGACGGCCATGATCAACCGGCGGGCGGCGCTCATCGCCGACCGGGCGGTAATCGAGGACGTCTCGGCGGCCAGGCACCGGGCGTGGGAGCTCGCCGAGGAGCGAGGGGAGCTCAACGGCCCGCGCAAGACCTGGCGAGACCAGGGAGACGGCCGCGTCCGCACCAGGCACCACACCCAGACGCTCATGGGGCCGATTCCGCTCGGGACGCCCTACCCCGTCTTCGGAGTCCAGCACCCGCCGGCGCCCGAGTCAGGCTGTCGTTGTTGGGAAGTTCTGGTCGTGCTACCAGAACTCGATCTTCCCTTGACATCCTAGGCAGATCGGCTAAGATAGGTGCAAGCGGTCAACAGGCCGCATCACCTACCCTGACCCTCCGAAGGAGGACCCCGCTTTGCCTACCACAGAGCCCACCCCAAGACAGCCCACCAAAACGCCCGGGGCCGACACTCCCGGAGCCCAGCACGCCCCCTGGTGCGCGATCGGCAATCTGCAACCGCCGGACCCAGGCCGCCTCTTCACCGCTGCGGACATAGCGGCGGCGACCGTTGTCGAGATGTCGTCCGAGGCGCTGACGACGGCCGATACGCCACATCGAGGACCCATCTTCATAGGCATCGACCCGGGATCAGTAGACCGCGGTGGTGTCGTCGTCGTCGAGAAGCGTCCCGACGGTTCCCTGCTCATCCTCGCCGACCGGGGGATTTGATGGCAAGGATCGCCGCCATGATGGCCCTCGCCGCCGACCCCGATGCCGATCCAAAGGACCGCGCTGAGGCGCGTCGACTTCTGAAGGAGTGGGGATTCGATGCCTGACCGCGGCACCGTTATCGTCTTCCCGGACACTTCCGCTGCCGGCAAGGTGCGCTTCTACGACGCCTTGCTCGACCACGGGGCCATCGTCCGCAGGAGCTGGGCGGGGCCACCTCAGCAGTTCCTTGTCGGGGTCGACGACCCCGACGCCTTCGCCGCCTCTTGCGGTACCTTCTCTTCGGCCTCGGCGACGACCACTGCGCCGAGCTCACAATTCCCGCCGAAGCCATCCGGGGCCCTGTGGATCCTCGATCTCGGCGTCCTATGGACCTTTGGGCGCGATCGCTACAAGATCGAGCGCCGGATCTCCCGGAGGACCATCCGTGGCGAGTACATCTAGAGCTACCCAGCGACCCGGCCGGCGATTTCCACGTCCTGAGCATCCTCCGCGACTACGGCGGCGAGCTGGTGGAAATCGAGCTGACCGACATTCCGGCGCGGCTTTTCTAAGGCCACCGAACGTTCGGCACCGTTGACCCGTCCCTGCCTTGACGCATGTCCCACTCGGGCGGGAAGTAGGCCGCAAGACGCTCGATGTCACCGTGGTCGTGCGCGAGCTCGTCGAGCACCCTGCCGTCGATGAGCTCGTCCGCCTTGATGACGGCGCTGAGATTGTAGCCGTAGGCGCCGAAGCTACCCCGCGAGCAGTCGAAACCGGCCAGGATGAGCCGGTAGGCCAACAGGCCGAGGTTCCACAGCGAGACGTGTCCCCCGACGATCTCCGGCTTCATCGGCGGGACGGTGACCGCCAGGAGGCCGTCAACGGCCAGCACATCGCTCATGGCGTCGAGGGCCGCGCCGACGTTGGGCAGGTGCTCCAGGACATGGGAGCACCAGACCAGGTCGAAGTTCTTGCCGAAAGACGACCGGGTCGATGCCCAGGGCGGCGGCCGCTTGTGCGGATCGACGAACCTCCAATGGCCCGGACCTTCCGGGAAGGAGTCGCGAATCCAGTAGTGGCCCGGAAGGATCTGGCCCGGGTCATCCTTCAACATAGGTCGAGGAGGCCACCAGTCAGGAGCGGGCCGGATGTCGACCGCGGTGACCGCGTGGCGCGCGCTCATGAAGGCGTTGGAGTGCATCCCGTCCCCTGCGCCCACGTCGAGGACGTCGGAGTGAGGAGCGAGCCGGGAGAGGGCGAGGGCGAGGGCTTGCTCAGACTTTGGCGGTGCCATCAGTCCAAGGACCCACCGCCGAGAACGTGCTCGATGCCCCATTTGGTCGGTAACTCTATCCACTTAGACATCGCATTTTCCCTTCAGGTGAATGCTTGCGCCGCACCGCGGGCACTGGCCGGGCAGCCCGTGCCCAGGGCCATCGCCGCCGCAAGTGATTTGATCGGGGACGCCGGGGCCACCGGACCACGGGATGCCTCCGAACGGGTCTTCTCTGATCTCGGCCTTGATTCGCGCGATCCGCGCGTCCTCCATGAGCTCGAGGATCGATTCTCGCGGGGTCGCCATCAGCCCAAGGACTCCCCGGCGAACCAAGCGACGGCGTCAGCGCCGGCCAAGCGCTCGCCGGCCGCGAGGACGACATACGCTTCCGACTCGACTCCGTGGCCACAGCAGGCATTGACGACGCCTGGCACTTCGCCCAGGCACCCGTCGTGCCCCTCGGCGGTGACAGCGAGTCCACAATGGCCGCATGCCCTCGCCGGGTCCTTCGTAACCTCGACGCCGTCGGTGTACCGCCAGCGTTTCGGCTCCGACTCGTGGATTTTGTTGCCTCGCCAGTGGTGGAACTCGACCGCCATCAGATGCCGCCCGCAAAACGGTTGATCTGCGCCTGGTCGACGCCGAGCGCCAGGGCGAAGGCCAGGAGGTAGGCGCGCCGCCCCGGCTTGCCCAGGGGGTCGGCCGGGCAGTGCTCAAGCCTGACGAGCTGCCGGTGGTTCACCGGGGCATTCGCCCAGAGCTCGCGCTCCTCGGGCGTGGCGTCCTCCCGGTCGGCCTGCTCCCGGAGTAGGCGCTTGGCCTTCCGGGCGATCTGAACACGGCTCTTGGGCTTGCCGTCGCCGTTCTTCGCCCGCCGCCGGGCGTCGATGAAGAGGGCGGAGAGGGCGGCGCGGGACTGGGGGGAGATCCTCATTCGTCCCTGTCGCAGTTGCCGGAACAGAGGTTGGCCATCAGCGGCTTGCCGCAAGAATCACAACTCAGGTGCTTCGCCAGCCTCCGGAGCGAGTCGGCCAGCTGGAGCTCCGGGTCGAAGTCGTTGTCGCCGTAGGCGTCGAAGAGCCCGGAGAGTACGGCGGCGGCCTCCCTGAGTTCTTGCCCGCCATCGGCAAGTGCAGGGCCCTGGACGACTCGAAGGTCATCTGGCGGCCGCACCCGCTCGACGTCTACCAGGTGGCGGGTGCCGACCTGTACAGCGATCCCCGGAAGGAGACGCTCGAGCATCGCATCCTTCAGGACGACGCCGTCGCCGAGGTCGAGGTCGTAGCGCGTGTCTTTCATGCCCAGAGCGTACCGCAAACCGCCTACCCAAGCAAGTTTACGGTAAGCAATCGGCGCTCCACCCCTTCCCCTCCCTCTATTTCCCCCCCATCCTGGAGACGCACCCGGGGCGCAGAGCGCTTTGGGGGACCCAAATCACCGGCAGAGCCGGAGGAGTCTCACGATGCCCGAGCTGATCACACCACCCGCGGGTCCGGCAGCGCCGCCCGCCATCCCGCCGCCGGCAGCGCCGGAGGTAGACACGACCACGACCGAATTCCAGGCCGCCGTAACGGCAGCGACCCAGACCGCCCTCGCCACGCACGACAACAAGCTGATCGGTGATCTGAAGCTCGAGAAGAAGGCCAAGGGCGACCAGGTTGCCGCCTACGCCGCCTTCGGAACGCCCGAGGAGTTGGCCGCCAAGCAGGCCCGGCTCGCGGAGCTTGAGACCGAAGCCAGCGCCGCGGCTGCCGACACCACCCCGGACAAGTTCCTGGCAGAGGTGAACCGTCAGCTCGCGATCGAGCGAGCCGCTCTCGAGAAGCAGAACGCTCTGGTCGAGGAGACGCGGGTCGCTGACAAGGCGGAGATGGCGACCAAGTACGCCGATCTTGAGGCCCTGGAGCTGGAGACCTGGGCGCACGCCCACATCGACAGGCTTCTGCCCAAAGAGGGCATCAAGCCGGGCGCCACGAAGCGCATCTGGCACGAAATCAAGGACTACGCCGTACGCACGCAGACGCCGGCCGGCGACGAGATGCGGTTCAAGCTCAACGAAGTCAACATCCCCGGCAGCGCCGCGGACAACCTCATGGACCTCGGCCAGCTGCTCGACGCCGGGACGAAAGCCGGGATCCTGCCGGACTTCGACATGAACTGGTACCGGATCGACTTCGGCAAGGGGTCGGACACGCGCCGGAACGACGGCGCCAGCGGCGGCTCCGACAAGCCGTGGCACAAGATGACAGGCGACGAGCAGACCGCCTACGTGGACTCCCACACCAGGGAAGAGCGTCAAGATCACATCGACCGGAGCACAGCCGCGCAGCGCACTGCGGCGGCGGCTTAACCAAAAGACGGCCGAGGTCGTCATCTATTAGGAGCATCCGATGCCAACGACCGTTTCAGGCCTGACTTTTTTCAACGAACAGTTCGAGACCGGGGCCTACCAGGGCCTCACTCAGTTCATCGACGGTTTCAACGCGAATTCCGGCGGCGCGATCGTCTTGATCGGCGGCGCGGAGAAAGGTCGGGTGACCTCGTCGACCTTCTTCCAGCGTCACCAGCCGATCCAGCGCCGCGACCCGAGCGCCAACGCCGACTTGACTCCGACGCGCTTCTCGAACGTTGAGAAGCAGCGGACCAAGCTCTACTACGCCGCACCGACCGACTGGAACACCCAGGACTGGATCGATCAGGGCCTGAGCGACCAGGAAGGGACTCGCCTTTTCGGTATCTCCTACGGCGAAGACCTCGGCCAGAACATGCTCAACAGCGCTCTTGCAGCGCTCATCGGGGCCATCGGTGAGGTCGACGACGACTCCTCGGCATCCGCGATTTCGGCACCCGGGACCGAGATGACGTACGGGGCGATCAACGCGGCCAAGGGCCTCCTGGGCGACCGTCGCGGGGCTCTCAACACGATCGTCTCCCACAGCGTGCCCCTGGTGCAGCTTGACGATCAGGCGTTCACGAGCCAGCAGATCGCCTTCCGGCTCGGGGGGACGAACTTCTTTCCCGGCGGAATCAGCCTGGGTCTCCGGGTTGTCAACACGGACGCGACGATCTTGTTCACCGACGTGACTACTTCCGGCGCCGACACCTACAACAGCCTCTTGCTCCAGCCGGGAGCTATCACGATCCGTACCGGAGAGACCCGTCAGAGCCTCAACGAGGTCGTCGGTACTCGGGCGCTGACCCCCGCAAACCAACAGTGGCGGATGAACGTCTGGACCGAGGTCGAGCTCGAGGTCATGGGCGTCAGCTACACGGCGGCCGGGATCAACCCGGTCGACTCCGATCTCGCGACGCTTGGGAACTGGACCGCAGTCACCGACGGCGACGTCAAAAACGGTCCCGGCGTCATCCTCACGACCCAGGAAGACCAGTAAAACCGAGAGGTCAAGGCGATGAGGGTAGGATTTTTCGGCTACGACCGGAACGACTTCACCACTGCCGTCCGCTCAGGGCTTGCGGCGATGGAGGACGTCGAGGTCATCCAGCAAATTCCGTCAGGATGGTCAAAGCGACAGGCGCGCATGGACTTCGATTCCATCGTCCTGATCGGCACCCGCGGACAGTGCGGAGAGGCCGGAAAATTCTACGCCGCCGCCGGCTTCGAGGTACTACTGATCGACCAACCGCACCTCGGGAGGGGTGCGGAGCAGCAGTACCGCATCTCGCCCGTAGACCACGCGTGGCTGCCGGCTCACGCTCCCGAGGATCGCCTGGAGCTCCTCGAGCGCTCAGGAGTGATTGAGCTCTCCGAGCCAGTAAAGCGCACGAAGGGCCAGAAGATCCTTGTCTGTGGTCAACGCGATGGGGACCCGACCCACGGGATGAGCCGCAGCGCTTTCCGACAGTGGGCCGAGTCCGCGGTCGCAAAGTGCAAATCGCTGGACGACTCCAAGGTCGTCTGGCGGCCTCATCCCTACGACGTCTACCCGATCGCAGGCGCGGACGGCTACAGCGACCCCCGCAAGGAGAGCCTCGAGGTAGCGATGGCGGGGTGCTGGCTCGTCGTAGTCTACACCTCAAACTGTGGCCTCAAGGCGCTCCTGGCCGGGAAGCCAGTCCTGGCCGATGGCGAGGCGGTCTACGCCGGCCTGGGGCTGACGGGAACGTTCTCGAAGTGGTCAAAACTGCGGCCGCCGGACGCGGCAAAGCTCCGGACGCTCCTGGCCCGGCTCGCCTACACGCAGTGGACGGCTGCCGAGATCGCCACCGGCGACCCCTTCCGGCCGTTCCTGGAACCGCAGCCCGAGCCGGAGGTCGAACCTGAACCGGACGACTTCACCACCATCAAAGGGATCGGACAAGCCAGCGCTCGCGCAATCGTGGCGTCGGGAATCATGACGTTCGGGAAACTGTGCGACCTCGACCAGAAAGATGCCGACACGCTTGGCCTGAGCCAGCCGGCATCGACGGCGTTGCGGAAGTATCTGGGCGAGACCTCGGAGGCGGGGGGGTAGAACGTGGCGCTCACCCCGGCCCAGATCGAGAGTGCGGATCCAGACTCATGGACAGGCAAACCGACGTCCATCGTCTACCAGCCGAACGCGGATCTGGCTGCCTTCCTGTCACTCCGGGGTCTGACTGTCTTCTCGGACTCCACCGACGCCGAGAAGGACACGGCCAATCTCAACGCCGTAGAGGCCGCAGAGGCCGCCGTACGGGGCCGCACGCGCGGTGTACCCGTCCAGGCTGGCCAGCGGCTCTACCTACCGGCCGCTGGTGCCTACGACCACCAGTCGCGGCTCATGCACTCCTCGGGAGATCCGCTTGCTGCAGATACGCTCGAGCGCTCGATCGTCTCCTACCTGGAAGGCGTCGCGCTCATCGCCGAGCATCTTCGGGCCGGGACCTGGCGACTGCTCACCGGTACCGGGGTGGCTTCGAAGAAGCGGGAGCACACCCGCGTCTACGAGGTCGAGCGCTTCCAAGGCAGCAATCCGGAGGGGCTCGCCGAGCAGCACCCGGACGTGTGGCTCAAGCTGGCGCAGATTCTGCCGAGGTTCATCTGATCTGTCTGCCCATCCGAAACCCATCCGAAACGGAGAAAGAAAGTAATGATTCAAGAGAATAACCCGGCCGGTCAAGCCATCAAAGCTGAGACCCTCCTCGCGGCACGCACGTTGAACGACAAGGACCACGGCCGGCTGTTCTTCGTCGGTGCTGTCGATCTGACGCTGACTCTCGGTACTCCTGCCAAGGGGGGTTTCTACTGCACGTGTGTGGTCGCCACCCTGTCCGCGGTCACGGGTTTCACCGTCGCGGGGGCGATCAACGCGGGTTCGACGAGCGCCGTCAACACCGCCGCAACGGACGCACTGGGAGACCGTATCGACCTGTTTTTTGACGGGACGGCTTGGTTCGCGAGCATCCACGGAACCTGGAGCGTTACCTGATTTCTCATGTCGACCTTTCTTCAGCAAGCCCAGCAGGGCACCGCCGGCCTGCTACTGGCCCGCGCGGGCGCCAAGACGTCCTTCCAGCTCTACGCCACGACGAACGACCTGGAGGCCGGCTCTGAGGACGGGACTGCCTCCGGGAGTCCCGTCCTCGCTGCCATGGTGCGGGACGTAGAGACCAGGAGCCGCGCCGGCGCGGATAATAACGGCTCGCGGCCGGTCGTCACCCGCCAGGAGGTCTTCCACGTCGAGGTGCCGGCCTTCGGACCGGACGGCCTGACGAAGGACTGGCGGCCGACGGTCAACGGCAAGGAGCAGATCGTCGAGAACGTGATCATGAGCCCCGACGAGACTTTCTGGGTGGTCAAGCTGTCGACAGGAGGCGCGCCTTGAGTCGGAACGTCCAGTCCATGATGGCCGCCGCCGCCGAGGTCGAGGCCTTCGCTACGGCCGCCGCCATCGCGTTCCTCCAGTTCGTCGTCGAGATCAACAACGAGGGGGGGGGTGGCGCACCACCGGCGCCAATCGACAAGGGGGAGCTCCGGGGGTCTCCGCGGGTGACGCTCAACTCTCCGAGCAGCGAAGGCCCGGACGAAGCGCCGTTCGGACTGGTGACGCACGCCGACGTGGCGCGCTCGATCCAGCTCCAAGGCTTCAGCCTTGCCGACGTCATCTTCCTGACCTGGGTCGCCGAGCACGCGGCCGTCATCGACGCCGGCCGCAAGGTCGGATCCGACGGCGTCCTGCGCGGCTCGCTCCAGGCGCCGCAAGGCTGGGTTGCGCAGGACGCCGACGTCGCCGCAGGCATGATGGCGGGCTGGGTCTACGATCCGACGGGAGTTGGCCAATGAGCCTGGCGCCCGCAACCGTTGCGCGACGAGCCATCGTCAAGATTCTCCGGACGGGGTTTCTCGGCACGGCTTTCGACGAAAAGGACTTTTGCCCGCTCGCCGTCCCGGGCACCAAGTTCGACGAGACGATCGACGCCAGCGTTTCCCCTTTCACCGCCGCCGAGGTTCTCGACACGGTCGGACACGGGGCAATCTACGTCACGGACGTCTCCGAGACCGATGACAGGACGACCTCAGGCGTCAACGAAACGGGCGTCATGGTGAGCTCGGAGCTTACCCGGATGCGCGTCAGGACCGTCTTCAGCGTGCCGAAGAGCTCGGAGCAAGCCGAGCGCGTCGAGCGCTACACCGACCAGGTGAGTAACGTCCTCCGTGGCGTCGCCTGGCAAAGCGTTGGCACGCCCGACGTCAAGCTGACGCAGCTCGCCACCGATCCTGCTCTTCCAATCTTCGACGACGACAGCGGAAACTTTCGCCGGCGCGCCCTGGATTTCTTCGTCGAGCGCCGATACCAACGGCCCCACGCGGGGCTCTCAGGAGTAACTCTCACATGACTGATTTCGCCCAAAACATGCTCGTCAAGTCCACCCGAGAGGTGGAGACCGTCTTCGGCGTCGTCGACGGGGGACAGCGAACTATCATCCTCGGCACGAATGTCGCCGTAACCCCAGACGGAACCCTCGTTCGCTCGAACCTCAAGACCGGACGCGCCACCGTCGCGTGCGTCGGCTTGGCCAAGAGGTGGGCGAACGCCGACGTGACCTCGCAGCTGCACTTCCGGGTGAACGACCTTGAGATGGAGGATTACTTTCGCGACACGTTTCCGGCGACGACCAAGACCGTCGTCGCCGCAGCGACGTGGGCGCAGGCGGGCACCCCGCTCGCCGGCGGTACGGGGCCAACCTTGACAGTGGCAGCCGGCGAGCTTACCGCCTTCGCGGGTTGCGAGGGCTGCATGCTCGTCACCACCGATCCTCTCGCGAGTGGTGCCGACCCGGCCAACCTCCGAGACCGGCCGATTCTGGCCGTCGCTGCGGACGGGTCTCAGATCGACTTCGAGTCTCTCTACACCACCGGCACCGTCGGAGAGGTCGGCGAGCCGCTGATCCCCGAGGGGCCCCTCGCCGTCACCGTGGACGCGGGCTCTCACATCCGAGACAGTGACATCGCGAATGCCAGATCGATCAACATCCAGCACCAGTACACCGACGTCAACGGCGGCCTCTCGTTCCTAATGGGCAAAGGGCAGAAGGCGGGAACGTTTTCACTGGGCGTTTCCGGACCGGGCAACATCTCGCTCAACGTGGGATACCTGGGCCAGGACTATGACCCGATGAGTCCGACCGACCAGGGCACCGGCAGCGATCTCGCGAACGCCGGGCAAGGCAACTGCAACATGACCGGTGGGCGCATGGAGAATCTGTGGGTCGCGGCAACTAACGATCTGGCACCGGTCGGTATGGTGACGTCGTTCGACATCGCCGGCGCCGGCACGGCCGAGGGTATTGACGACACAGCCGGGACGCTCCAGAGAGCCGGCGTCACGCTCGGAGAGTCCGTTTTCACCGGCGGCATCAACCTTCTGAACGAGCACGACATCACGCTCATCCTGACGAACATCTCGCGGCTTGGTACGCCCGTGCCGATCGACTTGAAAACCGTGGACCAGGCCGGAAACTCCTACTGGTTCAGGCTTCCCGAGACGAAAATCAAGCCGGGCGGTCCCTCTCCCGCGGAGGGCGGAAACAACGCTTCCGACCTATCCTTCGAGGCATTCGAGGGCTTCCGCATCGGCGAGGCCGCCGCCGTCGGACTCCGTCAGATGATCGTTCAGCGTTTCGACGTCACCACTGCGTAAAGAAAGCCTCACGCAGGGGCCGGTTCCCTACCTTCTGAGCCTCGGCGCGGGAGGGGGGCCGACCGGCTTGCCGGCCGGCCCCTGTTTAACATTCGGGCAAGCGAAAAGGTAGGACCAGATGGCGAAAAAAGATCAGGACGCTCCCAAGGTTCAGCGCTTCGATCAGATTCAACACAAGGAAGCCAGCAAGCTCAAGTCTTCCGGCATCAGGACGCTTCTGGGCAAGCGCGATTACGGCGACCTGGAAGTAGGTCTCCGGAGCTATCTGGCTCCGGCCGTCATGAATCGTAAAGAAGCGGTGGAGGCGAAGATCCGTAGGGAAAAAAGGATAGTGGCCACCGACCTTCTGGTCGGCGAAGACGCGGTGGAAGTCTCGACCGAGACCATGCTGATGGCGATCACCGGGGCATGCGGCGAACTAGTGTCGGCTCCGGAAGTCGTCGAGGCCGCCAAGGCCGCGGGCATCGAAGTGATCGAGGACAACGTCGTCGTGCTCAAGTGGGAGGACGATTCGAAGGCGACCTTCAAGGTCTTTCAGGCAATGATCGACCCCGACATGCTGATCACCCTGACGCTCGCTTCAAAGGCGATCGCCTCATTGTCCGACAAGGAGGTTGTGGAACTGGGAAAAGACTCCACCTATGGGCTTGCCAGCGATCTCGACTGGCAGGACTAAAGGGGTCCTCTGACAAACGAGACAAGGCGAGAGGGGACCAAATTGAGCACCTGGAGAGCGAGGACCGCAAGGCCGGGAGATTCCCCGAGCTCCGCTCTGGATACTTCGACGCCTCGCCAATCGAGGACCCTGAAAAGGTTTCGCGTCCTGCTTACGCCTTCTGGAAAGACGAGGGCGGGACGCCGTATGGCCTCGACCCGGACCTGGCGGCGATCCCCCTCACCTCGGGCATGCTCTTTTGGCTGCGGCTCGACGTCGAGCTCATCGGCGGCACGGACGACGGGGGGTGCCACTTCCGGCCCTCGGAGGTGCGCGGAGTCCTCGACGAGGCGCAAGAGGAACTGCTCTCGTGGATGGAGGGCTTCTTCGGCCATCCCGTACCCCTGGATGACTGCCGACGTTTTGCCCGGCGCCTCCTGAGGGACCTCGGCTCAGGGCGTGCCATGGCTAGGAACGACATGATGCCAAAGCCCGGGAAGAAATCCACCGTGGACCCCATGGCCAAGATGACGAAGCTCCAGTCTGAAGTCACCTGAAATGGGAAACCACGCTCTCACCCTCACGCTACCGACAGCCCCTGTTGCATCGTCCACCGAGACGATCAAAAAGGATCTACTGAGCATAGCTCCGGTCGCGGACAAGGTTCAGAAGAAGCTCGACGCGATCGGAGGGCGTGGTTCCTCGGGGACGAAGAAGCTCGGGGAGTCCGCGAGCAAGGCATCGCCCAAGGTGCGTCAACTCGGGGACTCTGCAGGGAAGACGTCGCCCAAAGTAAAGAAGCTCGGGGAATCCGCGGGCGTCGCCGCCGGCAAGACGGACCGCCTCCGGGACTCCTCCGACAAATTTTCCGCTACCGGGGAGAAGACCGGCGGCGTGCTCGACTCCATTGGCAAGAAGGCCCGCGACATGGCCGCCGGCTTGGTGCTGGCGGCCACTGCCTTCTTCGGCATCGGCGCTGGGATTAGCGAGCTCGGCGAGGGCGTACGTGCGGCCATCACGCTCGAGTCGGTCTCTAACGCCCTCGAGGTCGCGACCGGTAGCGCCCTGGCGGGCGCGGACGCCCTGGCGTTCGTACGCTCGGAGGCCGACCGTCTCGGTCTGTCCATCGGGCCCACGGCCAGCGAGTTCTCCAAGCTCTCGGCGGCCGCGATCGGCACTAGTCTTGCCGGCGCCGGCGTCCGCGACATCTTCTCCGCCGTTTCCGAGGCCGGCGCGCGGCTATCTCTGTCGTCAGAGCAGCAGGCGGGAGCACTCAAAGCCCTCGGCCAGATCATGTCAAAGGGCACCGTCCAGGCCGAGGAGCTCAGAGGCCAACTCGGAGAAAGAATTCCTGGTGCTTTCCAGATCATGGCCCGCGGCCTCGACGTCACCACGAAAGAGCTCGGGAAGATGCTGGAGATGGGACAGGTCCTCGCCGAGGACGCCTTGCCCGCCTTCGCCCGCGAGATGCGCAAGACCTTCGGCACCGACGTCACTACCCGGATTGATACCGCGGCGGCGGGTCTCGCCCGCTTCCAGACCGCGCTCTTCGACGCCCGAGTCGTTCTGGGGGAAGCGTTCCTGCCCGCCCTCGGCGACGTCACGAAGCAGATCGCGGCCATGCTCGCTGGAAATGAGTCCATGATCCGCAGCTTCGGCACCCTCAGCGGTGACGTTCTCGGCGAACTGGTAAGAGTCCTCGGCTTTGTCGTCGGCAACCTCGACTTCTTCCTCGTGGCCCTGACTTCTCTTGCCGTTTACCAGGCGACAACCGCCCTGTCTTCAACCAACGGCTTGACGGCCGCCGTCGCGCGTCTGAACGCCGCTCTGTTGGCGAACCCGTTCGGCCTGGCTCTCACCGCTGTAGTGGCCCTCGGTCTCGGCCTGAATGTTCTGGTCAACCGACATCTCAAAGCTTCGGAAAAAGCTATCGAGCAGATGGTGGAGCGCTCCGACGATCTCCGCAAGTCCTTCGAGAAGACGAGCAAGGTCCTAAAGAGCGGATCGCTCGGTGGGCTCGCTGCGGATCTTTCCAGAGCTGAAAAGCAGACTCGGTCACTGACCGACGAGATCGGGAAACTGCGGCGGCAAGAAGAGGAGACGATCAAGAGGACGGATGAACTATACGGGACCGCCGGGTCATTCGACCGCGTCGAGAAGCTCATCGATAAGCAAGAGATGCTCCGGGAACGCATCGACGGCGTCAACCAGAGTCTACAGGTCTCCATCCGCCAGACGCAGCTCCTGCGCGAGGCTGACGAACAAGCTTTTCAGGCAGCGCTGCTAGCCTTCAATCCGCCGGCCTTCAAGAGCTGGGTGGACGAAGTCGAGAAGGGGGTCGACGAAATAACTGACCTTTCGGAAGCGATCCAAGGCGTCAACGACGAGCTCAGTGCCTTGCGTCTCACCGCCAGCATCATGAGGGAATTCAAAGTCTCGGCTGAGGACGCAGGCGACGCCGCCGAGCTGGTGCTGGCCAGTGGCATGGAGCTTTCGACGCAGCGGGCACTGGAACTCGTCGAGGCTCTCAGGCTCGCGGGGATCGAGTTGGAGGCTATCGCATCCGCTCAATCGGCAGCTGCCGCTGCGGCCATTCTTGCCAGCGTTGGGCAGGCGCCTGGACAACTGGCTTCACGGGATTTCGACCCCTTCGCATCTCTGGACAGAACGGGCTCTCCGGCAGAACAGGAGTTCGCGAGGATGCAGCTATTCCAAGAGATCGTAGCGAAGCAGATGAAGGCAGATGTCGAGGCACGACATGACGCGGAGGAGGAGTTCAACGACGGTATTAGGTCGGCGGCAGAGTCGAGGGAAAAGGCTGAACGAGCCATGATCGACTCATTCCCGAAGATTATCAATGGGCTGGAGAGAGTGGGGCTAGACCTTGATGACGTCGCCTTCGGATTGTTCGAAATCGGCCACATGTTGGCTCGGAGCGGTAACGGCCTGGCTGGCGCCGTGGTTAACGCCGCAGGCGTATTTGCAGCCGGAGGATCGACGGGCGACGTTGCGACCTCTCTGCTCGTCGGCGCGGCGGGGGCTAGCCAGATCGGCCAGCAGCAGGTGTCGCAGTTTGGCGGACTAACCGAGGGGAATTTCTTCGTAGAGGGGGTCACCCTCGGGGCCGAGATCGGCGGCATTTGGGGAGCCATAATCGGCGGATTCGTTGGTAGCTTCATCAACAAAGGCGCGGACGACCTAGAGGGGTCGCTGACCGAAATCGCTGGCGCCGCAGACTTCGTCATCACCCTTGCGGATGAGAATCTCGCCGACCTCGGACGACAAATTGAGGAGGCCCTTGAGACGTCCTTGAACCAACTTCAAAGTCAGCTGATCGCCGATCTCGACTTTGAAGCCGCGGGTGTCAGCATTGACATCAGGGGCAATGAATTCGTAGTCATCGCGGGAGGCATCCGCAAGACCTTTAACGACGTCGACCAAGCCATGGCCTTTATCGTTGGCGCCGTGCTCCGCATGAACTCAGGTGCAGAGGGCCTTGGTGAACAGATGCGCCAGTTAGCACTCAATGCGACCTCGTTCGAAGGCATGAGCCTTGAGGATCTGCAACGAGGTATCGCCCTAGCCCAACAGCTTGATTTCGAGCGAACCGGCGTCAACCAGGCGCTGATCCGTAGTGAGATGGATCTGATTCAGACCTCGATCCGCTTCGGCCTATCACTGGAACAGACGACGGCCTTGATCCGCAAGCGCGCCGATGCCGAGAAGCAAGCCCTGTCCGCTTCCGCTGCTGCCGTCCTAGGGGCGCAGGACTTCACAACCGGAATATTGAATCTGACGCGTAGCATGGAGGTGTTCAACAACACGAACGACGCGGCGAACGCGGCTACGGAGCGACGCAAGGTGGAGCTTCTGTCTCTCATAACGGCCCAGGACGAGCACACGGCCGCCCTCCAAACCGCGGAGGCCGAGATCACCGGCAGCGCCGAAGACCAGGCCCGCTTTGCTCATCTCTTCTCATCGGCGGGGCAGGAGTACGTCGTCACCCAGGAGGACGCGACAAATGCCGTCAAGGACTCGACGCACCAGACGGCGTTATGGCAAAAGGAGCTGGACGCTCTCAACGCAGGCTTTCTCGACAGACCGGAGAATTTTGGGCAGGACGAATTTGCCGCTCTCTGGATCCAAGCGGTCAAAAAGGCCGAGTTATCCCTGATCGATCTGATCCAAGTCGTCGAAGGAGAAGGAGCTTTTTCCGAGGAGAGAGCGAACGCTCAGAAGCTCATCTTTGCCGCCCAGCTGCACGCAACGATTGCGCAATCCGAGATCGTTCTTGCGACGATGGAATTCGTCTCGGATACAATGCGTGAGTCGTTCGAGCGCATCGTCCAGGGTGGGCGAGACGCCTTGGAGAAGGTGCTGGGGGAAGGCTTCGAGTTTCCTGCCGCCAGAGGTGGCGGCGGACGAGGCCGGGCGCGGCGTGAAGAACAGGCCCGAGCCGTGGATTCATTCGACGCGGCGATGGAAAGCTTGGAGAGGCGTTTCTTGGGACTGCCTCCAGCCGTGTTCGAAAACGCGGATGCGATGCTGGAACTTGAGCAGCAAGCCATCGCGGCCGGAGCTTCGACAGAGGAGACGGCGCGGGCTCTAGCGATGCTGGCAGAGGTCCAAATCGCCGAGGTCGTCGATCCGATCGTAGAAGCAGCTGAGCGGCTCCGGCAGGCAGACGTCAAGACGGAATTCCTGGCCATCATCGCGGCGTCCGAAGAAGCCCTTGTCATCGTTGGCGACAATGCTGCCGCGCGCCTTGCGATCGAGAACGCGACGGCCGCCGAGCTCCGCGAGCTCGGCATTTCGTCGCTTGGCGGCCGAGTTGCATTGAGGCAGGGGACCCTTGAGGCCGTGCGCGGCATCAAGTTCCTCGTTGAAAACATGGAAGACCTCGGTCTGTCGGCATCGCAGATCGCCAACTCGGTCCGCGACCAGGTCTTGCCGGAGCTCTTCGGGATCCTCAAGAGCGAAGCCCAGCGCGTGATCGATCTCACCGTCGCGGGGAGCAAGGAGCGGGAGGTTGCTGAAGCGGCCCTGGCCACCGCGATACAGAACGAAATAGCCTTGGAGCGGACGCTCACGATCATCAAGCTCGAAGGTCTCCGGCTGCAACTGTTGGCGGCGAACGCTCTCACGCCGGCCTTCCAGGCGATGTTCGACACGGCGAACGAGCTTCTCAACATCACCACCGTTCCGATCTCGCCGCTCGCCCCGGAGGGTGAGACTGACGAGCAACGGCAGTTCCGGCTCTCCAAGGCGCGGGCAAGGGCGCTCCAGGCTGCCGACACCGCCGCGCAGGGCGGCGACGCTCAGACCTTCCTGGAAGACATCATCAACTCGCTACGGGCCGACGCCTTCAACGACTTCGAGAGGGCGGCGGCGCAGTTCCAGCAGACCATGGACGACATCTCGGTGGCGACCGGCACCGCTGCGGAACGCGCCGACGCCATCGCCCTCGCCGAGGACCGGCTGGCCGATCGGCGCGCGGACATTCTAGACGATCTCCTCTCTCCCTTCGAGGAGAGTCGCATCTCGACGGTTCAGGATCGCCTCCGGGAGGTCAACGCCACCTTCGACGACATCATCAGCCAGACGACGTTCACGGCGCAGGAGCTGGAGAGAATCGAGGCCGCACGCGGCACCGCCCTGCTCGAAGCGACGAACGAGATTTTTGATCCGCTGCGCGAGGTCTTCGCCGAACTCCGGGCGACGGACCCGCGACGCTCTGGTCAGGAGCTATTCCAGACCGCTCAGTCCAGGTTCCAAGACCTGGCGGAGCGGGCGCGGGCCGGCGACCTGGAAGCCATCGCCGCCTTGCCGGCGGCGATCCGCGACCTCCAGGCTCAGTCCGCCGCCTTCCTCGGTCAGGGCGGCGCGTCCCTGGCCGTGCGCGACAACATCCTGGCCCTCGAGTCCGCCCTCGGGCTCGACGCCAGCGAATTGTCCGATCCGGTGGTCGCTGCCGTCGACAAGTCCAACGTCTTCCTCGAGGAGATTGCGGCAGTTCTCACCGGGCGGCCGCCTACCGGTTCCACGAGACCCGTCGGCGGCGACGGCGGCACCATCTCCGAATTCCTGACCAACGGCAGGCCTATCGTAGTCGTCAACAACGGCGGCGGCCTCGACGCCTCGGACCCGGCCGTCCGCCGTATTCTCCAGGCCCTGTTGGAGATGAAGAAGAAAGAGCAGGAGGAGCGGGAGAACGACCGCCAGGGCCAGGCCAACGTCGACGTCGACCAGAGCGAGCAGCGCGCCGCCATCGTGGCCGCCGTCGACCGGGGCTCCGAAGCCACCAACCTCCTCGCCACTGCCGTGGAGCGGAATCAGCCGGCGGCGGGAGACCTCTGATGGTCACCTTCCGCCGGGATTCCCGCCTGGCAAACGCCGCAGAACGGGCAGAAGACCAGGTCTTCCAGGACCAGGCACTCGCGACAGCACCCGAGGACCCGCAGAAGCCCATCGGGCGAACGGTCTACCGCGCCCTCGTCGAGAGAGGCCTGGAGAAGCTTGCAGCACGTCTCCACGGCTCACCCTTGGCAGAGCGGGCCGTCGCTCGAGTCGACGACCTTGGCAGCCTTCAGGAGGTCGTAGCAGAGATGTTGGACCGCTTCGTCGCCCGCCGTCTTGGCCCACTCCAGGAGCGCTTGCTTTGCGACGGTGACGTCGGGCTTCTGGCCGGCGCTGGTCTCGTAGCCGAAGAGCTCGACGCTCTCCCCGCACTTCGGGCAGGCGATATCGCCGTGCTTGTAGTCCGTAGTCGTGTCGGTATGACTCCAGGGACCTCTCCATCCGCAGGCCTTGCACTCGGCGTCGTTCTCGTCGAGGTCGGGGATGATGCGCTTCCAGGGCATGGCTCAGTCCTTCAGCCCGAGGGCGTCGCCGAGGCGATGGATGAGGTTGATCAGCACCGAGTCCGCGTCAACGCGTGCTCTTCCAATGTCGTCATTACGACGAAAGAGCGCCTTTCGCTCGTCTCCGGAGAGCAGCATGCGCCCTATGTCGTCGTGAAGCGCCACCAGCGCGTCGCGGTCGACGGTTGTCCACGGGCGGCCGCACAAGTCGCATCTGTCGTGCTCGGCGCCCCCTCTGGCGGCCTCCAGGAGCCGTACGCATGCGGCTCGAACGTTGCGAATGTCCGCCGTCTTCGCCCATTCGATGAGTCCGGGGTCAGGGCGTGCCGCCTTGGCGTCTTGGATCGGTACCGACTTGTCAGCGCCGCGGAGGACGTCCCAGAGGATCCCCTCTCCTTGGCCAAATTCGACTTCCAGGCCGTCGTCGAGCCGTCGCCACCAGGCGTTGCTACTTGCGCTCATGCAACGCCAGTGGCCAAGGCCATTTGCGACGGCATACGCGTCCATTTCCCGATTGAGACTGCCGGCGCTTTCGCTCCGTCCAGCGTACGCCGCGCCCGCCGCCGAGTCGGCAGAGACGATCTGGACGCCGCCCCCGGGGGCCGGGATGCGCATCGACGCCTGGCCAGGGATCAAGAGACGATCGCGGACGCAGGCCGGGAGGTCCTCGAACTTCGTGCCGTCCCAGACTCCGAGCTCCTCGCGGATGGCCGTCAGGATCTCGCCCAGACGGTTTGGGGGGTCTCGTTCCATGTCTTCCATTCTTCTCTCCTCGGGTCGTGCCTCCGGGGCGAATCCCCGTCGACCCGTCGGAGTATAGACGATCCGGCTAGGAAGTCAAGAGGTTGCCGCCCGTGAGCGACTTCGATGACCTCGAAGCCCTGAGCTTCGAGCAGATCTACATCACCGTGGACGTCCTGCCGCTCGACCGTGTGACCCGACTCCCCGTCCCTGACTTCATCACGTCGGGCCCGCGCCTGTTTACCGAGGCCGGCGACACCCCGGCGAGCACCGGCTACAAGTCGGTGATGATGAGCGGCTGGAAGACGACGCGGCGCCTCACGTCCCCGGGCAAATTTCTCGGTCCCTCGACGTTCAACTTGGCGTCGCTGGTCCTGAGCAACCGCCCGCCGGAGAAGGGACTCCCGGGGCCGCTGGATCCGTGGCTGACCCAGGACTGGAACGATCGCCCGATCACCGTCCGCGCCGGCGGGCGAGTGACCGCGGCGGGCCTGCCCTACCCCTTCTCGAGCTACGAAACGATCTGGGATGGAGTCACCGACGACCTGATCCCGCGGGCCGACGGATCCTTGGAGTTGATCCTCGTGGGACGCGCCAAAGCGTTGAGCAAGCCCGTGGTGGAGGAGCTCTATCGCGGCTTCGGAGGGGCAGCGAGAACTCCTACTGGAGCTTCGGCTCTATTCCTTCCGTTTTTCACTCCTTCGTCTCCACAATCAGACGCCTTCGACGCGTTCCAGACTACGGGAGTCACGGCGGAATTTTTCGGAGTAATCACAAGTCTACCCCCAACAGGAGAATTGGCTTCACTAGGGAGGCATTCTGCAGAATGGGGCACCGATGTCGACGAGGACGGGGCGATACAGTTCTTTCATCCCGGGGGCGAGATCATCTTTCCTTTTATCGTGACACCGGGCGCTCCGCTGGTGGCATCGGTATCAGTAGCACCCGTGTCAGGAGGTTATAGCATTACTCTCCTGGCCGGTCGCGACGGACGAGACATTAAGTCCTTCGACGGCGGGACTATCCCGACTTTAGGGTTTAACGATTCGGGCACTTGGGTCTACGTCCGCCACGGAGGCGGTGCCCCGATGGATATTTGGGAGGCGAGGCTTTGGTCTGGACCACGTACAGCGGACGAAATCATCAACGCCGCTGATTCACCAATCGTAGACGCGGCGGCCGAGCCAGACCTGGTAGAGGTCTGGAAGTTCGGCGACGGATCAGGGGCACTTGCCCGCGGTGAGAAAGGGTTTGACGATCTCGGGATGATCAATGAGCTCATCTTCGCATCATCGCTCGAGGGAGACGATCCCGTCCAGTTCCCCGGAGGCCCGATCGGCCAGGAGAAGCCCAGAGTCCTGGGGCCGGCCTTCAACGTCCTCCTGGCAAACGTCGACAGCCAAGGCCTCGTGTATCAGTGGTCTCTCCGCGATTCCGCCGACCTTTTACGGGTCAAGAGCCAGGGCGGCCCACTCTTTCCTGACGAGACCGTCACGACGGCCGGAGTCGGCGAGGTCACATGGGATGACGTTCTCAAAGTCCTGACTATCGTCTCGGGTGGGCATACCTTCAAGCGCTTCGTCCCGGGGCAGCCCGACCCTTTCCAGGTCACCGGGCAGCGGGTCACGATCTCGAACGACGCCACCTATGCCGGCGCCTACAGAGTCGACGAGCAGGTGGTGACCGCCGGCGTGTTCATCTCGGGCATTTCGGCGGACGGTCTGAAGATGAGTCTCCTCGACGACGCCACCGGCCTTCCTCCGTCCCTTCCGACGGGAGACCTCGCCTCCGGTGCCGAGATCAGGACGACAGACTCAGACCGCCAGTTCACCTACGACCTCGCGACGTCGACCGTCCGGACGACTCTCCTCACCGGCGACCTGACTGCCGACGTCACCGGCGAGCTTATCGGCTCGAAGCTCTCGAAACTCTCGGAGGTTTTCGAGATCTTGATCGGCGAAGCTCCAGACGTCTCGGAGCTCCTTTTCGACCCGCCTCTGGGCATCGCCTTTGCCAAGGGTGCAAAGGTGTCGGTCAAGAGCGTCCTCGATCAGATCGCCTTCTCCGGCGTCGCCTCATGGGTCGAGGGCCGCGCCGGCGGATTCCGCCTCGCCACTTTCGCTGTTCCTGGTACCGGCACGCCGAAGGCAACTATTGCCGGATCGCCGCTCGCCGAGCTCGGCGACGAGTTCACGGCCCCGATCATCGGCAGGATTCGGAGCATCAAGCCCATCCCGACCAAGATACCGGCCTGGCGCTTGTCGACCGGCTACGACCGCACCTGGCACGTCCAGAACGCCGATTCCCTGATCGGAGCCTTGACCCCTGCTGCCCGGGCGCGACTCTCGGAGCCGTATCGTTTTGCCATCCGCACCGTGGCGGCGGTGCGCGGCACGGCTGCCAACCCGGGTACCTACCCCACGTCGGACCCGCTGGCGCCGTTCCTGACCTACCTTCTGACGCTCCAGGACGCTGAGCAGTACCTCGACCTGGCCGTCCCCTTGTACACCGTCAAGCCGAGGTGGTACGCTTGCGAGGTCGCTGGGTTGGCGCTCTTCGCCCTGGAACCCGGAGACCTGATCTGGCTCCAGTGGCCAGACACCACCTTCGGGATCGTCACCCCGGTACGGGCCAGGATCCTGGCCTTGACCGAGGATACGACGCGCGACACCGTCACCCTCGAAGCCTTCGCCTCAGAGTGAACCCATGACCATTAGCACCTACAGCACTTTCGAGATAGCGACCAAGACCGGTAGTTTTTCGGGGTGGAATGTCACCGTAAAAAACGCCTTTGGCGACGTGGTCGGGTTCCTCAGTAGGGACCAAGAATTCCAAGTGGTGGACGCCGCGAAGGCCTTTATCGATGCCTACGTAGTGCCGTCTGCGCTCCCCCTGGCCGAGGACCCGGACCCAGAGCCTTCGGGCGTCCCCGGGGTTGTTCGATTGTGGTTTCGGTCCAACGGCGTAACGATGGTGACCGATGGCGCGGGAGCGGAGCACGAATTGCACGTCGACAGCTTCGCCGGCATTGGCGTCTCACGGGTCATCTCGGGCCCTGTCGTCCTCTCGACGCCCGTACTCCAGGAGTGGACGGACATCTCCGGGTTCGACCACATTGTCGTAGAAGATCCCTACGGAAGAATTTCTGGCGACGTTGCCGGCGGGTGCCTTGTGGTCAACGCGCACCCTCAAGCCGAGGGACTTTACGAGGCCAACTGGCGCGGGTCGTGGCAAGTGTCGGGAGGGGCTGACAAGGACGTCATCCTCGACGTCATGGTCGTCTTAGCTACCCCGCTCGTTCTTGAGGATGCATCGAACCCAGGTACGGTTGTCGTGACGCGGACCGCTCACGGATTCCACGAAGAGACGGCGATGGTGATCGCCGGAGAGACCGGAAACACAGCAATCAACGGCTCGTGGGTTCTCGCCAACGTCACGACGAATACGTTTGAGTTGCGCGACCTGGGAGGGACCCTCGCCACCGGAACCGGATCTTTCGTTGGAGACGGAGGCATCACGAAGATCGGCAGGGCCGGAACGACCGTCCGGACCGTGGTACGAGATGGCACTCCAGCTTCAGCCAGTGGCCGCGCGAGCGGGCTTCTTGGCTCTGGAGACAAGGCTTGTCTTGAATATGCCGTTCTCAACAACCCGCCTCGACCGCTGGAACTCTTCTCCTTGTCGATAGACCTCTTACGGATCGGGGGCCCGACGTCGTGAGCATCTACGACAGCAACGGGCAGGCCTTCTGCGCCCGGACCAGCGCCCCGCCCGCCAGCGCCGCGGGTCCGAGGATCGTCGCCCACGGCCAGGTCGACGAGGTCGAGCTCGAAGCGGCGCTCGACGGCGTGCGCACCTTCCTCGACTCGTTCGAGGTCGGCCTGCGGGCGAGGCGATGGGCCGGGACCATGAAGGGTTTCCGCCTGAGCGACCGAGATCCGTACGGCCCGGAGGCGGAAGCCTACCTCTCGGCCTCCATCGAGTACTTCGGGCTCGGAGTCGCGCATGCCGCCACCCTCGACGAGGTCGGGCGATGAGTATCGACGGCGTGCAGAGCAGGGACAGGGCTCCCCCGGCCTTTCAATCGCCGCGGGTTCCGGCCATGCGCGTTGGCCGCGCCGTCTCGCCGCGGCGCAACCGTGCCCGCTCCATGCCGGGCAAGAAGTGGGCCGCCAGGAGAGCCGCATGAGTATCGTTGGAACGCAGTCCATCCCGCCGGCGCTGCCGTCCGGAGGCACCCACCAGATGCTGATCCTGGCGGAGAATCACGCGCTCGTCTCCCAGGGCGCAACGGCGACCGACCTCGAGCCGCTGGCCGGCTCCCCCGGGAACCTCCAGGTGGAGCACGTCCTGAACCCCCACCTCGACCTGGCCTGGCGCTCCGGGAGCATCACCGCCCTCGCCGCCGCCGGCCAGACCGTCCTGACGCTCCAGATCCGCTTCGGCTCGCCGCGGCGCCTGGACACCCTGACGCTCAACCGCAGCAACGTCCGCGTCGCCTTCCGGAAGCGCTACTACGCCTCGACGCAGGGCAGCTCCGGGGGCGAGTCGAGCGAGGCACCCTTGTTCGAGAGCCCATGGACGGATCCGATCGTCCGGGCGCGGCTGGGCGACTTCCCGACGTACTCCGGGATGCCCGACTACTCGCTGGGACCGCCGGAGGCGAACCTCGACTTCTGGCAGTCGACCTTTGCCTTGGACAGCATCATCTTCGCCGATCAGACCTACGACAACGTGCGCATGGTCGAGGTCGACTTCGACCTGACGCGCGTCGACCAGAACGACGGCGTCGACTACGTTCAGGTCGGCTTCCTGCCGTCCTGGGAGGCCTTCCGGCCGCGCATCAACCACGACCTAGGCGGCAGCTACTCGACCATCGACGAAAGCCAGGCCACACGCCTCAAGGAGACCGGAGCGCTACTCGGCCGCGAGCGTCCGCGCCGCAGGGCGTTCGACTTCAACCTCGGCGACCTCGAGCGTGACCAGGCTCTCCAGCGGCTCCTGACGCTGCTCTCGATCCTCAACTCGGCGCTCACCCGCGTCTTCCTATGGGAAGAGCCAGAGCAGCGCCGCTACTTCTACGACACCAGGATCCTGGGTACGGTCACCAAGCCACCCAACATCGTTCACGCTCGACTGGATCCGAAGTTTTCCCACGCGGCGAACGCTTTCCGGATCGAGGAGACTCAGTAAATGGCATTCGACCCAACGACTCTCAATCTCATCGTGGCCGGCGACGAGGCCGGTGCGATTACCCGCCTGGACGCCGGCCACCCGAACGAACTCCTGGTGACGATGGGCGCCACGATCGAGCGCGCCGCGGCGCAGCTGCGGGCGACGTCGACAACGTCTATCACCATAGGGGCTGGCCCTTTCGTTTTCACCATAGCCGAGGGCAACCTCAGCTGGCGCCAGGGTGACCAGGTGGTCATTCGGGACGCCATTGACCCGGATCTCAACTTCATGAACTGCTCGCTCACCGCCGACCAGGACTCCGGCACTGGCGACATCACCGTCTCGGTCGATTCATCGACGGGGTCGGGGACCTTCACGTCCTGGGAGCTTCTTCTGACAGTCTTCATCTTGGCAGCGACGGTGTCGCCACCGTTTACGCTGACCCAGGGAGGACTCGGGACAGACGCATCGACACCCGCAGGAGTGGCCATCGCGCGCGCCAACCTTGAAGTGCCTCGAATGGTCATCGTGGCCGGAGCTGTACAGGTGCTTACTAGCGAGCCCGCCGGGACCTATCTGGCTCTCGACGGCGCCACCGGAAATCTGGCGGGACTCGACCACCGGATCATCTTCTGGGACGGTGCTGTCGTCACTGGTTCAGAAATCCCATCCGATGGCGATTTCACGCTCGACTCCGATGAATTGTGGATTTTCTCTGACACACTGGGCACCCAGGAGCGTGTCGGTGGAATTATCACGGATCCGACGATCGAAAAGAGCGCTGGGCTGGCCCCGCTGACTTTGACGGCTGACTCCTGGGATATCGGCACGGGCGGGAGGGGAGCCCACCTCATTCTCTACGTCACTGGCGGAGCTGTTGATTTGTTCATTACAATTCCCGATGCCATTACCCTACCGGCTCCTGCGCGGCGCGTCACGATACGGAACAAGTCGGGTTCGAGCAAGAAGGTCAACGTTACCGGAGGCGGCACGATCGACGCCTCTTCAGAGGTTTCAATCGCCGACAACGCGACGGCGGAATTCGGCGTGTTTTCACCCGACGACTCGGGGCCTCCGGTCGTCCCCGAGTGGACGCAGCTGTCTTAACTTTCACGATGGCTGCACCGGCGAGTTCTGTGGGGGAAATGGAATGAGCGAAGACTCAGGAACGCGGGCACGACCGAAGGGCCTTACCGTCATCAACGCCGGGTCGTTGGTGCCGGCCGGGATCGTATCAGCCCTGGTCTTCATTGCCTTCAACGCGGGAGTCGAGTGGACCCGTCGTGGAAACGAGATTGAGCGCCTGACTGAAACGGCAAGGAAGTCCGAGGTGCGGCTTCTCATAACGGAAAAGCAGTTGCAATTCTGGCGTCGGGAAGTGGAGCGGAAGCTCGGCCCTTTGCCTGAGTATAAGCCCGCGTCGGATGAACTGGCGAACGGGAACCCTGGAGCGAAAGCGAATGGACGAGGAAGAGGAAATCATCTGCAAGTTGATCAAGTGCTCGTATCTAGTTGGCGGACAGGTAAAGTCGATCGTGGACGTACAGACCGCCGTACCGGGGGCTCTTGACTCGGATGGCAACACCAAGCGACTGAAGCTGATCGACTTGCTCGAACGCTTCAGCCAGGAGCTTCACGACCACGGATTCTGATGAGCCCGGGTCGGAGTGGCCGTGTAGCCTGACGTACTCACCACCACAGGCTCAATCCCGCCGCTCCGATGGTCCGCCACCACAGGCCGGAGCGGCCGGATCGAGAACGAGGGGAAGGCCGCCAAGCTGTGTCCAACGACCAGGCTGGGTGCTATACGCGGGAACCGCAATGAAGTAGTAGTTGCCCTTTCCCTGGCTCAGCCCGTTGAAGCCAAGCTGCGCTTCTGAGACGAATCCACATCCGGGCGGCAGTGACCAAACCGTCGCGTCACTCCATACCGAGATCAGAACGCGTCTACCGACGACCGAGCCGGCGCTGGGGAGAGTCACCTTGGCGTCCTCAGCCACGATGATCAGGGTGAACTTGCAGAGCTGAGAATCCTTGAATTCTGTGTCCTCCGTGACGGCGTAGACCGCGGTCTCGCAGAGGAATAGTTGGGCTGGTGCCGCCGCCGCGGAGAGCGAGATCGCGGCGGCAACAATTGCGCAGGCAAATAGTTGACGGGTCGTGGTACCCTGGTGAGCTTCGGGAGAGTCGTGCATGAGGGTATCCTCCTTGATGCAGGGTTGGGCGCCGTCGCTGGCAGGCGACGACGCCCGGATTTATCGATCAGATCGCCAGGAAGCGATCTTCAGGGGATTTGTTGAGCGAGGTGATAGAGGACCACGTCGTCTTGCTCGAGCGGGATGGCGACTCGAAGACGATCTTCGGGGTCTTCCAGACGATGAGCGACCCCGACATGCTGATCACAATCGCCTCCTCGTCGGACAAGGAGCTCGTCGACCTGAGAACAATGGACCCCCCCAGAGCCAGAGTCGTCGATGGCTTCTCGGCGCCCGTCCGGATTTCGGTGAGCCTTTCCACCACCTTCCCCGTCAGCTTGTGAACGGCCTCATCAGGGGTACGTTCGCGCGGCCGATTTCGCCGATCGCCGGGGAAGCCGAAGGCCGGCGAGGAGCCGCGGCACCAGCTAGGGCTAGCTTTCGACTTCGGATCGTGCGAAGCTGCTGGACTTCGGGAGACTGTCGCATGGTGGTGGTTTCCTCCGATGCGGCTTTGGGCTTCCGTCGCTGGCAGGCGACGGAAGCCCGGATTTATCAAGATGAGAGCACCATGGGGCGATCCTCGGGGAGTCGGCCCACAGCGCAGCAGATGCCGATGACGGCGCCGTCGGGAGACCTGTCTGGGAAGATGTTGTGCGCGTAGGTCCGTAGGGTCGTCGGGTGATCCGGTGTCATGATCTTCACCAGGCCATCAACGATCGGTTCTCCCGTTTCTAGAACGTGGCGAAGCTGGGATCCGAGCCTAACGGCAACGTCCGGAAGCACCTCGGCGACCGTTCGCCCCAGGTGTTGCTCCACAGACAGCCCATTGAGCCTGGCCAGCCACTCGTTGATGCGCACGAAACGCAGGTCCTGGTCCAAGTAAGAGAGGCCGATCGGGGCGTCCCTGAAAAACCGCAGCCCATCCCCCCGAGACGCTCTGCCCTCGTCAGCTCGATCTGGTGCCGGGCGGGTGTCGCCTTGTTCGGCGGCGAGCCGAAGCAGTTCGTCTCGCTGCGTTCGGAAATCGTAGTAGAGGCCGACCATGGCGTCGAACGGCGGCCGGCAGTGCTGGAGATCACCCTCCGGAAGCGCTGCTCGCATCCGGCGCAGGGCGTCCTCAAGCCTGAAGATCTCGGCCTGGAGTACGCCCATGGCCGTGAGGCTCAGGTCAACGATCTGTGCCCCTCTCGCGGTGATCCGGTAACGCGCCTCGGGGTGGCCGCCTCTGCGCGCCGGTGGACCGGCCTGTCGAGCCACCAAGCCGGACTCTCGGAGCCGCCGCAGCATCGGGCCAAGGGAGTTGCGACAGATCGAGCCGCCGGAGACGAGGACGATCTCCGAGGGCTTCAGGGTGCCTTTCAGGGCGAGTAGCTCCAGCAGCTCCCGGCTCTTGTTGCCTACTGCGATCTCCATGTACTCATGATGGGCCACTTGTACTCTCGAAGTCAAGCCCCCCGGGATCTTTTTCTGCTCAGGGGCCACCGCCCCCCTCGCGAGAGGCGGTAGCCGGAGATTTCTCACGCGAGCCGGCCAAAGCCTTGACAGGGCGCGGAGTGGATCGTAAGATCCGTGGGTCGGCCGCTACGACCTGGCCGACGAGCGCCATCGTACCGCAGGAGCGGAGCGAAGGCAAGCCGGTCGGCCTCCGGCGGGGTCCACAGGGACCAGGCGTCAGGATCGCGGAAGCTCTCGCGCCACCCAAAGAGCTTTGGTAGAGGCCACCCCCGCGGCACAGGCCACGGAACCCGCTCAGCGCAAAATGCCAGGCTCCGGAATGGTAGTCGATCCATTGAAGCCCCTACGTCCTGGTCCTTTCGTCCCCCTTCGCGGGTTGTCCAACAGCTGAGTCGGCTCCAGGTCTCGACTTCCTCGGCACCCAAGATCGCCGAGCCTCCGGACGAAGAGGGAAGGGGCAGGTGTGCCCGTTTGGCGTTCAGGTGATAGTCAGCTGCTCCTGAGGTCCGGAGTCAGTCAGCACCTCGAGCCGAGTCGATCTCGTCGCGCATCGGTACCTCGGACGGACCAGGGTCGCCAGTCTCGACTAGCAGGATGAGCTTACGGCTCCACATGACCTCGACGGCGCGTTCATCAGCCAGTCCTCGGGCCGTCTGGAAGATCGCGATGGCACAAGCCTCGGCCTCAAGTTTCCGCATCCCTTGCTTCATCGTCTCGGAGCGATTCAGGCAGATCTCGGCTGCGTCTTGGAGCGCCTGCACCCGCGCGATACTTTCGAGCATCCCGGCGTAGTCCGGGAGGTCGACAAGGCTTTTCATGGCGTTGCCGTCCGTCCGTCGGCCGTTCGTCGGTAGGTCTTCTGTCTGTCGGTTCTCGTCTCACTCCGCCCAGGGGCCACCGCCCCCCTCGGGAGAGGCGGAAGCCGGAGACGTCTTGCGGGCGGCAGGGTTGCCGGGACGACGGCGCCATGGGCGCTCATGACGTCTCTTCCCCGGTGTATTCGAGGCGCCAAGTCCGTACCGCGCGGACCTCGATCAGCTCCTCGACAGGGCGATATTGGTGGCCGAGGCCTGTCGCGCCGTCCTCAAGAACGGTCACTCCTTCACGTACGGCAGCGGCCAGAGTCGTATCCAGGCCGTGTCCGACGATCAGCGGTATAGAGATATAGGTGAGGCCGGTTGGCCTGCTGGCTGACGGGACGGGGTGGTCAGAGGTTGACGGGACGGCGTGAGTGTGGGAATCTTGAGGCATGGCTGGCTCCTTTCAGGGAAGTTGTCGGCACAGACGCGGCGGGCTCACAACAGCTCGCCGCTTCTGCAGCGTCTTCGAGCGCGTCGATCGCTTTCCGTTCTCCGTCCTTCGCCCGTTTGCTCAAGTCCAGAAAGGTCTGCCAGGGCGGTGACTGCGGCGTGCTCATCGCCTCGTCTCCATCGGAGTCGCCTCAACGCCCGGAGGACAGCCGAGGAGACCCTCGAGACCCTTCGCGTAAAGCTCCTTCCAGGCGTCGACGTCGCCGGCGAAGGCCCGCGTCTGGAGGTCGTAAATGGACCGGGCGCCTTCCATGATTCGACGGTCGAACTCGACGGCCATCCTGGAGTAGCAATCGATCGTTTGGTCGATCATCTGGTCGTCGTCCAGCCGCGACATGTCGACGCACTCCATGGTGCGCTCGGCGAGGTCGTAGAAGACGTCGTTATGGTTCCACGGGATCATAGTTGACCGCGCGGGCTCTTCGTGGGACTCTGTGCTCATGGTGGACCTCCGTTCAGGTTCATCGGCGGGCCGGCTCCATCGCCGGCCCGCCACTTTCAGGAGCCTACATTCTAGACGCTTGCCTAGAAAGTCAAGAGGCAGGGGCCACCGCCCCCCTCTCGGGAGGGGGCGCCCCGACCCCGCTGCGACGGCGGCGCTTGCGTCTGCCGGCGTGGCGTGGTACTCTTCGAGATGCGGCGGGCCTCTGGCTTCTCGGAACGCCACCGCCCTAACTTCGTCTCCATCGGGCGGAAAGGGGATCGCGATGAACATCGGCGAGAGCGTCACCCAGGTCTTGGCCACCGACGAACCGGACGAACGCTATGGTGATGCCTGCCACACCTACGAGGTCCGCGACAAGAATGGTCTTCTCCTTCAGACGATCCGTTTGCAGCACGGACCGACCGGCTGCGCTCGTCCCAGCGCAGAAACCGACACGGCGGGGTAGCAATCTGAACCGACATGGAAACGCTGAGGCCCTCGCGATCAAACCCTCCGACTTGACGAGGAGTCCCCCATGCCCGACACCCCCGATCCCAGCGATCTCTCCACCAGTCCGATGAGCTCTTCCGCCCGCGCGCCCGACCACCCGTCCAACCGCCCGAGCCCCAACAACCTCAAGGCCCTCTTCACCCACCACGCACCCCGCGGCGATCAGACGTCCAGCTACAAGGAAATCCGCGAGGACGGCTTCGCGCTCGCGGCAACCATCCTTGATTGCTGCCCGGCATGCGCCGACACTTCGGCCGCGGTGCGCTACGTGCGCCTCGCAGTGATGACCGCTAACGCGGCGATTGCCCTGGACGTCTCCCCACCGCGCCGGGACATGTCCACCTGACGACCGCCTTCGAGACCTTCGACGTCGCTGGAAGGGGCAGGTGCGGCCTGGTCGGCGACCGCGAGCCTGCACCGCAGCGAACGCCGGCGCAAAAGACTCGCGGCCGCTAAGCAAAGCCCGCCCGCCGACACGTCGCCGGCGGGCTCCTGGGGCCGCGGCAGTTGAAAATTCACCCCTGCGCCGCGCCCCAAGGTCAGGGAGCCTACCACGATCCCTAGCCGGGCCACCGCGGGAAGGTGCGGTCAGCTTGACGCGCCGGGCGCTTCCGTGTACCATTCGCCTGAATGGACTTAAGGCCGTAGCCGATGAGCGAGAAGAAGAAAAACGGGCCGTTCAGGACGATCATCCGACCAGAGCTCGAGTGGCCGCTAAAACAAGCTGCAGCCGACGCCAAGATCTCGGCCGCCGAATTCGTCAACCGGGCGATCGAGCGAGCTATCGGGCTGGCCGGCAGCCCGATCCCTTCCGCCGCCGGAACCCCCAATAAGGAGGACACCACCACATGAAGAGCCCCCCCCTGATACTCGTGGCCGCGCTGCTGGCCGTCACCCTGACCGGCTGCTCCACGGTGCGCCGTATGGGCATCGACATGCTCAGCCGGCCGACGCTGGCCAAGACGAAGAACCTCCACGGCGTCGTCCTCGAGGAGCTCACCGCGACGCTGCGCACCGAGCACGGCAACGCGCTACGCAGCGTGCCCCTACACGGCATGCGAGTGGGCACCGTCGACCTGGGCGGTGATCGCCGGGCGGTGCTCTTCCGCGACAAGGCCGACAACGTCCCCAAGCTGATGATCTGTGATCCCCTGGTGGTTCGCCACTGCGCCGACCTCGGAGCCTTCGACCAGATCAACATCGAGGTCGGCAGGATCCACCCAGAGCCGGTCTCGGTCTTCCTCGCCGATGGTTCGGTCTACGCCGCACCCTTCTGGATCGAGGTCTACAAGGTCCACGTACCCGCGCGCAGCCGCTGAGGCAGGCGCAAAGCCCTTTTGGAAAAGGAAGCTACGATGAGATTCAACCCGTTCGTCCTCCTTCTTCTGCTCTTCGTCCTCGGCTGCACGGAGACCATCACCGAGTCGAAATCGACCTGTGGTGACCCCTTCATCTGCGAGGCTGGAGAGAACTCGCAGAACTGCCCCTCGGACTGCACCGTCTCCACTTCTGATGCCTGCAACAACGATGGCCTCTGCCAGCCGCCGATCGAGAACTCCGTCAACTGCCCCACCGACTGCGCGATCGTGACGGCCGACCCGCCGGCCACCGTCAACGCCGTCCTTACCGCCGACGAGTGCAACTCGGAGCGCTGCGCAGCGAGCTTCGAGGTCACCGGATCCGGCATCCTGAGCGTCCACTGGACCTTCTCCGGGCTCTCGACTCCGAACGAGTCGGAAGAGTTCGCCGGCCGCGTGACCTGGGCGATTCCCGCCAGGCTTCCCATGGACATCTCGGCGCGCGTTACGGCGTGCTCTACGGCGTCGCGAGATCCGAACAGCTGTGCGCCCGAGCGGTCGGTCTCGGCGACCTTCAACTTCGATCACCTGCCGCCGACGCAATGCTCCGTCACGGCGTCGGAGCAAGCGACGGAGGGAACGTTCCTACTGACGCTGACCGACGCCTCTGGGCTGATCGACCCGTTTACCTGTACCTGGCTCGGCAGCCAAGGGCAGACCGCGAGCGGCGGCAGCGTCACCCTGGCGTACCCTCTCGACGGCACGGTGGCCGTCGAAAGCGCCACGGCGTCATGTCGGGGAGCTGGCGGCATCACCTGCAGCGCCACGGCCCGCTTCGACGTCGACTAAACCCAACCCAGGAGACACGAGACAATGGCAATACTCAAAACGAAATCCCTTGGCGGCGAGCGCTACTCCATCGAGAAGGTCGCATCGGCCGTCATCACCCTCGGAGGCGCCGCGATCGGCCTCGGCGTCGTCACCGGAGTCATCGACCCCGAGGCCGGCGACAACCTCACCAGCGGACTCACCGCCAGCGTCACCCGCTTGACGGCGTCCATCGCCGAAGTCTGGCCGGTCCTGATGACGGTCGCCGGGTTGTGGTGGCGGAAGCGGGTCAAGGCCGACGACGAGTCCTGACCGCTGCGGCGCGCGCCGGCCTGTGATAGCATCCCTGTGCTGCGGAAGATCCCCGTCAGGATTGGTCCGCAGCCGCAAGCCCCCCGGCTTCTCGGGCAGGCTTGTCGGTCGCCGCGGGGCGTCAAGTTCCTCAGCACGACCCTTCGAAGGCCCGCCTAGCGGCGGGCTTTCGTCGTTTAGGGGCGGGCGCGGTCTCTTCGTGGGAAGCACGCTATGGCTGGTCGCGGAGTTCTTGCACTCGGCGCTCGAGCACCTGGCAGCGATCTTCATCCATTTCGATCGCCGTGACGTCGCGGCCGAGCGCGACGGCTGCGAGAGATAGGCTTCCGTGCCCAGAGAAACAGTCGAGCACCTTGCCGCCCTCCTTGGAGCTGGCGCGAACTATGTCCATGCACATGCCTTCAGGTTTCTCGGCCGGATGTCGATCGTCCATCGAAGGAGCCGAGGCATAGGTCCAGACATCGGACTGCTCGACGGCCGCCGTTAAGAAGAAGGGACGCCGCAAGTCCTCGTACTCTCGCCGCAAGTCCTCGTACTCTCGCCGCAAGTCCTCGTACTCTCGCCGCAGGTGGCCGTACTCTCGCCGCAGGTGGCCGGGGTCGCCATTTCGATTGAATAGTTCTTGGAGCTTGGCGTAGGCATCGGCGGTAGGGAGCGCCCATTGAGACCGCCCGAAATAGTGCCCAGCCATATGATTGCCGAGAGCCGTATCAACCTGGCCCATCGTGGTACCGGAGGATTCCCTTTCAGCGTCCAGATAGGCGCGCAGAGGCTCGAATACGGTAGATCGAACACCGGCCATTTCCGCCCCGTAACCGGACTCGGACAATGCTACATGGTCCGCTCCGTGGTGTTCAGCGAAGATAACTCGTTCGCAGGCAGGCAACCAGGACCTTAGGCGGTCGCGATCATTCCTCCATGCTGGCCCTCGAGAGGACGCCTCTTTCACCCAAGTGATCGACGATAGGACGTCAAATCGAGAGCCGATGACACCAGCTTCAATCCTAGCTGCGAGCCGCGCGGAAGACCAGCAGTAGAGAGAACCGTTCAGCTTGAGAACACGCCGCCACTCGTCAGCCACTTGACCAAGCCAGTCGAGGAATGCGTCGGCGTTGGGCCACTGCCGATCCCACGATTCCATGAGCACTTGGAAGTAAGGGGGGTCTGCAACGATTAGATCGAAGGATTCCGCTTCTAGGGTAGGCAGGACGTCTTCCACGCGCCCACGCAAAACCCATCCAAGACCAGGAGCGGCTGCACGATGTTCAGGAGTAGGCTCGCGGTCCTCTCGCGTCGTCGAAGCCGGTCCCAGAGTCGCGGCGACCTCCAGGGCCTGCTCTATGGTCTCGGCTCCCAGCGCCTCCCGGAGCTGGGCAAGCTGAGCGACAGCGTCGACCGGCGGTGGGGCCACGGTGACGTCGTAGCCACCCTCCGGGAGCGCCGGCGGCAGCTCGAGGTCGGTGAATCCCCACTCCCCGAGCTTCTCGGTACCGTGCTCGATCAGGAGCTCCCAGTCCCAGTCCCCGGCGGAGACGTTGAGCCTGACGGCGAGCTCCGCCATCTGCTCGACGTCGAGGTGGGCCTCGCGGGTCCAGATCTCGGTAAAGCCGGCCTCCAGGGCGGCCTCCAGGCGTCGGTGCCCGCCGACGACGGTGTCGGGGGCGTCCGGGTGCTTGTTCACGACGAGCGGTTGGAGCGCGCATGGGGCGCCGTCCTCGACGCCGAAGGCAGGGGTGGAGATTGACTCGACCAACGCCCGGAACGCCTCGTCCTTCCGAGTGCGCGGGTTACCCTCCAGAGGATGGAGGTCCACGAGCCGCCGCTTGACCAGGGGCGGCGGGGGCGGTGTGCTCTTGCGTCGTGGTGCCATGGTGATCGACCCGGAGCGGTCTGGGGCCACTCTCGACTGTTGTTCTGACTCGCTTCGGGAAGCTTGGTAGCGGGCCGCCCCGCGGGAAAAGGGTAGCAGGACGCTCAGGCGAAGAGCAAGCCCTGGCCCGAGTCGTCGAACGTCACCGAGGCCGTAGGGCCGTAGGTGTCGCCCACCGCGACCATGCCGTCGAGACCGGGGATCGGGAAGGTGATCCACGGCGCGAAAACGGCGCCGTTGATCAGCGTCGCCAGGACGCACCGGGGGTTGATGTCCTGGCCGAAAAGCCTGAGGCTGTAGTTGGACGCCTCCAGGAGGAACCTACCGGATCCCACGCAGGGGTCGCAGACGGACTGTAGAGCATGCTCATGAAGCGGATCCGAACCGTATTGCATCTTCACCATGGCGTGAACTACGCACTGGGGAGTCGGGAAAAACCCCGTGGGATCGATCCCGCGGCCCTTGTGCTCGCACATCAGCCAGCCAAGGTAGTCGGCCGGAGCGGCGTGCCATTCATCCAGGCAGAACGTCCGGTAGAGCTCCTCCTGGGTCGACTCGGATACGCGAGCCGGCTCGTCGCTGACGGCCAGCCCCCAGGCCAACCAGTCGATCATCAGCGAGTCGGCCGAGGAGAATCCCTCCGACTGGCCGATGATCGCCGCGCAGGCCTCCATATTTTTCCGCCCGGCGTCGGAGCCGTGGCCGAAGGTGACACGAGGGATTCCGGACTCCGGGAGATTGCCCGTGGCGATGGCGCTGAGCCAGTATCCCCACCTTCCAGGGTAGTCGATCGACCCGATCGCCTTCGGCTCCCGTTGGACCGAGCACGGCTCCAGGTCGATAGCCATCGGCAGGAGCCAGCCCCGGAAGGACCAGGGCTTGCGCTCGTCGGCGAGGCGCGGCACCCGGACGTGAGCCGCCAGGAAGGCAGTCAGGCCGCCACCGGTCTTCGTCGCCAGATGAACGGCGGTCACCAGGGCGTGCCAGTAGTCGACGAAGCTCACAGGTCGTCGTCCAGGTCGTGGGCGATCCTCTCGGGCCAGGGCGTCGCCGGATCGTCTCGGCGAGCCTGGAGGAGCCGCCTTCGCAAGGGGCTCTCGGCCGGAGACGCGAGGAACGCCAGAAGGCGCCTGAACGACTTCATGGACGTACCTGCTCCGGACCGTGCCGGTCCTCGGGCTCGACCCAGCGTACTCCACAGGCATCGAAGACGTCCCGCTCCTCGCGGATGTCAAGGGGAGGGCCGAGGGTCCTGCCGTCCTTCGTCCGGGCGACGACGGGATCGCCTATTTTCCAAGCCTGGTGCAGTCGTCCTTCGTGGAAGTGTCCCCCCGTCGACTTCGTATATTGCGTGACGAGAGCCTGCGAGAAGCCCGCCGAGCCCGTGCGGATCGTCAGGATCGCCGCCCAGGTCTCCGCGGTGGGCATGAACAGGTCGACGGCGATATGGTGACGAGAGAGCCAGAGCTTCCAGAACTTCGAGCCGGCCGTGGCCTTGGCGCGCCACTCGGGGGGACTGTACGAAAATCCGATCGGCCAGCGAGGGTCAGAAGTGCGGGTCTTCACCGGTAGGACGCGGTCTTCTCCCAGATTGGTGATCACCGCGTGGAGCTCCGAGCGCATCTCCTGCGGCCCTCCGAACATGCTGGCCTGGCCCGTCGAGACGAGCTTCGGGATGGCCACGAGCTCTATGTCGCCCACCTCGGCCTTGCGGCGGCGGATGCTGCCGGCGACCTGGATGCGCTCGCAGCCGGGCGCGAGGTCGGCGGTGAGACCATCGGCGATCGAGGTGGCGTCGGCGAGTTTCAAGAAGCACCCCCCGAGACCATCCCGAGAGACTCCTGGAGCCACGCAACCTCCGCCGCGAGTGCGTCGCCGCGGGCCGCGCACGGCGAGAGCCTGGGGCCTCCGCTGCGCGCCATGTCGGCTACCCAGCCCGCGGGCGTCCACTCGACGTCGGACGCCCGCTCGATTTCGGGCTCGGCGCGCAGGGCCCGTCCGAGCGCCGGGATGTCGAGATCGTCCGAGTAGATGGCGGTCAGGACCCCGCCGCGGATGACGAAGGGGTGGCCCTTCATGATCCGCCCTCAGCCGTCGTCGTTGTCACCGTGAAAGCCGAGAATACCGGCGGCCCGATATCGACCGACTGCCCAGGGAGCACGCCCTGGCGGATCACCTGAGCTGCCGCCGTGAGAGTCTGGGACTGTCCGGGAACGGCGGTGGTGCAATGGTGGACCTCTTGGTCCTCTCCATCATCGTCGATCTTGTAGCAGAAGGAAGCGACGGCTTGCATGCCGTGCTCTTTGCAGATTGCGATGATCCGCTTCATGAGCGGCGAGATTTCAGCGTCGTAGATGTGTTCGAGGTCAAACGGTTCGAGGTTCATGATCCGCCGTCCTCGTGGGCGTAGGCGTCCGCTTCCACGACCGCGTCCATCTCGTCGGTGGGGGTGATCTCGACCTCGCCGCCGAGGGCGTCGAGTATCCCCTGGGTGATTTCCAGGCACTCTTCCCCGGGAACCCCGGAGACCTCGGCCGTGAGCTCGCCGGCGTCGATCGTGAAGTTGAGCTCTTTCATTACCCCTCCTCGCACCAGGCGTATCCCTGGACCCGGTTGTTTTCGTCGTATCCATGATGCTCGACGTGCCAGGCGCCGTCGGTGCGCGCCTCCATCGTCTCCACCATCACGGCGTAGGTGTACTCGGATTGGAACTTGGAAAGGTCTTCCACGTCGCCCCAGTCTCCGCCGTAGTCGTCGTAGGCGATGGACCCGTCTTCCTTGACGACAATCGGATATCGCCACCCTTCGGCCGCGATGACGATTCCTTCGTGGGTCGTGCGGTCGTAGAAGACGGCCGACGTGGCGTCGGTGATCTCCCACCCCATGGCAGCGGCGGCGGTAGCGATGTGGTTCCGAAGGAGGAGCTTTGCCTTGCAGGTCGCGACGTGACTCAAGCGGCACCTCCCGCTTCGGTAGGTACCCGCCCCAGTACCCGCCCCTCGCCGAGGACTCCCTCGACGGTCTCGCCTTCCAGCTCCTCCTCGGCCGCCTCGATAGGGTCGTCCGCCTCGGCAATGCGGATTATTTGCTCCGCCCAAGTCTCGTCGCCAAAGTGCCACTGGCAGAACGCGCGGATCGCCAGCTTGGCCGACTTGCTCATCGGGGGGCGACTCAAGCGGCACCTCCCTGGAGCTGGACCGGAACGGCAAGAGCAGCGCGGGCCGCCGGCACCGGATTCTCGGGCACCTCGGTGGGCACGGGTACGGGGGAGGTAGCGAACTGGGCCCGCGCCGCCGCGACGGGAGACATGTCGGCGTCGCGCAAGACCTCGACGATGGCGTCGGCGTTGTCCTCGCCTGCCTTCACCAGTGCGCGAGCCGTTTCCTGAGCCCGGCGGATCAGGGCCTTGACGGCCTTGTGCTGCTCGAT
>SDBT01001636.1_pt1 | contig 39811 bp, 43 predicted proteins | sample 2277101 | NCBI WGS metagenome assembly SDBT01 (sample SAMN10404973, study PRJNA504765) | marine sediment metagenome | isolation source: marine sediment core GS10_PC15, 103 cmbsf | place: Arctic Ocean: Southern Knipovich Ridge | collected 2010 | reverse complement strand
AAAAACCAGGACTGAAAATAGAAAAATTTCAGATCGAACAAAAGAACTGTATAGGGATAAAGATTTTTGCAAGGAAATGGCTGAATATGAAAAAGAATACACAAAAAGACTTATAGAGAAAAATCGTGAAATAATGGGAGGTTAAGACGATGGTTGCTGAATTGTATAGAATCTTGGGGTTGGCGTTTTGGGTTTATATTGTTCTTTGTTAAGGGGATTAAAGATGGTAACGCAAAAAACAATGTTGTGGGTATTTATAGTGTGTGTTGTGATTTTTGGGCTTTGGGTTTTTGTAGCTACAGTATTGGAACCGGCAGCGGGGGGGGGCGAGGGGCGAATTGACTTACAGGAAACTCAAAGATTAGATGCAAAAGAAGCTCGACAAATACAAATAGACGAAATATACAAAGAAATTGGAATTAAGGATTAAAGAAAATGAAAACTCTTAAACGAATTAGTATGCAGATTAAAAAGAGAATGATGCGGACGGAGAAACCTATCAAAAAGACTTATACTAATTGGAGGTGTTTTTAGATGTATAAAATAATAGGAACATATCACGGCAAAACAGAAGAATTAGACGAAACCGAAACAAAAGACGAAGCTATTGAATTAGCTAATGAATATCGTATTGCTTTTGGTAGAGACTGGACGATTTTAGTTAGTTTAAGTTAGGTAGTATAGTACCTAATTGAAAAGTAAAGGGAACATTATAATTGAAAGAGGTTAGTTATGATTAAAGTGACAGAGTATAAACTTGTGAACACTGATAATAGACGACAAATAGTTTTGGGAAAATTTGCAAGCAGAGACGATGCTATTATTGCAGCATTTTGGGCTCTTGATTGGTCTTTGGTAAAAGTAGAGACACAGGAGGATATTGCAATAAATCAAGCGGAGTGTGATGAAGCGGAGGACCGGGCGAAACGATTCTAATTGTTAGAATGATGGGCTTGTGGTTATAACAATAGAATAATAACAAATAGCTACGAAACATTTTGTACTTTACACATCAACAGTGCTCTTGCCGGTGACCTAACCCCTCACCAATGGCAAGGGTACTCCTCTTTGGCTTTGTCCTCGCAATACGCGACCTCAAAGGGCTTGACTTAGTCCCATAACACTAAGTGTCCATCGCTAACTCCAGTAGTCGCAAGCACTTAGGTCCGATAACCATAATCAATAAGTCAAGCGGGTGCGGTATATAGTATGAGTGTTATCGGACGTTGCCCATAACATCAGCCCCTACTCTGCCACCGCCGCCGGTCCGACACCCCGCCAGTCCGATAACATCCGCCCCTGCACAAGCCGGTCGGCCCCTGGCTCCGATGGGGATTGTTAGGTGAAAGACCTCCCCTGTTAAAACTCATTTTTAGATTCCGAGGAGAGTAAATTCTCGAGCGATTATTCACGCAGTATAATCCCCGGTATGTCTCTTGGTCCGATAACGTATGACCTAAAGTCCACATAAATATGTACTCGTTCCGAAAAAAGTCCACACAGGTAGGAGTCATTTATAGTCATATATATACTACTATAAACCATAAAATATTTTCAAAATAAATAATAAAACCGCTTGACATATCCCTACAATAGATTATACTTGAGATAGTGTAAGAAAGGAATTCAAAATTGCATAGCGATCCGAAAATCAAAACAGGAATAATAACTGTGAGCCACATCTCACAGGGGGTAGGTTGTCTGGATCGCTCCCTACCCCATATTTTTTTAATCAACTATGGCTAAATTAAAAGAAGAAGCAGATTTTATACAAATTTCAAAGGTCAAGACTCGTCGTGTTGACTGGCTTTGGCCCAATCGCATCCCATTAGGAACACTCACTCTCCTCGTCGGAATCGGTGGCGTATCTAAATCAGTCCTCACCCTCTACATGGCTGCTCAAATATCTACAGGTCGCCCCTGGGCAGATTCCACAGAAAAACAAAAACCAGGCTCCACCATCATTTTATCCGCCGAAGATGATACAAGCATTACAATAAAACCTCGATTAGTAGCAACCGGAGCCGATACCGATAAAATCTTTGAACTTAGGGGTAAAAAAGTAACCCTCCCAGATGGCACTGTTGGAAACACCTTCCTCTACAACCTATCAAAAGATATGGACTTGATCCACCTCGACAATACCCTTAAAGCAGTTCCCAATCCCCGCCTCGTAATCATTGACCCCTACACGGCTTATATGGGTAATAAGGATTCTAACAGTAATACCGATGTTCGATCCTTCCTCCATCCCCTCGCAGCTTTAGCTGCCGATCACAACGTAGCCATTGTAGGCATCACCCACTTAAACAAAAACCAAGATGTAGCCGCCGACTTCCGCATCCTTGGCTCTGTAGGCCAACAAAACGCCGCTCGAATGGTATGGCTCGTAGCCGCTGACCCCGACGATTATGAACGCCGCTACTTTGTCTGGCTCAAAGGCAACCTCGCCCCACGACACACAGGCCTTGCCTATCACCTTCAAAACACCACCATCCAAACCGATGATGGCTACAACTCAAATATGCCAGTATGTGCCTTCGAGAAAGAACCAGTAACCTTAACAGCCGAAGAACTCCTCGCCCCACGCAAGAAAAAATCAGGTCGCCCCCGTAAACAAACAGACGCTGGGGAATGGCTTGAAGAATTCCTCTCGGAAGGCTCAGTCGATTCCAAAGATGTATTTGAAGCTGGTGAAATCCTTGGCTATTCTTCTGCAACCTTAAATCGAGTAAAATCTTCAATGGGAATTATGTCTATTCCCATTCGTGAGAAGAACAATATGAAAGTTATTAAATGGGAATGGAGACTAAGAAGTAATGATTAAAACCATTATAACTACTACAATCAACGCCTTGGGGGGGTGTCAGAAGTTACATTTGATAGTCTGGCTTATTAGGCTAAAAAGCCAGAACCACATTATCAAAACCCCCCTCACCCCCTTTATAATGATACTGTGGGTTTATGATAAGGTAGCTTCTGGTTGTAGCATTTATACCTTTTGTAGGAATTAATGATGGACAAAAATTCAAGAACAGCCGTTTCATATTTAGGCCTAATGTTACTCCGCCAAGGTCCAATGCCAGCCCGATTAATAATAGCTATCGGCCTTAAAGAAGGATTTACTTTGGACCAATTGAAAATAGCTAAAAAAACAGCGGGCATCCAATCAATCCGAAATTTAACTAAAAAAAACCAATGGGCAGAATGGTGGTGGGTTTTACCCCAAACCCAGGAAGAAACCTCTGCGGAGGTTGAAAAATGAACTACTTTTCATTATTTTCAGGTATTGGAGGATTTGAATATGGAATCCAAAATGCTTTTGCCAAGCGACATAGCTCCCACACTCCGAGCAACAAACACTCGATCCAATCAGAATCCTGTGTTGGTTTCTCCGAAATCGACAAATACGCTATCCAAATCTACAAAAAACACTTCCCAAACCATAAGGAGTACGGCAATGTCTCAAATATCAAATGGTCAGATGTACCAGATTTTGAACTCCTCTGCGGAGGTTTTCCCTGTCAATCGTTTTCTATCGCAGGCAAGCGAGGAGGATTCTCGGACACGAGAGGTACACTTTTTTTTGAAATCGCTAAAGCTGCACAGGAAAAACAGCCACGCCTTCTATTGCTTGAAAACGTTAAAGGGCTTTTATCTCACGACAAAGGTCGTACTTTCGGAACTATCCTCAATACGCTGGATGAACTTGGGTATGACCTCCAATGGCAGGTGCTTAACAGTAAAAACTTTGGTGTCCCCCAAAACAGAGAACGGGTGTTCATTATCGGACATCTTAGAACCACACCCCAACCTCAAGTATTTCCTCTCCAACAAACAAACCCAAAGACTATTAATAAAATAATGCATGAAGGTGGGAATCATTCTGGAGGGGGTGTATTTGATAAAAATGGCCTTTGTCCTTGTATAACTTCTGGTGGAACCGGGGGAGCAACTAATAATTGCCCTAAAATAGAAATGAAAGTAGCTAATACTGTAACCCCCGATGCTTACCTGGCAACCGGAAAACGAAAAAGAGTCAATGGAAAGGCCGTCTTAACCTCAATGCACGAAAGAAGAATCCGTCGATTAACCCCAAAAGAGTGCGAAAGGCTCCAAGGATTCCCCGATGGATGGACCGAAAAAGGAATTGACATAAAAGGTAACTGTGTAGCCATTTCAGATACACAGCGTTATCGCTGTCTGGGAAATGCGGTAACAACTTTTGTAATAAAGGAGATAATGTGCCAACTCGTAAAATACCTTTAGATAAACATATCATTGAAGATTATAAGACTATGAGTAGTGGTGATATGGCTTTGAAATATGGAATAGCCCGAGGAACAGTTTGTAAACATCTAAAAAGACTTGAAATTACTCGTCCTGCGAGTGGCTTAAATAGTCGTAATAGAAAAAGAAATGGTGAAGTCGTAAAAACTGGATACCCTGTTTATCATTTACCAAATCATCCGAGAGCAAGTGCGATTGGATATGTCTTTAAACACATACTTGAAATAGAAAAACATACTGGAAAGATACCGGATAAATCAAATCCTATTCATCATATTGACATGGATAGGATGAATTACCATATTGATAATTTATATCTGTGCAAAAATCATTCTGAACATTCTCAAATTCATGGTTCTTTAGAAAAAGTTGTGCAAGAATTATATAAAAAAGGACTTGTTAAGTTCGTTACGGGGGTTTATGCCTCGGAAATGCCGTAACTACTGATGTAATTTCAGCAATTATGAAAAAACTGTTGACTTTCTCCGCAGAAGGGCTATAATAGAAGTATAAGAAAGGAACAAAAATGAAAATTTCAAGAGTCTGGGCAATGCCAAACAAATGGACCTTCACAATTAAACCCATCAGAGAACTGTTAGAAAGATACGTTGGCGATGGTATTAACTGGATTGACCCTTTCGCAGGAGAAAATAGCCCTGCGGAGGTTACTAATGATATAAATCCAGAACGACCTACCACCTACCATTTAGATTCTCTTGACTTCTGTAAAATGCTACAAGGTGAATATGATGGAATCTTGTTTGATCCTCCTTATTCAAATAGACAAATATCAGAACATTATAAGGCAGTGGGTCGAAAAGTAAATGCCCTTGATACATCTCAAAATTTCTTCACTCGTGTTATAAGAGAAATAAGCCCTAAAATAAAAATAGGAGGGCTCGCAATTTCATGCGGTTGGAATAGTGGAGGTCTTGGTAAAAAATATGGTTTTGAGTTAATAGAAGTTCTTCTTATACCACATGGAGGCCATAAAAACGATACAATCGTTACAGTAGAGAGAAAGATTAAAACATCTAAAGAATTAAAATGAATACTCCAAAAACTTATACATTCGGGGAAAATGAACTGGTTGAATTACGCCATTTGGAAATCACCTTCGAGATTTCTCGCAAACTGGCTTTCCTCTACCTCAAGGCTTTACGAATATCCCCCCTGTATTTCAAAGATGAAGTCTTTTTCTCTATATCAAGTTTCAACCGAATTATGTTTGTTCTCTCTCAGCCCGGCAGTCCTGGCTTTCTGTTTCCAGGAAGTGCCGCCAAAGGCAATGTCAACCTGTATAAAAAAGGATTCCTCACCAAAGTTACCGATGCTATTCTTGAAGAGGCAAAAACTCCCAGAGTCTTGGCAGAAATGTCGGCAGCATCGGGACGCGATTCATCTATGGTCAAAAAACTTCTCTCCCAAGATAATGTAAATTCAAAAATAAAAAAGGAAAACAAATGAAATTAGCAATAGTAGGTGGCCGAGATTTTACAGATTATAAATTAGTAGAAGATACAATTTCTAACTTTTTCTGTTTTACTGATATTATGGATATTGTATCTGGAGGAGCAGAGGGGGCTGATAATATGGCCTACAACTTTGCTATTAATAATAAAATACATTTAATTGTTTATAAACCGGAATGGGCTAAGTATGGAAAGTCCGCAGGATTTCTCCGCAACCAGACAATAGTTGATATTTGTGATGTAGTTCTTGCTTTTTGGAATGGTGAATCCCGAGGAACCGCCGATACAATTGAAAAAGCCAAAATAGCAAAAAAACCAACAATTATAATATACTATTAAAGATGAAATGAAAAATTGTCATGCTGGTGCAGCATATCTTTGTAAAGGTTGGACGAATGAAAAAAATTGGTTTCTCCGAAATCGACAATATTATTGTTTCAAATGTGGGAAACCTATTAAATTAAATAATAAAACAAATCGTTGGATACACATATAAAATGGATAACGAAATAGAAAAATCAGAACAGCCTAATCCCGATGATATACTTACAGCTATTCAGTCTTTTAATGATCCAGCTATAATTGTAAATATGTTTAAGGAACTTAATTGGAACTATTCATTGGAAATCCGAGAAACGCTTGCTCTCGCAAAACAAAATGCTAATCTTTCAATCAAATTCAAAGCTTTGAAATATCTTCGAGAACTACTCAGGGAAGCTGCTGAATCTGCTGGATATACTGCGAATGTTTCTCAAACAATTCCAAATGCTCAGGGAGGCCAAACAACATTTTCCGCCAAACGAATGACTGGTATGTTGAACCCAACTAAACAAATAAAATCTTCTATTAAGGAATCTCAAAATGACCGAATCCAAGAAACAGAAACCAAACCCAATAGAGAAAGCGATAGGGCCGAGAGCCAAACCAAAAACGGAAGCCGAGAAATTCCCACAAGAACCGACAGCAGTGGAACCGATACTGCCGATCGGTTCCCCCCCGAACGAGATAGCGGACGAGCCGAGCCCGTCGGAGATGCTACTCCTGGAGGAATTGAACCAGAACACAGAGGAGAGACTTCTGGAGGGCAACGACCCAAACCTGATGCAGAACTACCCTCCGGCGACGATAGTGAAAGATCAGACCCCTGCATCGAAACCCGCCCCCCAACCTGTAACCAAAACCTCTACCCTGGAATCTCCTCCGCAGAAGAAAGGTGAAATTGTTTTTACTTTACCACTTGTTATAGATGATAAGATTGAAGCTAAAGAATTTCCGCCTCTAACTCCAGTGGATAATATTCTTTCACAACAAGCTACGATTCCCGATTCAGAGTATATAAAATTAAATGAAAGTTCAGGGTTCAAACCAACTGAAATAGTAAAAACCAACACTGCGGAGGATAAAGAATTTTCTGCGTTGAAAGTATATATCCTTGATAATGGTTTTGTCGTCTCAACGGTTGCTTTTCATATAGTGACATTGTGTTCACATCCAATGGTTACACCTTCGACAACTGGTTGGGATTTTGATGATAGGGCTTTGATTCCTGATATGGTTTATGCTTTATTGAAACAACCAGGCTACCTTGAAGGGATTTGGCCCCGTCTAAAAATAATCATGGGGACAAATTCTGGCAATTCTGCCTGGTGTTCGGCAATAGCAATAACAATAGCATTTTTTGATGTTATTCGTTCTTTACCTGTTTTTGAAGAATTTAGGAAAGTGTGAATAATGAAACTATTTGATATTTGGTATAAGAAATTAGAGGAAACTTTTCCAGAGATCTTCCATGATAAAATTGATTGTGGACTGACATGGGTGGCTGCTATGGAAACAGTTCAACTTTGGATAAAAGGTAATCCTTCTTGTGGGGAATTAGATAGATTTAACAAAATTATTGAAGAAGAATTGAAAATTGAAAGAAAACAACTTTAATAATCCTTATGAATTGTTATGTGAAAAATCAGCCTTATGATTTGTATCCTCTTTGTGAGGATTATGCAGATTTAAGTTTAGATGGTCAAAAGCAAGCACGTTTGGCAGTATTGCATCGACAAGATACTCCGCAGCATCTGTGTGAAGCTTGGGATTTTTTTCGTAGAGTTTATCTCGCAGGAGTCGGGAAATTGTTCTACAAAAATGGGTTTGAGGAAAGTCCTCCGTTTCATTATGATATGGTTTATGATTTAGGAAATTTTGGAAGAAATGCAGAAGCGGCTCCACGAGGGTCCGCAAAAAGTACAGTGATCGGAATAGAGATTCCTCTTTTAGTTGCTTTGACCAGACCTCATTATGAGGTAGCCCTTGGTTTAGCTACAGATAGGTTGGTTGAAGAAAGGTTTGATAAGATAATTCAACAAATTGTTGAAAATGAATTAATCTTGGAGGATTTTGGTGAAATGAAACCTCCGAGAGGTAGAAAGATTTGGAACCACCATCAACTTTCTTTTATGAATGGGGCCATTATCAAAGGGCTTTCTGTGATGGGGAAAAAACGTGGCGGCAGACCTCAATTGTTTATCCTCGATGATCCTGAAAATGACCCTGATTCAGATTCTCAAGCCGCTGCTCAAAATTTAGTTGAGAAATTTGAGACTATTCTTTTTCGACAAATCTTACCTATGTTAGAATCTGGATCATCTATTTTTTGGGTGGGGACACTTATCAATCGAAGGTCTTTTTTATATCACGCTGTAGCAGGGGATGATTCTCGATTTGATTTTTGGAACCGTAAAATACTAAAAGCAATTTCTTACAATAAGGAAGATACTTCTAAGGTATCTGTTTTATGGCCAGAGAAGTGGAGTCAGGAAGTTCTTGAAGCTCGAAAAGAAGAAATAGGGCCATCGGCTTTTTCAGCAGAATATTTGAATGAACCAGTCTCTCCACAAGAACGAATTTTAGTTATAGATCCTCGCAAGAATGAATATATTGTTGAAGGAGAATTTGACTGGAATAATCCATTAAATCACATGGGACTGATAAAATGGTCAGAAAAGCTGATGGAGCCTGGACGTAGAGAGTATAAAGAATATGAAAAACCGTATAAAGAACTTGTAACTCCTATGTATCGTATTCTCTTATTCGATTATGGTGCAGGATTATCTCAATATAACGATTATTCTTGCATTGCTATACTTGGATTTGATACATTCAATACTCTGTGGATTTTGGATATGTGGCTCGGACGTGCTAAAGATGCCACTTTATTAAAACTGATCTATGAGAAAGGATTGGCTTGGAGACCTCGGGTATTAGGAATTGAGGCGGTTAGCATTCAAATGAGCTTTGCGGAAGCGGTAAAAGATTATATCGAAGAAATGGAAGAAAAAATAACACAACCTTGGAGAGCGAGAGTCTATCCAATTACATATCCATCTAAGGTATCAAAAGCCCAGAGAATCTCAAGTATGGAATGGAGATATGCTCCTGGACGAATTAAATACCCAAGCCATCTCGTTGCTAAATGGCCATTTGACCAACTCTACCAACAAACAGAGGACTTCACCCCGGACCTTGCTCTACTTCCACATGATGATGTGATTGATACAATATCAATGCACCAATATGTAGTTAAGAATCGTGGTGGAAAATTCCTCAAGGAAAAAACGACTCCCAGCCTTTTAGAACGAATTCGTAAAAACATCCCATTCATAAAAGGTCAACCCCTTCTTTCAGGTGTGCCCTCTCAAAACATTACGGATGAGATGCTTGATGCTTTATCTAAAAATGCTCGAAAACCTTCCACAGACCCAAACAACAGACGAATACAAAGAGGGAGGCGAAACATTGTGGGGTAATTAAAGGAAGGTTGACAAGAATTAAAATTCTGATATAATTAAAGAATGAATTGAAAGGGAAACTCTGTTGAATAATCAAATATGGGGTCTTATTTTGGTGCTTTGGTTATTGGCATTAGCGACAATTCTTGTAATAGCTCTATTAAGCACAGTCAAGCGATTGGCCGACACAAACAAACAAATACTTATTCTCATGGCGGGGAAGGAAACAAAACCAGAAGCTACTTTAAGAGCTTTAGTTGTCAGTGACCGGCCTCCACGAAAGCCTTTACCGGGAATCGCTAATGAGAAGAAAGAGGATAAGCCAAAAAATACTGATTATACTTTACAGATTGGATAAGGATAATGGCATTCAAATTCGAGTTACCCCCCCATACTGCTGGAAATAAACATCAGGTTGAAGAAATTTTTCAATATCTGGTTAGTGCCGGTAAGAGCAAAATGAATCCGATCTCAATTAATTGGTATATAAATCACTATTATATGAGAGGTATTCGTAATTTCAGTAATATCAACTACGGAAATGGAACTCTTAATGTATCATATTTAGATTCCTCGGGAATTTTGAAGTTTAAGTATGAAGATATTGTTGCAAAATATCAAGCACAATTAGGAAGGTTATTGTCGATAAACCTTGCACCGGCTGTATCGAGGCGGGGTAGAAGCCTTGATGGATTGCGGAAAGCAAGCACAGCACAGGTGGTTCTTGATTCGGTATTCCCACAGGGGAAAGTATCGAAATTGGCTCTTGCAGCTTTCCCTCCGCTTCTTCATTATGGAACAATTGGTTTTGGATTATGGGTTGAAGGTCCGGATAGTATTGGTGTAGAAGTTATAAATCCTTGGGAATTAATTCCTATTCCGATAGATGTGTCATCTCCGCAGGATGTGCGTGGATTGATGCGGGTAAGGTATGTTCCGACAGAATGGATAAAAGGTCTCTCCATAACCCCTAAAAAGGGATCAAAAACTTATAAAGGAATAGAGGATTGGAAAGTGCCATTTGGAGACATGCCTGCGGAGGTAGCAAATAAATTTAGAGGGACAACTTCTTTAACATCTACTGGAGGAGGTTTCTTTGTTCGATCAAGTAGTAGTCAGGTAGAAACACAGTGGACGGGTCGGGGAACAAAGAAAGATAAGACACAAGTAGATATTACAATGTTAGTTGAAGTTTGGACCGAAACATTGGATGGATATTTGGCAGAATACCTTATTCTTGCAGGGTCTCCCAATAAGTTAAATCAGTTATATCGTCACGATCATTCGGCTCATCGTTATCACATGCCTATAACTATCGCAAGAGATATTGTTGTAGGTGGCTTTTATGGTCGCTCTTTTATTGATATTTTAATTCCTTTGAATACAGAAGCAGAATATAGTCTTAGTAGTTTATTTCAAACAGTAGCGGATTATGATTTATTTGGTTTTCAATTGTGGCCAGCATCTCTTGGTACCCCGCCTGATGCTCATAGAGGGCAAGATGGGATTAAAAGAATAGTGTATGAGCCTGATTATACAACTCCAGAATTAAAGCCGGAGCAAATATATCCTGCAAAATTGACAAAACCCAATGTAGATGCGGCTATGATAGCTGGCAGTTTAATGGATAAACTGGCGAATCAACCGACAGAGATGCTTCAAGGAGGTGCTCCGGGGCGAGTTGATTCTGCTTCGGGTTTAGGACTTCTATTTGAAACAAGTACAATTCCCCTGACCCCGACTGCTAAGAATGTAGCTGAAGCTATATCAGGAATTTATCGATCCATGTTAGGGATTTGTAAAGATATTTGGCCAAATAAAAAAGTTGTAGAAGTCTCGAATCTTGATGATTCTCTCGCTGGAATATCTTTTAATATAGATACAGGTCAAATTGATTTAGACAAAAATGCAATTCCATCTCCAGATGAAGTGAATATAAATGTGGCTTCCGAAGTACCTATTTCAAAAGAGCAACAGAAAATGGAATTAAAAGAAGCTCTTAAAGATCAGGTAATTACCCTTAATGAATATTCATTTAAGGTTAGAGAAGCAGGCTTAAACTTACCAGTCGGGGATGAACAAGCATATCAAAACTATCGACGAGCTAAATTGGAAAATCTATCTCTTTTCGGAGATGGAGGAAAACCGGGTCAAATAACAGTCTCAAAGAGAGACAACCACCCCATTCATTTAGAAGTGCTTGGAGCGTTTATGGCTCGTCCCGAATTCTACGCCGCATCTAAAGATGTAAGAGATGCCTTCATACAGCATTATGAAGAACACAATGACGGTTTAGGAATTTTTCCGGAAGGGATGGAGAATATGGAAGATAGTGCAGCTATGGAACTTGAACAGCCTATGGAAGATATGGGTGGTGGAGAAATGATTCAATGAAACAAATCTCCCTAACCCAAGGTAAATATACTTTAGTAAATGATGCTGATTTCGATTGGTTGAATCAATGGAAGTGGTGTGCTAACGAGAAAGCTGGAGATTTTTATGCAGTGCGAAATTCTCGTCGAGGGGAAGGAAAAAAACGCACTATTTTTATGCACCGCCAAATACTCGGATTAGAATATAAAAACAAACAAGAGGGGGATCATAGAAACCACAACACCTTAGATAACCGTCGAACTAATATCCGAATATGTACCCGGAAAGAAAATGCCATGAATCGTGGAGCTAATTGTAATTCAACCAGTCAATTTAAGGGAGTTTGTTGGGTTAAAAAAGTTAAAAAATGGGAAGCAAAAATAGAAATAAATAAAATAACAAAACATTTAGGATATTTTCTAAATGAAATTTTTGCTGCAAATATTTATGACCAAGCAGCTAAAAAATATTTTGGTGAATTTGCATACTTAAACTTTAATTAGAAAGGAACCAAAATGGACAAGACACAAGAAATTCAGTATCTCGGTCAAATGTTGACAGCGACTACCTTTACTGATACTAAGAGATTGATAACCATAATTGCACGACTGATGGTTTTAGTGGATGTAGAGTAGTTAATCAAACTTAAGATTGAACAATTGATGGAAGATATGTAAGACGAAATGATACAATAATAATTTAATAGAAAGGATTAAAAATGCCTGAGCCAGAACCGAAAACAGAGCCAGAACCTAAAACAGAACCAAAGACAGAACCGGAGCCAAAAACAGAACCGAAGATTGAAACTCATTCAGTTAAGATAGATGGGGAAGATAGAAGTCTTACCATACCTGAGTTGATAGAGCTCGCGTCAAAATCAGGAGGGGCCGACAAAAGATTTAACGAAGCTGCTGAAACAAAAAAAGCCGCTGAAAGAGGCCTTCAAGTAGAGCTTCTTATGAAATCGATCTCTAAATCTGATAAACCCTCCGAGGCCGAGATTCGTGAATTGGCGGGTTTGCTGGAAATAGACCCTAAAGAGTTTATGGCCAGTCTTAAAACTGAAGAATCTACCTCGAAAGATACAAAAAATAAGGTTAATATGGATTTCAACTCCGAATTCCAGAAACAAATGGGAGGCACTCCTGCGGAGGTTAGAGCTATTTTGGAGCACTCTCAAAGTCGGCATGTTCAGTCTGCCAGGGAAGAAATTCGAGAAATATCGGACAAAGCGGTTGACAAAGATGAGATAATTGGTAAAATGATAGTAGGTAAGGACAAAGAAGTTAGATTACAAACTGTGAAAGATATGGTAGCTGAAGATGTTTTTAAGAAGATTAATAGTGGTGAACTGTTTGGGGCTGAGATGGTTACAGGGACTGTACAGATGGTACGGACTATGTTGACTAAACTTGGTATTCCAAATAACCTCACCCAGCAACCCATCACTTTGGGCCTGGGACCGAGTGAAGGATTTTCCACTGCAATCCAAGCTGAAGAACCTATCGAGCGAATTTCTTCTGTCGATGATGGTGATGAGAAAAACCTTGTTGAGAGATACTTGCAAAGGGCTGTTCAAGCTGCGAGAAAGCAACGCTAAAAGAAATTCGAGTGATTGATAATCTCCAACTAACTGCATATAATGTAAATGTATTTTAGTTAAGGACAGAACGATGGCTCAAGCGATTGACTCACTTGATAATTTAGTTCGTGAAGAACTACCTCAAATCATCCACGAAATATGTCCGGTTATCGCCCCGGTGTTCGATAAGATTAAGCGAACAGCGTTTGGGGTGAAAAGCCAGACAGGTCTCGGTCGTGGTTATAAAGTAATTCACCTTTACGAGACGGGTGTAGCAGGTCTGATTGAATCCGGTGATCCTCTGGGCCCGGATATGACGACTTTTGCTGGAAATCAGGTTCAAGCATTGGCACAGGGGGCGTTGACATCTGGTTTGTCAATTTTCCCATCGGCCACAGAAGTACCACATACTGGTGATATTAAGAGAGAGCTTACACTTCATAAGGTTGTGGGTAATTTCAGTATTCCTGCTGCTTGGAAACAAGCCGATCTTTTGAGTGCGGCTCAGATTAAGAAAGTTGCCCGGGATATGAAGGCTGTGGCGAAGCTGAAGGCTATTTATGAGGCTTCCAGCTTTTTCTCCCATAGTGAAATAGCTGATAGCGGTTTTACCACTCAGGTTTTAGGGCGGATTTCTGCTATTGCTGAGGCAAATTATTCTGACGGGCTATCTGCTTATGCGGATTATATCGATATTACAATCGATGAGACTTATGGCCGTATCTCTAATTTCCGTCAGGGTATGAGAATTGACATTGTGAAAGACAGTGCGGGTACACTTCAAGATGGAACTGACGATGATGGGACAGATGTGCGAAACTATACACATACAAATACAGACTATGTGCATCTCATTGTCAACCATGTTGATTTTCTTGGTAAGAAAATAACACTTCGGCCTATTGGTTCCGTTCTTGGTACTACACCTAATTTTGGTAGCGGTGCACCCGGAGATGTATTTCAAGCTGGGGAAGCTGGGGCTGCCGATGACTGGCTGGTATTTGCTAAGACGACTCGTTATGTTGCGGCTGCTCGTCCTCAGTTTAGTTGGGGATTGAATGACTGGATCAAATCGTCTGGTACGATTATGGGCGGAGCATCTGGAGCGGCTGCTCTTGATTTAACTGTATTTCCACAGTTCAAATCTCAGGTCAAAGCTGTGAATGGACCACTTACCGATAATGTAATCAATGGTTATGTTGGCGGATACCTGGATGCGTATCCAGGGGAAACCTTAGACACCATTATTACTACTCAAGGTGTTCAGCTAAAATGGCTCGAACAGCCTGGTTTGTATAATAACAGACAGAACTACGAGCGAACCGGAAAAGCGGTAAGTTTCAAAGGCGGTTGGTCTCAAATTTCTTATGAGTTCGGTGGACGAACTTATGAGTGGATTATGAGTCCAATGTGTCTGAGTAATAACCTGTATGCTTTGAAGTTTGCCGGAGATAATATCCGTCGATACAGTCCTCCAAGACTTGGCGGTATGGAAGCAAGTATGGGACAGGAAATTGAATTCCTTGCCCCGCTCGGTGGACATTCTGGCGTGTTTATGGTTTCTCATTCTTCTACTGGTAAACCACAGGATTTGCTTGAGGCTCCGTTCTGGTATTACAATTTAATTGCACCTGTGGACCCGCGCGGCGTGCGCCTTACAGGCCTCACAGAAGCTACAATGCTATAAGCCCTCCGCAGGGTATATTTGACAAGTGAATATGTAGAGGAAGTCGTCATTTTTCTTTCTTTCTTGGTTTAGTGTTTTGGGCTTCCTCTATTTTTTTTGAACCATTAAGAATATAGTTTTTTAGTTTAGATTAGTGTGGAAAATGAAAAAAGAAATTCCAGGTTTAGTTGGATACTTCGCAGATACGGCGGGTAATATATTTGGCCCAAGAGGATTAAGACGGCCAGAAATTACTTGGGAAGGTCGTTTACGAATAGGTTTCACTCGTGATGGACAAGAATTCAAAAAAAGTGTCCATCGACTTATCTTGGAAACTTTTGTTGGCCCATGTCCTGAGAATATGCAATGTCGTCACTTAGATGGCAACCCTCAGAATAATAACCTTGAGAATTTAGCTTGGGGAACCTCCGCAGAAAATAGTCAAGATTCTATTCAACATGGGACTTTCCCTTTTGGAGAAAAGAACGGGAGAGCTAAACTAACGAGTCAAGATGCTAAATTGATAATTTATTGTTGGAAAACTAAGTTACTTGGTCAAAGAGAAATTGCTAAGATTTTTGGTGTTTCTCAAAGATTGATTTGGAATATTTTACACGGAAGAACTTGGAAGCATATTACGAAAGAAATGTGTTTATCCTTATAGTTTAGTTTATAGTTTAATTTTTAGTAGGAGTAACAATTATGTGTGCAGCAACAAACCCGATGAGATCGAGTGACTTAATAGCCAAATTTGGGTGGAAAGTCATGCCTTATCTCTCAAACCTTGGACCTCAGCTTTTGTCCGAAGCTCAAGTTCTTTTTGTAGATAGCGGACATACAAACACCTTGGATGCGGACGATGGTGAACATGGAATGTCTTTTGAAGTCCCGTTAGCAACGATTGACTACGCCATTGATCTTTGCACTGCGGAGGAAAGAAGTGTAATTCTCGTAGCCCCAGGTCACGTCGAAACCTTGGGGGCTGCAACAATAGATTTCGATGTTTCCGACATAACGGTCATCGGAATCGGCGAAGGTTCCAACAAGCCGAAAGTTGTCTTTGGCAATGCCGCTTCCAGTGTTGATATTGGTGCTAATAATATTCATCTTGTTAATCTTCGGTTTGTACCGAGTGTAACGGATGTTCTTATTGGTGTCGATATTGAGACAACCATAACTGGTACGCTTCTCGAAAATTGTGAATTCGCTGAAGGTGACACTATTGCCACAGACGAATTTATTACTGCCCTTGCTGTAAAGGCCACTTGTACCGATACCCACGTTAAGAATTGCCTTTTCCGTACCGGGCTTGCTGCTGATGGAGCAACGGCGGCTATTCAGCTTACCGGTATCTCCGATAATGTCGTTATCGAGAAATCCAGATTTATTGGTAATTGGGGTACAGCCGCTATCTACAATGATTCAGGAGTTTGTACCGATCTTCTTATTGACGACTGTACGATGAAAGTCGCAGATGGTTTACCTGGTATCAGTGTAGTTTCTACTACAACAGGTATCATCAGAAATGTAGCTATCGAATCAACAGGACTTGCTGTTGATAGTATGATTGTTGCTGCGGATATGGCTTGGTTTAATAATTTTGGTGTCACGGTTGATGGGTCTGCCGCTGAACTTATTGGTGGCGGAGAAGTCAACGCTCAAATAGTGGCTCATGGTTTAGACCATTTGGTAACTTTAGCTGATGGAGCCGCTGCTTATCCTGCAAGTGTTGTTGCGGATTCTATCATAGCAATGATACTTTCCAAAGCAGCCCAGCCGGTTGCAACATCCTACGTTAATACAACCGACTCACTTGAAGCTATTTCCGATAAGGTGTCTCTTGGAACAGATATTCGCAACCCAAATGCTGCATTTGCAGAAGTTTATTGGGTAGATGCAGATTCGGGCAGTGATGCAAATGATGGATTATCTCCTGAAAACGCCTTTGCAACTTTAGCTGTGGCAATTGCTGCAAACAACGTCGCTTTTGCTGCTGACAGTGATCCTCAACGTACTATGTATATTCACTCCAAGACCTACACCGAGAACTTGACAACGTGGCCGGAAAATTGTACTATGATTGGTATTGGTGGCAAGGTGCGAATCCAGGGCTACCATACCATTAGTCATACTCAAAATTTGCGGATTCACAATATCCAGTTTAGAAGCAATCAAGTATCTGTTCCAATTCTTGATGTCACAGGTAACTGTCACGGCCTTACATTAGATAAGTGTGTGTTTGATTCTCAAGCTGCGATCTCAGAATGTGTAAAATTCACTGGCAGTCAATCCGACATAGTAATCAACAACTGTAGAATGGGATATGAGACAAATGCTGCCTATAGCCCGGCCATTGGCATTCGGTTCGCAGGTGTACATGCACAGCGAGGAGAAGTTACTAATAACCGCATTTTCGTTAGACCCATTACTGGTATTGGTATCCAAATTGACTCTACTATGGTTTCTGGTAATTTCTTGCTAATCAAAGAAAATGTCATTATGGGAAGCCCTGCAAGTGATGATCAATGTGCAGTAGGTATTAAAGACTTAACAGCATCCCCAAGGGGCGGTATTTATGTCCATAACTGGATTAGTGCCATTGACGGAATGTACTTCACAGTTGCAGGGAATAAATCTGCTTGGTTAAGTATGGACAATATTGTTAATGAAAATGGATCATCCTTACGAGAAGATTCTCTTGTTTAAGGAATAGAATATGGCGACTCCAATAATTAACAATTTAGTATTGTCCAGCAGTAGAATCCTTGTATTGCCGGATGTGGATAGTGATACCACTGGAGTAATATTCCGAAGATCAACACAGGGAGGGGGCTTCTTTAAGGGCGGCTCCGACCCCGAGATTACAAGCGACCACGTTCTTTTTATTAAAGAGATGGCAACAGCAGTTGAGATTGACGAAGTAGAATATCTGGCTATGCACGCCAACGCTGTTGTCGGGATAATTCCAGAATGAATTTAATTGTGGTAGGCGGCGAGGATATGTCGCCTACCAGCTTTTTCTTAAGGGATAATATTATGCTTGTTCATACAGTTAGAGCGGCGTGGCGAGCTATTAGAACAGCCATAGCCACAATAGATTGGCCTACAGCAACAAATACCTATGACCCCCCAGGGGATGTGACTGAGCGGTTTGTTGCATATATGCTCGATACGCTCGAAGCCGAAATATTGCCTATTAATTTATCTAAGGCCGAGACAGCTTTGAATAACTTAGAGCTTAGAGCACATTTTAACAACAATGCGGGTACAGCCACTATGCAAATATTCGCAGCCCGCGAAGGCGAAACTACCGTCAGATTGATTGCGGAAGTAGCTTGGACGGCGGGGACCCAAAAGACTGCTGTTTCATCTTCTCGATATTTTGCTAAGACAGCCACCATAACTCAATATTGGGGAAAGACTATTAGTGTAACCCCCGAGGAATCTGGAACCGGAATTGCAGTTGTCTCATTTGATACTCTTGGCTATAATAGATTTTGGGTTGGCTTTGATGCCATCAGTAGTTCGGATAATGTGACCATCGAATATAGTGGCTTTTAATTTGGAGAATTAGTGTGTCACGATTAATTGACTATCTTATTGCTCATTACAAGATGAATGATAATGCTGGGGATGCTGTTGTTGTAGATTCTTCTGGGAATGGTCATACAGGTGAGTATCAATTAAATAGCATAGCCCAAAATACAAACACAAGTGATGAGCTTGGCAAGATAAATCGTGCTCTTGATTTTGTTGGGGGGACTGGTACTGGTGAGCATATTGAGATAGCTAACCACGCTGATTTTACACCTGCTGGTACTCCGTTTTCAATTAGTATGTGGGTTAATATGCACACTGCTCGATATTTTATTTGGGCAAGTAAATGGCAAGATGGGGTAAACCAAGAATGGAATATATTTACCGGTACAGGGAAAACGATTCATTTCCGTGTGTATGACCAAAGTGCAAATGCCTATATTGGGAGAGCATTTGGTACAAGTTTGGCTTTTTATGAAGGAAAATGGACGCACTTTGTTGCAACCTATGATGGGGGAAAGTTGAGCGTAGGATGTAAAATATATCTGAATGGGAATAGGGTTGATGATACTGATAGTAAAAACATTAATTATCAAGATTTTGAATCAGTAGAAAATCATTCACAACCTGTTTGGATAGGAAGATATTCCACACACTATTCCAATGGCCTCATCGATAACGTAATATTCTTTAATAAAGAACTTACTCTATTAGAAGCGAAATATTTGTATAATAATGGTCACGGTACAGAGATTCTTGCGGAGGTAGATGAACCTCGATTATTGTTGAGACGGAATAATTCCCAATTTGGTCTCCGTTCAAGATAAAAATGGCATAAACAGTATTTGAAAGGAACAGAAATGAATGGAACAAAATTGACAACAAAACAAGCACACGACAACTTGACAAATGTATTAATTAAAGGTCGAATATTGCTTAATGAAGTGCCTTTAACTCACATTGAAGCAACGATTTTACTTCAAGGAGAACAGATGCTCTTTGAGAAAGCGATGCAATTTGACAAAACCTCCGCAGATGACTTGGGAAAGATTGTCAAACTCCCGAATGTTCCTGAAAACGACCTTAAGAAAGAGGAATAGATATGCTTGGACTCGCATCAGATTATTCGTCGGACGAACATACGATTATCGGTGGGGAGTTATCTATCTGGTTAAAGAATTTGATGAAGGGCGATCCTAAACGAAAGGACCGTCTTTTCCTTCTCCGATACAACAAACTTGAGGTATTCTGTATTTGTGAATGGCTTGGGAAACCAAAAGATGTTTTTGTAGATGTTATGAACCTTGGGAAGTCAATTCAATCTTTCACTTATGAGAAAGCACAAGAGTTACGCAAAAGACTTTTTGACCCTCTCACTGCGGAGGATACTTGTGAGATGGTTGCTCAAACTGATAGTGATTATCATCATAATCTTAATGATGAAGATTTAGAAGAAACTGAACGTCAGGAACGTATAGCTGTAGGAGAATAACATGAAAAAGTATTATTTACTTTTGGTATTTTTTATATTATTTGCTTCAATTACACTAATCCATCATTCGATGAATTCTCCTGCGGTGACTACTCAATTTCCTAATCGGATTCAAGAAGTGTTGCCAAGTGTGGTTCATATTATGTGTGATCGATGGCGAGGTTCTGGGGTGGCTATTACCGAGGATATAATTATTACTGCTCGTCATGTCGTTGATGGTCCTAATTATACTATTACATTAAATGATGGGACGGAACTTAAAGGTATTCAAGCTGTTTCTCATAAAGATTATGATATTGGTTTTATTAAAGTAGATGAGTCTATATTGAAACCAGTTAAATTTGGGGATATTGCAGATTGCCGTCTTGGACAGCAAGTATTCGTAATTGGCAGTCAATTTGGAATAAGTAATTTTAATTCAGTGACATTAGGAATTATTTCTGCTATGCAACGAAATAAAGGGGAATCTCGGGGGTGGCAGGTAACTTTCCAAATAGATGCAGGGGCAAATCCTGGTTCTTCTGGGGGGCCAGTTTTTAATATGGATGGAGAAGTAATTGGAATAGTAGTAGGTGCTCCAACTCGAATTTTTGCAGGAGTTGTATATATTGTCCCAATAAGTTTGATTGAAGATTTGGATGTTGTTAATTTATTATTCCTTTTGGATAAATACTATATGGAGAAAGAAAACAATGAATAATGAATTTTCAAAAGAAGATCGGGAATTACTTATTAGAATAGATGAAAGAACAAAAACTTTTGAGCAACAAATGACTAATCATTTAGTTCATCATTTTCGGTATAGTATTTTAGCTTGGGCTGTTACTATTGGAGCCATTGTTAGTTTAATTCTTATTATTGTAAAGACACCATAAAGGAGAATTAACATCGAGTGGTTGAAACAAATATTTGATAGGTTATTGAGTATTTTTCCTCGATTACTAATAGTTAATCCAGATGAATCAGGTTGTAGAATAACACTTGGAAAATATGTCAAATCTGTGAGTCCTGGTTGGTATGTTTATTGGCCTTTAATAGAAACTATGGCTATTATTGCTATTATGCCACAGGTGAAGGATGGTAGAGTTCAATCAGTATGGACTAAGGATAAGATTGATCTTTGTATAGGATTAGCTATTAAATATAGAATTAAAGATGCTTCTTCTGCCATATTAAAAATACAAGATTATGATCAGAGTTTACAGAATAGTGCATTGGTTGCATGTATAGAATATGTAACAGATCGTGTTAAAAATGATATAATTGTACTTGAGATGAATGAATCACTTACCAAGATACTACAGGCTAAGGCTCGTGGTTGGGGCATTGATGTGCAGGATGTATCTATTACAGATATAGGAAAAACGAAGAATATTAGAATACTTGGAAATGAAAAAGTAATCCCATTGGAGGATGAATAATGCCAACTCCTGTTTCATTACCGCTTAATCTTGGAGATTATTTAGTTGATTCAACAGTTTACATTTTTTGGAACACTTTTGACTCCAGCAATGCTTCCGTGACCCAGAGTGGTCTCGCTGTTATAGATATTGAAATTTACAAAAATGGAAGTATGGATCAGCGATCATCTGATGTAGGATTCACCCTTCTGGATACTGATGGAATTGATATTGATGGGGCTATAGGATGTCACGGAATTTCTATTGATTTGAGTGATGATACTGATTCTGGATTCTTTGCAAGAGGGAATGATTATATGGTTATGGTAAATGCTGTAACTGTAGATAGCCAAACTGTTCGATTCTGTGCTGCTATCTTTAGTGTTGAAAATCGGGCTGGAAGAAATGGAGTTGGAGATTATGAAGTTACTTTAACAATAAGGACTACAGGTGGGACACCTGTTTCGGGGATTTCTGTATGGGTCAACAGTTCTAATAGTCGTTCTGGTTCTGTAGCCGGAACCAAAGTAACCGACACAAATGGACAAGTCACATTTAATCTTGAATACACTACTTACTATATATTTTGCAATCTTTCTGGATATACATTCGCATCGGCTTCATTTACCGCCTCCGCAGGGAATGTGACTTTTGTAAAAGATATTGCTACAGTTGCAAGTGCTGGTTCAAGTGCTTTCTATTCAGATAGTTTTCTGACAAGAGCTATGGAGGATGTGCGAGAAGCTATAGACGAACCAACTTCGATAGCTAAATATACAGATACGAGGATTATTAAGCATCTTGAGGACGCTTATATGCTCATTCTTAGTGAGCTTAATCATAATTCCAGGACACCGGCTGTTGCCAAAATAACGAAAACAATAGTTTCTGGAACTACAACTTATGCTCTCCCTCACACAATAGGGTCTATTCATGGAATATATAAGGTGGGAGATGCTGGGGGGAAAATATTTTATGATTCCCGTAGTAAATTTAATGTATTTGGGAGAGGGATATGGTTAGAACATCAAACTCTGCATATTCAAAATACAGATATGTGCGGACTCGAGGCAGACTTAACAATTGAGTATATTCCCTCAGGTATAGCCCGTCTCCATAATGGAATTTGTACTTTGAATGCTGCTGGAACTATTGCGACCTTTGGAGCCACGCCAAATGCAGGGGCTCTTGATACACATCACGAGGCTTATGCTGGAAGTGTATTTAGATGTTTAGGATCAGATGGAACAGGTAATTATTTACAAGAACGAGTAATAACCACCTACGATGAGACTGCCCGAGAAGCTACGTTTGATGTTCCTCTTAACCCAATTCCAACAGGGACTATTTATTATGAAATTACCCCGGCAATTAGCAAGGGAATGGATACAGTGGTAGCTTTATATGCAGCCCGTAAACTTGTACTCAATGAAGGAAACAGTAAAAGAGCGGGGAACATTCTCAAATCATATCGAGATGCTATACGCAATGTCAGATTAACAGCTTACTATTCTCTTATGCCTACTGCCGTTATTGATCGATCTGATAACCCTAACAACAGGCGTTATAATTGTAGGTGATAAGTGGCCGAGATATTTGCTAATTCTGGAGAAAATAGCGACAACGTAGGTATCCCTGCCCCACGACTACAGGGAATTTTCATTCCAGGAATAGATGCCCCCGACATGCAAGATGGGTTTGGGCTTATTACACCACTTGGAGGTGGAGCCACTACTCGTCGATATACTCAATATGGTATATCCGATATTATATCCCCTCAAGAAACGCAGCTACACGATTTAGCAACCATCTCTGCGGAGGGAAATGTTTTTAATTTTGAAGGTCTGATTGGCCCACAAGGAATTCCTGGAATACCTGGAGCACCGGGGATTACACAAATAATTTATGTACCTAATTCCAATTTTTTAACAGCCTTACCTCATAATATTGACCGAATAAATGATCTTGGTACTACTGCGAATCAATTAGTTTATACTGATAAATTAATTGAATATTTTGAATTTACTTGGACAGAAAGATGGCCTGTAGAAGATACGGATATAGAGTGGTCGTGTGTTGCTTCGGATGCGGATGGTTCTAATTTAGTAGCTGGAATATCTAATGGACGACTTTATACGTCGGCTGATGGTGGAGATACTTGGACAGAAAGACAACCTGATGGCGATGTTGATATAAGATGGAGAGAGGTTGCTTCCGATTCTGATGGTTCTAATTTAATAGCTGGAAGTAGTAAGCGACTTTATACATCTGCTAATAGCGGGGCTACTTGGACAGAAAGACGACCAGAGGGGGATGTGAATAGAGATTGGGGGGTTGCTTCCGATTCTGATGGTACTAATTTAATAGCAGGAGCCAGTGGAAATAGATTATGGACATCGGCTGATGGTGGGGCTACTTGGACAGAAAGACGACCAGATGGAGTTGATGAAGCTAAAAATTGGGAGTCATTTGCTTCGGATGCGGATGGTTCTAATTTAGTAGCTGGAGCTTATCCGGGACGATTATGGACCTCAGCTGATGGAGGAGCAACTTGGACAGAACGAGAACCAGAAGGGGCTGGTGATGCTTTTTGGGATACTGTTGCTTCTGATAGTGATGGTTCTAATTTAGTAGCTGGAACTTCTATTAGATTATGGACCTCGGCTGATGGTGGGGCTACTTGGACAGAAAGACGACCAGATGGAGTTGATGAAAATAAATCTTGGAGAGCCGTTGCTTCTAATTCAGATGGTTCTATATTAATAGTAGCAACTTATTTACAATTATGGACATCCAGTAATGGCGGAGATACTTGGACAGAAGAACTATTTTTGGGAACTTCTGTATCTGGTAAATTAGCTTCCTGTTTGGTTTTTGATACTTCTGAACAAGATATTAGTGGTCCTCCTAATTTTAGAGCTTCTGGGCAGACTTTTCTTGCAGGTGATTGGACTATAAATTACGTTAAAATATATGGTAGAAGGAGAGATACAGCAGTAGATGTTGGTAATGTAAAACTTTCAATACAAGGAGTAACATTAGATGGTAGTGGTAATGATATTCCCGATGGTAATATTCTTGCAAGTAATACTTTTGATGGAGAACTTTGGAACGTTACAGATGAATGGCATACAATAACACTTGGTTCCTCTTTAGAATTAACAGAGGGGACTAAATATTCTATTGTTTTGGAAACTTTGGAAAGTCCTATATTTCCAGGTATGTTGTATTGGGAATTTAATAATGGAGATGGTAATTTTGCAGAGGGCAATCAAGCAAGTAGGTTTGCAGGAACTTGGACTGCTCAAGTAAGTTTTGACCATATTTTTGAAATATGGGGCATAGTAGCAAATGTTTATGCTGATCTTTCTTGGGCCGGTGTGGCTTCTGATTCAGATGGTTCTAATTTAGTAGCTGCTGGTGATCCTCGTCTATTTACGGCTATAGGATCATTACTTTATTCAGAGACTACTTGGGCAGAATCAGCTTTGACCTCCGCAGGGAGGGATATTCTTGATGATAGCACTGTTGCGGCTCAGAATACAACCTTAGGATTTGGTTTAGAAGATAGTCCAACTCTTACAGGATTAACTCTTTCAGGGCTTACATCTAATCGTCTTGTGCAGTCTGGAAGTGCTCTTGCATCTGTTGGGGATTTAACTTTGTGGATAGCTGGGACGGCTAATAGAATATCTGTAGCTGATAATGGGGATGGTAGTGTTACTTTATCGGGACCACAGGATATACATACTGGAGCAAGTCCTATATTTGATGGGGGAACATTTACATCGGTTGTTACTGGGATTTTTCCAACGGCGGGGGATCATTTAGCTACGAAAGAATATGTTGATTTAGCTATGGGGGCATTTAAGACGTTCTTCATATCTGATGTTGCTTCTGGCGTAGGATCGTTGGACCTCGCATATCCTCATGAAACGGGTAATGCACAAAGCACGATAACTCCCGCTGCTATGGGAACTAATGATGCTCAGTTAATTAGAGGTTTTATTACTGAGATAGGTGAGCCGAATACTACTACCATTCATTCCGGTATTATCGAATTTCACTTCCATGCAAAGAAGGGTGCTTCTAATCAAAAGACTACAGTTATATATGCCATATTGAGTAAAGTGGCTGCAAATGGTACTTCCAATAAAGTTACAATATCAACTACAGAAGATTCTGCTGAATTAACGGATACTAAGACGGGTTTTACATTACATGCAACTTTAGCTGCCGACGTTGAAGTATTAAGTACAGACCGATTGATATTGGATGTATATGCGGATGTAAGTGCTGGTGCACAAGATTCAGCAATTACTTTATATATGGAAGGTACAGATGATTCTTATTTTACAACTGAGGTTGATTCGGGTATATGGCAAAATTATGGAGCAGTTCTTGATGACTTAAATACGGTGGGTCAAGTTGGTGCTGATAGTGAATTTCTCGTGGGTACAGGTGCGGGTACATTTGCTTGGGAATCTGGAGTTACACTTTTGAATTCTTTACATTTAGGTCTCCTATACGAAGTTGCCTATGGAGCTTTATTTTTTTTAGATTAAAAAAAGAAAAATGAAAGGGTAAAAAAATGAAAGCAACAAAACAATTAAAAATAAGTCACTTTGGCAATTTCGCACCGTTTAAGTGCGGGATGTTTCACAGTATTTGTGAGCAAATAATGGCAGAGCGTTTGGTTGGAATAGATTCCCAGTTTATAGACTATACATTAGAGGAACCTGTTCGTGGGCAATTTTATAGTCGAGTCGGATTACATTATGATGGGATTGAAACTATCAGTCCTGAGTGGGCAAAGAGTTGTGATATACTTGTTCGACATTCTGCTATTCCTCACGATATAGAATGTCTTGATATTCCAATTGTGATGGTAATACATGGTCGTCCAGAGTATAGTTTTATGCTTGAATATACTGGACATGGCCCAATATTTAGTCACATGCAGAGTTACGCAAAGAACAATCAGTATAAAGCCTTTATGGTTATGGGAGATGAATATGTTGATGTCTGGAAGGCAATTCTTGAAACAGAGGCTTTAATTAAACCCCTACCTCTCATGGTTGATCTTGAAAAATACAATCCCTGCGGAGAAAAACATCCTCTTGGAGATGGAAATGGGTGTCCTAATATTATGATAGCTGATAGGTGGAGATATGATACAACTCCATTCTATTTGGTAATAGCAGCGGCTAAATTTATTGCAGAAGAATGTCCTGGAGGAAAACTTCAATGCTTTGCTCTGCCTGATCCAAAAAATAATTATATTAGTAGCTTGATTAAACCTCTTATGAAACAGGGGATTATTGGGAGAGCTTTGACAGCAGTTGAAAATATGGACAAACTTTATCGTACAGTTGATTTTGTACTTACTCCTAATAATGTTAGTAATCGCATTATTCGAGAATCTTTAGCATCGGGTTGTCCGATTATGGCTGCTCCTGGTTGTAAATTTACAGATTATACAGCCTCAGCAGGTGATATTGATGGGTGTGTTCGAGAAATGAAACGCTTGTGGGAGGATATTCAGAAAGAACGAACTGGTATGCAAGAAAAGGCCCGCAAGATGGCGGAAAAAAGTTTTTCTTTTGAGAAAACAGGTCGAGCAGCTTTAGCAATTTATGAAGATGTTTTGAAGAACGAGACAAAGAAACAAAAAGAAACTACGGGTTGGACTGGAAATAATTTACAATCTCGAAGTTATGAATCCTATCAAGTATATTTAACTCATCAGAAATCAAAGTTGGATCAAGGGATTAATTTCCTTAAAGATTACGATATTAAATATAGAAAAGGTTTAGGCAAAAGATTAGCTAAGATGGATTTTATTAAAGGTTCAAATGTTCTTTGTCTTGGAGCAAGAATAGGGACAGAAGTTAAGGCCTTTCTTGACCAAGGTGCTTTTGCGGTGGGAATAGATTTGAATCCTGGAAAGGAAAATCAATATGTAGTTGTGGGAGATTTTCATAAACTACAATATGCAAATGAAAGTATAAATGTGGTATTCACAAATAGCTTAGATCATGTATTTGACATTCATAAAGTTCTTGATGAAGTTCACCGAGTTCTTAAAAAAGGAGGTAAGTTTTTACTTGATCTTGAGAAAAGGTTCCCTGCGGGGGTTGATAAATGGTCGAGTTTTTGGTGGAAAAACAACAAAGAACTTATTGCTCTTATAGAGACAAAAGGGTTTATTTGTAAAGAGAAAAAAAATATTAATTGTATGTGGTTTACAGAACAAATTATATTAGAAAAGGGGTAGTATTATGGCAACGTATCGTGTTCCTGTGTTGCAGGACTTTAATTGGCAACCAAACACTAAAGACAAGGATTTAATAACCGCTCCTGGTGCTCCAAGCAAGGGCGACCGCTATATCGTAGCTACGGCTGGTGGAGCTTGGTCTGATGGAGCAGCAAAAGATATTGCTTGGTATGATGGGGCTGCTTGGCAGTTTGACACTCCGGGGGAGGGCTGGCAATGTTGGATTGAAGATGAAAATGCTTATTATGTTTTTGATGGTGCAAATTGGGCGATTGTAGATGCCGCCGCTGCTTTGGCCGAGGCGAATCTTGCATCCAGTCAAGCAGTTATAGCTAATGCAAAGGCTGACTTAGCAAGTTCACAAGCGGTGCTTGCAAATGCAGAGGCTAATCAAGCATCAAGTCAAGTTGTACTAAATGATGCTGATATTTCCAATAATAGTTCACAGGCGGTACTTGCAAATGCGAAAGCTGTAACTGCATCAAGTCAGGCTGTATTGGCAAATGCAGAAGCTAACACGGCAAGTTCTCAAGCTGTACTGGCAAATGCAAAAGGGGCTTTGGCATCAAGTCAAGCAGTTCTTGCAAATGCGAAAGGTGCACAAGCATCCAGTCAGGTTGTTTTGAACGACACTGAATTAGCATCGGCACAAAATGAGGGTACTTATGTTGCTGCATACGGAGCGATTGAGTTTACGATATAATGGCTGATTATAAGTTACCTATTATTACTGGAACTGCTTTAACTATCGGAGATGTACTTCGTTGGGATGGTTCTGATTGGGTAAACTACGCCGATGATAATTATGGCAGTGCTGGTGGATTAGATTTATTAGATGGTGGGAGTTCTGATGTTTCCTTAGATACATTAATTCTCGATGCAAAAGCCATTGAGAGTTCCCCGGACCATGCTGATATATCTGATAACGATGTGGCAACAGATGTTACTGGGGTGGAACTTGAAGAACTTTCAAATGGAAGTGAAACTACGTTACATACTCATGCAGGGGGATATACACATAGTGGTGCTGCGTTAAACGGTGGAGCCGCTGTTAATATTACAACGGCAGGGACTTATATTACAGTTGCAACTGGATTGAGTGCCCGAGCACTTTGTTATATCAAAGTTCAAAACGTATCAGGGGATTCTTCAACTCTTACTGTAAGAGATGCTGACGAAACAGGTGATTGGAATCATGTTTTAGTAAATCAATCCAATGGGCCTGCAAAAGTATTTTCAAATGTTAATAAGTATGGTGTTGTAATTGTTCCCTGCAATGCTTCTGGTGACATAGAAATTACCACTGCGGGAAATACTAAGAGTTGGAAATTGTGGTTAATGGGACATATATAGGAGTATAAGATGGCGATCAGATTTCAACAAAAAAGAGACACGGCTGCAAATTGGACTTCCAGTGATCCGACTTTATTAGCTGGTGAATTTGGAATTGAAACTGATACTGGTAAATTCAAAATTGGAGATGGTTCTACTGCTTGGACAAGTTTAGCTTATGTTGGAATCGCTTTTGCAGAATTAGGAACCATTACTACAGGAGTCTGGGAAGGAACTGACGTTGGAATTGCACATGGAGGAACAGGGCAGGGAACGGCACAATTAGCTATAAATGCTTTGTCTGCTGTATCAGGTGGTACAAATGAGCATGTATTAACAAAAGATACAGGTACAGGCAATGCACTATGGAAAGCCTCCGCAGGTGGTGGGGGAGGCACTGGGTTTGGGAGACCTTTAGTGTTTATTCCGCAGATGAACGAGCCTCCTGCAAGTAATTATGCAACCCCTGATCTGCGTAATTACCATCTGGTTTTAGATTTCGATCCGACAACCAATGAATCAGCAGTATTCAGAGGGGTTTTACCTACCGGATATGATAGTGGTGGATTAACAGTTTATATCCACTATGCAATGACCTCTGCGGAGGCTAATACAATTGATTGGGATGTTGCATTTGAAAGAATAGGAGATCAACAATTAGATATTGATGGAGATAGTTTTGCCGCAGTACAATCTGTCGATAATACAACTGTACCAGGAACAACTGGTTTGGTTGATGTGGTTAATATAACTTTTACTGATGGGGCACAAATGGATAGTATTGCTGCTGGAGAATCTTTCCGAATAAAGGTTACGAGAGATGCGGCAAGTGACGATGCTGCTGGTGATGCTGAATTGTTATTTTTAGTTGTAAAGGAAACATAATAATGTCAACAAGATTCGCAGATTGGGTAACTGATCGTCTTGAAATAGATTCAGCGGTTTTGTCCAGTCCTCCTATAACAATGGCGTGCTGGTTTAAGTATCCTCAAGTAGCTGGGGGGGTAAACTTAACTATGTGTGCTTTGGCTGATAAAGATAGTGGTACTGAATTTACGAGGATGTTTATGTATAATGGTGCACCTCGTTGTCAAGTAATTTCAGCAGGAAATAATGAGCAAGCAGCAGTTGCAAGCGGAATTACTTGGGATGTTTGGGGTCATTCGTGTGCAGTATTTGCAAATACATCAAGTAGGAGTATCTATCTCAATGGAGGCGGTAAGGTAACAAACAGTAACTTTGCATCCTCTGCTGGTTTAGACAGGACAAGTCTCGGTAGAACAGGTGATAGTTCCCCAGGAGATTATTTCTTTGGTTGGATTGCTGAAATGGCTATATGGAATGCTGCTTTAACAGATGCTGAAGTTCTGATATTATCGAAGGGGTATTCTCCTCTTTTTGTTCGCCCTCAAAATCTTGCAGCCTATTGGCCGCTGCTTCGTGGAATAAAAGATAAATTTGGAATTTACAATTTAACTGCATCTGGAACAACTGTTGGTACTCATTCAAGAATTATTATGCCTTGTGGTATGCCGTAGGAGATAAAGATGGCTGAAGATCGCGTTTATTTACCGTATCGATTTCAAAGTCCAAGAATGGATGCAAGTGTACCTGAGAATCAGGTTAAGCCTGGATCGTTTGGCCGACTGTCCGGTATTGACGGACGGTTCAATGGGGGACTTCGTAAATTCTATGGGATGAAAAAAGTTCTCGATTTAGATGGTGTATCCGGTATGGGAGGCATAGATACTTATGCTGGGCCAGATTTTATCAGGCAGGTCACTTTCCAAAAAAGGAATACATCTACCACTTATCGTGGATTTGTTATTCGATGGGACAGTCAAAATGACACTACTGATGAGCAGATTGATTTAATTTATACATCTGATAATGGAAGTACATGGACAAAACTTGCTATCTGGGCGGCAAGTAATAGTATAACTGCAAGTCTTGAAATGGATTGTGCTGTTTCTGGAGGATATTTACTGGTTGCTGTAGATGGTAAAGCGACGAAAACTGTATATTGGAACGGGGCGGCTTTAGTGGTTGTTGATTCTGGGCCGGGGAACTTCGATGTGGAACTTACAACTCCAACATTAAACACATCTATAGTGGATACTGATTATCAACTACGGGGGAGTGGAACTTATCAAATCGCTTACCGCTTTTATGATTCAACTCGGGGGATATACAGTGCTCTTAGTGCTCCCCTTGTAGTTCATTTGGACCATTTCAAAACCACCAAAGCAGTAGGCACAATCAGTCTATCCACTGCGGGGGGAGACAGTGGTTTAATGATAGCCGGAGATGTTTTTACAATAAATGGACGAACCTATGAATACATCGATGCAGGATCGGATGTTACTATTACCGTAGCTACGGCTGCTACTACAGCCGCACATGCTACTGCCCTGGCTGATGCAATTAATGAAGATAGTTCTGCGGAGGTGACAGCTTCTGCACAAGCATCAAGTGTATTATTGGAATCTATTGTAAGAGGCACTGCTGGAAATGCTTATACGCTTGCTGTTACAGAAGTAGAACCAAATGCAGATGACATATCTGTCTCGGGAAGCACGTTATCAGGAGGTGGCGTTGTCACTGCGGAGGCTGAAACACAGGTTAAAATTACGATAGACTTCCCAGACAATGAGGATATTGTCCCAGACGATGCGGTAGAGGATTATGATAGTTTAGATGCCTTATTTGATACAGTTGATATATTCCGCACAATCGATTTAGGTACTTCAGCAGTAACTCAAGGAGCTATATTCTATCTGGAACAGACAGTAGCTAAGACTGAGAATTGGGCAACATCTGGAGCGTGGGATTCTTTGACGGTGGATGTAGGAACTTTACTTGATGATGCTCTGCCTTTTCAGACTATGTACGATCCTGAAAAAGATATTGTAGTTTCTCCTCCGCAGAGTGGGACTATTGGGAGATATGAGGGTTTAACTTTTATGGCTCAGGCTTCGAGTTCTGATGGGGGATATGATACTTTATCGAGTAGTCCGGAGCATAATTCGCCGGAATATTTTAGTACTTATAGTACGCGAGTAGGTAACCCAGAGGATGGACGACCATTAAGGTTTATCCCTGCGGGGGAATCTCTGTTTCAACTTTGCTATAATGCTATAATTCATATATTCAAATCAGGGAAACTTAAACCAATACAATTTTCCAGATTACACGAAAAGAGGGGGCCAGTAGGGAAAGAAGTCGCTCATTCCTCTGGAAACAGTATCTTTATGATTTCAGGTTTGGGATTAGTAGTTCTAAATGCCTCAGATGGAAGTATGGCAAGTATAACGTCGGCGGATAGAATTATATTCGATGATTGGAAATCCGAAATATCAGATGTGAAAAGTTGCTATGATGCTAAATTGAACGCTTCTTTTTTCTTGAATTCGACACAAGAAGAAATGTTAATTCTCTGGCATTCTACCCGAGTGTGTTCAATGCTTGATGGTGCTAATTTTGTGGGAGCAACATCTGGGCCGGACATTGGAACCGGTAAAAATGATCGAGCATTTTTCATCACTGCTACAGGCCTCATAGTTAGCCCGGATAACTTAGAAGCCGGTAGTGGTACTATGTGGGACATAAGTGATTCTTATACGATTAATGGAACAGCGTCGGCTACTTCGAGTTCTACATTGACAGATGAAAATGCTACTTTGAATGAGGATATGGTCGGGACTAAATTGTATATGACAACGGGGGCTAACGCTGGGGATTCACAAGAAATAGCAACTATAAACAATGGAACGAAAGTAATCACCTTTGTATCCAATTTCGATAATGATATAGCAACAGGTGATACTTATGCTGTTAGTCCGGTTCCGTTTTCTCTAAGAGCTTGGCCCTTACAGCACGAATCTGTATCTAAGTTTAATCGATGGGTTACATCTGGGGTAGCTTTAAAGGTGAGGAAACTGTCGGGATTTGACAATCCAAATAATAAATGGCGAGTTGGAGCCTACCGGAACGGAGGAACTTCAATTGAAAGCACTGTAGCCTATCCAGACGTGGATGCTAACCCCGCGGACTCTGCGGAGGGGTTAAACATAGATGGAGTTGATTTGGAGCCGTATGTTGAGCAAATAGCGTCAGGGGTTAAATTTGAGCTAACAGACCTTGAATTCCCACAGGCACTTACTGATTCCCGGAAGGTATCTACTACTTGACAAAATTAGAAAATATGATACAATAGTATTAAGGACAGATATGTATTAATAAGGATTTTATGATGGCAAATGGTGATGTATTAAATCCTACGGATGATTTTGATTACGATGCTTATCAGAAGAAGATTCAGCAAACTGCCGCTGCGACTCGGGATATAGGAGATACTTCTGTCCCGTCTGGAGCGAGAGAGGCTGTTTCTGGTCTTAGGGGAGTTTATCAGGGGGTTGGAGAAACAGCTATTTCTCAGTATGGATTACAAGCTCAAACTCAGAAGAAACGAGCCGAGAAAGCTGCAACTGCTCTTGAGATGCAAGGTGCTGGTACAGTTGACTATTTACAGAATTTAGAGGGGATTCGGTCTGGAGTTACTACTCGGGCAGTAGCGGCTCGAGATGCTTGGGGTGCTCCTATTGAAAAAGCAGATGAGTATGTGTCTGCTGCTCGGCAACGAGTTAGCGATGTTCTTGAAAAACTTGATGATATAAATTCTCAGATAGGTCAAGATAGAGATTTTTCTAAAGCTCATGCCATGCAATCAACAGTACAGGCTACTCTTGGTTCGATGAAAGCGGAAGAAAGAAACATTGTTGAAACGTATGGGACAGAGAGTAAAGAGTTTGAGCAATTTCAACAGAGTAAGCAAGTTGCTTTGGGAACCATTCAAAGTAATATTCATGCTTCGTATCAACAGTTGCAGGAAAAACAAGGACAAACTTATTTGAATGTTGTTACTGAGGCTTATACTAAATCAAATATGTATTTAGGTTTTCAGGAACAACAGCATGTAGATATGTTACGGTACAAAGCTGATGCTCAAAATGCTTATGATCTTAAAGTATCTGAATTTGAAATTGGTGTGGAACAATTAAAAATGAGTGGTATGGAGAACATGGCTAATTGGATGATCGAGACTCCAACTTTTTCAATGGATGCTACTCCTCTTATGATATTATTGGCTGATATGGCTAAGGCACAAGCAGCCGATGACCGGGCTGATAAACTCTTAGCGGCTCAAACTCAAGCTCCACAAGCAAAAACTAAATCTAATCTTGTGGATACAAGTCATCGTAGAATGGCCACTCCAGTTGGATGGCAGCGTTTCTAAAGAAAATTATAAGGATATAAATATGCCAAGAGCAAAAGATGCACCCTCCGATGTTGGTGGACAAATAGACCCTTATGTTCAACAGTCTATGCAACAGAATAAACAATTAGCTAATAATCGGCTTATAACTGCTATACAAGATGCTGGAGCAACAAAACGGACTGGTATGCAAGAAGCTGGGGCAACAAGTAGAACTGCTATGCAAACTGGAACACAGCGGAATATTGCAGCCGCTCGGATAGGTGCAGAAGATAGACGTGCTGCGGAAAATGAAGTGGCAAGACGTGAAGATAAGAAATATAATACATTTATGCAGCAAGAACATCGGAAATTTCAGATTGAGCAAGCAGACTTGGAACGGCAATTTCAAATAGCTCAACAAGAAGAAGATTTTAAGCGTCAAGACGAACTTATAAAGATAGATGAGGCTAATCGTCAATTTGATGATATACTTCGATTAGAGGAATCTAAAAATAATGTAAACGCTATGGTGTCAATGGGCCAAGGTGTAATACAAAAAGAAGAATATGAAGAAAAAGGACGAACAGCCGTAGATGCAGCAATTGAGGAGTTTGATAAACAAAAAGGAGTTTTTGAAGCTATAAAAAAATCATCTGTAGATGTTTTTGAATTTGATAACAAAATGAATTTACCAATTCGAGGAAAAGCTGTAACAGAGTCAAGAGTCGCAGGAGCCCCAATGGGTTTTGGTGCGGGATTTATACGTGTTCCTACTGGGAAAATAAAACCTGGAACACAAGTTGATCCAATGGGTGCTTTACAAGATGAAATTATTAGTCGAGATGGAAAAATATCTGTAGAAGAATTATCTTCGGCTAATAAACATAAAATTATAGAAAAAATACAAAATGAGGAAATAAAGACAGAAGATATTACTTCAACTTTAGGAGTGCTTTATGCTTTTCAAGAAAATGTCGGCGAAAGAAGAAAAGGTGTCGATAGAAAAAGTGATGAGTTTAAGTTATGGCAAAAAACTTATATAGATACAACTCTATTTATAAATAATTTAGAGGGGTTTATCCATGAAACGAATAAGAAAATAAAAGGTTCTGAAACACGAACTGTTGGTTCATTGATGGGGGATGTTTTGGACCCTATAAAAAATAGGTCTCTTGGAGCACAAGGTAAAATTTATAAAGATGCAAAGGCTGGATCAACAGATGGAATTATGGAAGCTCTAAGAGTAGCTGTAGCTAATCCCGGGCGTTTAGAGGAAAATGATAGTTATACCCCTCTCGTAAATCAACGTATAAGAGAAAGTAATACAAATTATGATTCAGTTTTCGGACTTGATTTGATGGGTCCGCCTGAAGAAGGAGTTGAATAATGGCTTTACCATTTTTAGCAGCGGTTCCTGGAATTGCCAAAGGAGCTTACGGAGCAATTAAAGGCATGTCTATAGGGAAAATGCTTATCGCAGCTTATATGGCAAGTATGGGATTAGATGCTGCCGGTAGAGTTGGAAAATACAGCTTGGGCAAACAGCAAATGAATATACAGGCCCTAATGGGAAAAGCTTCTGCGGAGGCATCTAAAATGTCTGTCAAAGAGTCTCGTGCCCGATCAAAGGAATATATGGAGCAGTTGTTGAAAGTTAAAAGAGAGGATAAAAAAGAAGCACGTGAATTGAGAACTATGCAAGCTTATCAACAGTCTCAAGATAGACAAATGGCTATGATACTACAAACAATGCAATCTATTGGCCAACAACGATCTGCTGCTCGACCATCTGGGGGCGGAATGCTTGGTTTAATAAGAGGAGAAATGTAAAATGGCTATTAGCTCAAGTGTAGCTGGATTAGGTGGGCAATTAAGTGGAAAAATCCCTCCAAGTGGTTTTGATTTAGGTGCTTTAACTGGAAAAGTAGGCGATTTTTTAGGTAAACCAGCAGGAACAGCCGGAGGCGGAATGTTTGCAATGTGGCTCCTTAATAAACTTATGCAAACAGGGTCTGAAATGGGGGAGCGATCTATACAACGACAAGGTCTCCGTTCTCAAGAAGAAATGATAACTCCAGAGAATTTATACGCTCAAGCTGCACAACCACAAGCTGCGGAGGAAGAATCTCAAGCACGGCAAGCTTTATTCGCTCAACTCTCGGGCGGTGTACTTGGACCTCAACTCTCTAAGGGTGAGTTTTCTATTGGAGGTTAAATGTCAGTAGGTAATGCTTCAAAAATATTAGCTGCAATTATTAAAATGTATCGAACTTCTTATCTTACATCAGCTAAAATAGGAGCAGCAGGAGGTCCGAGGGCTGCAATAATGAAAGCCTTATTAAGTTCTAAAATGATGCAACCTAAAATGACTATAAAACAAATAAGTAAAATGGCCCCAGAAGATTTAATAAAAATAGCACAGGGATGGAAAAAATAAGAAATAATTTTTATTTTCCGCTTGACTTATCTCCGCAGGTTTTGTATAATATGAGAAATGAACCAATTACTTTTTTGAAAAAATAGTAAAAAAATAAAATGGCTAAATATAATCCAGATGAAGATGTTCCTTATGGAATTGCAAGTGTTGATTTCCCTATTACTGCTTATGATAGGCCTTCTTTAGCATTTGCTAATTTGCTCAAAGGTAATATAGATGCAATGACTCGCTCTATATTTTCTCCGCAGACTTTAACTCCTAACGAGATTCAAGGTTTCAAGCAGGCATTGTTCAAAGGTAAGAAACCGGACCCGATTCTAAAAACTATAACCGATATTGCAACTAACCCTATAGTAATTATGGGTTTAATTGTAGGTATGTGGAAATTTCCTATTGGCACTACAAAACCTCTAATAGATTTGGCGGCGGGTATGATGCCAAAAGCTATTGCGATGGGGAAGGCAATGTCTGGATTGCATCCTGCAATTAATAATTTTCGCAGTAATCCAGGATTATATCAGGCTTTAGCTGATGTGATGAGTAGTAAGACTAAATTTCTTAGTAAACAAATAGGTGCAATTGAAAAAATGTTTGGTAAGGCTGGTCGTATTTCTCCCACTGAAGGGTATGTAATATCGGCTCGACTTGATGGGTTACATAAATCAAATCATCCACTGGTAACATTGCTTGGTAGTGAACCGGAAATTATGGCTGTTATGGGGGGAAAGAATATGCCTATTGCGGCTGGGCTTAAAGCAGGAATGCGGAAAGAAGTACGAGGACTTTATGGGGATATGCGGAATTGGTTAAATCAAATTAGAGGTACTTTGAAAAATACTCCTGGTGGAGAGGATCGAGTAAAAGATTCTTTAAGTAAATTAGGTCTGACTTATGGAGATGATGTAAAATATTATTTTCCTCAAAATGCTCAATTCGATGCATATCACATGAAAGCAGTTCGGGGTACAACTCGTAGTAATTACAAAAAATTTATGCGTAAAGAAGCTGCATCTGGACCACTTTCTAAAGAGTCAATTGCAAGAACTGGAGGAGGAATACCTAATATAGACCAAATGCAACAAATGGAAGCAGCAGGTTTAATGCCCAAGGGGTATACTGTTGCAGCTAAACAGGCTTTCCAACGATGGGGTGACGATGCCGCTCAAGAAGTAAAGAAAGTGTGGCAAGATGTTCAGGGGTTAGGTCTAAGTTCTGGAGAAGCAAATGTAGCTTTTAAGGATAGAATGCGAGTCTATTTCAAAACAGAAGCAGGTAAAAAATTAAATTTCGCAGGTAGATTTGGGGGTAAAAATGTTGCAGATGATACCTTGTTTGCAATGGGTGAATCTTTAACAGATGCAAGTGTTCAGGGTAGTGGTGCTTTACAAGCAGAGATACTAAAAATCGGAAAGGTTATGGGGACACCTCGACAATATACTCTCGATGTTTGGGATGCTACTAAAAGATATACTAATGCTACGGCTACTACTTATTCATGGCATGGTACTGGATACGGGGCAAAAATAAATGGAATAGCCAACGAAACAGGTATGTGGACTAAAAACCCTTGGGGAGAATCTTATTTATATGATGATATTATTCCTCACATGATGGGTAACAAATCTTGGCAGGAACTACAGCGATCTATTAATTTTTCAATGATAAAAGCCAAGACACATGAATTTGTTACAACACATCCGATGGTAGATAAAATACTTACTCCTAAGTTAAAAAACTGGATTATAAAAGGCACAGGAGATGCTTCTAAATCCTGGTCTGCGGAGGGTATGGGTGCAAGCATATCTCATTGGTTCCATTTATCAACTCTTGGAGTACCAAATATATCCCCTGCAAGTAAAAATAGTTTACAAACTTTAATAACAACCTTAAATCAGGTTGGGCCTATGGGAATGTGGCGGGGATTGAAAGGTGTTCCGGAAAGTGGTGGAGCATTGGAAAAAATACAGCAATACATATCCCTTATCACTAAAAATGGTTTAGGAGAAAAATCAAGAAAGATGGCATTTAGAACAGCTTTTCCTGAATATGTAGCTGATTTGGGAGATGCTTCTAATATTGTTGAAGCATTAATGGCTGGGGATATTGCCAAAGAAGGTCTTTCAAAAACAATGTTCGGGGCTACGAGTGGTTTTGCAAAAAAGTGGAAACAAATTAAGACAGGTATGTTAATGCCTTTTAGTACATCAGAAGGTGCAAATAGGATTATAACATACTATGCTGGAAGAAATCAATATCTTTATGAACATGCAGGTAAATTAGCAAAAGCTACTGCCTCTGGACGAGTTGATATTTTAAGAGCCGCTGGTAAGGTAGGGGAATCACTGACAATGACTACCCAGTTTACCGGAGGTCCATTAGGAATACCTAAAGCTCTAATCAATACATGGGCACCTTGGCGGCAGTTTATGCACTTCCCTGCGAGAATGACAGGTTTGTTGCATCAATCGCTCCGAATGGGTCCAAATGCTTCTAAATTAGATTTTGGAACAATGGGGAGGACAGCGGCAGGTTCTACAGCAATGTATCTGGCAGGTAAGAACCTATTTGGGGTTGATTTGTCAGCGGGTTTAGCGGTGGGAGCTTTACCAATACCTACTTATGAAGGGTCTCCTTTTTATCCATTTCCGCTTGTTCCTCCGTTAGCGGGGATTATAGGGACCGGGGCTAAGGCTCTTTTAACAGGAGACCCTACAGCACTGTCAGCAGCGGCAGCATTATTGGTCCCGGGTGGAATAGGGGCCAGGAAAGCATATCGAGCCTTACATCCAAAATATGCAGATTATAAAAATAGGACTCCAGATGGTCGGATACCGATCTACAACAATAAACAGGCCTTAATAGGAGCAGTAACCCCCCTCCAGCTTACCCTTAAAGCTCTTGGGCTACGATCCTC
>SDBT01001635.1_pt1 | contig 39842 bp, 38 predicted proteins | sample 2277101 | NCBI WGS metagenome assembly SDBT01 (sample SAMN10404973, study PRJNA504765) | marine sediment metagenome | isolation source: marine sediment core GS10_PC15, 103 cmbsf | place: Arctic Ocean: Southern Knipovich Ridge | collected 2010 | reverse complement strand
ATTGATGAACATAATAACTCCTTAAATTAATATCATAATGGGAGTTTAAAAAAGTCTCAAATAAAATCAAAAATTTTCTCCATTTCAAAAAATCTAGATCCTTTTACTAAAACCATATCTTCTTTATTTAAAATTTCTTTCAAATGATTTGCTATACTTTTATGATCATCAAAAACTTTTATATTTTTAATATGTTTCCACTCTTCTCCTAAAAAAAGAGCTACATCTACATTTTTTAATGCAACCTCAGCTACTATTTCATGCATTTTTTTTGAATTTTCTTTAAAATCACACATAGCTCCTAAAACAGAAATTTTCCTGTTTTTAGTATTCATATTTTCAATTGCTTTGATCATTGTATCAACACCTGCATTGTAGCAATCTTTTATAAAAGTAATATCATTTAATATTACTTTTTCAAATCTCATATTATTTGTTTTTAAGTTTTTTATATTTTCTAAAAAAATTGAGTAATCAATTTTAAGTATTTTTAAAATACTAATTGAAGCGATAGCATTTTCGATTAAATGCGTTTCTTGAAATGGAAAATTTATACTAACTCTATTATTTTCAAAATCTCTTAAAATACCCTTTTTTATATCAAAATAAAAATCAGCTTTTTCATTATAAATCGAATATGTAAAATCCTTTTTGTTTTTTAAAATATCATATTTTAAAAGTGCATGATTTATGATATTTATACTATTACCATTAAAAATTTCTGACTTAGCTTCAGCAACTTCTGTACTACTTTTAAAATCTTGCTGATTGTAATTTGTAATACTTGTAATTAACACTACATCTAAAAGGGCTATATCTACTAATTTCTTAATCTCATTTTTTTTATCCATGGCCATTTCTAAAATTAGATAATCTTTATTTTTATCTATATTTAAAATAGAGATAGGAAAGCCAATTTGGGAGTTATAATTTTTATATGTTTTAGAAACTTTTAAATTACCCATCAAAGTATATAAAAATTCTTTAGTTATAGTTTTGCCAAAAGATCCGGTAATTCCTATATTTTTAGTTTTATATTCTTTAAGCACGTGAGCTGCAAGCCCTTGCAAAACCTCTAAAACATTGTCTACTCTAAATATGTTAAAATCAGAAGGATATGAAATATCTAAATTATAGTTTTTAGAAATAACAATTCCAAGAGCTTTTTTTGAAATAATTTCTTTTAAAAAACTATGTCCATCTACTTTTTCACCTTTAATGGCAAAAAAAAGAGAGTTTTTTTTAATTAACCTACTATCAACTTGATAATCAGTGGCTTGTAAATTTATTAAGGTGTTATATAAGTCTTTCATTTTCAAATACTTTTTTATGTTGAGTATAACTTCAATAAATAAATTAATAAAATAATAAAAATTAAAAAAAACCTTCATTTAAAAATACTTAATACATTTATTTAAATTAAATTATTTATATAAAAACTCTTTGATAATTAAATTGATATCTAATCAAAATTACATTATAATTAAGTTATATTTATAATAATTTTATTAATAATAAAAAGGTAAGTATTTATGAGTTTTATTTGGACTGCAGTAAAATCCCTAGCAGTAAGCGCTGTTGGAGTTTCCCCTACAGAATTATTACATACCCCTGCTGAAACACAAACAGTTGAAAAATTAAATGATATTTATAATCAAGGCACTGATAAAGAAAGGATTGAGCGTATAAAAGCTACTGCAGTTCGTATTTTAGCTGTTGATGAAAAATCTGTTCCAAAAGCAGATAGAGCAAAACTAAAAGCAGTAAAAATGCTATTTCAAAAAGCTCAAACAACACCTTCAGATGATAAAACAAATCCTTCTCACAATATTGACAATTTAGCTCAACGAATTTTAAGTTTCTCTTCTGATCATCCTCAAACAGGATTAGATGATGATTCACTTGTTATTGAACTTTTAAATATATATAAGCCAACTGGACAAACTAGTTTTATCCCCCAATCAACACCCGCGGCAGCAGCAGCACCCTCAATATCACCAGCAGGCGCTACAACACCAAAAGAAAATGAAGTTAAAATTTTTGGAAAAACATTTTATTTAAAGAAATTTATTACAGTTAAGGGCAAAAAAAAATATATAACCATGTCAGATAAAGAAAAGGAAAGTTGGAAAAAACAAATTGAAGCATTATTAAAAGCTAAAGGTATTAAAGAAACTAACGATATAAGCGTTGTTACATTAACTTTCAAATTAAATGACCAACAAGAATTTGACTTAAGTAAAGAAGCACAGATAAAATATACTGATAAATCCGGGGAACAAATTATACATACAGGTAAAATTGACTCTGCCTTAGAAAAATCTGATGCAAATTTATTTCAAGCATTATTACCTCTTTATAATTTATCAAAAAATCATCCATTTAAAACACCTGTTCTATGTAAAGTGAAAGGATCACAAAATATTAAGAATAACTGCTTTATAATTTCTTCAATGCAAGCATTGATAGCTGATCCAAAATTAAAAGCTTTTTACTCAAATCCTGAAAATAAAGATAAGTTAGATTCATCATCAGACAAACAAGAAGCTAATAAAAAACTTTTTGATGCTATACATGCATTTATTAAAGCATATGATGAGTGTAAAAAAGATGCAATTGATGCTAAATATGCTCAAGACATACGAATAGCTTTAAAAACAGCAATGACAAATGGTATAATTACAGATGAGAATCAAGCTGATGCAACACAAGTAATTAGTTATTTGAGACAATTAAAAGAAAATGAAACGAAAATAACCACTGTGACAAAATGGGAATCAATAACCCCTGAAGAAGGCAAACAATCTCAAACAGAAATATCAGCTGGAAATCCATCTTATCTAAGCCTAAAGCCATCAATAACTAAGAAACTTGATAAAGAAGAGATTCAAAAAATTTACGATGGAACTCCACCTGAATCAGACACCGAAAACATAGAAGGCATAGGAGAGGCTACAATTAGCTCACAAAAGTATTTCTTTAGTCAATCCCCTGATAATTTAGATTTTGAAATACACAGATTTACTCATGACGCTAAATCTAAAACAACAAGGGATGATAGTGAAATGACAATCGCTCCTAAATTAGAAGATATGGAATTATCAAAAGATAAAGAGTCAACTTCTAAATATCCTACAGCTTCCTATGAATTAACATCCATAATATCTCATACAGGTTCCGCTCCAAATAGTGGTCACTACTATACATATGCAAAAAGAGATGGCACATGGTATGAACTCAGTGATGATCGTGTAACTGAAATATCACAAGATGAGGTTCTTAAAAGAGCTGCCAAAACTGCAGTATATGTAAGTTATTCAAAAATAGAGACTGCTGCTACTCCAGCCCCTACTCCCACTCCAACTGCTTAAAAATATCTACTAAAAAAGATAAATAATAAATTTTTAAATTATTATTTATCTTTTTTTTCTTTCTTGATTTTCTAATAATCGATTTGTTACATTGTTTTGCAAATCAATTTTAAATTGGTGGTATGGCCAAGTGGTAAGGCAGGAGCCTGCAAAGCTCCCATTCCTGAGTTCGAATCTCAGTGCCACCTAAAAATTTTATATGTTATATATTATATCTACACCTATTGGTAATTTAAAAGACATCACTCTAAGAGCTTTAGAAATATTAAAGTTATGTGACTATATACTCTGTGAAGATACAAGAGTTAGTAAAATACTATTAAATAAATATGAAATTAATAAAAAATTAATTTCATTTCATAAATTTTCAGAAAAAGAAAAAAAGCAAAGAGTAATTGAAAATTTAGAAGAAAATAAAGATATAGCCTTAATCTCTGATGCTGGAACTCCACTTATTTCAGATCCTGGCAGTGATCTTATAAAAACATTAATTGAAAAAGATTTACCATATACTGCTATTCCAGGACCTTGTAGTGTAATTGACGCTCTTGTAATGTCAGGTTTTGATTCTACTAATTTTCAATTCTTAGGCTTTATTCCTAAAAAAGATAGTGAAAAAAAATCATTTATAAAAAAAACTTTATTTTATCCTGGGACTTCTATTTTTTTTGATAGTGCTAAAAGAGCATTTAATACATTAAAAATAATTTCATCTCTTGATCCGAATAGAAAGATTTGTATTTTAAAAGAGCTTACAAAAAAATTTGAAAAAAGATTTTCCGATATAGCAATCAATCTAAAAAATATCTTTGAAAAAAAAATAGTAAAGGGAGAAATTGTTTTTTTAATAGAGAAAGGTGAAATAATAGATAACATAGAAATAGATGAACTGATTAAATTAATCACACAAAATTTTTCTCTTAGCACAAAAGAAGCTATAAAAATTGCAGCTAAAATAAAAAATCGACCTAAAAAAGAAATATATAAAAAAGTTAAAACTTAAAATTTATCTCCCAAGAAAAGATTAATTATCTTAAAATTTAATATCTTAAATAAATACAAGGAATCTTTATGGATAAATCATATGATCTGGTCATTAGAGTTGGTAACTTTTATGTAAGAGGAGCTTTATTTTATTTAGATGTTATCTCTACAACTTTTCATTTTAAGGTTTTAGATGATCTTTCAATCAATATAAAAAAAGAGCTTTTTGAAAAAAATATTAAAGCTGCTTTGATATGCTCTAATAATGAAAATGTTGCAAAGATTATAAAAGATGCACTTATGGACTTGAGTATTGACACTCATGTAATAGATCCAAATAATTTATCAATAAAGCTAGATGTTGAAAATCCAAAAGAGATAGGAATGGGAAGAATAGCAAATGCTTATGGAGCTTTGTTTTCTCACCCTTATACTGATAATATTGTAATTGACATGGAAACTGCGTTGACAATAGATGTAATAACAAAAGAAAAGATTTTTTTAGGTGGAGTTATTTGTCCTTCTATGATGCTATCAGCTAAGGCATTAAACGCATTTACAGATAAACTTCCAATGATAAAACTAGAAAAGCCTAAAAGTTGTCTTTCTAGGTCTATTAATGAAAACATACAAAGCGGAATTTACTACGGTCTTGTTGGAACAATTGAAAAAATAGTAGAAGAGTTAATTTCACTTAGATTTTCGCATTCTGAGATAAATGTAATAGCAACTGGTTCACTTGCTGGGTATAGTGATGCTGAAGAAGATTTTTTAAATTTAAAAAATGAACTTGAAAAAGATTTAAAAATAGTAGTTGATTATTTTGAACCTGATCTTACATTTTTAGGGATATATCAAATATTAAAAGAACAAGTTTTTCAAAAAATATATAAAAAATAGGAGAGGATAAATGTCTTCAAACCCAAAAGATATAATTTTCAATAGTGAAGCTAGAGAAAAATTAAAAAAAGGAATAGATGAAATTGTAAATGTATCAAAAGTAACACTTGGACCAAAAGGAAGAAATGTAGCAATAGAATCTTTAGTTTCTTATCCCAAAATCACAAATGACTCAAGCATAATTGTAGAAGATTTAAACCTAAAAGATTCTTTTGAGAATATGGGAGCATCTCTTGCAATAGATTTAGCTAGAAAAGTAAAAGAAAAAGCAGGAGACGGGATTACAACTTCTTTAGTATTGCTTCAATCAATTCTGCAAGAATCAATAAAAAACATAACTTCTGGGATTAATCCAATAAACATAAAAAAAGGCCTTGAAAAATCTTTAGATTTCATTTTAAAAGAAATAGATACTTCAAAAAAATCAATTACAACTGATAATGAGATACAAAATGTAGCTACCATAGCAGCTTCATCTAATGAAGAGATAGGCATTTGTATAAAAGATGCCATAAAAAAAGTTGGAAAAGATGGAATAATTACAATAGAAGAAAACAGCTCTAATATTACTAACATAGAAATTATAAAGGGGTTTGAAATTCAAAGAGGATATTTAAGTCCCTATTTTTGTACTAATACAGATAAAATGATAGCAGAGCTAGATAATCCATATATTTTAATAACAGATAAAAAAATATCGTCAGTACATGATCTTTTATCTATTTTACAAAATGTATCTCCAATAAATAAAAATCTATTAATCATAGCTGATGATTTAGAACCTGAAGTTCTATCTACTTTAGTTATTAATAAACTAAAAGGGCATTTAAAAGTTTGTGCTATAAAAACCCCTGCTTTTGGAGAAGAGAGAAGAGAAATGCTAGAAGATCTAGCAATACTAACTAAATCTACTTTTATTTCTGAAGAAAAAGGACTTTTATTAAAAGATGCTTCTATTAATGACTTAGGATCCTGTGAAAAAATTATAATATCTAAAGAAAATACAATTTTTATAAATGGATATGGTGATAAAAAAGAGATTAAAAATAGAGTTGCACTTTTAGATACTTTATCTAAAAGCACAAATGATGAAGTAGATACAAAAAGAGCTAAAAAAAGAAAAGCACAATTATTTTCAAATATAGCAAAGATAAAAGTTGGAGCTTATACAGAAGCTGAATTAAAAGAGAAAAAAAGATTTTTTGAAAATAGTTTAAATGCAACTAAATCAGCTTTAAAAGATGGTATTGTAATTGGTGGTGGAGCATTTTTATTAAAACTATCTAAAAAATTAGATAATTTAAAACTTGAAAAAGAAGAAAAAATTGCAAAAAATATCCTTCAAAAAGCACTATTTGCACCAATTAAACAAATAATTGAAAATGCAGGATATGAAAGCAGTTCTATAGTAGAGGAAATATTAGAAAAAAAAGGTGACTTTGGTTTTGATGCAATAGATGAAAAAATTAAAGATTTCATGAAAGAAAAAATAATAGATCCTGCAAATGTAATAAAAGAAGTTTTGATAAATTCTATATCAATTTCTAAAATAATTCTTCTAACAGAAACTTTAATCACTGATTTAAAAGAATAATCTATTTAGGCTCATTTTTTTTGAGCCTAATTTTTTTAGATAAAAATTGACTTTAAAACTTTTGTAAAATATTTTTTATGAGATAAATTTTAACAAGGTCAATTTTTTATGAAAAAAATTTTAAGTTCAATCTCTATTTTTTTTGCATTTAATTTGTTACATGCTGCTTGGCAGCCTGCAGTTGAGGCAGATTCTAAACAAACTGGTGATGAAATTATTTTTCTATTATCTAATGTTAAGGTAAACTCAAAAGGATATGCTGTTTTAGCTTATTCTGAAATACTTAACACTAGCCCTTCATACAATCACTTTAAATGCTGCCATTTCAAATAATTTTGGAGCAACTTTTCCAAATATTTTAACAATAGATAATAGCGAACCTAATAATACAAAACAAAACACTATAAATACTCACCCTCAAATTGCTCTTTATAATGATAATACAGCCTTTATTGCTTATCATACTTATAATGACAATAATGAACAAAAACTTAAAGTTGCTAAAATTATAAACACTAGTTTTTCACTACAAACTTTAGACACTACAATTTCAACACAATTCAATTATTTACACAGACCTCAAATTGCAATAAAAGATAATTTCATCATTATTATTTTTGTATCATTAACAAATACAACAGCTGCAATAAAATCAGCAACTTCCTCAGATGGAGGAGATACTTGGAATATATCTACTGTTGATTCCAATTCAAATCCTTCAGATAAATGGTTTCCTCAAATTGCGCTTACATCTGATAACGGCATTTTAAAAGCTATAGCCACATGGTCTAGCGATGAAGGAATACCCCTTATTACAAAATACGCTACATACACAATTGCTGGGGGATGGACAAATCTAGCTTCGATTGGGAACACCTCAACACAAGCAACTTATCCAGGTATTGCTCTTTCAGATAATGGTAATGCAGTAATGATATGGCAAGAAAAAACAGCAAGTCCATCAACCACTTTATATAAGGCATTGTCTAGTGATTTTGGATCCAGTTGGGGAGCCCCTCAAATCCTTCAAACTTATGCTAATACACAAGATAATAATTCTCAAATAAAAATGAATGATTTAGGCCATACTGCTATTATTTGGGTTGATCATACATCTACTTCTAATAGAAAGGTTACATTAGGATTATATGATAATTTTGGATCAAATTTAAAAGAAACTAAAACGCTGCCAGGAACTAGTAGTTCTAGAACATTTCCAAGAACAGATATTGATCCTTTTGGAAATACTTTTTTTACTTATGCTTTACTACTTGGAGGATCTTCATTTGATGTGTATAGAGGATATTTTTATTTTTCTAATGACGCTTTTGCAACAGACGTTACAAATGCTCAATCTTTTACTTGGTCTACAATTAGACCTGGAATTGCAGTAGCTCAAGAAAATTCCACATCTTATATTGATGCAATTAATTCTTGGACAACAAAATCAGATGGTCCAGATATTACAAAAGCATTTACAAAAAGATTTGATGTAGTAAATGTAAGTTTATCCGCAAGCGGCTCACACCAAGAGCTTAATTTCTTTTTACAAAGAAAACTAAAAAACACAGTTCTTACAAATGCCATTGATGAAATAGGAACTTTTTATCTTTATAAAGATGCTTCTTTAACACAGTTAATTGATAGTGTTTCTGCTTTTAATCAAGCTGTTAATTTAGTTGAAGATAATATAAAAAAAGACACCTCTAATACTTACTATGTAACGTGGAGCGATGGTGCAAATACAATAGGTCCTGTGATAGTTATTATAGGCAATTAATATATCTTTTAGATCTAATTACAATATATTGAATTTAAATAATTTTAAAAGATACTTATTTTTATTTTCTATATTTTTTTCATTTTTATATTCATATGAAAAACCATTTACTATAAAAGCAAAACTATCTGATTTTTTCTATCAAGATTCTAGCGCTAGAAAAATTTTTAAAAATTATGAAATGCTAACTTCTTTTGAAGGATCTTATGAAGTGTATAAATACTCAAAAGTTAAATTCCATGCTTTTGTAGAATACGGTTTTTTAAAAGCAGATGGTTTTGATAAGAATACACTTACTATTTTCAAGCTTTTTCTATCCCCTTTATCTTTTGGATTAAATACTGAATTTATTGTTAATAACACTTTATCCATTTATTTAAAAACAGCTCCCAACTGGATGTATGCACAAGTTAAACATGATTATGAAGCTCCTCCTAATAAGATTTCTAAAAGTACCATTGGTGGAACTTTTGGTTTAGGACTTTTAGTTCATTTAAATGATAGAGCTGTATTCGATCTATTTTTTAATTATTTATATGATTCTAAAAAAATAACAGACTCTTCTAGCGAAGTTACTTTTAAACCATATTTTGGTGGTTTTCAATTAGGTTATGGATTAGGCATTAAATTTTAATAATTTATTTTATTTTTTATTTGACAAATCTTTTAATTATATTTATTTTAAAATTTAATATTTAACAAATTTATTAAAATTATGAAAGTTGCAGTAATACCAAATTCTGAAAATATTGGAGATAGTTTTTTATTATTAACATTATGTCATCAATTGAAAAAAAAGGGATATGAAGTAGATGTTTTTCATAATAAGATTTCAACAATACAAAGTTTATTTTCTTATAACTTTAAGAAATATGATGATAATTTAGATTTCAGCTTATATGACAAAATATATATTCAACATAACAACAAAGAAAAAACAGAAAACATAAAAAAAATAAGAGATCGAAAAAGCTTACAAAATATTCATTTTATATATTTTACACATAAAGAATCTAAACATGGGAAATTATCTAATTTAGATATTAAATTAGATCCTAATTCTACGATGTTAAATGGGCTTTGCAAAGAACTAAAATCTCATTTTAATTTAAAAAAAGAAGAAAAAGAAATTGGAATAAAAATCCCAAAAAATTCAAAATACAAAAAGCATAAAAAAAGAGTAATTATATACTCCTCTTCAAAAAGCCTATATAAAAAATACCCTTTAAAAAAATTTATCAAAATTGCTAAAAAATTAAAGCTTAGAGGATATCAAGTATCATTTTGCGTCCCAATAGAAGAGAGAAAAAAATATTTAGAAGTATTACAGTTAGGGTTCGATTTACCCGCTATGTTTTTAATATCTGATTTTGCAATGTATTTACACGAGTCCTCTTATTTTATTGGGAATGATTCATTTGCTTCTCATTTAGCTTCTTATTTAAAAATCCCATCCATTGTAATTTCTTCAAATATAGATAAAGTTAAAAGATGGAAACCTTCTTGGAATGAGTCAAAAATTGTAACTCCCCCATCTTATCTATTTAACTTTAAGTATTTACCTATTAAAGATAAATATTGGCAAATGTTTGTCACTACAAATAAGATACTTAAGTCATTTAATCAATCATTAAAAGCTATTAATATTATTTAATATTAACCCCTGTTTTTATAATTACAATTAAATTACCTAGCTAAATTACTTGTAATTAACTCAATAAAAATTAATTTGCATAGTAATCAGATCCCGTAATAAACTTACATTACAAACAAAGGGGGAAATATATGAAAGATGTTCCAAGTCATATGATGAAATTCATGAAAAAAATCAATAAAGAGAATATTCAAGAAGTTGAAGATGAGTCTGTTATGGAAAATTACAGAAAAAAACCAACATCTAAGCAAAACAAACAAAAGCAAAAACAACTAAAAGCACAAAAAAGAAAAAAGGGCGAAATAAAACCTTCAATTCATAAAGACAAAGATGAGCGTGATAAAGAGATGAAAAAAAGAGTTCCTGAAATTAGACAAAGAACTCATAGAAAAGAAGTTAAGTATAAATAATACTTTTAGTATTTCATAAAACTATTGATACTTTATATTAATTTAAAATTATGTTATAATAATTAAGAATTTAAATATAAAGTATTTATGATTAAAATAGCACATATTTCAGATCTACATTTTTCAAAACTTTCATTTCATCCAAAAATATTTTTTTCTAAAAGATTTGTTGGAATGACAAATCTTTTTTTTAACAGGAAAAGAAAGTATAAAACAAATAAGTTAAGTAACTTGCCTGTTTTATTTAAAAAAGAAGATATTGATTATGCTTTTATCTCTGGGGATATTACAACGACATCGCATGAAAGCGAATTTATTTTAGGTAAAAATTTTGTAGATTCAATACTTCAAAATGATATTAAAACATATCTTATTCCTGGAAATCATGATTGTTATACTAAAAGCGCATACAAAAAAAAGCTTTTTTATAAATATTTTGAAAACGAAAGTTTAAGAAACAATAATATAGAAAGTCTCCCACTCGAAAACAATTGGCATTATATTGGCTTAGACTGCTCCATTTCGACCTTTTTACTATCCTCTTCGGGGTGTTTTTCAAAAGATCTAGAAAACAAGCTAAATAAGCTTTTAAACACCTTGGAAGATAAAAAAGTTATTTTAGTAAATCATTTTCCAGCTTCTAGAATTACAACTTATAGAAAAAGACTTATTCGAGATAGTTTTTTAAAAGAACTTTTAAAAAAACATAAAAATATTAAGTTATATCTATATGGTCATACCCATAAATATAAAATAGAAAAAGAAAAAGATTTACCATATATGATCTGTTCAGGATGTGCTTCTCACATAGATGGTACTTTCAATATTTTTAGTTTAAATGACAATAGTATTGAAGTTAATAAATACGCTTTTAAAAATGATACTTGGATAAAAGAAAAGGATCAAATTCTTGAAATCTAAATGGTATAAAAAAGGTCTTTATTTTAAATGTAAAAATAATTGCTGCAATTGCTGCACGGGATCTCCTGGATATGTTTGGTTAAACTTAGAAGAACAAAAAAAAATTTCTAAATTTTTAAAAATATCAATTGAAGAATTTCAAAAAAAAACATACTAAAAATGTAAGAGGAAAAGTCTCTTTATTAGATAATTTTAAAAATTATGATTGTGTTTTTTTAAAAGATAAAAAATGCTTAATTTATGAAGTAAGACCAAAGCAATGCAAAAACTTTCCATTTTGGAAATCTAATCTTACAGATAAAAAATCTTGGGAAAATCTTAAAAGAGAATGTCCTGGTATTGACGATGAAAATGGCAAGTTTTTTTCTTCTGATGAAATTCAAAATATCTTAGATAAGACTTTTTAATAGTTTTTATCTTAAAAATTTTTTATAAATGAATAAAAAATTAATAGGTAAAAATAATGGATCTTTCTACATCGACTAAAAAAAACATAGAATCTTGGCTAGATGGGCCATATGATGAAAATACTAAAAATGAAATAAAAAAACTTCTAAAAGAAAACCCACATGAAATAATAGATTCCTTTTGTAAAACTCTAGATTTTGGAACTGGTGGTATTAGAGAAAAAATGGGTATTGGTACCAATAGGTTAAATATCTATACAATATCTTTTGCAACGCAAGCATTAGCAAATTATATAAAATCCTTAAATATTAAAAATCCAAGTGTTGTAATTGGATATGATAGCAGAGAAAATTCAAAAGAGTTTGCAAATGTTAGCGCTAGAGTATTACTTGAAAATAATATTAAAGTTTTTTTATTTGATGAACTAAGACCAACTCCGCTTATATCATTTGCACTAAAAAATAAAAATGCAACGTCAGCAATTATGATAACAGCATCTCATAATCCAAAAGAATATAATGGTTATAAAGTTTATTGGACAGATGGAGGACAAGTACTTCCCCCTCATGATGTAGGTATTATTGAAGAATATAATAAAATTCAATGTTTAAAAGATGTGAAAATTGCAAAAGATTTAAATTCTAATTTACTTGAGATATTAAAAGATGAAATCGATAAAGCTTATTTTGATACTTTATTAAATATGCATTTTTTTAAAGATAGAAATAAAAAAGATTTAAAAATTATATATTCTAATCTTCATGGCACAGGAATTACCCTTCTTCCAGAAGCTTTAAAAAGATGTAATTTTACAGATATAGAGCTTGTAGAAAAACAAAAATCAATAGATGGAAAATTTGAATTTGCAAAAAAACCAAATCCAGAAGAAAAAGAAGCTCTTAGTCTTGGGATAGACCAAATGATGGCTAAAAATTTTGATATTTTTATAGCAACTGATCCTGATGCTGATAGAGTAGGAATTGTTGTGAATCATAAAAAGAATGATGTTATTTTAAATGGAAATGAAATTGGTTGCATAATCTTAGATTATGTTTTAAAAAATTCTAAATTATTTTCTAAAACAGCATCTATCAAATCTATTGTTACAACAGAATTAATGACAAGAATTACAGAAAAATATGACACAAAAATGTTTGATGTATTAACAGGATTTAAATATATAGCTGAAAAAATTAATAATTTTGAACAAGATAATTCCTACGAATTTATTTTTGGAGCAGAAGAATCTTGTGGGTATTTAATTGAAACGTTTGTAAGAGATAAAGATGCAATCTCTGCTGCATTAATAATATCTTATATTGCACAAGATTTAAAAAAACAAAATAAAACCTTAGTAGATTACTTATTTGATTTATATAAAGAACATGGAATTTATAGAGAAAAACAAAAATCCATTTCTTTTGCTAAAACCTCTATAGAAGATGGTATGGAAAAAATGGATAAGATAATGGAAACTCTAAGAAATCATCCAATGGATCAAATTTCTAACTGCGATGTGAATTTCATAGATGATTATTTAAAATCTATAACCTTAGATACTAAAACAAAAAAAACTAAACCTTTAGATCTTCCAAAGTCTAATGTTTTAAGATTTTGGCTAGATGATAATACTAAAATTGTAATTAGACCATCGGGTACTGAACCTAAAGTTAAGATATACGTAGGAGCTCAAGAAAATAATATATCTAATTTAGAAAAAGATATAAAAATAGTAGATGAAAGAGTAAATGCATTTTTAGATGATATATGTTTGAGATTAGATAATATAAATTAATCTTTTTTTTCGGGATATTTGATTCTTACATGTTTTGTAATTAAAAGAGTTTTTACAAGTGATGATTTAACTAGTTTAAGTTCCTCAAAAGTTAAATTACAATTATCAAATTGAAAATTTTTTGCTTTATCGTTTACTATGTTATCTACCATTTTGGTGAATGATACAAAAGATATATCTTCAACAGATCTAGAAGCTGCTTCTACAGCATCTGTTATCATAATAATTGCAGCTTCTTTAGTTTTAGGTTTTGGACCTGGATATCTAAATTTAGTTTCATCAATTTTTGATGCATCCCCTTCTTTTAGCTGAAGTTCTTTATGATAAAAATAATAAACTAAAGTCGTTCCATGATGCTCTAAAATAATATCGATAAAGGCTTGGGGTAATTTATATTTTTTAGCTAAAGTTTTACCATCTGTAACATGTGATATAATAACTTGAGCTGATTCTATTGGAGTAAGTAGTTGATGAATATTTACCCCTTGAGCATTTTGGTTTTCTGTAAAAAAATTTGGATTATTTAATTTTCCAATATCATGATAAAGAGTGGCGACTCTACAAAAAAGACCATTTGCTCCAATTGCAATAGCTGCAATTTCAGATAGATTACCCAATACTAAAGAATGTTGATAAGAGCCAGGTATTTCTAGGGACATTCTTCGAAGAAGCTCATTATTTGGATCCATATATTCCATTAAAGTAATATCTGTTAAAACATTAAAAGTATTTTCTAACATTGGAAGGATAGCAACTATTAATATTCCAATAATTAATAGGAATGTAAATGAACTAATAATATTCGTTACATAAGACATAGAAAAAAGTCTATTATTAATAAAGCTAGAAGCTAATATTACAGGGATCACACCTATTAAACATTTAAAACATACTTTAAAAACTTCAGTTCTTTTTCTAAGAGATTTGGTTGAAATAATTACAATTAATGAAGTCACTAAATTAATCACTAAAAATGATGAATGCTCAACAGCTAGTGTTACTCCTAAAACTATTGCTAAAAAAGTTGAAAAAAACAGGGATATTCTTGAATTAAATAAAATACTAAAAAGAAGCGCTGCAAATGGAACTACTATTGGATATCTTACAGCTTCAATTATTGAGCTGGTAGATTTAAGTAAAACAAATTCAATAGTTTTAGCAAAAATTAAAGTTAGAATTAAAATAGTAATTATTAAAGATATTTTTTTTATTGATCTTAAAATTTTTAAATGCTCAGTTTTGAAATATAGTGTAGTTAAAATTATAAAAACTAAAGCTATTATAAAATTCCCTAAAATAGTAAGTGGTTCAAAAATATTTCTATTATGTCTTAGTGCATTTTTCATTGCTTGCATCATAGCTAAGTGTCTTGGAAGTGCTCTTTCACCTTGGGCTATAATTTGTTCACCTGCTGCAACTTTTGTGTATTTCTGTAAAATATTTAAATCTATTTCTTTTCTAATCTTACCTTGCAAAGCAAAATCATTTACTAAATTATAATCATAGTGCTCAAAAATTTTAGAAACATAATTAATTGTAACTTCAGGAACATTTTTCAAATCAAATAACAATTTTTTTGAAAAAATATTTTGATATTCTTTTGGAATAGTTAAGTTGTCTTTATCTAAAGAATTAAAATTTAAAACAATAAAATCTTTAATATCTAATTTAAATTGTTTAGCTATTCTAAAAGTAGCAGAATTCATAAATTTTGCATCGAGCATCATTTTTTCTAATTTATCTGCAACATCATTTATTTTATCATATGTAATATATGGAAGTTTTCTCCAATTTTGATCTTTCATTAAAAAATTTTCAAAATCTTCTCTTGAACTTTTTATTTGCGATTCATCTATTTTATAGATATTTGAAATTTGAGATAAAAGTGTTTGTTTGGCTAAAATAGTTACTTCATCGTCTGGAAACTCAAAATTTATTTGAGCTACAATATATTTAGGAGCTTTAGCATTTATATCTAAAACATCTATTCTAACTTCTCTAAAGTGAAGATATAAAAATAGACAGATTAAAAAAATAAACCCAGCTATTAACCTTAGTCCTAAATCATTTTCTTTAAGATTCTGTTTTAAAGATTTTCTCTTTTTTTTGTCACTAACCATATAATTTTAAAATAAAACTCAAACATATTGATACAATAAATCTAAATTAGATTAAACATAATTTTTCTTTGAAGATAATCTAATATCTACTAAAATTTAATAAAACTCAAAAAAAAGCCATATGACAGTAAAATATCAAATTTTAGCAAGACAGTATAGACCTCAAACATTTAATGAGGTTATCTCTCAAAAATCCATAGTTACGACTATAAAAAATGCTATTTCTCAGAATAAAGTAGCTAGCGCATATATGTTTTCTGGGTCTAGAGGAACAGGAAAGACAACTCTTGCAAGACTTTTTGCAAAAGCCTTAAACTGTAAAAGTCCAATAAATCAAGAGCCCTGTAATAAATGTTCAAGTTGCTTAGAAATTTCTTCATCTAGATCACTAGATGTAATAGAAATAGATGGAGCATCAAATAGAGGTATAGATGACATCAGACAAATTAACGATACGATTGGATATGCTCCTGCAAATAGATACAAAATATATATCATAGATGAAGTTCATATGCTTACAAAAGAGGCTTTTAATGCTTTATTAAAAACTCTAGAAGAGCCTCCAAATAACATTAAATTTTTCTTTGCAACAACTGAAGCGAATAAAGTACTTCCTACAATACTTTCTAGATGTCAAAGATTTGAGCTTAAAAGAATTTCTCACGAAGATATTATAAATAAATTAAGACAAATTTCTAATGACTTAAATAGAGACATAGAAGATGCAGCTCTTCATATTATAGCTAATTTCTCTGAGGGATCTTTAAGAGACGCCGAGTCATTACTAGATCAAATGTTTTGTTTTAAAGAAGGAAAAATACTATTAGATCATATAAATGAATCAATTGGTTTTGTATCAAAAGATTATTTTTTTAAATTAGATGAAGCAATAAAAAATGTAGATATAAATTTTGCTTTTTATTTTATTGATAATATTTATAAAGCTGGAAAAGATTTAAGTTATTTAATTGAAGAGTTAATTGAACATTTTAGAAATATTTTAGTAGTTAAATTAAAAGATTCTTCATTATTAGAAACATTTGATGAAGAGAAAAAAAAATATGAAAATAGTGCTAGTTACTATAGTGAAGAGATGCTTTTTTATATTTTAGATTTACTTATAAAAAATATTCAAAATAATCATAAATCTATTCATAAAAAAATAAATTTAGAAATGCTTTTATTAAACATTATTAAAAGCAAAAAAAGAATAAGCATAGATATTTTAGTTAAAAGATTAATAGATTTAGAAAATAAAGCAAATACTTCAACAAATGAAAATATTCCTAATAAAGAAACCTCTCCTATAGAACCTAAAAAACAAGTAGAAGTTAATAAAAAAGAAGAAATTCAACTCTCATCAATTACTCAAAATAAAAATATAGAAGAGTCTATTAAAGAAGAAAAAAAAATAAAGCTTGAAAAAATAGAATTTTCACTAAGTGAAAAAAATAAAAAAACAGATTCCCCAATCTCAATTTCGCCTATTCAAACTATTAATGTGGCTAGACATGATACTATAATGAAATTCATGCAAGTTGAATTAAATGCTATAATAAAAAAAGGATAAAACCATGAAAAATTTTTTTAATATGAAAAAACAAGCAGAAAAACTTCAACAAGATTTATCTCAAATGCAAGAAAAGTTAAAAACTTTAGAAGTTGAGGGAATATCTGAAAATAACTTAGTTACAATTACACTTTCTGGTGAGAAAAAAATTAAAAAAATTAAAATTGATCCTAAATGTGTAGATTCAAATGATGTAGAAGGTTTAGAAGATTTAATAATGTCTGCATATAATAAAGCCTGTGATAAAGTAGAAAAAGAAAGCTCTTCTTCAATGGATGCTTTTAAAGGATTAATGCCCTTTTAAAAATCAATTTGAGAAATTGATGAAATATTAATAGAAAAGTTTTCAATTTTAAGTTCTTTAAATTGCTCTATAAATTTAGGAATAGATGCAAGCTCCCCGCAAATATATAAATCTTTCCTACTTCTCTTAGCAACTTTTACAACACTTTCTATTAATTTAAATAAAGCGCTTGGAATTTCATCAAATTTCAAAGAATTATCTGCTAGTGTGTATCTAGATAAATCATTTGTTCCAATAGATATAAAATCTACTAATTTTAAAATTTCTTTGCATTCAATAGCAGCTGCTGGAGTTTCTATCATGCATCCTATTTGAATATCACTATACTCTATATTTTTTTTCTTAAAATCTTCTTTGATATCTTCAATAAGTTTTAGAATATATTTTATTTCATATGTGCTTGTAACAAATGGAATTAAAATTTTTATATTTTTATAAACAGATGACTTTAAAATTGCAATTAATTGATTTTTTAAAATTTTTGGATTTTTTATTAGAAATTTAGCTCCCCTTTTAGAAAAAAAATCCACTTCTTCATTATTTAAAAAATTCTTATCAGCACCTAGATCAAATAATCTAATAATAAAAGGCTTATCTTTTAACTCTTTGGCTATTTTTTTATATATTAAATATTGCTTATTTGATGGAGGGATTCCGCTATTTTCTAAAATTAAAAACTCAGATCTAAAAAGACCAATACCTGAGATTTTATCTTCAAGGGCTTTTTTAGCTTCTGCAGCGCTAGTAATATTAATAAAAAATTTTGTTAGGTCATTTTTTTTGATGTTAAAATTTATTTTTTCTTCTTTCTTTTTTTCTTTTAATATCAAATATTTATCTAAAGTATTTTGAGTTGGATTTATAATTATTTTTCCGTTTATTCCATCTACAATAATTTGATTTAAATTTTTACTTTTTAATTTCTTCACATCTACTTTAGAAATAAAAGGCACGCCCCTTGATCTTGCAAGTATTGCAGCGTGAGATGCAAAAGAACCATTTAATGAAATGAATGCTTTTACATTTTCTTTAACATCATAAATATCTGATGGAATAATTTCTGAAGATAAAAAAATTATAGATTTTTCATCTTTATAAAAATCTTCTACTTTTATAACTCTTATATGAGAAGATATTCTTTTAAAAACATCTACAATATCTTTTATTCTTTCTTTAAAAAAAGGATCTTTAATTTTATTTTTATACTCTTCTATTATTTCATTAAAAGAAGACTCTATCCCTTTATTTTCATTTACTATTTTTTCCTCAACCGCATCTAAAAGAGTTGGATCATTTAAAAGTTCTAAATGAGTATCTAAAATTTCAAATGTAATATGCAGATCATCATCTGATAAATGTTTTTTTAGATCTATAATCTGTTTTTTGCTTTTATTAATTGCTCTTTTAAACTTCGTAAGTTCTTTTGAAGAGTCAAATTTTGAAGAGTTTAATTTTATTTCACTTTCTTCCTCTAAAAAAAATGGTTTGCCAATAGCTATTCCTTCTGATAATACGAAAGCATCTAGTTCTTGTTGCATCATTTATTTTTCTCCAAAAGAGTTTTCAAAAGCTATAGTTAATTCATCCATTACTTTATCAGCATCAGGTCCATTTATTGTAATTGTAATCATAGAATTTTTCTTTAAAGCAAGCATTAATATTCCCATAATACTTTTAGCATTTACACTTTCTTTTTTATACGTAAAAGTAACATCACACTTCGTGTTTTTTAGCATTTTTACAATAGATGCTGCAGGTCTGATATGAAGACCTAAATTATTTTTAATTTTAACTGTTGTTACTACTTTCATAAACTTGTCTTTTATTTTTTTTAGATACCATAGCTTTTAAAAGTTTTACGTTAAAATCTTTTGCAGTATTATAACCGCTTGTTTTTAGCCTATGGTTTAATGTTATAGTTTCAATTAATAAAATAACATCTCTACCTGGTTTTATAGGTAAAATATGATATGGAATATTAACTCCTAAAATATCTTTATATTTTTCTTCTAAACCTACTCTATCATAAAAATGGTTGTCATTCCATTGTTCGATTTTAATAACTAAATCTAAAACTTTATCTTCTCTAACAGATACTGCTCCATGTAAATGAGCGACATTAATAAGACCAATCCCTCTAATTTCCATTAAATGCCTTGTTAATTCAGGCCCTGATCCTATTAAATAATTGCCTTCTTTTTTCTTAACTTTTACAATATCATCTGAAATTAATCTATGTCCTCTTTCTAAAAGACCAAGCGCTGCTTCACTTTTTCCAACTGCGGATTCTCCTTGTATTAAAACGCCCACACCAAAAACTTCTACTAAAGTTCCATGCAAAGTAGTAGTTGGAGCAAATTCATCATTTAAAAGTAGAATCATATAACTGATAAGACCCATAGTAGGCATACTTGCTCTAAACAAAGGAATCTTTTTTTGCTCACAGAGCATTTTTAATTCTTTAGGTGTTGTATATTTTCTAGCGACAATAACAGCAGGTGTGGTGTGAGTTAATATTCTTTTAAGTCTTTCTAATCTAACAGATGAATCTAACCCTCTTAAATATTCAATTTCACCCTTTCCAAAAATTAATATTCTAAACGACTTAAAACTTTTTAAAAAACCAGTAAGAGAAAGTCCAGGTCTATGAACTTCTGGTTTTCTTATTTTTCTTTTTAGCCCAGCTTTTCCAGCGACTAAAAAGAGTCCTAAGTTTTTTCCATGAACTTTATATAAATCATTTACTGTGTACATAAATTATAAACTAAAAACATCCATATAAAATATTAACCAATCCAAAAAAGATTTAAAAGACAAAGTCTCACTTGAATTTAGCATATTATGATAGTCTGAGATCTGATTGTCAAGTCCGCTGTAATAAACATTACCCATTTCTTCAATTGGGAACCATTGAGTAAAAAAACATTGAAATGATTCTTTATTGTAACATTGATAAAAAGGAATTAAAGTTTTTGGGTCTATAAAAAAAGAGTCAGATCTTATCTGTGAATTTTTATTTTCTACAAAATTTATAAATTCATTTTGCATATCTTTTAAAATTCTACCGTCAAAAACACCTGTATCATCATTTTTCGAAAAACTTTTATGAACTTTTAAAAAAGTTAAATAGTCTCTTGGAAGCAGCATTTCAAAACTTGCATTAATATTTTTAATCTCTATTTCTTCCAGAGGTTCTTTGCCTCTAAAAAAAGTATCTATATCTTTTAGGGAATATACGAGTTCACATTCATAATTATCCGTTTTATTTTTTTTAAAAAAAACAACATCTAAATTTTCTAAATAAGAAAAAAAATCATAAATAAAAGAATATACATTTGGTTTATAAGGCAATATTTTAAGAAGGTAGTCTCTATAAAATTCGATTCTAAGATCTTTATTAATTTGACAAAGTTCAGCCCAAGCTTTTGGAAAAGAAAAACAAAGACTTTTAGCTTTTTCAAAATCCATTTTTTCTTTATCGAAAATAATGACATCTTCAAAAGATTTATCATTGTAATATTTTAAAACAGATGGATTCATATATACTTTTTTATTTATTCATACTATTTATGCTAATAAATAAAAAAGGTTTTTTATGTTTTTTTTATTTAAAAAAAGGAAAAACACTTAAATTTTCATCCAAGATATTTTTCCTTGATAGTCTACAATTTTTATTAGCCTAGATACACTGCTATTGATGCTAGTAGATCTTTTTGAGCTTGAGATAAATTCTCATCCCCTTTATCAAGTTTGACAAATTCTTTAAATGCTTCGAATTCTTGCTCTTCATTTAATTTAGATTCAATTTTTGCATGATCAATATTTGGATGAACAAACTGCATATATTTATTAAAGTGAAATTTTAATGATAATCTTTTTACTTTAATCATAGCTTCAGTCGTCTTTAGCATAAACCTTTTAGATGCTATTATTGTTGATGCATAATGATCTTGAGTTTCCTCGGTATGACCTTTTATTTTGAATATGCCTTCTATCGATTCTTTGCTTTCTAAAAATACTTGGGGTTGGGATGTACTCCATTTAATAACACATAGTTCTTGTAAGCTTTTTACTGACATTTATTACCTTCTTTTTTATTAAATGATTATTAATTATAGCATAAATTGTTATTAACAACACTTTTTACTAACCACTTGTAATTTAACAACTTAACCCATCTTAATAAAGGTGTGTTTTTAGGTAACCAATTGGCAAAGAGCTGCTTATAAATTTATTATTATACATAATTATTAAATTATAATAATAAAAAATAATTTGATTTTTAAATATTTTTTATATATAATAATGTTAATTAATTATAAAAGTGGATAAATAATTATGACAGCAATTGCAGCTATTAAACCAATATTAACATTCAATCCTGAAGAATACCATGCTTATGGAGCAGAAGGGTATGAAACTGCAAAAGATCCCAATTTTTTTAAATTAGACAATATTGTAAACGTCATGCATCCAAAGGAATGGGGTAAGTTTAAACAAACGTATCCAAACAAATCTGATACTGAACTATTAGAAATATTAAAAAAAGAAGAAATATCATCATATATACGTATACATGATTTTTCTATATGGTGGCTTCTACACCATAATAATGATTTTATAGATCAATATAATTTTGAAAGATTTTGTCTAGATAAAGGGTTAGACATACAATATGTAAATAGTAGATTTCAAATCGTTTCAAACAGGTGGTTTACATCTCATAAAATAGGATCTACCTGGGGAATTACTCGTTTCCCGCCACATAATCAAAAATACGATATCTGTATGCTTCACAAATGCGCTTTAAATGTTTTCAAGTTATACTGTCCTATTGAATATCTTTTTTTAAAAGAGTTTATTGGAGGAAAAGATCAAAATATTTTAATAAATGATCTTTGGAATAAACTAAAAGATGATTCAACTTTTAAATCTCTTTTTGATATTGACCCATATTATTTTCCAAGCTTTGAAGAAAGGAAAAAAATGGTTATGGATTTTGCAAAAGATCATTATGATGAATTTGTTACAATTGTTGCTAGAAAAAGTGATGCGAGTCATTTAGAAAATTCTCAAGCAATAGTAAAAGGAACTAAATTTTAATAAAAACATTTCTCTAAATTAAATAAATTTTTATATTTCTTAAAAAAAAATATTTAATTTTCTAATGGAATATAAAAAAGCTTTAAAAAAAATAAATGAGTTTTTCGAAAAATGTCCCTTTTTGATTTTCTCTATATCTTTTATCTGCGCTGTTTCAATTATTTTATTTCAAAGCTACTTATGTATTTTTATATTTTTTTTATCTCTAATCTTTTATAAAAAATATCCACTAGTAATTATATTTTTTTTATTGGGGATATTTATAGGTTATTTTAATTTAAAAAAAATACCCGATCACTATCCCCTTAAAGGAAGGGGTACTTTTGAAATATTAGATATTAAAGAAAATTATTCTTTTGGTAGATATTACTCTTATAAAATCAAACTTAAAAATTTTAAAACCGAAAATAAAACTTATAAAAATATCAAAGCATCTATTTCATCAAAAAAAAGATTAAATGCAACATATCTCTATAAAATTAATGGGGAAATTAATAGTTACAATCAATATTTGTTTTTTAAAAAACCTTTTATCACTAAAGATAGAAAAAAAGCTTTTTCTATCTTTGAGATAAGATATTTACTTAAAAAAAAGCTTTTTTTACTTTTAAAAAGAAATATAAAAGATAAAAATTCCTATAATTTTTTACATACTCTTCTAACCTCTAATAATCATGGGAATTTTATACCATATATTTTTTCTATATCTGGTTTATCTCATACACTTGCAATTTCTGGATTTCATTTTGGTATATTGATTTTATTTTTCAGTTTTATTTTAGATAAGTTTTTTTCAAAAAAAATCAGTCTAATTTTTTTACTAATTATTTCTAATTTTTATTTTTTATTTGTAGGACCTATCGTATCCATTCAAAGAGCTTTTATAATGATACAACTATTTATAATAGCAAAATTAATAAATAGAAAATATTTTGCATTGAATGCTATTGGTCTTTCTTTATTTTTAATGGTATTAATCAATCCTACTTCCTTATTAAGTATAGGAATGCAACTTAGTTTTTTAGCATCTTTTGCTATTTTATTAATGCATCCTATAACTAACCATTTCTTATCGAGATTTATAAAAGATAGAAACAAAAATGAAATAGAGAGTTTTAATTTTTTAGATAAAATTGTTTATAAAATATTGATTTATTTAAAAAGTTCGATTTCGATTAGTTTAAGTGTTAATTTTCTAATATTCCCTCTTTTATTATATCATTTTAATAAGTTTCCAATAATGAGTTTAGTATACAATTTAATAGTCCCTTTTTTAATCGGTATTTTAATGCTACTTCTTTTAACTTCAATTTTTTTATCTTTTCTGCCAATAATTTCAAATATTTTATTTATTACTTTGAATACTTTCACTAATATGATTTTAAATATGACCTTGACCTTCCCCTCTATTTTACAGTTTTATATAAGATCTAAGGCTATTTCAATAAATTTTATAATTTTATATATAAGTGTAATTTCCATAATTTTTATATTTTTAAAAATATTTTATATAGATAAAGAAGCAAATGATTTTTTAAAGATAGTATGAATTGATTTTCAAACTATTTAAAATTGACTAAATTTACATTTCTAATTAAAATGTATTTTGTTTTTTATGGCGATTGTAGCTCAGTTGGTTAGAGTGTCGGTTTGTGGTACCGAAAGTCGCGGGTTCGAGTCCCGTCAATCGCCCCATTTTCATTAAAGGCTTAAAAGTGACTTTTATTCAATCTCTGCTTCTTGGCATAATGCAAGGCTTAAGTGAATTTTTTCCAATCTCTTCATCTGCTCATTTAAAACTTTTAAAGATCTTCTTTCATCTTTCTGAAAACAGTGATTTTCATATGTTGGATTTAACCTGTCATATGGGAACCTTAATTACATCTATTTTTTATTTGAGAAAGGAGATAATAAAAGCTTTTTTTTCTAAAAAAGATTTAATGCATATCTTTTTAGCAATTTTGCCTTTAATCCCTATTTATTTATTAACTAAAAATATAAGAAGTTATCTATCTCAAGATAGATTTTTAGGCTTTTTTTTACTCTTTACATCTCTAATTTTATTTGCAAGTTCATACATAGCAAAAAAACAAATTCAGATAAGATCTACATCTAAAATCAAAGATGTGTTATTAATTGGTTGTATGCAAACGCTTGCTTTAATACCTGGTATTTCAAGAAGCGCTAGCACAATAACAGCTGCAAATATTAGAGGGTGGAAGCTTACAGATTCGATTAAATTTTCTTATCTATTAGCAATTCCAACCATAATTGGAGGCACTATAATAGAGACTTTAAAAGAGATAAAAAGTAGTTCTTTTACAAATGAGATTTCAATTAGCTCTTATGTAATAGCTTTTTTATCTAGTTTGATAGTCGGTTTTTTTGCTATTAGAATAATTTTTTCTATAAAAGATGCAAAAAAATTAAAATATTTTGCTTATTATTTAGCTGTAGTTGGGATAACAACATTAATTTTTATAAATTTTTAAGTTAGATGAAAAAAAGAAAAACAAGAAAAACAAGAAAAAAAATAAGTAAAAAAGAAAAGAAAAAAAATTTAGAAACAAAAGGGATTTTTGTTTTTGCTTCTAGTTTTTTACTTTTATTATCGCTTTTAAGTTTCAATCCAAATTCTATAAAAGCAAATTATTTAGGATATTTGGGATATTATGTTTCATATCTTTTAACTTTTTTATTTGGTCTTAGCGGTTATTTATTCGTTATATATTTAGGTTTTCTCTCTATTCATTTATTAAGAAAAGAAAAAACTATTAATTTCGTATTTAGATCTATAAATTTTGCTTTTTTATTAATCTCTTCTTCTTTTCTATTAACGATTTATGCTGATAATTTTTCAAATTCACTTCAATTTTTCTCTAAAAAAATAATATCACAAAACATTTATATATATGAGCCTATTACAAAAATAGTTACAAGAGAAAATTTAGGAGGAGTTCCTTTTTATTATCTTTATAAGGATTTAGCTTTTTTAAATTTAAAACAGATTTTATCTTCAGTTGGCTGCACATTGATATTTTCAACTATTAGTCTGATATCCTTTCTATTTTTCACAAATTTGAATTTAGTTACTAAATTAAATAAAATAAAAATCTATTTTACTAAAAAGAAGAAAAAAAAGAAAAAGCTTATAGTTAAAAAAGCAAATACTAAAAAATTCCATCATAAGTTTTTTGAATTATTAGATACTTTTATAAAATATTTAAAAACTAAAAATGAAAAAAAAATAAAGCCTGTTACTAAAATCAATATAAAACAAAATATTTTAAAAAATGATCTTCCTCCTAACATAATAAATAAAAAAGTAAATATTCAAGAAGAGAAATTACTAAAAGAAAGGTCTTTAAAAATAACGACTAGTAAAACAACTCTTACTCCTAATAAAGAACCGACATTTTTCGAAAAGTTAAAAAGTCCATATAAGATACCTAGCACAAACTTACTTCAAGATCCAAAGCAAATAGATCACCCAACTATTACAAAAGAGCTTACAAGACAAGCAAGGGTTTTAGAAGAGACTTTAAAAAACTTTGGAATTGATGCCAAAGTTGGAGAGATCAATTGCGGTCCCACTATTACTTCTTTTGAAGTTCATCCATCCATTGGTGTAAAAGTACAAAAAATAAAAGCTTTAGAAAGTGATATAGCTCTAAATTTAGAAGCAAAATCAATTAGAATAATAGCGCCTATTCCTGGAAAAGCAGCCGTTGGAATTGAAGTTCCTTCTTTATATCCTCAAGAAGTTTCTTTAAAAGAGATGTTACTTCACTATCAAAATTCTTCTAAAAAAATGAAAATTCCAATACTTTTAGGAAAGAGTGTAACAGGAGAATATGTAAGTTGTGATCTTACAAAAACACCTCATCTATTAATTGCAGGAGCTACAGGATCTGGAAAATCTGTTTGTATCAACGCCCTTGTTATGTCTATTATTATGAACGCTTCTCCTGATGATATAAAGCTTTTGATGGTAGATCCTAAAAAAGTAGAGCTTACTGGATATTCTAATCTTCCACATATGCTATCTCCTGTTATCACTGAAGCTCATGGAGCATATGCTGCACTTCAGTGGCTAGTAAAAGAGATGCATTTAAGATATGATATTTTAAAACATTTAAGATTAAGAAATGTATCTGCATTCAACTCTAGAAAAATCAATAAAGAAAAAGAAGCAGAGTTTTATAAAGAAATACCTGAAAAAATGCCTTTGATAATAGCTATTTTTGATGAGTTTGCAGATTTAATGATGGTATCTTCTTCTGATTTAGAAACTCCCATAGCTAGAATTGCTCAAATGGCAAGAGCAATTGGTATCCATTTAATTTTAGCAACTCAAAGACCCTCTAGAGAAGTAATAACAGGCATTATTAAAGCTAACTTCCCATCTAGAATAGCGTTTAAAGTATCTTCTAGAATAAACTCACAAATAATATTAGATGAAGTAGGAGCAGAGAGTTTACTTGGTAATGGAGATCTTTTATTTTTACCTCCAGGAGCTTCTCAATTAATAAGAGCGCAAGGTGCATTTATAAGAGATGAAGATATAAATAAAGTAATCGAGACAATTTGCGATAAATATCCTACTAATTATTTAATTAACTCTTTTGATGCAATGGCGAAATTAGAAGAAAAAAAATCTAGCGAAGCTAAAGATAAACTATACGATCAAGCTTTAGAAATAGTACTAGCTACTAGAAATGCATCAACTACATTTTTACAAAGAAAGTTAAAAATAGGCTATGCAAGAGCAGCATCATTAATGGATGAGCTTGAAGAAAATAAAATAGTAGGCCCTCAAGAAGGATCTAGATCTAGAAAAATACTATCTTTTGAATAATACTTTATTAGATACTTTATCTTGATGAGTAAATGAAAAAGGCGCTTTATATTTTTTATCTTTTAAAAAATCTTCCATTAAATCTTTTAGTAAGTCATAGCTATTACAATTTTGAGAAATATGAGCAATGTGAATATGTTTTAATTTATCATTATATATTTCACTAAGTAGTTTAAAAAAATCATCATTTGATAAATGCCCAACTCTTGATAAAACCCTATCTTTATATATTTTTGATCTATTACAAGAGTGAACCATATTTATGCTATGATTGGCTTCAAGATATAAATAGTTACAATCTGTTAAATATTTTTTCACTAAAGATGACACAAAACCAATATCTGTACAAAAAGCAAACTTTAAATTATCTACATTAAAAATATACCCAACAGGATCTATAGTATCATGCATAATAGAAAATGGAAAAATTTTCATATCTTTAAATTCAAAAGAAGAATGAGTTGAAAATATTTTAAAATTCTCTTCAATATTTAATTGATTACGTATTGCCTTTGCAACATCCACATTACAAATAATTAAAGAATTGTGATTTTCGATAAATAATTTAAGACCTGAAATATGATCCATATGTTCATGCGTTACAAAAACAGCATCAATTTCATCTGGATTAACATTTATCTCTTGTAGTCTCTTTTTTAATTGCAGATAAGATATTCCAAGATCGATTAATACTTTTGCTTTTTTAGTTTTAAAAAAAACGCTATTTCCCTTTGAACCGGATGATAATGGACAAATTTCAATCATAATTACTTTTATTAAAATTTAAAAAAAATAATTCTAACTTACATTTTTTTAATTGACAAAATAATAACATATAAAAAAAATAAAAATTGATAAACAACGAGAGAAAAAAAATGTTTTTAGATGAAATATTAGATAATATAGAAGTAACAATTGATAAGTTAATAGAAAATACAATAGCTGCAAAGGATAGTGAATTATCAATTGAAGAAAAAGATTCTTATAAAAAAATTCAAGAAATCCTTTTAGCGCATTTTTTTTTTATGGATGAAAAGTTAAAAGAGAAAAAAGAAAGTTTAAAAAAAATAAATAATAAAAATTTTCGATCTTCAATTCAAGATAAGTTAAATAAATTTTACTTTTTAAATAATCGTGATAAAAAAAAAGATCTTATAAAATAAAATACTAGTAATTATATAAATCTAATATTTCTTTTTTGATATCTTCTTTTTGGACAAAATGAGCATCTTCTAGCTCTTTTGCATAAGAAACAGGTGTATTAATTGATGCAAGTCTTTTAATTGGAGCATCTAAATATTCAAAAGCCTCTTCCGTAACAATTGATAAAATCTCTGCTCCAAACCCACAAAATTTTGTGTCTTCATGAATTATTAAAAGCTTATTTGTTTTTTTAACAGAATTAATTATTGTATCTTTATCCAGTGGAACTATAGTTCTAAGATCAATTAATTCAATTGAATATCCCACGTCTTTTAATTTAGATATTACATCATTAGCATATGATACCATAAGACCGTAGCATACAACTGTTAGGTTATCCCCTTCATTTATAATATTTGCTTTTTTAAATTCTAAGACACTATCCACGCTCGGCTCTTTTCTAGCTGCAAAATACTTTTGTCTATACAAAGCCTTATGTTCTAAAAATATTACTGGATTTGGGTCTCTAATAGCGGTTTTAAGAAGCATTTTAGCGTCTGCTGCATTTGAAGGTATTACAATTTTAAGTCCAGGTATATGAGCAAGTGTTGCTTCTATACTTTGAGAGTGATAAGGACCACCTTGAATATATCCACCATATGGCATTCTAATAACTATTGGACAAGAGTATTCACCGTTTGATCTATAATAGATCGATGACATTTCATTTACTAATTGATTGATTCCAGACCATAGATAGTCAGCAAACTGAATTTCAATAACAGGTCTATGTTTTTGATCTTGACTCATACCGATTGCTGTTCCAATAATTGTAGATTCTGCAAGTGGTGAATTAAAACATCTTTTTTTTGTAAATTTATCGCTAAGTCCTTTTGTTACTAAAAACACTCCGCCTTTTTTATCAGCTACATCTTCTCCATATACTATAATATTTTCATCTCTTTGCATCTCTTCTCTAAGAGCGTGATTTAAAGCATCTGCCATTATGATATCTTCACCATTTGAATTATCAAAATGAGTTTTTATTTCAAAATCTTTAAATATTGCAGTTTTTGATTTTTCGATATCAGGCTTATTTAACTTTTCCGCTTCATTTGCTTTTTTTTCTATGAAATTAAAAATTTCATTTTTAATTTTTTCTCTTTCATCTTTTAAAATAATTTTATTTTCTTCTAAAAACTTTTCAAATTTTAAAAGTGGATCTTCTTTTTGTTCTTTTTCTATAACTAAAGGATCTTTATATCTTCTTGGATCATCTGATATTGAATGTGCTTTTAATCTTGGAACTTTAGCAACTACTAAACAAGGTCCTTTTTTTTCTTTTAAATATTTATTTGCTTCATCTAAAGCTTTTGAAGTTTGCAAATAATCAGTTCCATCAATATCAAATATTTTTAAATTTTCAAAACCACTCATTACTTTTGAAATAGAAGCGCCAGCTGTTTGCTCTTCTTTAGTAACAGAAATTGCATAATTATTATCTTGAATAACAAAAAGAGTAGGCAGTTTATAGATACATGCAAAATTTATAGCTTCATGAAAATCACCAGAGGAAGTTGATCCATCCCCACCTGAAACATATGCTATCTCATCATTTTTAAAAGTCATAGAAATGCCTACAGCATGTAGGAATTGAGATCCAACTACACTAGATTGACATAATATATTTAAATTTCTATCACAAAAATGATCTGGCATCATTCTACCAGCTGAGTGATGTTTTGCATCTCTTGCAAAAAAAGATCCTAAAAGATCTAAAATATCACTTCCAAGTCCTATTACAAAAGGTCTATCTCTATAATAGGGAGCAGCATAATCTTTTTTAGGATTTAGGGTTAGAGCCGATAATATTCCAATTAACTCATGTCCATTTGATGATAAAAAAAAGGTAGTTCCTTTATTTTGTTTAACTAACTTTTCCATTTTTTCATCTAAAAGTCTTGCTGTATATAACAGCTTTAAAACTTTTAAACATCTATCATGAGATAAATAATTATTCATAAAAAATTATTTCTTTTTTTTAGAAGATTTAATTTTAGAAACTTTTTTAATTGAAATAGCTCTTCTTCTTTGTGGAGATATCTTAGCATTCCCTTTTGGAAGAATTTCAGAAATAGCTTCTTCAATTTTAAATTCTTTTTGTTTTGAGAGTTCTATTTTTTTAGTTTCAGAAAGTTTAGGTTTTTCAAAAGGTTTGAATGGTTTTTTTATCTTTTCAATTCCCGTACTAAATTCAGCACCTTGCAGTTTAGTAGATAAACTTTGAAGAGATTCTAATCTTCTAGATAGGGCTTCTAATTTCTCATCAACTTTAATTTTAGTAGTTCCTCTAAGTGATGCTAATAGTTGTTCTTCCGTTTCAAATTTAGCAGAGAAAGTAACTGCTGCTGCTGAAGAGATCTCTGGAACATATAAAAACATTCTTAAAGATTTTGGAACTTGAGTATAGATATCTAAAGTTATTTGTATTGTAGTTTCTACTTTTTGAGCTTGTTTAGGAGGTCTACCTCTTTTAGGTCTTGGATTCAATGCTTCAGAAGAATAGTAGGTTTTAGATTTAGTTTTTATAATTTCTCTAGCATTTGAAATTTCTTTAGGAACCTTATCATCAAAAAGTGTTTGTTTAAATTTTTCAATTATATTTTTAGAAAAATCTAAATCTTCTTCAAAAACAAATTTTATATTTTCTAATCTAAGTTGTTCAATAATTCTTATTCTAAATCTTTCTTGGTAATATTGCTGCCATTTTTCAAGTTCTACTAAGTTATCATAAATAAACTCTAAAAAGTTTTCTCTAGCCTCTTTTGTTCCGATTATATCCAATAATTTTTCTTTTACATCGATATCAAATACTTTTTCTTGAACAAAACCTTCCATAAACTTTTTAATTTCATAGAAAGCCATTTTAGGAATTAAACTGAATCTATCTTTATTTTGATTTAATTCTTTATATACTAAATTTAATTCATCATCTTCTTTGTCTAGATCTACGTAAACAATAAAGCCTTCAACTCTATCTAAATAAAAGTCTCTTTCATCATCTGATTTTGAAAAAACATCCATTAATCTATGAAATCTTAAAATTAAAGGAGCTTTAGCTACAGGATACTTATTCATTTGATTTTCCTTAACTTATAATCAACAGAATAATAACAAAAAAAAATGGATAAATCAAGAGCTTGGTTGAAAAATAGATAAAAACTATATATTATATATTCATGTTATTTAAAATTTTAAGTGAGTTTGAAGATGCTTGATATTAAATTAATTAGAAAAGAGCCTAATGAAATTGAAAAAAAATTAAAAACTAAAATTAAAGATATTTCTATTTCTCAAATTATTTCTATAGATACAGAAATCAGAAAAACAAAAACTTTAGTTGAAGAGAAAAAAGCTAAAAGAAATGTAAATTCTAAGTTAATTGGAGAAAAGAAGCAAAAAAAAGAAGATGCTTCTGATCTAATTAAATCCATGAATGATCTAAGAGAAGAGATAACTTCTTTAGATAATGACTTAAAAGAAAAAGAAGAAAAATTAAATTATATGCTTGCAATGCTTCCAAACTTGCCAATGGAAGGCATTCCAGTTTCATTAGATCCTAAAGATAATAAATGCATAAAAACTCACCTTGAAAAAAGGGTGTTTGATTTTGAATTTAAAAATCACGTTGAGTTAAATGAAAAATTAAATTTATTCGATTTTTCAAGAGCTAGTAAAATAGCTGGTAGTAATTTTGTTCTTTATAAAGGAATGGGAGCTAAATTGGAATGGGCCCTTTTGAACTACATGCTCGACATCCACACTCAAAATGGCTACACACAAATCATTCCCCCTATACTTGCAAAAGAAGAGATGATGTTCGGCTCTGCGCAACTCCCAAAATTTAAAGATCAATCATACAAAATACAAGATGATGACTTTTTATTTTATTTAATACCAACAGCTGAAGTTGCTTTAAACGCTATTCATTTTGATGAAATTTTAGAAGAAAGCTCTCTTCCTTTAAGATATGTATCTTACACACCATGCTTTAGAAGAGAAGCTGGAGCTTATGGATCTAATGAAAGAGGTCTTATTAGAACTCACCAATTCAACAAAGTGGAACTTTTTAGTCTCACTAAACCTGAAGATAGTGAAGAGATATTTAACCATATGTTAAATTCTGCAGAAGAAATACTTCAAGGATTAGAGTTACATTATAAAAGCATGCTTCTTTGTACTGGCGATATGTCTTTCGCTTCTGCTAAAACTATTGATATAGAGGTTTTTTTACCTGGACAAAATCGATATTATGAGGTTTCCTCAGTATCAAATTGCACAGATTTTCAAGCTAGAAGATCTCAAATTAGATATAGAGACAAAGATAAAAAACTAACTCTTATTCATACTTTAAATGCTTCAGGGGTAGCAACATCTAGACTTATGGTTGCTCTTTTAGAAAACAACCAACAAAAAGATGGTTCAATTGTGATACCTAAAGTACTAAGAAAATATTTGAATAACATAGAAATCTTAGAGCCTAATAAATAGCAAACCTCCTACATTTAGATACTTATGTTACATTTTAAGCAATCTCGAGTCGAGGTTGCTAAAAAATATCCTAATATGCTATATTTAAACTATATAAAAAATTATGGGTTAAATCTTTGAAAAAACTATATTTCAAAAAAAAACTTACCAAAGAAGATAAAGAGACAAATATCTTACTTGGACTTATTGATTTATACATAAAATCAAATGCGCCTATTGGTTCCAACTTTTTAAAAGAAAATTTTTTTAAAGATATGAGTTCTGCTACCATTCGAAATTATTTTTCAAAATTAGAAGAGAAGGGTTATTTAGAACAAGTTCATATATCTGGTGGAAGGGTTCCAACTTCTAAAGCTTTTAAAAAGTATGCAGAAAAAAATTTAGATCATAAAAATATAGATAAAAAGGATCTTGATTTTTTAAATCAAGAATTAATACAAGACTCTAAAAAAATAACTGATTTTTTGATAAAGTCAGCCGAGAGCTTATCTAATTTAGTAAATGCAAGTGTTTTTTTATCTCTTCCAAGATTTGATCAAGATTACATTTCAAATATCAAACTAATTCTTTTAGAAGACAATAAAATACTATGTGTAATAGTAACTGATTTTGGAATGATAAAAACTCAAACTCTTTATATTAAAAAAAACGTAAGTGAAAAACTACTAAGTAAAATAGAAGAGTTTTTCTTATATCGAATGAGCAAAGCAAATAAACCTTTTTTAATGCCTGAAGAAAAGAGAATTGCAACTCACTTATATAATGAAATAATGATTAGATATGTTGTTGGATATGCAAGTTGTAATAGTGAGTATATTTATAAAACAGGTTTATCAAAACTCTTATCCTATGATGAATTCAAAGATCCAATAAAACTAGCTGAATGCTTGTCAATTTTTGAAAATTCTACAAAAATGAATCAAATACTACTAGACACTATTAAAAACAATCAGATCTCTTTTTATATAGCTGATGATTTATTAAAATTTGATATTGAATCCCAAAATTCATCAATTATATGTATGTCTTATAAAATAAATGAAATTATTGCAGGAGCTGTAGTATTACTACTTCCTATTAGAGCTCCATATAAAAAGATATTTGCAATTTTAAAAGAGTACACAAAAAATTTATCTAATACTTTAACTAAGAATATCTATAAATACAAAATTTCATTTCATAGTCCTTTAGATAAAGATTTAAAAAAGTTAAATAAAAACAACTCAATTTTGTTAGAAGACAAAAGTAAATAATTAGGAGAATTATTAATGCCCAAAAGCGATAAAAAAAACAAAGAAGAAGAAATAAAACAAGAACCTACAAAAACCATAGAAAACGAAAAAAATGAAGATGAAGCTATAAACGCTGATGCAAAATATTTCGAAATGGAAAACAAATATTTTAGAGTTCTGGCTGATTTAGAAAATACAAGAAAAAGATTGCAAAAAGAAAAACAAGAAACGGTTACTTTTGCAATTGAAAATACAATTAGTGAGTTTTTAAATATTTTCGATAATTTTGAAAACGCTCTAAAATTTGCTAAAACTTCTTCAAAAGAAGTTGAAAACTGGGCTAAAGGCTTTGAGATGATCTTAACTCAATTTAGAGATATCTTGCATTCTCATGGGATAGTAGCTTTTCACTCAAAAGGAAATATTTTTGATCCACATTTCCATGAAGCTATGGAAATTATAGAGACAAATGATTATCCAGACGGATCAATTATAGAAGAATTAGCTAAAGGCTATAAATCAGCTAACAGAACAATTAGAGCAGCTAGAGTAAAAGTTGCAAGAAATATCACAGAAAAAAAAGAAGAAAAAACCGAAAAAACACCAAAAGAAGATATAGCTCAAGAAAATAAAAGTTAACAAAAAAAAATAAAAATAAGAGGTAAAATATGAATAAAAAAAAGAGTAATAAAATAATTGGAATTGACCTTGGAACAACAAATTCATGCGTTGCCATCATGGAAGGAAGAAGTGCTAAAGTTATTCCAAATGCTGAAGGTGCTAGAACAACTCCCTCTGTAATTTCATTTAAAGATAGCGATCGTTTAGTTGGAGTTCCAGCAAAAAGACAATCAATCACAAATCCAGATAAAACACTTTTTTCCACAAAAAGATTTATTGGCAGAAAATTTGATGAAGTACAAGATGAGATAAAAACAGTACCCTATAAAGTTGTAAAAAATGCAAATGGCGACGTTGCTTTTGAAGTTAATGGTAAAACAATATCTCCAGAAGAAGCTGCAGCACAAGTTTTAATAAAAATGAAACAAACAGCTGAAGAGTATTTAGGAGAGACAGTAACAGAGGCTGTAATAACAGTTCCAGCTTACTTCAATGATTCTCAAAGACAATCAACAAAAGATGCAGGAAGAATAGCCGGGCTTGATGTAAAAAGAATTATACCTGAGCCTACAGCCGCAGCGCTAGCATATGGTCTTGAAAAAAAACAAGATCAAAAAATAGTTGTATATGATTTAGGTGGTGGTACATTTGATATTTCTATTATGGAAATTGGAGACGGTGTTGTAGAAGTATTAGCAACAAACGGTGATACTCACTTAGGTGGAGATGACTTTGACGATAGAATCATAAAATGGATATTAGAAGAATTTAAAAAAGAAAATTCTATAGATTTATCCAAAGATAAAATGGCTCTTCAAAGATTAAAAGATGCTGCTGAAAAAGCAAAAATCGAACTATCTGGAACACAATCTACAGATATTAACCAGCCATTTATTACAATGGACGCTTCTGGACCAAAACATTTATCATTAACACTTACAAGAGCTAAATTTGAAAGCATTTGTAGTGATTTAATTGAAAGAACGATGGAACCATGTAAAAAAGCATTAAAAGATGCTAACTTATCACCTTCTGATATCCAAGAAGTTCTTTTAGTTGGTGGCATGACAAGAATGCCAGCTGTTCAAGAAAAGGTAAAAGAGATCTTTAAAAAAGAGCCTAATAAAGGAATCAACCCTGATGAAGCTGTAGCTTCTGGTGCTGCTATTCAAGGTGGTATTTTAACAGGAGACGTTAAAGATGTACTTCTTTTAGATGTTGTACCTTTAACTCTTGGTATCGAAACTCTAGGAGGAGTAATGACTCCTTTAATAGAGAGAAATACAACTATACCAACACAAAAAAAACAGATCTTCTCTACTGCAGCTGACAATCAACCAACTGTTACAATTGTTGTAATTCAAGGTGAAAGACCTATGGCAAATGACAACAAAGAAATTGGTAGATTTGATTTAACAGATATCCCACCAGCTTCTAGAGGAGCCCCTCAAATCGAAGTTTGTTTTGATTTGGATGCTGATGGAATTTTACATGTATCTGCTAAAGACAAACAGACAAATAAAGAACAAAAAATAAAAATTGAAGCAAAATCTGGTCTTTCTGAAGATGAAATTCAAAAGAAAGTAAAAGAAGATGAAATACATAAATAAGAAGATAAAAAGAAAAAAGAGATAATAGATACTAAAAACGAAGCTGAAGCTACTGTTTTTAGAGCAGAAAAATCTCTAAGCGATTATAAAGATAAGCTTCCATCAAATATTGCATCTGACGTTCAATCTAAAGTAGACAAAGTAAAAGAGGTTTTAAAAGGCTCTGATATACAATCTATTAAAAATGCTATGAATGAACTTCAAACACACATGCAAAAAATAGGTGAAGAGCTTCAAAAAGCCGGAGCTTCTCAACAAGCTCCTAATCCAAATGCAAATCAAGAAAAATCTTCTAAAAAAGAAGATGATATTGAAGAAGCTGATGTTGAAGTTGTAGATGAAAATGAGAAAAAATAATCTTAAGTAAATAACTTAAAAAAGGCGAGTTTTCACTCGCCTTTTTTATTTTTGAGATATTAACTCTATTTTCAAAATGTAAACTGGATAAAATGAGTATCTTTGTATGGGATTAAATAATTTGGTTTAGTGCGTAATTGTTTTTAATAAAAAGCCTAAAAAAAAATAAATATAAAAAACTTATTAATTATTTAATTTTATAAGAGATTTTGATAACCGATTTTGCTTTGTCAAATATCAGAATTATTAGAAAAGTTGCAAAAAAAGAAATTTTATTTAAAATACAAGAAGGAATAAAAAAAAGTTTTTATAGTAAAAGGAGCTAGATATGTTTATAGAAAAAATTATTTTTTACCTTCTTTTGATAGATAGTATTGGATGTAATCTGGTCGTATGGTTTGGAAGCAAGTGGTATACGAAACATTTTAGATGGCTTTCACGCTTTTTTCCTCCAGCAAAGGGTTGGTCCCTATATTATCTATTACTTATTCTATGGATAGGTTCATTAATATTTCATGTGTATTAGTCAAATTCAGATTGTAAAATTAGAGTATTTGCTATTTACAAAATTGCAATAGCAAAATCTGTGCCACCATCTGGAGTGTCTACAATCATTACCATAAATTCAATCCATTGGTCTTTGTTATAAAAGGTCCAAAGCTGCAGATTATTCTTTGTCGAAGATTTTGGCGATTTTTGAATTAAGACATGATAATTAGATAGGCTTTTAGGTAAGTAAAATTGAACAGAATCACAAATGTCTTTAAATAATAGTGGTGTTTGAGGAATATCTGTTGTCATGTAAAGTAAATTAGTCATCGTCCATATCCAACCTTTTTGAAAGGAAAATAGAGCATAAAGGCAAGTCTCTCCTTGTGAGAGGGTTCCCAAAGTATAAACAATACCTGAGTTTTCAAAAATACCTGTGATTTTATATTTTATTTCATCATTAATTAAGACTGGGCATAGAGAATTGTTTATTAAATAAGATGATATTTCTTCTTTAATTTCACTATCATTCATCGATGAAATATTATTTTGTTCGAAGATGATTTGACATTCAGATGCTTTCGAGGAAATGGGAATCAAAAAAAGGAAAAAAATTAAAATTGAGTAATTAATAAAAGAGAAGTTAGTTGTTTTGGGACTAAATATATTCATATTAATTCTACTAGGTTGATTTGAAAGTGAAATAGGTTAGCTTTTTATCTGTAAATTGTCAAATTTAAGAAAATTCTTCCTTCAAAAAAACAGATGAATTTACGAACTGTTATGAACAAAACGGGCTAAAGGATTAGCTGTTCCCTCTAAATTTTTAATGAGGAACAGGAACCATTGAATGCCAAATACTTCCCTTGGAAAGGTAGATTTTTAGAGTTTAATGGAGGTGGAGAGATGCATTCAGAACTATTGATCCGCAAATATTGCAGATTTTAAGAGAATATTACATTAATTCCAAATTGAAGCTGAGAGGGGGTAGCAATTGTTCTTGATTGCCATTGAACTGCTTCTTTAAGTGGATGAAATCCCTCGCTAGACACAAAGCCACAAACATTTATTCGAACATTAGGATCGATAGATTCATCAACAACTATATCATTTTTAGTAGGAGATGATTTTGTAGAGTCTCCATTGAGCCAAGGGTTTTTTGAGAGGGCTTCATTAGTAGGAGTAGTGATGGGAGTAGATATAGTGGGAAAATAATAAACCTGATCACTGTTTTTGTAATCAGAAAATGCAGGTGGTTGATATCCAATCAAATATTTTGTTTTTATTTCTTTGGTAAATGGAAATGAATACGTTTTTTTAAGAGGCTTATGCTTTCTTGTGAGTATAATTTGCTTATGTTTATATTGATCTTCTATAGAAGAGAAAGATATATAGTTTTCTACTTTAATAATTTTTGGATCATTAAATGGCCCCATATCGTGATATTTTATAGACAGATGTAAATCTGCTTCATTGAAATAATATTGATAATGAATTTCTGATTTTAATGGGAGACCCAAGTCTTTGCATATTATTTTTGACCAAATCTGTACTTGAAAAAAATCAGGATAAGCTCTGATTGAATAAATTTTCTTAAGTTGACCATTGGGGTTTTTTAGAAAAACTCGACATTGATTTATTAGTTTCATCTTATGCTAAGCTAATCTTAAGGTGTTTTCCTACAGCGTTTGCAGCTTTTGCAAAAGTCATTAATGTTGAAGGGCTGTTTGGATCTAGAATACGATCGACAGCTGAACGGCTAGTTTCTAATCTTATAGCAAAGTCTGATTTATCAATTTTTTGTTTTTTCATTTCTTTTTCTAATTGATAAACAAAGACTCTTTTAGCTGCAGTAGCTGTTGTTTCTTCAAATAAATTTTCTTCTTTGAGAAAATCATCAAACTTAGAACCAATATGTTTATTCATACTTTACCTCAATGTTTTTGCTCTTTTAAGAGCTATTGCTAAATCTTTAGACGGTGTTTTTTGACTTTTTTTAATAAAGCCATGTAGAAGCACCATCTTATTTTCATACATTTTAAATAATATTCTTGCTATACCATTTTT